>Ga0179593_1672799_pt1 | contig 18891 bp, 35 predicted proteins | sample CZODoug2_1_08_16_FD_185931 | JGI IMG/M metagenome (GOLD analysis project Ga0179593, IMG submission 185931) | Vadose zone soil fungal communities from Angelo Coast Range Reserve, California, USA - CZODoug2_1_08_16fungal (PacBio error correction) | ecosystem: Environmental > Terrestrial > Soil >...
GTAAAAAGAAAGGGGGGAGGGAAAAAAAGGTTGACCCTGCTTGCCCTACTTCTTTACTTTCTTTTTTCTTCCATGGGGGGGAGGGGGATCGGGAAAGAAAAGGAGAGAGGGAGATCTTATTTCCTGGTTGACGGGGGGGGGGGGGGGGAGGTGGAGAAGAAGGGGGAAAACAGCAACGTTACCTTTTTTTCTCCTGGGGGGGGGGGGGAGTCAGGGGGGGGGAGGGAAGAAAGGGCCGCGCCTGTTCGGGAAGCCCTCCCTTAATTAAACCCCGCGCCCCAAGGACCGGGAAGGAAGAAACCTGAAAAGAAGGGGGGAAAAAAAAGAAAGAGGAAAGGGCCTTTTTCCATCATACCCCAACCCCATACCGAAGAGGAAAGTGGAAAAAGGGACCCTCATATATTCCTCAAACTACGGAAAAGGGGGAAAGAAGGGGGGGGGGACGAAGGCCTTTCTTCCTTTTGCGGGTGCGCGAAAAAAAGGGGTGGGGGGACCTAGGAAGGAGGGGGGGGGAAGGGTCCAATTGTTTTCGCTTGCTTCATCGTCTTAGGGGGTTGGGGAGAGGTAAAGGGAAGGGGAAAAAGGAGGGGGGGAAGAAAGGCTGCGCGGTCCAAGAGTTTTAAAAAGGGGAAGAGGGGGGAAGATAAAAATGTGGCAGAAAAGGGGAAAAAAGGAAAGGGAAGCAGATTCCTCTTTTCAATCCCTCTCAAGTCGCATCGTCTGGGGAAAAGGGGGACACCAGGAAAGGAGGAGTAGGGTGAAGGGGAAGGAGGGGAGAAACGGGGTTGATGGTTGTGTTTTTGGGGTTGGGGGTGTTCTGAGGAGAGGCAGAATGGAAAGCATAGGGATAATCTTGGCGGTGGGAAAAGTGTGGGGGGAGGTAACTATGGATGATAGGTGATAATGTTGTGGATTAAAATGATAAAGGGGGGTAGATCGATGGTGTTGAGTAGGAGAGTGGCTGGGAAGATGGGGGAGGTAGGGGAGTGGGGATTGGAGGGGGTAAACGGTAAGTGGTAAGGGAAATTGATTGGTGAGAGAGGGGAATTAGAGGTGGGGGTGGGATGGTCCGGGTGAGAGGATGGAAGATTTAGGGAGAGGGACGAGGGTAATGGAGGGGAGGGAAGGGCAAAGGTGAGATTTGCGGTGGGCAGTGAGTGGTGGGAAATAGGGGTTCAAAGTGGAGGGGGAAGATGGGAGAGGACATGGGCTGAGTAAGTCTGAGGGGGGGCGAGAGGGAAAGGGTGGGGTTGGGGGGGAGTGTTGGGGGTGAAGGTGGGGGATGTGGAGGGGGGGGACGGAGGCGGAGGGTATGAGAGGAAGAAGAATTGGGGTTAAGGACAAGAGTGTCGGGGAGGGATGGTGAGGGTGTGGAGAGGGAGTGAAGGGGGGGAGGAGGCATAAGGGTCTAGTAAAAGTGGGGGCTGGGGGGGGAGAGTTGAGCGTGGGTGGGGTAGGGGAAAGGGTCGGTGGTTGATTGAGGAAGGGGGAAAGGGAGGGGGTGGAAGTAGGAAGGGGTGGATTTGTTGTGGGTGGGGGAGGGTGTTTCGAGAGTGGAGTGGGGAGACAAGGGGGGGGAGGTTGTGGTGACTGTCTGTTGGGGGGGGGGGGGCTGTGGGTTGGGGGGGGAGAGAATGGTGGGGTGGTCGCGGGGACGGAAAGGGTGCGTTTAGGGGGGTCGGCTGAAAAGGTTCAGGGCGGGGGGTAAGAGGAAGGGAGAGGTGAGGGGTCAGGGCGGTGGTGATTGGGGGAGTTTAAAATAAAGGGTGATTGAGGTTATAGGTCGGGGGGGACTTGGGGGGTGTTGAAAATAGGAGGGTAGTGCGGTGTGGTAGACGGATGGGGGGGGGAATAAGGGGAGAGAGGGGGAGGGCGGTAGTAGGAGGGACGAGGGTCGGGATGGGAAGGGTGGGGTGGGAGGAGGGGGAGTGGGGGGGTGAGGTCTGGGGGGAGGTAAAAGAGATGTGTGGGTGGAGGGGGGGAGAAGCGGGGGACGCGAGGGGGGGTATAAGGGGGGAAGGGGGGGGAAAAATGTGAAGGGGTAGAAAGGCAACGGCAAGGAGAGTTGGGCTCCGGGAGGCGGGGTAGAGGGGTAAAAGAGGGTAAAGGAGAAGTGAGATGAGGGAGAAGATGAGTGACAGAGGGGGACGTTGAGAGGAAGATTGTTATTGGGGGTTGAGGGGTTAGTGTACAGGAAGTATAAGATAAATGAGCTTAGAAAAGGGTGGTAGATGTGGTACGGGAGTGGGAGGAGTGGGTGGGTAATCGGGGCAGGGAGAAAGTGGAGGGGGAGAGGGGGGGGAGAGGGGGGGGGGGTGGACGAGGGGGCGGGTGGAAGTGGGGGGGGGTGAGTTGATTTTGATGTTGGATAGGGGATGATGTGGAGGGAGATGAAGGGTGGGGGGGAATTAATGGGATGAGAGGGGGGCGTTTAACAGAGGTGTTGGAGGAGGGAAGAAAATTTTGGGTCACCGCGGGAAAAAAAAAAAGGGAAAAGGGGGGGAACATTCCATAGTGCTGTCGATGTGAGTTCTCAAAAAAAAACCATGGGGAGAGGGGGGAAAAAGGGGGTGTGTTGTCTTTTCGGAGATCCGCCCATGGCTCGATAGGAAGAAAAAGAAGGGGGGGGGAAAGGAGCTGGGGACAAGATGCAAGAAAGAGGGAAAAAGAGGGGGGGAAAAAGGAAAAAAAAGAAGACACACCGTAAGCATTTCCCCCATTCTCCAATCCGGGGAAAAAAAGACAAGCCGGGAAGGGGAAGAAAGGAAAAAAAGGGAGAAAATGCTTCTCTAAAAAATAGGCAAGGGACATAACGAAAGGGGAGGGGGAGGGGAGAAGAAAAGGAACTGCTACTATTTTCCCATACCTTAATTCCTGACGAGTGCAGAGAGGCCGAAAAAAAAGAGAAGAGGGAAAAAAAAAAGGAAGTCGCCACCATTTCTTTTGAAACTACCCGAGATCAAGCCGCGGGGGAAAAGGGGGGCCAGAAAGAGGCTCACCATGGGGGAAGAGGCAAAAAAAGAAAAGAAAACTCCGTGCTGTGTCCCCCTCATTTCCAGTCTGTTCCTCGTCTTGTGGCCTCTAACAAAAAAAGGGGGGGGAAATGGCGTAAAGAAGAAAAAAGCACGAGGAGGAGAGAAGAGAAAAAGAAAAAAGAGCCTCGTGCCAATATCCTTGCTTTCCGGCGCTGACGGTGATGATGAGGATCCAAAGGCGGCCGGGGGGGGAAAGGAACGAATTTGGTCCGCCCAACTTCCGAATCAGGAAACCAGGTAAAGGGGAAGGGAACTAAGGGGGGAGAAACAAAGAGACAAAGAAAAAAGAGGGGGGGGAAAAAAAGAAAAGTTACGGTAGTTTCTGTTCCGCCGCCCACGGGCGCGAGGGGGGAAAGAAAGAGAAGGGGGGGGGGATGGAGAGGGAAAAAGAGGAGTGTGGACCCTTTCTATCGGGAAGGATGGGGGGCGGGAAAAGAAAAGGAGGGGGGAGAAAAATTTTAAACGGGAATTTCAATTTCTTATCTACGATGAAAAAAAGGGGGGGTACAAGGAAAGCGGCCTCGGCTTACCGACTTTGCGGGAGAAAAGGAGCAAAAAAGGGGGAGAAGTTGCATTTGGGCGGGGGGAAAAAAAGGAAACAAACAAAGAACTCCGAAGAGCGAGAATTAGGATGTTGGTGAGATAAGGGTCCCCCTTCTCTATTTTTGTAGGAACAAAAATGATGCGAGCGCCTTTTGCCTTAACATCTTCAACCTCTCGAAAAAAAAAGAGAAGGAGGGAAGATGAGAAAAAGGAAGATAATTCTTCTATTTTCTTGGAGGGTCCGTGTAAGAAAAAAAGAACTCCATCTATCGTTCCTTTCCTTCAACGCAGGAAAAAAGTTGAAAGCTATCGTTAGGAAAAAGAAAAAAAAGAGGAAGAATCATCCCGTTTTCGTTGGAAAGAAATTCGAAAAAGTTTGAGAGAAAAAAAAGGATAAAAAAAAAATAAAAGCGCCTTTCGAATTCGTCTCCCCCCAAAAGAAGGAAAAAAGAGGAAAACGTAGGGGAGGAGAAAATGAAAAAAGAAAAAGAACGAGAACTACCCGTGAAGGGAAAGGGGGGGGGAGAGGAGACATTTATTACGCATCCTTTAATACAATAACAGCGCCGTTCAAGGGGGGGGGGACCTTTAGAAGGAGAAGGAGGAAAAAAGGGGGGAAGGTTCATTACAACTCTTTATTTGCCAGGCCCCGAATCACGGGGAGGGGGAGAAAAAAAGAAAGAAGGGAGAAAAAAAGGGGGAACCCCTGTTTTTGACCCTTTTTTCTCTTGAAGGTAAATGGAAAAAAGGAAAAAAGAATAGGGGGGGGAAAAGAGGGGGGGAGGGGGGGGAAAGAGAAGAGGGTTGATGGTTTTCCGTCATCACAATTTTCCTTTCCGCGATGAAGCAGGAACCGAAAAAGAAACGCATGAAAAGGAGGGGGAGGGGGGGTAGGGGGGAGGGGAAAGTGGTTTGATGTCGCTTTTTTCCCAACCCTCGTCTTGCAGAAGAGAAAGGGGAAAGAAAAAGGCTGGGGACCACGGCCACTCCATCACAAAAGAGAGAGCCCATAAAGGACCGAACGGAAGGGGAAAAAGAAAAGAAAAAAGAAGGGGAGGTGGAAAAAAGGTCCCTTCCTTTCCGTAATCTTTCCCTTCAATCTTTCTTGAAAGGAAAAAAGAAAAATGAGGGGGGGAAAAAGAGGGGGAGGGGAGGAAATCCAACAATCCCTTCTCAACAACACCAAGCTTATTATTGGTAAAAGATAGATATTTGGGAAAGAAAAGAGGAAAATTGGGAAAAGGGCAAACGCCATGAAGGAGGGAAAGGGAAAAGAAAGAAAAAAAACGTCTGTGCCAAGACCGGCTCTCTTCCCTTCTTCCCCCTTTCTGCAGACGGCGTATCATTAGTGGTGGGGGGGGGGGGAGGATTGGGAAAACAGACGGCCAAAAGAGGGAGGGAAGGCAGAGAAAAGAAAAATCAACACGTTCTTTAATTCCATTCTCACAAACCCTGGCAGAAAGAAAGGGGGAAAAGCAAAGACATGCGCGGGGGGGGGGGGGGGGGAAAAAGGGAAAAAAAAAAAAAAAAAGGGAAGTCCCGGCCAACATCTCACGGCATTCAACAAAAGCCTTAAAGTTTCAACAGAGAGAGAAAAAGGAAGGAGAAGAAAGCCACGCACTGTTCAAACCTTTCTTACCGTTTACCCCCGAAGGCTCATAGGAAAGGAGGGTCATGGGGGGAGGAATCAGCGTCAAAGGGAAAAAAAGAAAAGGGAAAAAGGGGAGAAAGCGCTGTTTATTTTTTAAAGGATTCTTATAAATGGATCGAAACTCTAGGGGTCACCGGAAAGGGAAGGAAAAGGGGGGGGGGGGGGGGGGGGGTGTGCGCGAATCTTCCTCTACTTCTTGGGCGACGAATTCGAAAAAAAGAGGAGTTGGAGGTTGCCCGTCAAGGGGGAGAAAGAAGGTCCCACTAAACCCGTCTTCCGTCGGCCGAGGAGGGACCCGAGGAAAGGAGGCCGACCAAGGAAGGGGAGGGGGGAAAAAAGGGGGGGGGGGGGAGGAAAAGAAGAGGAAAAGCCCTTCTGACACGAAACTAACTCCATATCCCATCTCTTTGGATCCGTAGTGAACTGGAAGAGGAAAGGGAAAAAAAAGGAATGGGAGGCCCCTCGCCGCATTCATTCTTTCTAACCTCGCCGACGGAAAGGGGGAAAGGCCTGAGGGAGAAGAAAGAGAAGGGGGAGGCAAATGAAACGAAACGCCGTTTTTCTCCGCGACGCAAGGAGGGAAGAAGGGAAGCTTAAGGACCGTTTGAGAGGAGGAAGGAAAGGGGGGGGGAAAAAGAAAAAGGAAAAAGGGAAAGCTTGGCTCGCCAGTAACATCTTCCGCCCGATCGAGGGAAAAAAGACCAAGACCTCGGGAAGGGGGAAGAAGAAAAAGAAAAAAAGAAAGAAGAAAAAGTGGGGCGCGACGCAACTACCTTACATGGCGCGGGCCACGAACGTAAAAAAGAAAAAAAATTTTGAAGGGGTCTGCTAGGGGGGGGGAGGGAGGGAGGGAAAAAAAAAAAAAAGAAAGGAGGACCAGTTGGGCGACCCAACTCCTTCCTACGCCTTCGCCCAGGCGAAGGAGGGGAAAAGCGGCGGAATTTCAGTAAAAGGAAAATAAAAAAAGAAAGGAGCAGGTGCGGTGATAACTCTTCTTTCCCGCCGCGTGAAGGGGGGGGGGGGGGGGGGAAAAAAACGGGAACCAATGAAGCGAGAGGGTGGGAAAAAAAAAAAAAGGAAATGGACCCTGCGGCACGCCTTATGCATTTCTTTGTCGCAGTTTAGGGTGAAGAAAGCAAGGGAACCAGGTGAGCAGAGGAAGGAAGGGAAGAGAAAGGAAAGAGGGGGGGGAAAAGAATTGGTGGAGATTTCTCTTTTTCTCTGCGAGGAGGAGGGGAGACAAAAGCGGCACTCGGGAGAAATGAAAAGAAGGGAGGGGGGAAAAGGGGTCTTCGCCACTATTCCCCGCTCGTGTTTAGAGGGGAAAAGGGGGAATGATTGGGTTTAGAGCAGTGGAGATGGAAAGGAAAAAAAAAAAAAGGGGGGAAAGAAAGAGGAACAATCCTATGTTCCTAATTCCTTCTTACTTCCCTTCTTGAAACAGGAGGAAAACCTGAGGGCGCCAAAGAGTGGAGGAAAAGGAAAGTATTTGCATTCGCCCGCCCCTTTTACCTTTCTTACCGTCTTTCTTTTCCCGTAGAGGAGGAAAAGGGGGGGGGAGAGGAAAGAGAAGAACAAACACCTTAACAAAAAGGAATAGGAAAAAAAGGAAAGGGGGAAGGAAAGGAAGGAGCGGCCCCCATGTACTTGCCTTTTCTCTAACCCCAAACCGGTGGGAAAGGAAAAAAAAAAAAAGAAAAAACACAAACCAAGAAAGAATGAAAAAGAAAAAGGGGAGAAAAAGGGGAGTAACTGATCAACAGAACGGAGCTCCATTTACTTTCTCTTCACTTATTCCATTCAGGACTGCGGCCCAAGAAAGAAGGAAAGGGGGGGGGAAAGGATGGGGGAAAAAAAAAATGTTTCTCCAGAGGGAAAAAAAAAAAAAGAGAGGAAAAAAAGAAAAAGGATTTTGACCGCGCGCATTCCTCGACATCCTCACTTGCCAACTACTCTCCTCCCCTAACGCGTAAGAAGAGGGAAAGGAACACTGGGGGAAGGGGGATTACAAGAACAGTGAAAAAAGAAAAAAATGGAAGAAAAAAGAAAAAAGAAAAAGAAAAGAAGCAATGCCTCTTCCCACCTGTCGACCCTTTTGCTGACCTCTTCTGAGGAAGGGGGGAAAAAAAAGAAATGAGATTGGAAAATCCCATTCCCCATTATGGTTTTCAAATCGGTATGCGGAAGAAGGGAAGAAGGGAAGTATGGAATGGGAAAGTCAAGGAGGTGCTCAAGAAAAAAAAGGAAGGAGGAAAAAGAAGGGGGAAAAAAAAAAAAGGGTACGGGCCTTATGTTCTTACCCATTATCTCCCCCGACCTTCAACCAGAAATCGCGAATCGACAGAGGCCGCGGAAAAGAAGGGGGAGAGTCCAGCGCACATTTACTAACACATACCTTACCCGAACTAAGGCCCAGAAGGGGAAAAGGGGAAACCTTAAGATGACATAGCGGGGAGGGAGGGGAAAAAAAAAAAAAAAAAAAAAAAGGGGAAAAAAAAAAAAGTAAACAGCGGGTCACTTCATGATCAATCTCGTCTCTTCCCCGAAGAAAGAAGTCCCAAGGGGACAGAACGTAGCGAAAGTAAAAGGGGAGAAAAAGGGGAGGGGGAAAAAAGGAAAGAGACCGAAACCGTGGTTCTCCCTATTTCTATCGCTTTATCTTGGATTACACCATCAAGCGGGGAAAGAAAGAAAGGGAGAACCGAAGCCTAAGTGAAAGAAGGAAAAAAAGGGATCAGCGTCCGCCAGCTTCCTTTAATTATCCCCGGCCGCCAACCGCTGCCAAAGAAAAGGGGGGGTTTCAAAAATTTTTCCGAGAAAAGGAAAGAAGAGGGGGAAAAAAAAGGGGGGATAAGAAAATTAAGACGTGGCGGAATCTCGCTCCCGAGCCGTTAGGGGTTCCGTAGAAAAAGAAAAGGGAAGCTACCCGGAAGTTGCCGACGGGGAAGAGAAAGAGGGGAAAAGAAAAAAAAAAAAAAAACAACGGAGGATTCTTAAAAAGAGTAGCATAACATTTTTTCTGCTGCCCTCCGGAAAAGAAAAAGACGCAAAAGGAAAAACGCCCTGCGCCCAGGGGAGAGGAGGGGGGGGGGGAAAGAAAAAAAAAAAGGAAAAAGCCGCACGTCCTTCAGTCTTAATCGCGCTTGATCATTAGGCGTCCACAGAAGAAGGCTGTCGTCGGAAGAAAAAAAAAAGAAAAAAGGAGAGGGAGGGGGGATAAGTTACACGAGCTGCGGCTATTATCCCATTTGGCATCGAAAAAGGAACCAGGGAGGCGCAATTAGGGGAGGAGGGAAGGAAAAAAAAGGAAAAGGAACAAGATGAATGTGTAATCCCAAGCTAATCATTCTCTCGTCCCAGGGGGGAAAAAAAAGAGGGATCGAGAAAAGGGGGGGAAAAAAAGAAAAGACCACACAACCTGGGTCCTTTTTGACCCTTGTAGCCCCATTTCTGTCGCTAACGTAAAAAGCGGGGCATGACCTGGAAAGGAAAGGGGGAGGGAAAAAAAGGTACCCGCTTGGTTTGACGTTTGGCTTTTCGCGTGCCCTCCCTGCCCAAAAAGGGAAAAAGACCCAAAGGGGGGGGACAGCAGAAGAAACAGCCATGTCATCTTTGTTTGAATGTTGCTGATACCTCACGTTTTGAAACATTAAGAGGGGGGGGAAAAGTTGTCATTCCCAATAAGGGCGGATCTAAATTTGAAAAAAGTGGAAGAAAGAAAAAAAAAAAAAAGGATGCATCGAGATCTATTCTTTCTTTCTGGTTGACGGGAGGGGGAAAAGGGAAAGACCATAAGAAAAGTAAATGGGGAAAGAGGATAAACAAGGCGCAGCCCTGTTCCTTTATCCCCTCCTTAATGAAACCAGGCGGAAGAAGTAAAAAACTGCGCCGCCCATCAGATTTGAGAAAATAAGAAAAAAAAGGGAAAGGGGAATAGCATTGCCTTTTTTGCCATCATGGACCAACCACCGGAGATCTTGCACATACAACGTCTCAGATAGTTCCGCAACGGCGGCACAAAAGGGGTTGGAGGAGGAATTGGAGGGGAAAGGGAAAGGCGGCATTTCGCATTGTTTGCCCTCGGAACCCGGGGGGAAAGGGGGAAAAGGGGGGGGAAAAAGTGTGTCCTGGCCTCAGCGTGCTTAAACGCGTGGAAGAGGAGGAGGCCGGGAAGTGGGCAAGTGGGAAGGGAGAAAAAAAAAAAAGGGGTTTTATTGCGGCGCATCTCATGTCTTTTTCTACTGAGGGGGGTTGGGGGCACTCGAGAAAAAAAAAGAGGAGAGAATAAAAAGGAGGGGGCCGCCGTCCCTGAATGGCATCTTTGGCCGCGCCCGGAAGGGGAGGGAGAGAATGGGGGAAAATCAGTTACGAGGGGGAAGGAGAAGAAAAAAAAAAAGAAAAAAGAAACCGGTTGTGGTCGCTACAAGAAAGGGAAAGGGGTTAAGAGTCAAAGCCTTTTCTAAAGAGGGGGAGGGGGAGAAAAAGAAAAAGGACAATTCGTCTGGTTCCTATTCCTTCCTGTTCAGGTTGGTGTTGTAAGGGGGAGCAGAGGAGAATGGGCTCGATACGGAAAAAAGAAGGAAGGGAGCAGGGTTCGATGCAAGATCGTATTCGGGACGCCCCCTGATTGAAAGAACGGCCTCTTCCCGGAAAAAAAGAAGGGAAAAAAAGGATTGGCCGATTTCCCGCCCTGGCTTTATCAAATTTTTTTTCCCGCGCAAAGAGGAAAATTCGAAAAAAAAAAAAATAAGGCAAAGGGGAACAAGAGAAAAAAAAAAAAAAAAAAGGAGACGATGGTCCAAATACCCTTATCCTAACCGAGTGCCGGCGTTGGGGAGGGGGGGGGGAAAGGAGACCTCAAAGCCGCGAAAAAAAGAGACATTTCTCCACCCAAGTCCTTGTGTAACTACCGAGATCAAGAAGGAGGGGGGGGGGGGGGAAACGAGGTGGAGGCGGCATCCGGAAGAAAAAAGGGAAGAAAGAAAAGAAAACTACCTTTCTCCTAACCTGGAAAATCCAAAAAAAGTGTGGAAGAAGGGAAAGGAGGGAAAAAAAAAGAACGAGCGTGCTCATGGCCTTACACCGACAAAGCAAACAAGAAGGACCGCCGAGTGGAGAAGGGGAAAAAAAAGGCACTGCTCTGGCCAGCCTTTCCTTTTTGTGAAAGGGAGAAGGGGGACGATGCGCTACAGGAGAAAGAAAAAAAAAGAAAGGCGTAACGACGAGTTTTGTCTCCCAACTGCCGAAATCAGGAAGAAAAGGGGTAAGAGAGGACAAACGGAAAAAAAAAAAAGTGGGGCAGGTGGACGTTCGTTTCCCTCCTCCTTTTACGGTTATTTGGTGGGGAGGGACCCAGGCGCTAGCGACCGGGGGAAGAAATGGTCTATCTGTCGCCTCTTTCCCACGAAAGGTAGGAAAGTAGGAAAAAGAAAGGGGCCGAAGATGTAACTTTCGCTCCCCTCTTTTTACATTTGTTCTTTGCCCATGGAAAAAAAGGGGTAAAAAAAGGGCTGATCGAAGGAGGCCAAGCGTTCGTCTTCCCTTTGCGTCGCGGCGGGGCGGAAGAAAAGGCTGTTCCGGAAGAGGGGAAGAAAAGAAAAAAAAAAAAAAGGACCACGATTCTCCAAAAAACTCGCTCTGGAAGAAAAAAAAAAAAAGCATGGCCCCCGTTCCTTCTCTAATTTTTAGAAGAAAAAGTCCTTGAATGAGGGAAGAAATCTTTCAACCTCCTCGAGAGAAGGTGGGGGTCCGCGAACTGGTTTTACGGAATCACCGAGGAAAGGGGAGAAATGTGGTCTTTCGTTTAGTGAGAGAGAAGAAAAAAAACCTCCCCATATGAGCCTGGCCTGGGAAGAAGAAAAAGGAGGTAGGGAACTCTCCTTTCTTCTTCCACCAAAGAACAGACTGCCAGAACGTTGAAAGGAAAGAAAAAAGAAAAAAAAAAAACTTTATCTAAAACCTTCCTTCACATAATAAAAAAAAAGAGTCCTTTAGGAAAGGGAGGAAAAGTGGAGGTTTCGATTCCATCCTTGCGCACCAAAAAAAAAGAAGGGGCGAAAAAAAAAAAGAAAATCTTAAAGGGGGGGGGTGGGGGGAAAAGAGGGTTCGATCTTCCAGGGGAAAATAGGACGCCATCCTTTTTAAATAAACAAAAGAAGAAAAAGACGCAAGGTGCATCATTTACGGGTCCTCTTTTTATCGCTCCATGCCTCGATCACTGCCTGTTTCGAGAGCAGAAGGAGTCCACAAGGGAAGAAAAAGAAAGGGAGGTAAGAGCACAGATTCTCTATCGGTGTAAAACCGGGACGGGGAAAGAAGGGGGCATGGGAATCGCCCGTGAATGTTGGGTGGGGGAGGAAAGAAAAGGTAAGGGCCGCTATGGAAAGCGGCCCCTTCCCGAGCATGACCGCGTGCCAAAGAAGGGGGAAACAGTGGGGGAAAAATTGACTTAAAGAAAGGGGGAGGGGAAGAAAGAGAGAAGTTCCTCGCTTGTTTCCCCTTCCCTGGGACAAAGGAAAGGAAAATACAAATCCAGAAAAAAAAAGGGAAGGGGGAAAAAGGAAAAAAAAAGGTCTGCAGCCACGCCTATGCCCCTCTATTCCTGTCCTTGGCCAAGAAGGGGGGGGGGGGAACGTAAAAAAAGGGCTGAAAAAGAGAGAAAGGGGTGAACCCTCCGGTTAACGCCATTGCCCCTAAAAAAATCTGCTCCAACATCTCGAGAAAAAAAAAGGGGAGGGGAAGATTGTTTGGAGCAGAGAGAAAAGGGAGGAAAGAAAAAAAAAAGGAGGAGGGGGAAAGAAGGGGAAGAAAGTACAACTTCTTTTCCATACCGCTCGCTGCCCTCGGAAGGGAGGAAAACTTCAAAGGACTTGTTTCTGTGAGGAAAACAAAAAAAAAAAAAAAAAGGAGATAACGCGCCGCGGTTGTTACCACCCTCCTAAATCAACACTTTTCTAAGTTCCCATCTCAAAAAAGGGGGGAATGAAGGGATAGCGGTCCATGACTAGGAAGGGGGGAAGGTGAAAGGACAAAAGCACGGCGATTCAACTGCCTTCTTACAGTCCAGAGTTCACCCGAAAGAGAAGGAAAAAAGATTTGGGAGAAAGATCCACCACTGTAAAAAGGGAAAGGAAAGGGAGGGAAAAAAAAGGAATGCATAATCATCCTTCATGAACACCGAAACTGATGACAAAAAGAGAACCTCAGCAAAAGTAAGGAACAGAGAGGGGAAAAGGGAAAAAAGAGTACAGGAACCGTTTCACGCCCCGGTGAGTATCTACCGGCATTTTTTTGGTGAGAGAAGAAGGGGGGGGACCCGAAAAGAAAAGGCTTTGGGACAAGAAAAGGACCGGAAGAAAAGGGGAGAGCAAACGGTTATCATCGTTTCCACGAACCTGCTGGCCGTCGGGGAGGGAAGGTGGGCGTGCCGACAGAGAAGAGGGAAAAAAAAAAAAAGGGGAAAGATCGCGGGAGTTGTTTGTTCCTTCCTCGAACCCCCTCGAACAAGAAAAAAGGAAAGAAACATAGAAAAAAATAGAGGGGGAAAAGAAGAAAGAAAGGAGATAGAGCTGTTTCCTCTGTCGTCCCCGCGCAGCAGAAGCGGGGGAGACAGCCTCTGGAAGGAAAAGTTTGGAGAATTCTTTCTGAAAGAGAGGAAAAGGAGGAAGAAAGTAGGCCCAATGCACTAAAACATCCTTTTTTTCTCCTCCGTAAGAGAGAGGGTCTGGAAAGCCGAAGAAGATTGAAAAAGAAAGGGAGATAAGCCCCTTGAAATTCCCTTTTTTCAAAGGGGGAAAAGGAACCAGAAACGCTTGGAGAGAAATGGGAAAAAGGGTGAAAAAAAAAGCAAGTCTGAAACTCCTTCCTTTATCATATCTACCAGAGAAGGAAAGAAGTCAGAGTTGAGAGGGAAAAGGAGGAAGGAAAAAAAAAGAAAAGAGGGGACTGGTTCTGTCCCCTCTTTTGGTCCGCAGGGGGAGGCTAAAAAGAAACCTGGTCCCTGATGGACGGAAAGGGGGGAAGAGAAAGAAGTAGAAGGGATGCTTTGCATCTTTCACCTTCCATCGCCGTACAGCCAAAGGGGGGAGGGGGGAAGAGAGTGGGAGGAGAAACTGGCCCAGGGAAAAAGAAGAGGATAGAAAGAAAGAGAGAGGGTATCTCCCCATCCCTACCCTACTTCCCAGGGGAGGAAAAGAACAAGGGAGGCATTTCGGCCGAAGGGGGGGGGTGGAAAAGGGGAAGAGGAAACAGAGCTTGATCTCTTTATTTTTCCCAGACTTGGTGGCGAAAAAAAAAAGGGGAAGAGGGGGGGGGACGAGGAGCTGGTCAGGCCGGAAACAACAGGAAAATGTTTCCTTTGACCTCGTCGAAAAGGACAGTTGGGGAGGTCGGCCAAGATAGGAAAAGAGAAAAAAGGGAAAGAGTGGGGGGAGATGCAGTTCTCTTGCGCGAACTTTGCTCCATCCCGGCCGGGGGGACAAAGAGGAAAAAAAAATCCGGGGGGGGGCGATGGGCCTGCTACGATATTGAAAGGGTAACAGAGGAAAAAGAAGGAAAGAGGAAAAAATGGATGAACGGTCTTTCCTTCCCGTTCTCTATCCATTCTATTCCCTCCTACAATTACAACACCACCGGAAAAAGAGAAAGTATAAGGAGAATGCGCGAGAAAAAGAAAAGAAAAAAAGGGGGAAAGGAGGGGAGAGAAACAACCGTGATGGCCTCACTAAATTCTTTAACGCGAAACTTCCCCCATGAAGAGAAGAAGGAGGAAACGGACAACATGATAGCGACAGGGAAGGACAGAAGAGAAAAAAAAGACGAGCCACGACTTTACAGTCGGATTTTCCATAAGACGATGTTCTCGAGGAAAAAAAACACAAAAGAAACAATGCGAGAGGAAAGAAGGGAAAAGAAGGCAGTAAAGCGAAATTCCCCAACCTGGCCCAACTACTCGCCTCCCTCTAACTCGGAAAAGAGGAAGTCTTGAAAGGCCCAACACTGGAACGATGAAACAAGCAAGTGAAAAAAAAAAGAAAAAAAAGAAAATGACTCAATTCCTCCTTCCACCTGTTGCCGCCCGGGTGGAGAGCTCTGAGAAGGGGAAGGGGGAAGGGGAAAGGCAATGGAAAGGATTTTGAAAATCCCATGCCATGAGTTTGTCAAATCGTATTGCGGCACGGAAAGGGGGGGGAAAAAAAAGAAGGTCAAAGAGGTTTTTTCACTGGAAGAGGGGATGAAAGGAAAAAAAAAAGGGGGGAAAGAAAAAAAAAAGGGAAAGGGCTTAATGGTCCTTCACCCAGAATCCGCCACGACCAGGAAAAAGAAAAAAAAATCTCGAGGAAGAAAAAGAAAGGAAAAATCAAGCGAAAATGGGACGAACATACCTTACCGACGTAGGAAGAAGGGTAAGAGAAGGGGGGAAAAAGGACAGGAAAAAACACTTTTCCCTTTCCCCTGTGTGCATATCACGGCGAAAAAAGAAAAAAAGGAAAAACCAAGGGTAACGGCCCAAGGATCAATTATAGTAAGAGGAAAAAGGGGGAAGAAGATGTTCAGAACGTTATCTTCACATACATTTCTTACAATGTTCACAGGACCCATTTGGGGGAAAGGGGAAGTCCGAGGGGAAGGCGAAATCCCGATACAGGTGGGTTGAGAAAGGGGAGGGAAAGGAAGAAAAAGGTCCAACCCAAATACCTAATCCCTAATTTTCTCCCTCCACGAAATCGGAGGAAAAACTTGGGCCACTGGTATCATAAAGTAAGAGAGAAGGGGAAAAAAGAAGGGGGGTGATTGTGCCGACGCATCCGCCTCTTTACTTAAGTTGACTCCTTTCAACGGCTAAAAGAGAGGGTCTTAGAAGACGTGCCGAAATCGCGACGTAAAGAAGAAGTGGAGGGGGAGAGAAAAAGAAGGGAAAAAGATGGAGACGGGTTCGCTCAGCTGAGTCCCGGCAAGGCCATCTCCCCTTTTTTCTCTCTAGAAGAAAAAGACAACAAGGGGAAAAAAAGGGGGGGGGGGGGGGGAGATGGTGGCTGCGGACTCAGATGATCGTACCGTCTCACGCTTTGGCCGTTAGAAGGGGAGGGTGGAAGTTGAGAAATAACGGTCCTGGAAGCAGAGAGGAAGAAAGGAGGAAGGGGAGAAGTAAGAGGGCGTCCTTCCGTTCTGCAAAATCAACCCCGTCTTTTTTCCAGCGGGGGGGGACCACAAGAAGGTTACCGGAGGAGAGAGAGAAAAGACAAGGAGCAGCAATTCGGCTTCTGTCTTTGTTTGGACCTGGCTAAAGGGGAAGGTACAAAAATGGATGGTGGTAATAAAAGAGAGAAAGAGAGGAAAAAAAAGGAGACAGGGGAAATCGCCTGCCAATTTGCGCATTGCACGAAAAAAAAAAGGGGGTCAAAGGGGTTGACCTTGTAGGAAAAGGGGCGGGGGAAAAAAGGGGGGCAAATCGAAATTTTCCTTAATCTACTAGATTGAATCACTTCCGTGGAAAAAAAAAAAGGATTGGTTTTTACGGGGGGGAAGGGAAAAAAAAAAGGGGGGGGGGGGTGGGGGGAGCATACTACCCGCTATTTCCAGCGTGTTTGAGGGGGGAGAAAGGGGAACAAAGGAATACGTCCGGTTAAGGTTATGGTGGGAAGGGGGGAAAGGGAAAAGATGGAACTCTTCCTTCTTCCTCTGTAGGCCCAAGGAAAAGGGGTCGTTATGGGGAGGGAGGGGAGAAAAAAAGAAGGGGGGATTTTTCTTTTTTTTTCTGGCAAAGCCGCAAAGGGAATTGGGGGAACCAAGGCGCAGCAGGTTAGGGGGAAAAAAAAAAGACCGAGCAAGGACCCGTATTTCCTGGCTCCGCATCCCTATTTTTGAAAAAATCAAAAGGAAGGAAAAGAGGTGGAATGGGCCATCTTACCAAACCACCGAGTCGGAGACTCCCATGAAAAAATAACAAGGGGAGGCACATTTTTCCTATTGCATTTCCTGTAAGTGGGAGTGGGTGCCTCTCATGAAAAAAAAAGGGGAAAAAAAGTCGTTTTTTGGCAAAAAAAAAGGGAGTGGGGTTATGAGCGTTAAAGGTGGGAAGAAAAAAAAGGGAAGGGGGGGAAGGAGCGTCCTTTTTTTTCGCAGTGGTCTTTAGGAAGAATGGAGAGGAAGGGGGAAAAAAAAAAAGATTTCGGGCGATTCCGCATGTTGCGACTGTTGGGGGGGGGAAAAGAAAGGGGGAAGAAAAAAGGGGAAGGAGATCTTCTTGCCTCCGTTCCGGGAAGGGGGGAGTCTGAGAGCACCAGGTGAGGGGAAGGGAAAGAGGGATTTCTATATCATTTTTAAAGTTTTGAAGGGGAAGCGAAAAGTGGTCCATAAAAAAAAAGGGGGGGGATCCTTCAATGTTATCCGGGCGTCAGCTTCTTGAAAAAAAAAAGGAGTGGGCCTTGTGGAGAAGGGGAAAATCTCCATAGTCGGAGAAAAAGTTCAGGTTGGTGTTTTCAACTTTTCCTTCTCCTCCATTTCTCTCAATACGGAAAGAAAGAAGGGCATAGAAAGTAATCTTTCGATTGTGAAAGAGGGAGAGAAGCAAGGGAAAGAAGGTTCCAAGATCTTAATCCATTCCCCCATCGAAAATAAGGGTCCCGATTTCACCGGGCAGGGGATGGAAAAAGGAAAGGAAGGAAAAACAACTATTCTTCCTCCTTCGTTAGAGAAAGAAGTGCGACTGTCTTCCAAAGACCTTAAAGCCTAACCAGGGAAAGAGTTGAGGCGAACCAGCTAAAGAGGAAGAGAACCAGCAAGAAAACCAGAGCACTGCTTCTTGTTCCACCCAAGTCTGGAAAAGAAAGAAAAAAACTAAGATAAAGAAGGAGAGTTGCAGGCTTCAAATTCTTCTCAATCCCACTTTTCCTTCTGCCGGGAAAGTACACCGAACAGGACTTCCTCCTTTCTTGACCGGGGCAGGACAAACATCCGGTAAAAAAAAAATAGGAGAAAGGGAGAAGCGCTGTACTAATAAGAAACGACACAAAGCAAGCGGCGGAACAGAAGGGATTTCCCCCTCCCCTCCCTTTTTCTTCCTCTGCCAGCACATAAAAGTTCCGGCCCGAGGGAGGAGCTTCCAGGAGGAACTGAATTGGAGTAAAAAGAAAAGTATGTCTTGTTCCTCCCAACCTTCCAGAAGAAGGAAAATTTGGCTTCCGACCAGAAGAAGAAAGAAAAACAAGAAGCCGTTGGCTTTGACCCCGGAGGGTCCAGAAGGGGGGGGGGGGGGAGGGAACAGGCTCCACCGCGCTAGGCTACCCAGGAGCCAGGGAGATCTGCATTTAAAGAAGAAGGCGTTTTGTTACCTTCGAAGAGCGGGCGAAGAGGGAAAGAGGGGGGGGGGGGGGGAGGAAGACCAATCTTTTTTACAATTGTGCACTGGGAAAAGTTGAAAGGGGAACCTTGTTGAAAAAGAAAAGAGGGCTTGGCACCAGGTGAATTCCAAGCGGGGATAGGAATAGGGAGGCAAACGGATGTTAACGTGGCATTGTGCCTACTTATTCCTCTCCGGCCAGAATCGTAAGGAGAGGGAAAAAGAAAAGGAAAAAGGTACGTTCGCGAAGTTTGGGGGGGGGAAAAAAGAGAGGTTCTCGTTTCCGAAAAGCTGGAACCGCTTTAAAAGGGGAAAAAGAAAAAAGTTTACTCTCCCCCTGCGGAGGACTAGTTCTTCCCGTGTCGAGGGGGGAAAAAAAAAGAAAAAAAAAAAAAAAAAGGAAGAGAGGGCCTTTCTTTCAACTTCCTTCCCAATCTGGAGGAAGATAATCAGGTCGGCCAACGCAAAAAAAAAAACTTCCATCCTTTTCGGGGAAAATAGGGGAAGAACCGGAAGAAAATTGCCGGCCAACAGAAAGAAAAAGCAAGAGAAAGGAAAAGAGACTGAGAAGTCCAGCTTCTCCTCAACCAAAAATATGGAAAGTCGTCTAAGAAACGGGGCCGTTTGAACGGTTACGGGAGAAGAGGGGGAGGAGAGGAAAAAAAAATAAAAGCGCGTTTTCATACAATTTTCTTAGCAGGAAGGGTTGGAAGAAGTTTGGAAAAAAAAAATCTCCCGGCCTCGATCAACGGCAAACCGGGGGTCGAGAAGGGCGGTCCCGGTAAACCGAAAAAAAAAAAAAAAAGGGAAAACAGAGTCTCTCGATTCGTGTTTCCCCTCCTTTAGACAGTAAACGAAGGCAGGGAAATCCCCGTGATGTGGGAAGGAAGAAAGGGCGGAGGGGAAAGCCCCTTCCCCTTCCCATATCATTACCGCGGGAAAGCAAAAAGGAGCCAGGGTTTTTTTGAGAAAAGTGAAGGAAGAAGGGGGAGGGGTGAAAATCCAACTCCTTCTGCGAAGAGGGTCCCGCTTTGGACCGGAGGAGAGAAGAAAAACAAAAAGTAATGAGAACTCCTTCCTTCCTTCACTTCCATTTCCCGACAGGAAAGAAGGTCCGAGTGGCCCATCTGTTGGTAGTAGAGAAAAAAAGGAGAGGAGAAGAAAAGGGGGGAGGGTGACCGGGTACGCCAGGGCGAAAATCTGCCCTCCAACATCTCGTAGAAAAAAAAAAAAACTAGAGAAGGGAAAAGAGAGAGATTTTGGAGCAAGAATCAGCAAGGGGAGAGGAAAAAAAAAGGAATGAAAAAAAAGACAGCCCTTCT
>Ga0179593_1701431_pt1 | contig 18891 bp, 25 predicted proteins | sample CZODoug2_1_08_16_FD_185931 | JGI IMG/M metagenome (GOLD analysis project Ga0179593, IMG submission 185931) | Vadose zone soil fungal communities from Angelo Coast Range Reserve, California, USA - CZODoug2_1_08_16fungal (PacBio error correction) | ecosystem: Environmental > Terrestrial > Soil >...
AAGGCTTGCGGCGCAAAAAAAGGGAGAGGTTCCCGACGCGGGGGGAAGAGGGGAGGGTCGAGCGGCGGAGGGCCTTGGAAAAAGGAAGGAGATTGAAATCTTTCTGTCATATCGCGCCGGAAAAAAGGGCTCATGAAAAAATCCCGGGGGTTAAAAAATGCTCTCCTACGCGCTTACCCGTAGGGGAAGAACTAGCCCGAAGGTTTCTCTCGGAGGGAAAAGTGGGCGGGATGAGAAGAAAAGTCTTTCTTCTGTCCAGAAGAGGAAGGGTACCTGCAACGCTAGAAAGAAAGGAGGCACCTTCCTCATTCCTGTGATGCAAAAGGAAGACTATTGCGATGCGACAAAGGAAAAAAAAGAGATCTCAACAACAACAACGAGGGAGGGGGGGGCTCTCTGGCTCATCGAAAGGGGCCAGTCCGCCGGGGGATAAAAGGGGAATCTGCCGGTGAAGCCGGAAAAATGGGAGATCTATCTTTTTGCAGGGAAGAAAGGAGGGGGAATAGTTCCTACAGCAGCGTCGTCAGAACGCGGGCTCGGGGGGAGAAAAAGAAAGGGGGAGAGATGGCACATCAACGCCGGGAAGGGAGGAGAAATTCCTCCATCCGCTTTGAAAGGGGGAAGGGAGACATTCAGATGAGGAGGAGGAAAAGATTTTAGCTCCGGAAGAGAGGTTCTCGACAAGGAGGCAAGGAGAACGTCGCCTCAAGCCGAGAAAGGGGGGGGGGGGGGGGGTGGTTGTGGTTGGGGGGGGGGGGTTGGGGGGGGGGGGGGGGGGGGGGGGGTTTTGCACCGAGGGGTAAAAAAGGCGCCGTCTTTTCATAGGAACGGAAGGGAAAAAGGTTGCGCCGGTGAGGGGAGGGGGGAAAGTGACATCAGTTCGCGAAAAAAGGGGAGCGGCAAAAGGGGGAGCTCCATCCCCGCGTTGGTCAAAAAGACTAACCTTTGCCTAGAGGAAAGACCGGTCGATAAATAACGAAGGGGCCCGAAAGCCGGGCTTTTTGCGTGATTGGCTGGGGGGAGAGATACTTTCCGTCGTTCCCCGAAAGAGAAGACCTCTACTAAAAAAGAATATATAAAAAAAAAGAGGAGTCTTTCTTCATTCAAAAAGAGGGAGCCTCTCTCTAGGAACCATCGCTTGGAAGAGGAGAAGGTAGTCAAGGAATGGGAGATCTTTTCCGCAAATCGTGGCCTCGACCGAGAAAAGAAAGAGGAGGGAACATGGCGCTGTTGAAAAAGATCAACAGGAAGACGTGCCTCCGGCTTGCGGCGCAGAAAGGGGAGGGGAGGGGAAGTACTTGGCTTCTTGCTAACAGGGGGGGGGGGGGGGGGAGAAAAGCATTACCGGAGGAAGCAAGGTGGGGTAACTAAAAGAAGGGGCACACATCCCCAGGAAGAAGAAAGGACTTTATCGCAAGGGCTGTGAAAAAGGAAAAAGGGATATCTGCGGATGAAGAAGAGAACAGAAAGGGGACAGGAATCTTCGTCGGAGCCGAAGAAGAAGCCACCTCATGGGAAAGAAAAGGAATGTCAGCCCAATCAAAAATTGTAAGGAAAAAGGGATGGTGTAGCGGAGGGAGGAAATCTTCTGGTCCAGAATGATGGGAAGGAAACCACAGGGGATGGGAAAAGAGTCCAGGTCGGGGGTTGGGGGATTAAAAGAATCCTTCCTCGAGAAAAAAAAGAATGTAACTCTCCTCTTAAGAGAGGGGGGCAAGCGCGCCTAAAAAAAAACATAGTGGGAGAGAAAAGAAGAAAAGAGGAGGCTCATTGCCAAGGATTAGAGGGTCGTCATAAAAAAAACCCGCGCTCCTTTCGCCACCAGAAAAAGAAAGAGGGAAAGTCTTCTCTCGTGAAAGGGGGGAAAACTCAACCAGGAAGAAAGAAGAAGCGAATATCGCACTTCTTTCGCGGCTGCCTGGGAGACAAGCGCCTTCGAAAGGGAGGGGACTTCCCTCACCATTTGAAAAAAGGATAGGGAGGAGAACTTCTGAGGGAGGGGGGGATGAGAGCTTGTCTCGCGGAGGAAAAAAAGAGGGAGGAGATCCTTCCTACGCTCTAAAAAAGGGGAAAAGAGAACTAGAAGGTCCCTATTCATCGATACGCGGGGGGGAAGAGTTCAATCCTCAATCTATGTACGCCGGGGAGAAAAAAAAAACTCTTTGCCGACGAGGGAAAGAAAGGTCATCCAAAAAAAAAAAGGAAAATATTTTACCGGGGGGAAGCTTTGTCCCGACCTCCAATGTCTTGAGAAGGAAAAGACGCCGTCCGAAAAAAAAAAAAAGGGGCATCAAAGGGGGAGGGAAAAGAACGGGGTCTTCGTCGGAGAAGAACGCGGAAAAAAAGAAGGGGGTCGGCCAGGGGAGGGAAAGAAGATTCTGATGGATAGATCATTGCAAAGGGGCAATGCTGGTATATTCTAAATTGGGCGGCGGGAGAAAAAAAGAGAGGTCTTGCTCCCCGACATGGAAAAGGAAAAAAAAGATCACAAATGGGTCCTCGGGAGAAAGGCAGTACGAGCGGAGAAGTTTGGGGGGGGGGGGGACACCCAAAGGGAAAAGGGGCTCTTCAACGTCAAATTCCAAAAGGAGAACGACTTGCCTAGGGGGGTGATTGGCAAAAAGGTGTTCCGACACTTGCATTGGATGAGAACCGACTATCAGGGAGCTTCGGAAAAAAGAGAGGCACCTCTACTCCTTGCTAGGCCTTATCTCCGAGGAAGGGAGGGCTTCTCGAAAAAGAAAAAAAAAAAACCTCCTCCTGCAGCGGGGGGAAGGGGAATTCGTTCTCTATCACCTCCAATGTTGCGAGGGGGGGAAAAATAATGAGAATCTATGGAGAAGTGGAGGAAGGGAAAGCCGAGCCACGAAGATCAGAAAGCTCTATCGGCTGTTGAGAAAAAAGAACTAAGAGGAAATCGCGTTCTCTTCAGGGCGAAAAAAGGGAGAAGAGCGCTCCGGGATACAAGAAGGGGGGGAAGTATGGTCGGGAAGGGGCCGTCATGATGGAAGCCGAAGTAGATGCCCTTGCGTTTCTAGAAGGGAAAAAGTCTTCTTGCCATAAATATGGGGAAAAAAAACCGTTATGACTTTAAAAGGGGGAAGGGTCAAAGAACATTATCTGAAGGGCCTTCCTCAATATTGCGGAGGAGAAAGAAACAACTTTATTATAGGAAAAGAGAGAGTAAAAGAAAAAAAAGGGACTGTCTCTGGAAACACAGACAATGTTCTTGGAAAAGAGGAAAAAAAGGGGGGGAAAATTCATATAACCCTTGAACGGCAGGGGAAAAGAGGTTGTGCGAACTAAAAAAAAAAATTTAAAAGCTCTGAGGAAAGAAAGAGACCGGAGCATCTCCTTCCCTCCGAAGAAGAGAGGGGGGGGGGAACGTTCCGGCTCGGCGGGGGGAAAAAAGCCATCTCTGTGCGTCCAAGAGGAGAAATACGGAAAAAGGGAGCGAGGTTTCCCTCTTTATCGTCGTGGCTCGGCGGAATAGAATCTATTCCTCCAGAAGGCGAAAAGTTGAAGGAGAAATCGGAGGAAAGGCGGCGTTCGCGACGGAGCGAAAAAGGAGAAAAAGGAGAGGCTATCATGTTCCTATAAAGGCGTAGGGGAAAGAGGAGGGGGGCCGCTTCATCCGCGGAAAAGTCAGGGAGTAGGGGGGAGAAGAAAAAAACGGCTTGGATGCCTTCGTAGACACAAAGAAAAAGAAAGAGAAGGAGGGGGGTCTCGTGACTGGTGACGGGGAAGGAGAAACTTTGAACTCAAGGAGACTACTAAGGATTCAAGAAGGAAAGCGACCTTTGCGCGGCAAGAATGAAGGGGAAGGAGAAGGACTATCTTGGCGCCCTAAGAGAAGAGGAAAGGACTAAACATGGGAAAACCGCAGATCCAGCAAGTCCTCTCTTCGACCCCAACACCGAAAGGGGGAAGAGAGGGGCATCGCTGGGGGCTTCTCCTCCGGCCAAAGGGGGAAAAAAAGGAGAAACAACTGATGCCCTAAAAAAAATGCGAAAAAGGCTTCCGAAGGTGGGGGGAATCTACTCCCTACCTTTGGGGAAAAGGGGAAAGACAAAAGAGGCAGGGGGGGATTGCCGTCTGGACGAAAAAAGAAAGCCTGAGCCGGGAGAAAAATCTTTTTATGTCTAGGGATTCGAGAGGGGATTAAAGACTATCACTATGAGGACCAAACAATTCTTCTCGCTGACACTCGACGAAAAAATTCTCTCAGCCCCAGAATTAGCGGGGGGAGAGGCACTATGGATCTGTCTGAAAGATCCAAACAAAACATCATTGGGGGGGGGAAGACGAAAACGAATGGGGGAAAAGGGTCTTTCCTCTCACCAAATGTAAGAAGGTCTCGTTTTCCGAAGTCGATCTGAGGAGAGGGGAGCGTGTATCTTTCGGGAAAAAAGGGAAGGGGGGGGGAGCTCTTCATGGTCAAAAAGGTTTTCTGATCAATCCAAAAAAGGGCTGGGATAATAAGAAAAAAAAGAGTCGTCTCGTGAAAAAAAAAACAAGAGGGTTTAAGAGCCCAAGGAAAGGAGGGGACCTCGATCTTCAAAAGAGCTGAGGCGACTGGGGGGGAAAATGCGCGAGAAGGCTTGCCTCCAGAAGAAGAAACACCATAACCTAAAAGTGGGAATCTAGAGGGAACATTGGTTGGGAGAAAAAAGGACAGGTAAGGGAAGACTATTCGCCGCAGGGGGAAAAAGGGGGGGGGCGATCAACCTGCTTTGTTTATCAGGGGAGAACGAAAATCCGTCTGGCGGATAAGTGAAAAGGGAAAAAGAGAGGAAGTCCCCATCGCCTGCAAGAGGGTTCGCCGTGCCCATCTCGAGAGGACGATAGGACTTCAGGAAAGGGAAGCATTGCGCTTGTCTTCCGCATCAATGGTGAATGGAAAAGAAAGAGGATCGATGTAAGAAAAAGGGCTTCCTCCTGTACTTCTTGGGGGGAGAGCAAAGAATACGAGAAGAAAGAGCGCCGCACATTAGTGAAGGAAAAAAGAATAAACTTTCATCGAACGAAGGGAGGAACAAAAGCTGGGGGAGGGGGGACGGGGAAAGAGGGTCTATTTGGAACCGGGGGAAGGAACATATCGCCAAGATAAGGGAGGTACTCCCGCGAAAGAAAGAGGTAGACTAGTGGGAAAGCGATTTCTCGCCAAGGGAAAAGGGAGGAGAAATATTATTTTGTAAGAATCAGAAAAAAAACTAAATCTGCAGGCAAAAAAAATTGGGGTCGAGGATGATCCTAGGCTCTTGGGCGTAAGGGAGAGGGGAAAAAACTTGAAGGAAGCACCTTTTGTCCGGGGGAAAAGGAGAGTCCAGGAAAAAAGAAAACAAACATCCCGGATGTAATTCGTCGGTTTACCGCCTAAAAGCTCGGTCGCGCAAGAGATCTGCCACGGGATTCGGTGAAAGGAGTGGGATCAGGGGCTTCTTTCTCCTGCAAGAAAACGGCGGTGTTTCGCACCTGCGGGAGAGAAAACGCGCAACATATACACCTGTTCGAGAATGTGCGGGGGGAGGAGAGGTGCCCGAGGCGCTTTGCGTGACGACAGGGGAGGGGAGGAGAGAGGAAGGAAAGGGTTCGCGCGCACGAAGATGAAGAAAAAAGAGGAGGAAAGGAAGGAGCCGTCGCCATCTGAATGCAATACTAAATAAAAAGGGAGAAGAGGCTGGCGGCCTTGCTAGCAGGAAAAAGGAGTGTGGGGGGAAAGAGTAGCCAAGGAAGGAAGAGTTCCGCGAGTTCGAGCAAAGAGGGGAGAAAAACGCTTGGGAGAAAGGGGTCATCGAAAAGTACATGAAACTCTTCAGAGGCAAAGTCCGGCTAAAGAGGAAAAGGGGGAATTCAAAATCCAAAAAAAAAGCGCAAGATTCGAGAAGACCCAATCTCTATCAAAACAGGAGGGAGAATATCTATGGTGAGAAAGGAAAACCTCGGCTGGCAGCCGTAAGGGAGAAAGTAAGGAAGTCCTGGGAAGAGGAATCTTGCTCGCAAGGGGGAAAGGGGGCAGTTAACGATCACCTGCTGGACATAGGGGAGAAGCAATGAACAAAGGGAACTCGCGCGCCACTTTTTCTACGATGTAAAAAACAGGTCACTCTTCGGCGAGCAAAAGAAGGAGGTTCATTCATCTTTATTGCGTAGGGAAAACTGATAACTCCCGAAGAAAAAAAAGGAAAGATCAGCTCGGAACCCTTTCATATGTATGCGGGGAGGGAAAGGGGGGAAGAGTCACTCCATCGCTCGGACCTCAGCAAGAAAAGAAAGGAGGCTCATTCTTTTTCATAGAACAGGTAAAGGCGGAGCTTGAGAGAAAAAACCCGCTTTGTAGAAAGAACCTCCGCACCCTTAAAAGACGCAAGTTGTGACAACCTTCTGAACCGAAAATCGCCTCCTAAAGCGAAGGAGGGCGGACACTCCTCGAAAGTGGAGAAGGGAGGGTTTTTCGTTGTGGAAAAAGGGGAAGGGAAGATCCTTCCAACCAAAAAGGGAACAGTCTTGGAAGCAGGGAGGAAAGACTCACTCCATCTTGGAGAGAGGCCCCCCTTGTCCTAAGAGAAGGGGAGTCCAAACTATTAAAAGAGAGCGCCTGGTCTTCCATCTCTTTCAAGGAAGGAAGAGTCGCGTCTCTTGATTTCCATAGGGAGAGGGGCTCTCTTTTCGCAAAGTCAGGGGGAAAAAGCTAGAGCCAAATTTTCTCTGTTGGAAAAAGGGGGAGGGAGTAGATTAACTGGTTGGGGGGGGGAAAAGCTGCTGCGTCTCTGGGTATTGTCGGGGGGGGGCAGGATGCTATCATTTCTCTCAAGAAGGGAACGGAAGAGGTGGGGGTGGTCAAATCGAATCGAGAGGAGGGGAAAAGAAAAAAAATGATTGCTCCCGACCGCGCAAAAAAAGTTGCTGGAAAAAAAGAGGCCTTCGCGGGAGAAAAGGAAAAGGGACTTCTACCAAGTAGCAAAAAAAAGGAAAGGTCACGGCAAGGAGTCGGATCCGAAAAAGAAGAGATTTGGACTTCCTTTGCACGGAGAATTTCAGCCCAATTAAAGCCTTTGAGCTCCTCCACCCATTTAGGATCTCAGAGGGCGGTCATGGGAAGGAAACAGGGAAGGATTTTGTCGGCAGGAAGGGGCAATTTATCCCGAAGGCCAGGGGAGGGGGGGGTGAAGGGGACGAATTCAAAAAAAATACGAGCAATGCCTGCACAAAGTCGAATGGGGAAAATAAAAAAGAAAGAGAGCTTTCAATCCGCCTACAAGGAGGAGGAAACAAATTATTGCCACTGGGGAGAGAAGGAGACTTGGGGAGAATTGCAAGAGGGGAAATTCTTCTCCTCTGGTGTAAAGAGGAGGGAGGATTGAAAGAACAGAGCGCCTTAAGGAGGAGGACAGAAGATACAGTCTATCGCTAGACGAGAAGAAAGGAAGGGGTCTCTGTCGCCTGAAAAGAGGGAAAAAATTCATAGTTCAGGTGGAGTACAGCAAAAAAGGAAAGGAGGGGGCTAAAATTTGAGGGGGAAAGAAGGGGGGGATGGATGGCTCTCTGTATAGAGGCATCCTCCGATGCCCATCAGTCCAAAAAAGGAAAGGATACTATGAGAAGGAGATCAATATCCTTGTACCGAAAGCGGGGAGAATCTTTCTCGGTAGAAGGGATAGGGGGAGTTACTCCTTTCTGGCCGAAAAGGAGGGTTCAATACTAGGAAGGGAATGGCGATCGCCTTCCTTCAAGACCCGGAAAAAAAAAAGAAAAAAGAATCTTTCATCCGACCTAACAAGTAGGGGCTATTCCCTCAATACTTCCGCGCGGGAGGGAAAGAGGGAGGCGGCAAAAGACTTTTCGCCGGGAGGAGAAAAAAAAAAAAAGAAAAGTCTCGAAGCACGTCGTGGGGGGGGGGGTAGACTACTAGCCTTGATGGAGGGGGAAGAGGGTATAGGGTGGACCTGCTGGTCTCTTCTATTGCGGGGGAAAAAAGAGGGAGGGCGCCCGAGTGTGCAAGAAGAAAAAAGAATTCTAAGGGGGGGGGCAGAGATCTTTACTCCTTCTTCGAGCCGCGGAAGGGGGGGGGAGAGTCACCTTCACATTCCACAGAGGAGAAAGGCCTATGCGCATTACTTTTTTAGGGAAAAAGAAAAAGTGTGAGGAGGAAGTCCTCTCCCGGGCAAAAGGAGGGAGGAGGAGATCCTTCCAAAAGAAGCTGAAGAAAAAGGTCTCTTCGATCGGATTCTCCGCGTTCTCTGCAGCGTACGGAAAAACGTCCTCGGATTCGGAGATAGAATATAATCCCGACAGGAATGTTTGAAGGGGCATCTATGGCGAAAGGTGATGGAAAGAGAAAAAAAAGAAAAAAAGATTCACCAAGCGCGAATACCGAGGAAAAGTAAAGGATTGTCTGCCGAGAGAAAAAAGAGTCGGGGAGAAGGAGGGAGAGGGCGAACATCCCTCCTTCACGAGCTATAAAAAGCAGTGGGCTCTTTGGCCGGAGAGGAAGGTAGATGTCCTTCTTCTTGGAAGCCGTCCAAGAGGGAGAGGTTTGTGACTTCAAAAGGAAGAATAATTACGTTTACAAGGGTATATGAAAAAGCCTATCTTTCCAAGACCCATTTCGGGGAAAGAAGCCCTCAAGATGGCGGAAAAGATAACAAAAACGTAGGAGGGAAAATCTTTCCTCCATCTTGAGGCTGCTGGAAAGGAAAAAGAGGGGAAAGAGAGGAGCCTCGTCACCGTCAAAGGAATAGGGGGGATGTCCCGCAGCCAAAAAAGGGAAAACGGATACCAGAGAGAGCGTCTTAATAAAAAAGAGAGGAAAGGCGCAGTCAGAAAAAACAGAAATTGAACGGAGAGTGTCCTGAGGAGGAGAGAAGAATGCTCCGCCGATAAAAGTGAGTATTGCGTCTGCAATCAAGAGGGAGAGGCGATGTTTCCCTAGGGGGGAGAGGGGAGGGACTTCCATCACTTCAGCCATAGGGGAGGGAAAAGTAAGTTCTCCCACCGAAAAAAAATTAAGTTATAGAAAGAGAAGAAGAGGACTTCGGCGGTCGAGGAAAGTGAGAAGCTTCACCTCGGAGAGAGAGAGGAGAGACAGCCTATAATTCGCTTCGAGGGAGGGGGTGAAAGGCTTCAAAAGAAAAATGTAGAAAGGAGCAGAAGGAGAGAATGTCAGGGGGAAAAAAGAAAGAAATGTCGTCAAGGAGGGAAAGAGTATCTTCAGAGGGGGACCGAGGGATGGTGATTTGAACGCGCCAAAAGGGCAGGGCCTTTCTCTCTCTACTGCTTCAAGAGATAAAAAAGAAGTTGTCTTGCTTGCAAAAGGGACGTGGAAATCCAAAGGAGGCCACTCACGACGCCATCGCCTCTACCATAAGGAAAAAAAGGGAAAAAGAGGACCGCGACAGCGCCGGAAGGGAAAGAAAGGCCTCTTCTCGAAAAAAAAGGGTCCGACGGGCTTCTATAAGATCACGGGGGCAAGGGGATGATTCTCCGCCGCCGAAAGAATTTGCTCAGTCAGCCGGACGGCTCAAAAGGAAGGGAGTATTGTTCATCTTAGGACAAAAACAGGGAGGGCGTTTCAATATGGGCGGGGGTGAAGGTCTTGCTGCGGCGATCGAAAAGAAAGGAAGATGGATTTCTTAAAAAAGGAGTGACGCGCTAGCACTTCTCCGAAAAATAGGAGAAAATAGGCGTCTAGCGACGCAAATAACCCCGGGAGGCCTGAAAGAGAGGCGGCCGGCTCGTCTCCTATGGCATCGGAGAAGGGGAAGGGATCGCCAGCCGCCAGGAGAAGACCATCTGCCGAGAGAAAATTGGACCCATTTGAGGAAAACAGTGCTCTGAATTTCTTGACGCAGGGGGAAAGGGGAAGAAGAAAGAACTCCTTTCTATCTTCTCTTCCGGCGATGAAGGGGGGGGGAAGAGGTAGAGGTCTTCACTAATATCTCGTAAGAAAAAGGAAAAGAGGGGGGGGGGTTTATAGGCGCATGGGGAAAAGAAAAATCGGCGATAATCCTTTCCATTCGCAGGAGCGGAGGAGAGTGCAAGGGAAGGGGGTTGAAGAATCCCAATTCGTAGCGAGAAGGGATTTCTCCAAATATTAGGATTAAGGGGGGGGGGGAGGCGATCTATACGAAAAGGGGAAGAAGCCCGCCGAACACCAAAGAGAGGGGGAAAAGAAAATGTTTTTTTCGCCGACACCATCAGGGTAATACAAGGCATATTTCTCCGTCCAAAAGGGGTGGATTGTAACCGTAGGAGGGGGTTATTACATTCGTCACTGAATAGAGAGTTGCTTCTCCTTGAGGGACGAGAGAAGGACGACAATAGGCCTTCATTATGCGAGAGGGAAAAGAAAAGAATCGGGGAGTGTTAGTACGCACGCCCTTTCTTAAAGTCATTTCTCTTGTAGGAGCGAAGGGGGAAGGGTGGAAACCCTCTCTCGATTAGAAAAAAAAAACTCAAACCGGGAAGAGAGAATGATACAGCCGCCCATACTTGAAAAGAAGAGAAGGAAAAAAGAAAGGCCACTTCATTCAAACCCGCAATAGAGGAAGTACCTTGACACAGAAAAAAGAGGGTTTCCTATCGTCGTGAGGAGGTATAAGGGCCCTCGTATAGAAGAGAGATCCTCTACTTCAGGGGGGAGAAAGAGAAGATACAAGGGGAGGAAAGCCTTTAAATCGATGGAGATAGGAGAGAGAAGGAGACTATTATTTGCATAAGAGAAGGGAGATTCCCAATTTGTTCGATCGGGGGAGGCCTAACTCGGGGGGAGAGGTACATTGAAAAAGGGGGATAGGGGGGGAGAGGAGATCTTCCTCAAAAGTGAAAAGAAAAAGAAGGATTTCTTCACGGGGAGGAGCGGGGTGCAGGGGCATCGACCTTAGGGAATACAGGAATCTTCGAAGGGGTTAGAAGGTGGCTACCAACGCGTGGAGAAGGTTGAATTCTTAGAGGGGGGAGGCATACTCCACGGCGGGTGGGAGCGACTGCTGTCCTCAAAGGGAAAAGCGCCCCACTCTACGCCGGAGAGAAGAGGAGAATAGGTTCTGGAAAAAAAAAGAAGGTCCCGACTCGTGGCGAAAGAAGGTTCGGTCAGGAAGGAGCTACTATGCACTGTAAAGAAGAAGATTGAGCCCGGAAGGAAAGCGGGCGTCTATCAGAGAGGGGCAAAGAGAAAAAAAGAACTAAGAAAAAGGTGTGAATGAAAAGCTTCTTTCGGCCTTGAAAAAGGAAACAGCCATCTGGGGGAGGGTGAACAAGAGAAAAAAAAGGTGGAGGAGCTATTTCCGAGGTTCGAGCGAATCTACGACGCGTAATCAACTATGGAAAATCAGGGGGAACTGTTACCTTTCAACGATTAGAGAAGAAGAAGAGGGAAGGAGTCAACACCTGGCCCTCTGAGGAGAATCACAGGTAGGGAAAAAAAAAAGAGGCGATGCCCGATATCTCCTAATATAGAGAAAAAAAAGGAGGAGGTGATTAAAGAGAATATTTGTGGACGGGGCGACAGAAAGCGGCGGTCATCCTTCCGCGTTGGATTGGGAAAAAGGAAGGTAAAGCTTAAGAAGACCTCTCGAATTCGTTGCAGGTAACAAGAACGGCTTGCCATAAGAAAGAATCGTTCCTTCGATTCTCGAGGACGGGGCTCAATAAAAAAAAGGGTGATCGATGTCACCTACAAGAAGGGGGAAAGCGAGTGAGGGGGCTAGCAAGGAAGTCCATCCTCTTTACAAGGCAGCAGGAGGGCATTGAGAATCATGATTGGCGAAGAAAGAGGGGGCAAAGCAAGCTTTAAGAGGGATCAGCTCGGCTCGGAAAAGAAGAGGAAAGATCATACGCTACCCGTAGAAAGAAGAAAAGGGATCTTTCAACTCGAAGCAATCCTTTTGAAGAGGAAGCTGGTCATATAAAAGGGAGATGTTGCGTCTTTCGGAGATGGGGAATGAAAGGAAGAGAAAAAAAAAAACTCGTGCGATGAAGGAGGGGAGAAAAATTGCCCCCATCACCAGTGCGTGGGAAGGGACAAGGACCCAGGTGTTCAAGAGAATGCGAGACTTTCTCGCCAAGGGAGGGGAAGACGAGAACGTTCCGACATACGGGCTGGGGGAAAGGAGGGAAACATTGGTTACTACTATCCCTGCCGGGAAGAAACGACGGGTTAAAAAAGAGAAGACAACGCTCTCGGATCATCTGCTCAGAAACAAAGGAAAAGAAAGAGGAGATCTTCTTCTTCAAACTCCTCGGAGAAATAGCTCGCCTTGGGGGAGGGGGAAAAGAAAGGGGGGAAACCTAACTCGGAAAAGGGAGTCCATGACGAGAAGGGGGGGAAGGGACTGGAGAGTCACGTCGGGCAGAGGAAGTCATTCACCAGAGAACAATCTTTGGGGGAGGGGGAGGCGATGAACGATGGGGGTTTTCCTGAAGTTAAAAAGAAGGAGGAGGATCTCTCGGAGGAGAAGGGGGGGGGGGCTTCTTCTATCATGTTCGCACGAAAGAAGGAAAAAGGGTTAGTCGAAAAGGGAAAGAGGGACACCATCACCATTATGCGCGAAGAAAAAAAGAAAAAAAGAAGAAAAAGAGGGGGGAGAAAGAACTCTACTAGGCCTAAAGGAGTAGAGGAGGCTTCTACCAAGTCGCCATAAAGAAAGTGGTCACTCCGAAGAGAGGAAAAAGGAGCCGCCCCGCGATTGGAAGGACACGTGAAGGAAAAAAAGCTCACCAAAGGTGATCGCGAAAAAGGGAGGGTAATCTCGGCTCCAGAAGGAGAAAGGCACTAAAATTATGGGGGGAAGGACACCACCAGGGGAAGTAGAAAAATGAAAAAGGCGGGTTTTCGTCGGGCCTGGGGGCGGCATCTTCTCGCGCATGGGGAAAAACAAAGTCCGCATTTAACTCAATGATTGGGGAAGAGAGGAAAAAGGCTCCTTAAGACGGTGCGGAGGGGGGGAACTGTGCGAGGACGCGCAGAAAAAAGGACCTTAGAAGAAAGATCTTTCTCCAGGCAGGGGGGGGAAAGAAAAACCGGAGAGATTCTCCAACACAGACACTGAAAAAAGACTCCTCTATCTTCGTGCCCAAGAAAGAAGCTCAGCCTACATCGAAAGGAGGACGCGGCTGCCTTTCCGCGACAATCGTCCGTCGAAAATTAAGAGGGATGAGGACCTCCGCAGGCAAGCTGATGTTTCTTTGCGGCAAGGGGGGAGGTGCAAGACTTTATGGAGGGAGAGCGTCTCTCGCGAAGAGGAAAGAAAAAAAGAAGAAGAAGAGCTCATTCCTAACAATCAGGTTCTGCGAAGGAGGGAAGAGGAGTCAGAGGTCATCTATACAGCTGTAAGGGGGAGAGAGAAAGAATAAAAGCAAAATTTAAAAGAGACTGGCCGACCTCAAACGCTTTGGAAGAAGAGGGGAGAAGGGGAGATGCAAGCCTTCAAGAAACCCTAAAAAAGGAAGACCATCTTGGAACTAAACCTCCAGAGGGAGGGGAGAAGGACCATAACTCGAGGAAGGAAGGGAGGAAAGTTCATCACGTTGGAGAGGGAAAAAGTTGAATGCGAGAGAAAAAAAAAGAGGGCTGCCACTATCTTCATAGAGAAAGGAGGACGGTGGGGGAGAGAAAGACTATTGCATTGATGGAATAAGAAGGTAGGGAAGAGGGACTTCTATGTTTTTCCATGATGGTCGAGGAGGGGAAAAAAAGAGAGAAGACATTTCCATTCATCATGGAAAGGAAGAAAAAAGGGAAGGATTCTATTCTCTTTAGAGAGAAAGAAGGAAAAAGTTTCTCTTCAAGGAAAAAGGAGGAAAGGGAGAGGGGAGCCCTGAGTTTGGGCAGAAAGGCATCCCAGCCGGTTTTCTACAAGGAATGGGAGGAAGGAGAGAAGGGCTAAGGAGCATTGGAAGGGACGAAGCGTCCCTCTACTCCTTTAAAAAGGATAGAAGGAATAGAAACTAAAAGAGAGAAGTCTCGACCTGCAAAAGAATAGGTCGCCGATCTAGATATGGGAGACCTAAAATTTTGGGAGGAAATGGCCGATGGCTCCGTCGGCAAAAAAGCCAGACAACGTACTATACAAAAAGGGACGAGATATCCGTCTGGTTCGACGTCAAAGAAAGGACGCACACTGCTTCCGAAAGAAGAGGGAGGCGATTACGCCTCTCCGAAGAAAGGCTAAAGGGCATTCTTTTGCCGTCGCTGTGAAGAAGAAAAAAGAAGGGGGAACTCGAGGCCCCGGAAAAAAAAGGGGAGTCGCACAACGCCTTCTTTCCATCCAAAAATAGGAAGGGTAGAAAGGGGAGGGAAGAACCCCCTATCTTCCAATACAATGGTCAAAGAAGAGAAGGATTTCGGGTTGATAGGAAAAAAGAAAGGGGAGGAGGAAAGAGAGAGATCACCTTTCCGCCAGAGTGAGGGGAGGGGAAAAGATTGGGGGGAAGAAAATCGGCTTTCTCTGTGTCACCGTAAATAAGAAATAAGTAAAAAAGAGGGGGGGAAAAAACCTGGGTTCCTCAGAAAATAATGGGAAGCTAGGAGGCTTCCACATGACGGAAAGTAGAAAGAGAGAGAAGGACAAATCTCCAATGAGAGCAGAGGAGAGGGAAGAGAGGATCTCCCTCTCTCCACCTATGAGAATGAGAGAAAGAGGAAATGAACCTCAATAAGGGTAAGCGGGATCGTCGTTCTCGTCGGTCAAGGAAAGAAGGAAGGAAGAATGAAAATCTCCCACCGCGCCATCCTTGGGGGCAGGGGTCTTCTAATCCTAGTCCGGAGGAAAAAGAGAGTGCAGAGTCACCGGAGGAAAATGAGCGGAGATAAGTCTAAGAAGGGGGAGAAGGAGGTGTCCTTCTTCATCCCGCAGGAGAATTGAGAAAGGGACTGCCTCCCATTCAGGGTTAAAGTAAGGACAGGAAAGAACCATCAAACTTTCATTCTCCTACGGGGAAGAGGGAAGGGGGGCAGGGAAACGTTTACCGATCCACAGGGTGAAAAGGCTCTCTCTAACCTGCTTCAAGAAAAAGAAAAATAGACAGGGGAGAAAAGATGCATGGCCATTTCTGGAGGAAGAAAGAAAGGAAACCGACTCCGCCAAATAGCAAAAGAAGGAAAAAAACTAGGCTTCCCTCTTGTCCCGACAGCGAAAAGGATAAATAGTAAGCGGTTCGTCGACCACAACACCTGGGAAAGGAAAGGAAATCGTGAAAGGCGCTCTCTCCTCACTCCGAAGAGTGTGCCGCCGTCGAAAAAGGGTAACCGCTGAGAGCGTCCTCGGCTGGGAGAAAAGAAACGAACCTTTGCGGTCGTGAAAAAGGGAAAAAAGTATTTACATTTTCTTTGGGGGGAAGGGCGTAGATCGAAGAATCGTTCGGCCCCATCGTTGAGGGGGAAAAAGAGGACAAGCGAGTTCTTCTTTACCGCGAGCAAAAGAGAACTGCGTCTCTCTGGACCTCGGGGGGAAGTGGCGAGAACCTTCTTGTGGAACTGAGCTGCAGGGAGGGCTAGTCCTAGCGATTGCATCGCTGAGAAGGGAAGGGGGGGAAAGGAGAAGCAATGCCCAGAAGAGGGAAAGCAATCTTGCCGCAACGACTCCGCAGGCAGATGAAGAGGGGACCTAAATGAATCTTAATTTCAGACGGAGGGAGCAGAAGCAGCCCTCTCCCGAAGGGGGGAATTATATGCAGGGTCTAAAAAGAGGCTTTTATCGTTTGAGAGGGGGGGGGGAGAAGAGAAAGGACATCTTCTTGGGTCGGGTGGGACGCTTCTCGAAGGGGGGGAAAAAAAGGAGGGGCCCGGAGGAAATGGAATATCTCCGCGAAGAAAGGGGGGCGAGGGACCTCTCCCAGGCACTAGGGGGAAAAAAAAGAGGAGAGCTTTACCTATCTGAAAAAAAAAAAGAGGAGGAATGGCCATGAGAAGGGATGCGCCAGACTATCCGGGAAAAACCGCCGAAAACCAGAAGGGCACAGAGGAGGGTGTCGAACTACAAAGAAGGAGGGAAGGACCATAAGATTGAAAAGAATAAACAGAAATAGGAGAATCCCCTGCGGTGGTGAGATGAAAGGGAAAGAGAAAAGCAAGCCTGAGAGCGATGGCGGCTCCTTGATGTAGGAGGAAAAAGATTAAGGACAAGAAAAAAGAAGTGGGGGAAAGCCTCCCGAAAGAGCGAAGGCCTCTTATAGTACGGAGGGAAAAAAATTTGGGGGCATAAAGTTTCGAGGAAAAAGCATCATGGTGATTTTTGGAGGAAGGAAAAAGGAGCTGATTCGAAAAGAAAAAAAACGGGCTTCCTCCTTTCAACTTCTAAAATTCGATCAAAGAAGAATTGACTGACAGTAAAGAAAAAAGAAGGGGCACTAGAAAAAAGAAATCCTTTCCATCGACTCCTTGAGGGAGAAAGAAAAAGGAATGGTCGGGGGGAGTGAAGGACTAATGGGAGGAGGGAAAAAAAAGGAACCAGACATCGCCAAAAGATCCAGGTGGGGAAAATACCTCTCCGCTAAACTAGAAAAGGGGGCTAGGACAAGAGGCTCGTAGTAGAACTAGGAAGGAAAGAAGGAAAGGGGGAAGGGGAGAGATGACTTCCATTTGGGGGACACGATCTCTATGCCTCTTAGGGGGATGGAGAAGGGTACCTTTACCTGAAATGGGGGGGACGAGAGGATCTTGTCACAAGAAAAGTGAAAAAGAGGAACAACCTCCTTATGGAAAAGGGAAAGAGTGTTCTCCAAAGAGACCTGTCGCGCATATTAGTATAGAGGACCAAGGAAAGAAGGGTTGCGACCAAGAGGGGTTACGCTACAAGGGATGCGAAAAAAGTGACATCGCCAAAGGTTGTCGCTCCGGAGGGAAAAAGGGGAATCTCACGAACCGAAAAACGCTCTCGACGGGAATGCCAATCCTTCGCCGACGGGAAAAGGAGTGCTTCGTAGTTTCCAGAGCTGAGGTGCGGGGCCGACGTTGAAAAAGGGGAAATCGAGAAGGGAAAAGGTCCCTCGCTTCGGAGAAAGGGAGGGGGCGGAGAGAGCTCCTGAAGAAAGATGACTGCGTCAATTTTGCCGGAAAAAAAGTCAAGTCCATGAAGAAGGGGAGAACTTGCCTAAGGAAAGACGAGAAAAAGGAGGGAGGGTACATCTACGCAAAGGGGGGGATCGAGGGAGAGTAGATCGACTCGAGAAATTTCTTTCACCGGAATAATGTCGCCTTTGATCTGACGGTTACAGGAGAGGAGGGGAGAGAAATCCTGTCAAGGAGAGGAAAAGGTCAGAGAGGGGATGCAATCCAACGCGGACTTCTTCCAGGACGAGAGAGGGGAGAGGGAAAGAAGAGAAAGAAAAACAAGGAGAAAGGGAAAGAGATTGTCTCTCTTGCGTCATCGCCAGAAGAAGATTGGATGGGGTGCAGCAAAAGAAGGTGAAGCCGCCTCTGGAAAGATGAGGGAAGAAGATTGCAGTTAACAGTGATAACGAGGGGGGGAAAGGGGGAAGAAGGCTTCGTCTCGGAAAGAATGGACTAGACTTGAGAGGCAAACTGGTGGCTCTCTTTCAAAAAAGAAGAAGAGAGGGCAGGCTAGGCAAGGCGCAAGGAAGGGAACGGATTGGCTAGTGCAGGGGAAAGGGAGACGGTCGGGATCTAAAGAGGGAAAAAAAGAGAGACGGGATCAGCTCGGCTGCTTGACAGAAGGGAATAGGGAGATCTAAGATAGAAAGGAGGAAAAGAGCTAAAAAATCTAAGTGCAATCTTGAGGGAGAGGAGGCGCCTCTTTGTTCATAGAAAAGGTAGGGGGATGTTTCTAACGGTCAGGGGGGGGGAAAAGAGGGATAAAAAAAGAGAGTTAATTCTACCTCCTCAAACATGAGATAAGAAGGGGTCTCCAAGTCGAATCCTTTTCCAGAATAGGAATTTAAGGGACTATCTTTCAGAGACGAGAACGTTGCCTACATCCAGGGATTGGGAAGGTGCCCTTGGTGACGAACGATCAAAGGAAAAAAAAAAAAAACATTGAAGTTTAAGGCAGCCGACCTCTACGCGCACGCGAAAGGAGAAAAAAACAAAGGACTGCCTCTGGTCGATATGAGGAGGAAGAAAAAGGAGACTCGTCTCTCAAGTGTGAAAAGAGGGAAAAGTTCGGAGGTAGAGGCGGCGGGATGTCCATGAAGGGGGGAAAACTGGGCTATCTGGGCAGGATCCCAAAGAAAAGGAAGGGGAACGAAGAGAGACCCAAATGGCTCTTGGTTGAGAAAGTGGGGAAGTCTTCTATGAAAGATTGAGGGGGGGGGGGGATGGGAGTGAATACCTTCTTTTCTTCGCTCTCTTAGGATGCTGGGGAAACACCCACCCCAAAAAAAAAGGCTTCTATCATTAGCGCAATCAGGAAAAAGGGGGGTGTTGGTCAAATGAGGGGAGAAGGGGAGCGAACATAAGGGGGGGGGGGGGGGAAAATGAGAACGACAATTTTTTCTATGAAGGGAAACAATTTCTTTGCGACGAAATATAAGAAGAGAAAAGGGGGAGGAGAGGGGAGGAGACCATTCTCCATACATGCAGGCCGGATAAGGGAGAGGCAGTCAATTCCCCTACAAAGAAAACTCCATCCAGAGATTTTTAATTCCATGGCAGATGTAGAAGAAAAAGAAGGGAAGAATCCACCCATTGCTGGGTGATAGACGGAGGATAATGAACCTTCTACCTTATTTTGGCGGCCAAAAAGGAGGAAAAAAAAAAAGAAAAAAGTTTTGGGGAAGGTGACGAATCGTCTCTCTCAATGGACAGGAAAAAAGAAAGAAGAATAATCCTCGTGAAAGGAAGGGGGAAGTCCCTACTACTTGGGGAGTAGTAAAATAAAAAATGGGAGAAAGAGAAGCCGGCGCATTTGCCGGATGAAGAAGTAGAAGGGGGGA
>Ga0179593_1544597_pt1 | contig 18890 bp, 18 predicted proteins | sample CZODoug2_1_08_16_FD_185931 | JGI IMG/M metagenome (GOLD analysis project Ga0179593, IMG submission 185931) | Vadose zone soil fungal communities from Angelo Coast Range Reserve, California, USA - CZODoug2_1_08_16fungal (PacBio error correction) | ecosystem: Environmental > Terrestrial > Soil >...
CGGACGCGCCAGAAACCTTATCTCAAAAGTCGGCCTCGAAGGGGAGGGGAAAGAAGTTGGCGTGATTCTACTGTAAAAAGAGAGAGGTTTGCTCCCTCACCAAAAAACATCAATGGGAAGAAGGGCCGAGCACGTTCCAGGTCCACAATAGTCGCAAAAACCTCGGCTCTTGGGGGGCGTGTCGGAAAGGGAAACTAAGTAAAAACCTCATCTGAGGAGAAGGTGGCGCGGATTCACTCCTGGGAAGAAACCGACGGAGATGCCAGTCGGGTCTTGAAACAGTGAAGCAAAAAGTGTCTCCCTAAGGGAGCTTCTTCGGATGAAGAACACCCTCGTCACCGGGGAGTCGCAGGGAAGGGAGGGAGCGTTTCTTCTCCCGGGGGTATCTAGGGGGAAAAAAAAATCCTGTCTCCCGCAGGTCCAAAAGGGGCCCTGCTGGCGTGCCATAGAAGGAAATTCTCTAAAAGAAAGGGAATCAACCCCCAATTGAGGGAGGCACCCGCGGTGGAGGGGAAATGTGGAAGAGATCCTCACGAAGCACTCGACAGCGTGCGGAAGGGGCCTCGGCAGGAAAAAACCCTCTTCCTCACTAAAGGGGGAGGCTGGTCGTGAGTGGCGCGGTCGCCGTCGGGGAAAAAAGAACCAAAAGGGAAAAAACTTCAGTCCTCGTTCGGAAAAAGGCGCGCTGAAAGAATTTTCGGGTCTTGAGAGTCGGGAAAAACCGCAACGACCTCAAAGCTCTATCGAAAGAGAGGCGGTCGTTTTTGAGGAAATCTGCGGCGAGGGGGAGCTCTTCTTAAGAGGGGGCAAAGGTTCCTCCGGAGAGGAGATGTCGACTCCAGTTCGGAAATGGAATTACCTCAAGAAAGAAAGGGCGCTTCTCCTGGAGGCACGTTTCAAACACAAACGGAGTATTAGTAAAGAGAGGGTTCGCTACGGCAGGAGAGTGATAGGGAGGTCCTCCAAGGAAGGAAGAGTTAGAAAGAGGGAGCCGGTATGACCGAGGGCAGCATTCCGATTACTCCTACCGGTAGAAGGACTCTCTTCGCAAAAAGAGTCTCTCCGCCAGATGATTGCGTGGAGGATATCCAGCCCGCTAGCGTTTGGTGGGGGAATCGAACACTATGCTTCCGAGGAGACAGGTGGTTTAAGGGGGTCTGCATAGGGGGGCGCCCTCTGAGAAAAAAGGAAGACTCCCAGATTGACCTTTCCCTTCGGGCGGTCGTTTGAAACATTACGAAGTACAGCAGGTCGTATTTTATTACTGGGGGGGAAAAAGGAGGGCCAAGGCCGAGCCAGGAGAAGTAGCGACCTTCGTTTTTTTTAGCAAAAGGGAGAAAAGGGTTCTCTACTCCTAAGAGACGCCCATCAGAGAGATCTTATGCAAGGCGAACGTCTTTCTCCTTAGCTTGGGGACTCTTCTACCTGAAAAAGAGGCCAGAAAAGCTTGGCCTATCTCCACGGAAGCAAAAGTGCTTCAGACCTATTTTGAGGAAAATTGTTTATCGAGGTTCCCTACCCTAGGAAAACTCGACGCCTCGGAGATTACGGGTCAAACGACGAAAATATGTCACAGAAAGTCTGTAATTTATCACTTTCCAGCGGTATAGGGGGGGGAGGTAAGAGGAAAGGAAACGTTCATCGGAACGAAGAGCAATTGTTCCTTTGGGTCTGAAAAAAAATAAAGAATTTCTTTTCAAAACCACTTCTCCCCAGAAAAGAAAGAGGGACGGTCTTCCTTAATTTCCCTCTGGAGAAAGAACGGATCAAACTTGCAGCTGGAAGAGTTCTTTTAAAGAAGTATGGGAATGAGACCCCTGCAAACAAAAGAGGGGTACTTTTAACCAGGAAAAGGGGGTTTTTCTCTTCAGCCCGGAAAGGAAGTGGATTGAATCAGCGGGGGGGTGTGGTGTTGGGGGGGGGGGGGGGGGGTTTGGGTTGGTGGGGGGGGGGGGGGGGGGGGGGGGGGGTTTTTGGGGGTGGGTGTTGTGGTTGTTGGGGGGGGTGGGGGGGGGGGGTGTGGTTTTTTTTTGTTTGGGGGGGGGGGGGGGGGGGGGGGTGGTTGGTTTTGTGGGGGGGGGGGGGGGGGGGGGGGGGTGTGTGGGGGGGGGGGGGGGGGGGGGTTGGTTGGGGGGGGGGGGGGGGGGGGGTGGGGGGGGGGGGTGGGTGTTTTTTGGGTGGTGGGCATTGGTTGGGGGGGGCTGGGGGGGGGTTTTTTTTCTTTTGGGGGGGGGGGGTTTTTGGGGGGTGGTTTTTTTGGGGGGGGAGTGGGGGGGGGGTTTTTGGTGTGGGGAAAAGGGGGGTTTGGGGGGGGGGGGGGGGGTTTTTTGGTGTTTGGGGGTGTTGGGGGTTTGGGGGGGGGGTTTTTTTTTGTTTGGGGGGGGGGTGGGGGTTTTGGGGTTTGTGGGGGTGGTTTTTGTGGGGGGGGGGGGGGGGTTGTTTTCTTTGGGGGGGGGGGGGGGGGGGGTTGGGGGGGGGGGGGGTTTGTTGGTTGTGGGTGGGGTGTTTTGGTTTTGGGGGGGGGGGGGGTTGGGGGGGGGTTTGGTGGGGTTTTGGGGGAGGGGGGGGGGGTTTGTGGGGGGGGTGTTTTTTTGTCTTTTTGGTGGGGTTTTGTGTTGTTTTGGTGGGTGGGATTGGTGGGGTTTTTTGGGGGGTTGGGCGGGTTTTGGGGGATTGTTTTGTGGGTGGGTTGTTTTTTGGTTTGTGGGTCATGGGGGTTTGGGTGGGGGGGGGTTTTTTTGTTTTGTTGGGGGGGGGGGGTGGGGGGGGGGTTTTTGGGGGGGTTTTTTTTTGTTGGGGGGGTTTTTGTTGGTGGTTTGGGTTTTGGGGGGGGGGGGTTTGTTGGGGGGGGTTTTTTATTTGTGGGGTGGTGGGGGGTGGGGGGGGGGGGGGGGTTTGTGCGGGGGGGGATTTTCTTGTTTTTGTTGGTGGGGTGGGGTGGGGGGAGGGGGGGGGGGGGGGTTTTTGGTTGGGGGTGTTTTTTTTTTTTTGGGGGTGGGGTGTTTGGGGGGGGGGGGGGGGGGGGGGGTTTGTTTTTGGTTTGTGGTTGGTGGGAGGGGGTGGGGGGGGGGGTTTTTGTTGGGGGGTTTTTTTTTTTTCTGGGGGGGGGGGGGGGTGGGGGGGGGGTTTCTTTTTTGTGGGGGGGTTTTTTGTGGGGTTGTTGGGGGGGGGGGGGTATTTGGTGGGGGGGGGGGTTTTTTTTTGGGGGGGGGGGGGGGGGTGGGGTTTGGGGGGGGGGGTTTATGGGGGGGTGTTTTTGTTTGGGTTTGGGGGGTGGTTGGGGGGGGGGGGGGGGGGGGGTTTTTTGGTTGGGGGTTTTTTTTTGTATTGGGTTGGTGGGGGGGGGGGGGGGTTTTTGTAGGGGGGGTTTTTTTTGTTTTTGGTGGGGGGGGGGTGTTTTTTTGTTGTTTGGGGGGTTGTGGGAAGAGATTGGAGAGAAGAAAGGAAAAAACAGACTTGTCTCCCCTTCTTCGGGGAGGGAAAAGGAGGGGTCGCATTTGTGACAACGTATAACTTCTGTCGCTCCTCGGAGGGAAATAGGGAGACAGGGGAGTTTCGCGAGAGGGAGGGAAGAGGAAACGGCTGCCGGAAAGAGAAATACGCGAACCTCTATACCTTCTTGTCGAGGAAAAACGGAGGTAGAAAGATCATCCGCGGCCCATGCAAGAAGGACAGCCCTGACCCGGTGCCCCAAGAAAGTCTCTAAAAACGTTGGGAAAAAAGCCTCTCACAGAACACCTCAAAAAGGGACGAAAAGTTCGCGAAAAAAGGGAATCCGCCCCTTGGTTTGACGAACAAGAGAGCAGGTGAAAAGGTGGATGTCTCGAGGCCGCAAAAGAGTGCGATCCTTGAGAAAAAGGAAACACCCTGCAGGAAGAAAGACGCCGTTGCCTAAAAAGGGACTCGAAACATCGACGAAAAAAGAGTCAACTCGAGGTCCGAAGACGTCTCACCACTGTCGGCGGGAAGAAAGGTCTCTCATCAAGCAGAAAACCCCCTCGTCGCTCTCGAAGAAGAACCGCCGGTGCGAGAGGGATAGGGGGGGATCTACCCAACCGGAGAAGAGGGAGAAAGGTCTCTCCCTCCCCCTACTGTTCGCCTGGGAAAAGAGCGTCTGCTGAGAAGATTTCTTCACTCCCCCCCAAGGGGGGGGGGGGATAAGGAAAACCGGGGGGAAAGCCCATTGAGGGGGCAACCCAAAAGTAGTTTATCGCAGATGTACTAACCAGGAAACAGTCGAGCGAAAGAAAAGAAGAAAAATGCTACCATCCTTTTTCTTCCAGAAAAGGGAAAAGAAAAAAAGCGATCTCGTTCGGGAGTAAGGAAAGCCGCCCACTCGAGAAGGCCGCAACAAAAGGCCGTGGCCAACTTCGGGGGGAAGGAGTGCGGGAAAAAGGGAAAACCCCTCCTGGACCGGGGAAGGGCTAAGAGAACGGGAGTGAAAAAAAAAAAGAGTTCTTCCCACGAGCCTCTACCAGCGACGCGCGGCCGTTCCTTCGGCTCAAAGGAAAGCCGAAAGGACGACCGTGAGGAGACAAAAAGTGGGGATCCAGAAGGGGAAGCCACTCGTGCTCTACTTGGCCTCCGAAAAAGAGGGCAGTTTCTGTGGTGCGTTCGCTTCCCTTGGAAGGGAGGGGAAGAGAGGGACGGCGGGGGGGAATACTCCCCGAACAAAGGAGGTTCCGCGTCGAGACCAAAAAAAGGGAAAGGAAAAAAACGGGGGGAAAAAAAAACGAGAAGAAACTAGCGAAAAAAGGGGACGAAAAAAAGGGGGGAAAAATGATGTCGCGAAAGCGCTACTTCACCCACGGAAAAAGGAAATCCTCGGGAGAAACCACGCTGCATCGGCGGCTACGGCGGCTAAAGGAGCTAATGGAGGTCCGAAGGGAAAAAAAAAAGACCGCGGGGGAGGGAGGGGGTGTCTGATCTGCTCGAGGGAGGGGAAGGGGAGGTGAAAACACGCACAAGCATAACGTTGTTCGAAAAGGAATGAAAGGCTGATCCGGGAGGAGTACAAGGGCTAGCTGATAACGAGGGGAGGGGCAGGCATTCTCATGTGCGCCGTCTCTCAGAGGGAAGACCTGTTTAAAGAAACATCTACGACCTGCTAAGGGGAGGGGAAAAAAAAAAGAGCGTTTTATGAATATTTGGGAAGGGGGAGGAGACGCAAAGGGTCAACAACGGGGAAAAGGGAGTCGACGGGGGGGAAGAGGAGAGGAGCCTACTCTTCACGTTTGTAAAAATGAGGGTCAGACAACAATCCTCATTTGAGAAAAAAAAGGAAACCAATCTCCGAAGGGGAGGTAACAGAGGAGGCTCCTTTTCTCCGCCCGCGGAGGAAAGCGGAGTTGGGAAAGGAAAGGAAAATCCTCTGCAGAGGAGGAAAACGTTTCCTTCTTTTCTGGAGGGAAAGACTCGCCGACAACAAAGGAAACCAAAAAAAATCCAAGAAGATCTATAACAACGGAAATAAAAGGAAAAGGAACGCGTATTAGCCTGCCGAAGGGTGAGGAAAGTCTATCCGGGAGAAAAGAGGATCACCATGACCGTTACGGGGGAGAGAAAAAAAGGGTTGACTAAGAAGGACGAAAAAAGCTTAGCGCACTCTGGGGGATCGGCGCCTCATTTGAGGAGACTCTAGCGAGGGGAGGGGAAGTTACCCACGAAAGATCGGGGAACAGCAAAAGGGCTGTTCTTATCATTCCCCTTTAAAAGGACCTCTATCGTGAGGGGGGGAACCTCGATTCGAGGGGAAAAAGAGTGTGGAAAAACTCAAAGGGAGTTCTGAAAAAGGAGAGGTTCTTCTCACACAATAGGGACTCGGGGAGGAAAAATCTCCTTCTTCTATCGAATGTAAGATCTGAAAAGAAACAGAGGGGGGGAGATTTAATCTCTTAGGGGAGAGTACCGCGGGAATTCTAAGCTGTTTAGGAAAGTAGCGGCGGGAACGAGGTATTTGGGAACTCGTCCCGCAGGGGAGGGAATCTATCATGGTGAAAAGTCGATTCTCTTATAGCGAAGAAAAGCTCTGGAAACGGAAAAGAAAGCGGCTGCTGTTCGAGTAGATTCCTGTGGAGGAGGGAAGGGAGAAAGTAACTTCGTTTTGTATCGGGACGAAGGGTTTTCTGAAGAAAGAAAAGAAAAGTGCTGAAGATTTTGAAGGACAATCTTAGCACAAGAGAGGACTATCTTCCTTTCGCAGGGGAATACTTCTGGAAACAAGTGCGGCGAGGGAGAAAGGTGGTCGTCAGGGGAGAAAGACGAAAGAAAGAGCGGCGTGGCGAGTCTATCGCGGACTAAGCGCGCCTTTGTAAGGACGAACAGACAATCCTACGGTTGGGGGCAGGCCTGAGCTTTTCAAAAGAGAGGGGAGGCGCTTTTTCGAGAGTGAGAGGGTCTATTCGAGGAAAGAGGGAAGGGGGAGAGGCTACACAGGATCCGTGTGCTTCTGTTCTTAAGAAAAAAGGGTTCTGGGGTTAATGATCCTTTTCTGCAGGGGGGAGGGGCGGACATGAGAAGAGGGGGGAGGGAATAGCTTTCCATTCTCCCACCGAGAGGGACTTGGAAGGAAAGTTCTATGTGAATGTGCACGACCTCCTTTCTCGGGAAAAGGGAACGCCGGAAAAAACGCCGTTCTCGAGGTCCTCATTCTGCGGACTCCTTTCGTATCTACCGGCAATTCTCTGGTCGCGAAAGGGAGCGTAGTCAAAACCGAGGGATGTCTCGACAGTCTTCTCGGAAAATACCAGCCGTTTCCACGGGAACAGAAAAAGCTGGAAAAACTACGCCGCCGGTGCTCCAATGAGTATTCTCTGCTCGATCTCAGCAAAGGTCAAAGGGGAGGAATCTTCTTTGAAGAAAAATCTTGCAGGGGTGAAAGAGAAACCCGCGCTTCGCCTTAGAAGGTGAGAGCGATTGAAGAGCAATAAAATGCCTTCCGAATGGAGCAGGCGGGAAGAGGGAGTTCGACCTGACTCCATAGAAGGACGAGCTTAAGAATTTTCGGTGAGGGGAAAAAGTCCGTGACCAGTTCTCCCTCAAAGAGGGAGCATAAAAAGGGAGGGACAGGGAGTTCAGAAGCGGGAAAAACCAGTGTCGTGGGCATCGAGGGGAACGATACCCTCTCGAGAAGGTCGGAAAGGAAAGAAGTCCCACCTCCAGGGGGAGGTCTGGGGCGCGGGGGAAGAGTCCTACCCGACTGGCGTAAAAGCTCAATCAAAGACTTTCACAAGGGATCCACAGAAATGATCCGAAGATCTGAAAATTCGTCATAGTCGGGGTCAGCACAAAGTCTTCAAAAGGCCACTCTCTTTGGTGGGGAGGGGTAGGAGCCTTTCGGCGGGTAAAGAGCAAAAAAAAACGCGTCTCAAATGGAAAAGGGGACCTATGCCTTGCACATCGCAATCTATCAACTCCTCAAAAAAGGAAGAAACTCGAGAAAGTCAGGATAATTTCGCGTTAATTGGGAATATTCTCGAGAAAGAAAGCACCTCGAAGAGGGAGGTCGTCCTGTGCTCTGGCGTCCCACGAAAAGTCAAAAAAGGGGGGGCCTGATGAATTTTCGCGGGGGAGAAGAAGGCAGACCCTACCAAGGAGGGACATCCTGGGTGAGGAGGAAAGGCGCGCTGACCCCTAAGCCGTTGGAGAGGCCAGGATCGCTCATAAGCGAGAGGAAGCCGCTTCGTGGGGGGTGGAGGAAAGGTGATAAAGAGGCCGGGGGAGGGGGGGGAGTCGTCATCAAAAAACCTTTTAGGGGACCCACGGAGACACGGAAGAAAGTTCGTAAGCGCTCGCTGTAGACCAGTCAAAGTCTCTTGCAGGAGCACCGTTGCCTGGCATAGGAAAAAAAGAAGTATGAAAGATGAAGATGCCGAAAGAGGTCTTGCCCTTGGCTTCTTGAGGCCATCTAGCTCTTGGAACTCGCCCGGGGAGAGGGAGTAACACTAACCGGGAGGTTTGAGAGGCGCCCCGCGAAAGGGGGCAATCTCGTCAAAATCTTGAGGAGAAGGAGAGCTCTTCTTCGGAGGAGTCGACAAAAAGAACGGCTGAAAGATGTCCGCCCCGAAAGGAGACGGGCTTCGACTCCAGTAAACTCGGAAGGGCGCCGCGACCATGAGCACCTAGACGCCCAGAAAAAATCTTCTCCGCGGGCGTGGGGAAAAGAGCAGGCATTACGAAAGAGGGAGGGGGATGACTTTGATGATCGAGAAAGGAAAAAGGAACTAAACGCTGTGGGGGAAGAAGGAATCGAATGATTTCTCCGCGCTTGATGAGTTGGAAAGGGATTCCGCAAAAGCAGAAGGGGACCATGGCTCCTCTTTCTATGAAAAAGCTGAGGAAAAAGTACGCGAAGTCCCGCTCGGGGGAAGAAAAGTACTCAGGGGTTTGGTTTTTTGGATCAGTACGCAAAAAGATTATTTCTCCCTTGTCTTGGATCCCCTTAAAGAAACAGAGGTACTCGAAGAAAGGGTTCTTACCTGAGGGAAGAGGCTCCAAACGAAAGACTCTATGAAGAATTGAGTCCCAGAAATTGATAAGAAATCTTTTTCGACGAGGCCAAAATGTTTGTCCCTTTAAAATTACGAAGGAAGGCCATTCCATTTTTTTGAAAAAGAGGTAGTCGCAAAGATAATTTCGGAAAGGGAAGAAACTTAGAAAGCCGTTTGTGAAAACGGGTCAAGGAAGGGTTCCGCTCTGATCTGGGAGGGATAACGCCGGGAAGCTTCTTGTAAAGCCAAGCACTTTTTCTGGTATTAGAAATCCGCAAAACTCAGAAGGAGACTAAAGGTTTGGAAAGACTTGCTGGGCCGGGCTTTCCCAAGCAAAAGCTTTCGTGGGGAGATAAGAAACATCAGACCTTTGTGCGACGGGGAGGAGCAAAAGGAAGGACGGTGAAAGGTCTCTGACGAACAGTCGGCTCTACCCAAATACCTAGAGAAAAGGCGCCCTCTATAATGTCGAATCGAGAAAGGAAACTCGACCTCGATAGAGGGGGCTCACCTAAGAGGGCGTTACCTCTATAAAGAGAGGGGACATCGATAAGAGCTTCCCATTCCATCAGGAAGGAAAAAGTCCTGCTCATCGAGAAGAGAGGTTGCTCCTTCAGAAAAAAAGCCCCCACGATGCCCGCGTTCGGGGCAACGTTTTTGACACAGACACTGCGAGGAAAGTAAAACTTACTAAAATACGCAAACAAGGGTGTCGCCTCGGGAAGAAGAACAGAGCTGAAGTCCTCGCCGAGATCATCGCCTAAAAACTCCGAGGTCGAGAAGGATCTCCACACCGCTGCGCTCGTACAGACGACACTTCGAGAAAAGCTCGCCGAGAAAGAAGAAAACGGCTGGCGAGCGCGTCATTGATCGGGGGAAAACCTCTATTACATGGGAGAAAGAAAGGGAGAGCGAGCTGGGCCGCTAGCGCAAAAAGCACTCTTCGGTGGGCTACAGGTCGCCAGAAAAAGGTCGCGATCCCATCTAGAACCTCGGAGGGAAAGGGTGAGCGCCTACCAAAAAGAAGAAAAACCGCTAACTCGGAGTAGGAAACGACAAGAGACCAGCATTTGTACTGAAAAGAAGAGCACCGCCCCGTCCGCCGAAGGTTCCCTCGCATCGAAGAGAAAAAGATGAAGCGCCTCGCCCGACTGCCTCAAAAGAAAGGGAAAATCTACGGAAGTTCGCCCCTAAAGAAGCCGTACCTTGCTCGCTAACAGATTCGAAGACGGAGGAGTCGCCCCGAAGAGAGAAATCCTGTCGCACAGAGAGGTACGGGGGCGGCCTCAAAGGCAGCTCGCCGGAGGAGAGGGAGTCCCCTATCCTACGTTGTACACGCGGCTATAAAGTAAAGAACCCGCCCAAAAAAAAAAAAAAACAAAAACCCCAAACAACCCAAAAAAAAAAAAAAAAAACCCAAAACAAAAACAAACCCCCCAAAAAAACCCCCACACCCACCCCCCCCCCAAAAACGGGCCAAACACAACCCAAAAAAAAACCCCCCAAAAAACACCCCCCCCAAAAAAAAACCCCCCCAACAAAAACCAAACCCCCCACAAAAAAAAAGACCACCACAAACCCCCTCGTGGGGCGAAAAAAAAGGGGGGCTGGTGTTCGACCAAAGGAAAGGTCCTCCTACGAGGTGACAGATCGGCGGCGTTTCACGGAAAGAGGGGGGAAGGGGGACAGTTTGTCCGCGGGAAAAATCACGCCTCCTGCGGGGTACCACATGCGGGCGCCAAAGATCTCGCGGAAGAAAAAAAGCCCTTCTCGACTAGCGAAAGGAAAAAAAAAACGGGGGAAGGAGGAGGAAGAAAAAGGAGAAGGGGGGAGGGAAGACCAAGTTAAGTGCCTTCGTGCCTCTCGCGAAATCCGCAAGAAGGGAAAGAATGTCTCAACCCCACTCTGGCAGAGTTGAGCCGAAAAAAATACTCTCCCACCTCTGGGAGGGGGAGGGTTAGATGTGGGTGGCGCCTGCCAAGCCTTTTCAAAAAAGCGCGTGCTAAAGACAGTCATTACTTGATTCATCGCAGTGGGGGGCCTGGAGGGGGGGAGGGGGAGGACTAAAAAAAACAGAGCGGGGAAAAAAAGAGTCAACTTCTGGCCTCTATAAAACGCGACACACAACTGCCTTATCTTTTGGATTCTGCATCTAAGAAAATGAAGGGCTCGACCCGACCTTCTCCTTCAGGGGGAAGGTGAGAGGAAACCTCCATCCGAGGATAATAAACAAAAAAAAGAGCGTCTGAAATGGGGCGGAGGAGAGGAGAAGAACTCGGTCCCGTTGACAAAAGGTCTGGTCGAGAAGGTCGTAAATTTCCGCCTCCCGCGTGAGGAAAGAAAGCGGCTTTGAGAGAGGACGAAAAAGATCTCCCTCTGAAGCAGCCGCAGGTGTGTATCCCCCTGAAGCGAGAAAGGTCTATGACGTGAGGGGGATTGTGCTTGATTTTCCCGCGGGAAAAGCAAGAAGCGAAAAGAATCCACTAAGGGGTCTAGAAAAGATGCGAGAAACTACTTCAGATCAAGGAAAGGAAGAAGTCCGGGAGCAAGGGGTTGGAGAAGTCTTCCCTAGGAGGGGAGGAGAGAGACCTGAAAAGATATTTAACGAAATCCTGTAACTACCTCGTAAAGAAGCGACGTAATCGAAGGGAGGGTAAAAAAAGCTGGGGGCGGAGGTACCATCTTCTGGGAGACTCCACCGAGCGCAGGAAAGCCTGCGAAATAACCGCGATGCGACCCAGGGCAAAAAAAAGCTTGGCAAAAAAACAGGGACGGGGCCGAGGGAGACTAGTCAAAGGGGGGGCGTAAAAACACTTCTTCCTCTGGGACTAAAAAAGGCGCCGCGGTCGAGCTGCAGGGAGGGATGCCGAAGAAAACCTGCCTCAAGGAGAGGTTAAGACTTGGACTCGGAAAGACTCTACCGACGGTGACGCCCGTTCGAAGCTTTTTCTCGGCATCGTGGGGGTTCGAACTCGCCGCAAAGGCCCGAAGTCGTCGACGAGGCGCGTGATCTGGGGGAGAGGCTATGCTCGTGAACGAATCTCGGAGGGAGGGGGTGCTTTTAAGGGAAACTGTGGAGTACGGGTCGGAACAGCTCTCCGTCGCGTGGAGGGTGTAGTACCCTCCTGAGTCCCACTCAGAGAATCCGGGATGCGATAGAGCAAAACTTTGTTCGACCTCGTAAGAACGCAAGCGTGCCGACCTCTCTGAAAAAGTCGAGCGAGAGAGGAGAGGGGGAGTGTCGCGCACAGTGTAGGAGGGGGGGGGGGAGGGGTAGGACGGGGGTAGTATAAAAACGCGTCTCGCAAAAAAGGGTCGTCGGGCGAAGGAAAGTCTTAGGATGGAGCGCCGTGTCGGATCGAGAAAAAAGAAGCGCCGGTGCGGGAAAAAAAAGACCTCGGCGTTGAAGAGGAGGGAGGATGTTCTATCGCGGGAGAGTGGCACGGGAGAAGGGGGGGGGGGAGGGGAAGGTGGCATGAAGACAAATTGAAGGAGGCGGCCTCGAGACAAGAGTTAGTCGTAGAAAGGCTCTGCCGTGTTAGGTGTAAAAGGGGGGCGGTCGCACCAGCGGGTTCTGGACGTGGGCAGTTTCAGAAGGGGTAGCGAAAGAGAAGGAGGGGATGCCTTACCTGGTCCTGGAGGAAGAGGGGGAAGATAACGTCACTACCAAGAAGGGGAAATATCCTCCTTTCTAGGGAGAGAAGTCTCTTCCGGAGATACCGCCAATTGAGGGGTCTTCGACCGAAGTCTGAAGTTCTCCGAGGGGAAGAAACTCCGAGGAGCAGGCCAGGGGGGAAAAAAGAAAGAGCCTCAAAAGAGGACGCCAATGTCTGGATGCTCAAAAAAAATCCCCTTTGCAATAAAGAAGCTCGGTTGAAACGGCAGCACGGAACAAACCCTCTCTGGGGAGCCGGGGGGGACCCGCTTGTTATCGCGGGTAAGGGAGGATTTGTCTCAAGGGCATCCCATAAACTGGGGGGGATTTCCCCCTCCGCGAGAGTGAGAATCGCCCACATGCTTTCGAAAGAGGGGAACCTTCCGAATAGAAAAGGGTCCAACTTTCTTGGGAGGAGGGGAAAAGCTAGATGTGAAAAAGACCTCACCTCGGGGCGCACGCAAACCCTTTCAATTTCTGCTGAGGTAGGAAGATCAAGTTCCATTCCACCAGTGGCGGAGAAGACCAGTAGGACAAGCGATTTGAGAGGCCTTACCCGAAGGTAAACAGCCTCGGGGAACAGCAGTCCTCAGGTCCTACCCTAAGAGGGTAGAAGGGACCTCTTGTCGGGCAGCAAGGTTCACGTCCACAACCCTCCACGAGATGGTCTAAGCTTCGTAGAGGGAGGCCAAAGGGGGAAATACGGACACGGACTCGCCGAAGGGAGGGGCCTTTCTCAGGTAAAAAAACGCCTCCTCTCCAGAAAAAAGGGAACCAGGGGAAGAAGGAAGGGGGGGCGAGGAGATAATCACAAATCCCCCAAAAAAAGAGGTCGAGGACGTCTGCAAAAAGGAGAAGTTCGGAGCCCTCTGATCCAGCCACGGGACACTCGACAGCGTGCGAGTCCTGTGCTCAGGGCAAACGCCCCGCGCGAAAGAGGGAAAAGGATTCAAAGTTGAAAAAAAGTCGGCGGCCTTGCAAAATGTTACGCCGCGGAAGACCAGGGATCGCCAGGAAGAGGTGTTCTAACTGCGTCAGGCTCTCGAAGTCTTTCTTCTGGGATCTCACATAATCCGCAACGAATACCTCAAGAAGAGGAGCCGAGGGTCCGAGATGGCGTCGGCCTCGGAAAAACCGTTGTCTTCATCAAGGAGAAACTGGTAGGGAAGAACGAAGGGGGGGGTCGAACTAAGATCAAGCGCTCTCTGAAGTGGCAACAGGACGTCGAGCAAAAACAGCTAACTCAAAACAACTGAGGGAGGAAAGGATATTCGATCCACGGGGAAAAAAGAGCGGCCGATAGTGAGGTCCTCCAAACCTTATTTCGACCATAGAAGGGGACGCCTTTTAGAACTTGCAGAAGAAGGTGATTACGTACCTGCGGGGGGATGAACTCGCAAAAGAGAAGAAGAGAAGAAGCGGGCTCGAGGGGGGCTCTCGGAAAGGGTCTTTGGCGTTAGCCTATATAAAAGGCCGGAGAGGTCAAGACCGATAACACTAGGCTGCCCGCTGGGGAGAAAAAGTTGGTTTGGTAACGATCGCTTCGCAAAAGGCAAGCCTAGTCCCAAAAAGCAGCCGGGGAAGCTGCGTGGGCGCCCCGAAGACGAGTCCCGCAACGCAGAGGATTACTGGAGAGACAAATTTCAAAAGACCGATACTCTACCGAGTGAAAAGAAGAGGGAAAACTAAGGGTGGGTTGATTGAGAAAAATCGATAAGAGCCGGCGATGCCGCCAGGAAAAGGATGTTCTCCGAGGGCGCGCGGGTCTCGGGACCGAGGGGGAGAACAGAAGGACTAACGGAGCCGCGCTTGGCCGTCTCACGAGGGGGTGCTGCCGACGACTAGGCTCACTTGTTAGAAGCCGTTCACCTTGGGAAAAGGAGGGGAATCTGAAGGCCGTCGGGGTCGTAAGAGGGGCGCACTCCGGCGTCCTCGATGAAAAGGGGGTGGGACTTCGGGTCCGCGAAGAGGGTCTCGGTGGGGGGCAAAACGGACGAGCCCCCAGGGTGGACCTGGTAACTTTAATCTGAAAGAGGAAGCGCAACATTGACCAGGGGTGTCTGCGGGGCACACTCTCCTGAGGGGGCACGAATCCCTAAGAAGTTTTACCGCGGAAGAGTGGTCCCTCGGTATCTGAGATCAGAGAAAGGAGCGACGAAACGGCTTGGAAAAAAGATGTATTCGTGCATGAAAAGGGCCCGCGGCTCGGAAAGTTGTACCCCTTCGCAACGCAAAAAGGGGAGCGGAGCCCGTAACTAGACGTCTGAAAAAAAAAACGGCGACGCTGGGGGAAAGGGGCGTGCGTGGCGAGAACATTTTCTCCCTCTGCTGAGGTAGCGGGGAAAGGAGTCGCAGGTGGACACTGGGGGTTCTAGAACTTCGGGGAAAAGGAGAAAGGCTGTCGTTACCTCTATAACGGCAGAGAAAGGGAGGAAGGGGGGCAAACTCTAGAGGGGGCGGCCGCGACCGAAAAATCTAAACTGCCGGTCTTGACATAGAGAAAAAGGTCGTTACCGACGAGAACGTCTTCTTATCAGATGCAAATCGAATCCCGTAAAAAAATCTCCGCGGACATCGCGCTGCTAGTTTGGAAAACCTCGCCGCAAAGCCCCGCAACGCCTTCCCGCTGTCGGGGAAGGAAGGAAAAAGTGGACCCTACAGGCGACAAAGGAAAAAAAGGGCTCGATCCGACGACATCCCGAGGGTGCGCTACGGCCTCCGACAGCCGCCGCGCGACGTCGCCTCCGCAAAGAGAAGTACAGAAGCCCCTCACGCCAGGGGGAAAAAGAAGGGGGAAAAGCACCGCTGCAGAAGCTGTCGCTCAAGCCCAAAGAAAAGCAGCATGCGTACCTCGGAGAGACTCAATGAACCGCGCGGGCGAGAACGTGATCTACCCCACCGGGCAGAAAATGTTCGCGCCCCTCACCACGAAAGAGAACTCGCGAGCAGGCAAAGGGCGGCCCGCTGCTGTTCTACTAAGGAAGGGGACGGAAGAAGATCGAGGCGGGTGAGCAAAAACTTCGATTGGAGCGCCCAAAGGCGGGTACTACCCGAAAAAAGGGAAAACGAGCGCAAAAAAAAAAAGAACTTCCGACCATCATGTGTACTTTAAAAAGGAAAGGGAACGTAGGGAAGACCGCTACGAAAGAAGCGTCATCGCTGGACACATACAGGAGCAAGACTGCCGCACCCTGCCGCGGAAAGGGCGGCGCAGTTCGAAAAAGAGCCTGGGACCCAAGGGAAATGGGATCCGAGAAAAAAGGGGAATACTTCTTCAACAGAGGAAAAATTCGTCCCTATCTAAAAAAACACCTCCGACGCGAAGACGGCCGTTTTAAGAAAAGGAAAATCCAGGGGGGGGCAGCTCTGAAAGTCCCCTAGTCCGAAGGGGGACTCCATCATGTCTTAAAAAAAACTCACTACGTGGAAAAGATTTTTCTGCCCCTCAAGTACCCAAGCGGGCGCGGCAGCGCGCCAAGACGATCCGCGGCGGTCAAACAGGGGCTACAGTGCTTTTCGCGGAGAAGACGCCGTGACAGGGGTACCAGCCTCCCGCGAGAGGGAGACCGCCGCGAATCGCTAACGAAGAAAAAACACGGTTCTCTACGACGGAGATTGAGTAGGAGAGACCTCGCGCGACGGGACAAGGATCCGCCTCCGCGGGACGCGGAAAAAGGGCGCAACCCACGCTGAAAACTACTTCTTGATCACTAGCCGTAAGGGAATCGCTCACCACCTGGTCTGTTCAGAAAGGGGATTCTGTTGACGATCACTGGGAGCTAGGAGGAGAAATCATAAAATGAAAAAAAGTGTTTCGAAGAGACCTCGGGCCGGAGGACTCTTCGTTCGAAACTGCTCTCGAAGCACGGCGAAAAAGGCGTCCTTCTCATTGTCGCCAAGGAAAAAATGGTCCGCAGGTACTCCGTCGTCGGGGGGGAAAAGCTTGTTAGTCGACCCTCAAAAGGAGAGGAAGGGACAGGAGTTCGGCTCCGTGCGAAAAAGATCCTCAGAAAAAAGGAGAGTAACCGAGAGAATATCAGAGAAGAATTGACCACTCAAAGTTTGAACGCGCAGGGGAAAAAGCACTCTCATCATGTCGTAGATCCGAAAAAAGACACCTCGCGGGTCTGGTTGAGCGAGGCAAAAAAGCCGCCGTTGCTCCGAAAAAAAAAAGTGGGGTCCCGGGGACATCAGCAGAAAAAAAAAGTCGTCGACACTTTAAAGAGTGAGGTTTCCCCGAAAACTCCTCGCCGAGCCGGACAAAAAGCTCATGAAGAGGAAACTACGCCCCCCGCGAAACAGACAACTGTTTTTTTTAGTAGGGAATCTCAACACAGGGGGGGAAAAAGGACCCTCCGATCATCGTGGGGGAAAGACAGTGCGGAAAAAAAAGCCACCATGACCAGGCGTCTCGCGATGGGGGAAATCTGGGGAAAGAGGCAGGAGAACGTGGTCTCGTCGCGAGGAGGTCGCGGCGGTCGCCAGAAGTGTCCAGACAAGACGGCGTGATTTAGTAGGAAACGTCACCTCGTGTCGAGAAAGAATCCGCGATCGGCGGACGCGATGCAAAAAAAATGGTCGAAAAAAAAGCCGCACCTGCGAGGGGGGAACGAGGTCGGGGAAGCGTGGGAAAAAGACCTGCTGGATCACAGGGGACGACCACAAAGTCGCCAGGCGGCTGCGGCGAAAGGGAAGAAGGCGAGGCCGGGGGAGAAAACGAGCATGAGGTAGAGAGCGGAAAGAGGGGTGTGCCGAACTCGACCGAACTCTTCCGGAGAAGGGGGTCGGACGCCCAGTCCCGGCTGGGGGGGGATCGTCAGGGCTGAAAGTGGCCACGCCAGTCTATCAGTGGTGCGGTCGGGAGAGGGGCGCCTATTCTATGAGAAAAAGAAGGTACTAGAGGTCGGCGGGGAGACGTATGGCGGGGGAAATCCTTCTGGTAGAAAGCTCTCCTGGAGCGGGAGGGAGTAACGCCGGCTTTTGTCGGAAAAAAGGGAAAGAAGATCCCGAGAGTGGGGTTGCTCAAAAAAGATCCCTTTGGCGAACTGGTAGAACTCAGAGGATAGTCTCCGTTGCGCAAGGGAAGGCTCCCGTCGTGGGAGGTTCTCTAAGGAGAGGGGAAAGGGAACGTTTTTAGAATCACGTTTGGGAGAAAAAACTCTCGCCCGCGCTGTCGGAGGCGATCGCGTACATGTACTGAGGAGTGCTCTCCGGGGCGGGAGCCAGCGCAGCACGCCTCCTCTGTGGGGGGGGACTCGGACGGCGACTCTGGCAGGGCGCTTTTCGAGCGGAGGGCGGGCCGGCACGAAAGTGTTGTCGGTAAGGTTGAAGGCTCTGCGCGGGGTAGAGGCCGTGTGGAGAGGCCGGCCTAGGGGGGGAACCAGGTCACCTTCTCAAGGTGGTAGTAAGGGAGCTGGCGGTCGCGAAAACGTGTCGGAGGAAGGGCGTGCGAGTCTTGTCAGCGCCCAAGAGAAGGTTTAGAGGGAAAAAAAAGAGGCAGCAACGGACCGGGAGGGTGGCCATTGAAAAGGAAAGACGAAGGAACGCCCGCCTGGAAGAATTGTCACGAAAAAAGGGGCCTATCGCTGACCACCGAAGCCTTCTCGGGTCGGTGCCGGGAGAATCCATTCGAAAAAAACCGGGAGGAGAAACGGGAGAAACGCACCGCCGTCCTAGGAAAACCTCTTGACCCCTTCGAAGGCCTGCAAAGATACCGCCTCTCCATGTAAACAATGTCTGGATACGGGCTTCGCTTCTCCCACGCAACAAAAAGTCTCCATCAGTGGAAAGCCACGGGAGAAGGACGGGCTAGGAAAAGAAACCCGGCCGCGGCTCCGTTGAAAACCCGCCTGATGAGGGAAACTCATCCCATAACGTAGAAGGGTGCAATCCAGTGCGGGCCGAGAAGGATCCCTATCCCTCTGTAACGGAATCGACCGGGAGGGGTTTTCGAGTGGAGGACGTAGCTGCCGTGACTAAAAAAGAAAGCCATTGCAATGGCGCGGGAAGCGTTCCGATCAGGCCAGTTCGGGGTACGAGGGGAAGACGAGAAACCCTCTCGCTGAAACCGGAACTAAAAAAAAAATCGAGGACAAGAGCGGGGATGTGCCGAGAACGAGTCCGGAAAAAGGGGCTCTCTGACCTCGGGCGGGCAGGTGAACGCCACAGTCGCCAGAAGAGGCACAACAGGGAAAAAAACGCGGCCAAGTGGAGAACATCGCGGGAGGGTCGGCCGAATCTCTCCGGGCAGACAGCGGTCCCGAGCCCAGAAAAAAGAAAGAGCAACACGAAGTTTGGAGGCAAGAGCAGGAGCGCTATCACTCAGAGGGAAAACACCCAAAGGGGGGGAGGACGTCTTCACCCAAAGAAGGGGGTCCTGGTTGCGCGATCCAGAGTCACGTCACCAGGGCTGGGTCGTGAGTGCTCGGGGAGCTGCTGGAAAGGGGGCAGTGTCCACCGGGAAATGATTCTATTGGAAAGCGTAAAGCCGCATTTGTCCCTACCCTACCCACAGAGAAAGCAACTCTTGAACGCGACGAGCCGGGTCGGGGAGTCGAAAAGGAACCAAAGCATGCGTCGTATCTAAAAAAAAAAGAAGGGGGTGGTCCCCAGCTCGGCGCGAGCGCTGTCCTGTCAGGTCATCAGGGACGCTGCAGCACGGAGGGCCCCGGGCGAAAGGGAAGAAACTACAAGGGCTGTCAAGCGCTTCGGGGAGGGGAAAAAGGGAACACAAAAAAGTTTCCGGC
>Ga0179593_1307690_pt1 | contig 18889 bp, 16 predicted proteins | sample CZODoug2_1_08_16_FD_185931 | JGI IMG/M metagenome (GOLD analysis project Ga0179593, IMG submission 185931) | Vadose zone soil fungal communities from Angelo Coast Range Reserve, California, USA - CZODoug2_1_08_16fungal (PacBio error correction) | ecosystem: Environmental > Terrestrial > Soil >...
ACCAATGGCCATATTTCTTAACATGAAGGAAAATCCTCGATGAAAGACGGAGACTAGTCAAGAGGGGAGCAACTGGGAATGGACTGTGAGAAAGACAGGCACGTTGCTGCCCTAGCGAATAAATGTTCTAGGACGCCAGCACTGGTTGGCACAAGAACACGATGCGAGGCCAGAAACGCACAAATTTAAAGCGGGGGGGGTTACACACCAGAAATAGCAACATTCAGCTAAATGGTGGCCGAACCAGTTCAGCCCACCACGCTACTGTCAGGACAATCCTTCACATTTATCAAAAAAAAGGGACCCAAAACCCCCTACAAACACTAGATGATAATGAAAATAAGGAAAGAGTGATGGGAGCACACAAATAGGACCTCCAATTCTCGTTTGGCTCTAAGAAAACGAGGGCAAAAGAGAACCAGGTAAACAGAAAACTCACCTTAGGGGGGACTGGAGTGAAACGATCGGCTCAAAGGAAAGACACGACCATGATTACGGGACGGTAACCGGGCCTCAGTCCAAGAGAATGCAAGTAACGAGAACGGATTGGTGGACACCCTGCATGCAACCCAGAGGAACTACGATGGGAACAGAGCTTGAAAGCAGGTGTGGCATCCAGGAGAATCAAGGGCTGGATGAACCAAGGGAATGGGGCTGACCCCAAATAATTGAAAATGAATGTTACCTGTTGGCATTGCCTTCAATGCATGCTGGGGGGGGTAAAGGGTCCGTAACATGCGTCATAGGGAAAGCAAACACTCGGTGAAGGTGGACTCTATAGACAACACTTGAGGTATCTAAATATTTGAGGACAGGGCAGACTCAAGAAAACGCGTCTAGAGGGCAACTGGAAAGCCAGGCGTTGACTGTTTAAAAAAGAAGGGAGACAAGGGGTGCAAGGAAATGGCGTATGCCAGCTTGCAAGTCACCAACAGTGAAAGTGTGGGGTATAATCTATAAGGAGCAAGATTGGGATAACTCTACACGGCATACGGCGTCATGTATGAAAGTGGTGGGGGGGGGGGACCAAGCCACTGCCAACATGGGCTGACTCTTTTTTCAAGATTTTCACACGGCACTTCTGGGACAGGAGTGAAAACCAGGCTGCCCAGCAGGACCCGTAAAACTGTGGGGGTGTCCAACACAGAGCCTCGCCGAACAGACACAGAATGCATGGCCCCTCTTGAAAACCTTGGTCACACAAGTACCCGACACGGAAGGGGGGAGATGGTAAATAAAAGGCAATCCAAATGAAGAGACCCAAGCCGGCGACATGGGAACGCACTTCCCCTAAAAACCCAAGCGGGAGTGTTCTGTGGAAAACTGGGCACATAAGCCTGAATGAAAAGGTGAATCAGGTAACCGCCTTGCCAAGTGCAAAACTGATGGCGTAAGATGGGGGACATAAGAAGGACGCGGGAGGGAAGGCCCTCCTGTCATGCAAGGAAAGAAGGAGATGACCTGTCAATAATAATAACCTTACATCTACAACGTAGAAGAAGGAGAGGGTGGGAAACAAAATCAAAGATGAGGGGATAGATGAGCTAGATTCAGAGCTCACAAGGAGGCAACCCCTCGGAAGAGGATGGAATAGAAAAAATTGGAGGTGTTGCGGGAAGTGAGGTGATTACAGGCACTCATCACAAAATTGGTCAGATCTGACATTGTTTGATGCAAAGAGGTAGCCGAAACGCTAATTGTAAGGGGGGGCATCGGCATATAGTTTCTAAAAAAGGGGACGATTGGGGAAGGCGCTGAAGCAACCCAGAGCTACCACATTACGGTTACGAAACTTGGTCACGGAATAAGTGGCGGTTAGGGTAATTATCAAAAGGAAAGTGGAAAAAACAAAGGGGGATAGTCACCCATGGAAAAGGATAACTCAAGGGTTACAACTCACACGTGGGTCATGAAGTCCACCAGTAGTGCAATGCAACCATAATGGGTGGGCAACCAAAAACGAAGCAGGGGAAGGGGACATAGGTAACATCAAGGAGAAAGAGGTTCGAAGCGGGGTCTAATAATAGATCATTATCCTACTTGTCTATGGTGAAGTACTAGAAAGACAGTACTAAAAAGGGGGGGCAGGCGGCTAAAAAAATATAACTGTCCGGCGGAATTGCGTGAAGAGGGGAGAGGAAATTCCTCTGGGGTTTTTTTTTGCTCAACATTGGTTGAGAAAAATACGACAGGGGGGGGGAAAAAATTTGGCGGGCCTGATGCATGACGGTCATTCCAAAAAAGCTACAGTCTCTGGGAAGGCACGTCTATGGACTGTACTTGTGACTTTGAAAGGAATTAGTGGCTGGGGGGGAATTAGTGCCAAAAAAAACAAAAAAAAAGGGGAAGACCTCCTCCAAAAGGACGATGGACAACGCGGGGAAAAGAAGCCCGTAAAATAACAGGCTGGGATCCCAGAACCGTCGGCAAGAAAAAGAAGGCTGGGGCAAAGAAATCTGGAAGTGGCAAGCTGAACAAATGGACCATCAAAAAAAAGAATGCGAAAAGGGGGAGCGTCTCGCCGCTTGTTCGATACCGCCTGCATACCTTCTCAAAAATACAGGGCCCAGGTGGCAAAAAACGGGAAGAAAGGGAAAAGAAGTTGGGGTAAACAATCCCAGATTATTTGGCATGAAAAGGAACATCCTGGGCTCATTTTACATCCAGGTGGGCTCGTGAGAAAGACAAAAAAAAAAGAAGTGTACATGACAATGGAGAGAGGAACGTAAGGGTGGGGGGTGGGGAGGGTGGGGATCCAAGAAAAAACCGAAAGGAGTCAGACGACACGGCTTTGGCCCAGGGAATACAATCAGCACAGGGAAGACTAACAAGCCGGAAAGCACGAGCGGCGGACCTGCCAAGAACAGCGTTGACAACGCGGGTGCAAACAGGGAAAAACTAGGCGCTACGATAACCGGAAATTTTGCTCATGTCATGAATGACGAGCCTCGGCTTAAAATGCGGGGGTGGAGGGGGAACCGATTGAGGGGGAAGAACAATCCTAGATGCAGGAAGGGAAATGAAGAGGTTGAGAGGGACGGGTTCAGGAGGACCTAAACGAGTGTATGCCGCGCGCAAGGGTGGAAGTTCTCTACTGGCTTAAAAATAAAACCTTGCGGGACAGATGGCCGTAACCGTCAAGCGTTGTGGAGTTGCCAAACCAATTACGTTAAGCTCTGAGGGAAAAGAAAAAGGAAAACCGGGGACGGGGATTAATACGCCAGTCCAAGAAAGATAAAGCGTGGGGTTAGTCTACTGGAAGACTCGCCTGAGTGGATCAAACAAACCAATCTAAAGGGAGGCTGATAAACGAAAAGAAGCAGTATCTTCGCCCCCAGGGCGGATCACAATCGGAGGAAAAACATTAAATGCGACATAGCAAAACAGTGTACTTAAATCGACTCAAAAGCTGATATTCGGATTGTCGTCACAAAAAACTGTCGGACCTGAATAAAATTAAACACTGAGCACTATTAATAAGCCTACAATGATCAAAGAACGCCCCTGCGGGAAGCCATGGGTTGATCGGAAAGCAGTGGACAAAGTAGAAACATGTACTCTCGTTTTACGGACGAACAAAAAAAGGTAAGCTAGGATTCCAGAAGTTGGGTCAGAAGCTTAGGGAGGGATAAATAGTCAGGAACGCAGGGACAAAAACCAGGTGAGCATCGCGTCACGAATAATCATCGAGGGCGGGGCAAGTAGCAAAAGAGACCGGCACAATTGAGCAGAACTCAAAGGAAAAACTCGTTAAGTAGGGTTGCAATTTCCGCGTGGTCCGATCGATCGAACAAAGGGTAAAAATGCTGGAAAGACTCGAGTGTCAATGATAAGCTCAAAAGGGGAATGCGGAGAAACAAACCTCATGCGGGGCAGGGACCATTCGCGACGAAGGGCGTTCCAAATCAAAGTAGTATAGAGACATTGGGTGGGGGGGGGAAACTAGCAAAACTGCTTCTATCACCTACACTTTATTCAGCGAGGGAAAAGCGGTAGGAAGACGTCAATGTTAGTCGGCAATAGAAACGATATTCCAGGAAAAACTGTTCAGAAATACAAAAAACCATATGAGGGACCTGTAGCTCTCAACGACTTGGTCGTCTACTTCCGATTAAATGCAAAAGGGAAGGAGAAAAAAGCCTCGTCTACGTGATTTCAGGATCCCCTCAGGGAAAAGTCGTGAAAAACAAGGGGACGAGAGCGAAAAATTTTCGCAGGGAGAGTTCGATGATGGGGCGCTCGACGAGAGGAAAAGAAGGGTTGAAAGTGGCCGCCTCGAACGGTGGGTATTGAACAGGCTATTATAATGGCGGACGTTAGATCACACTGCAATCGATGGGCAAAAGAGAAAAAAAAAACTCGCAATAGAGGGGGGGGATGGGGTGGGTGGGGGGAGGGGGGGGGTGGGGGGAGAGGGGGGGGGTGGGGCGGGGGGGGGGGGGGGGGGGTTCGGTTTGGGGGGGGGGGTGGGGGGGCGGGGGGGGGGGGGGGGGGGGGGGGGGGGGGGTGGGTGGGGGGGGGCGGGGGTGGGGGGGGGGGGGGGGGGGGGAGGAGGGGGAGAGGGTGTGGAGGGGGGGGGGTGGGGTGGGGTGGGGGGGGGGGGGGGGGGGGGGGTGGGGGGGTGGGGGGGTGGGGGGGTGAGGACCTCCTTCGCACCGAAATCATTTCTCTCTTCAAGAACGAACGATCGAAACTTTGAAAATCATCAGTCATCAAAAACAAAACAGTAGGATGAGTGAGACAGCCCCTGGAGATGCAGTCGTACGCCGACCTTCATAAAAAGAAATGCATGGTCGGTTGCAGACCGGGGCACCGCTGAGTGACATTTTTCGCGAATGGAAAAAAGCGATTCAGTGGAATAGCCAGCGCAAAAAGACGCAATTCTCGGTCGGAAAGAGGGAACTGAAAAACCCTGTTCATATGCGGATCGACCGAAAACTCCGGACACGGGGAAGTGGAGAGGCAAGTGTGCGATCCGATGTCCTTTTCCAAGCACAGAGGCTTATACTCCCTTACGACGTCTTGTTGGTGAAAAGGATAAGGGGTGAACAAAGAGGTAAGGAGAAGTACAACTCTTTTCCTATAAATGGGGCTGGGATTGGACGTTGGAAGTTATTTGCGGCACCTGGTTCCTCTTCTGTCGAGCGCGGAGAGGGGGGATGGGGCAGGGGAGGAAGATGCCGATCTCCTGATCCGCAAGTCTCAGCTCGATCAAAAACAGGGGAGAAGGTTGCTACCACGGTGGAAAAATCAAACAAAGCGCGAAAACGCCATGTGTGCGGTGGAACCACCTTCCCTGCTGCGTAGGCGGTTCAGAAGAGCGGTGGAGCGCAAAAAGAACCGGCAACTCTAGGGGAGATCATGGGGGAAAGGAGAGATGGAAAACACATTGGGATAGGTTAGTACCTTCAATCCTGTAAAAGTGCCAGACTACTTAACGATGTGGTGGAGGGAGGCATGTGAACAAATTCATGAGGGGGTGGAAAGAGAAAAGAAAAGGACCGGGGATGATTTACGGAACTAGAAAAAAGGGGGGGGAAAAGAAGAGAGGGCACGCGAAACGGCGGGAAAAAGAAAGGGGGGAAGCAGAGACATCGAAAAGGAATGCTGTTCGTCCGAAAAATTCGTTACGTTATGACTACTAAGGAAGCGGGAATTGGGTAAAGAAGAAAAAGGATTGGTTCGAGCTAACTCCAAGACCGAATGGGGTTCCACGGAGATCGGGGCTCTCGGTGTGATTCAGGTGTCATCCCGTATTTGGGAAAAAACCCGAAGATATAGTTTGGGGGTATGCGATAGCCGAAGTGGGGGGAGTAAGGGGGGTGGTCCCTTTCTATGGACTCCTTTCTAGGATATAGGAAAATCGAGTATGGAGGGGCGTATAAACAACCAATCGGGGTGGTGAGAGCGGAGATACCGGAAAGCAGAACACCCGAGTGGAAGGTGTAGAAAACACTCGAGACGTTAGGTAAGGCCGTATAAAATGGGGAAGGGGCGGGACTCAGATGGGGGGAAACGAAGAGGAAGGGTAGGTGGTTGGGGGAGAAAAACTCGCGACAACATCTGTTACTTTTAAATCTGAAAGAGACGGTTCCGAATCCGAAGAGAAGAAAGCAAGTGAGAGACCCGGATGGGTCAAAAACAAGGGTCGAAGGCAACAAATCACCTCTTGACGCAGTACGAGGTGCTAGAAGGAGGGGGGGGTCAACGCATGGGTAAGCTGCACCACAAACACATGTTAATGACTGCCATGCTCAAAGTCACGGGGACATGAAGAAAGGATTTATAAATAAACGATATAGTAGCGGACTGGCCGTCGCACCGTACAAGGGGGAAACAAGAAAAATCAGTGCATGGGAGGAAGGAGGTTGAGGAAGCCTGTCCAGTATCCGAGGGCGTTCCCTTGAGTTCAGAGAAGGGGGCCGCAAAACGTGCGTATCTCCATGGCTTAAAGTGAGGCAGGAAGAAGGGCCAATACTTAAATCCCGTATAGTCCCCACGGAAATGGGTCGTATGTATTGGAGGGGAGAAAAACCTGGGGGCCGATGAGAAAAGGGTATGGACAAAATGATGGAGCGTTCAGAACAAATGAATCGATGGAAGATGGAAACACGGCTTCGCACAGAACGATATAGCGAGAAAGATCCAAGGGGGTATGACAGGGTGAAGGCGGATGTATCGGGTGTCCATAAAATCGGACCTCTTTTCAATGGTATTGGGGGGATGGGGAAAAGGCTTGGAAGGATGAAAAGAGTGGGGTAAATCAATCTGCAAGCAGGGAGGGGACACAAGCCTGGGGGACCGGCTGATTTGCCATTAGGGGCAGGTGTATGGTGGATGATCTTGTTGGTTTGGACAAGAAAACAAGGGCGGCAAAGGCAGTCAAAAGTTCAGTTAACCCACAAAAAAGAACAGGGGAAAAAGCGGTCGCATTAGGGGGATATGAGCCAAGGTAGCACCAAAGGGCCCACTTAAACAAATCTCACCAACCGTCTGAAAACAAAAATGCAGGGGGAAAAGCAACCAACTCAAAAATGTTAACGGAAAGGGAGACGTAAGTGGGGTTTTTTGAAGCCTGCAAAAGTGGGAACCGCAGGACCGGAGGGGGAAAGGAGGCACAAAGAGTAAAGTCAAGCTGCTCCAAGCTTCTTTACACAGGCACTTAGGAGTCTGGGGGGTAAGAGTGGTAAAGAGGGTGGAATACTCTCAACAAGTGGACAAACTATGGAGGTGGGGAACCAAGAGTTATGGTGGACTTCCTATAAAAGAATGGTGGGGGACCTAGTATCGGGCGTATTGGGATAAAAAAGTGTGAGGACTCTCCGTTCATGTACAGGGGGAGGAGAAAACGACACAAAACTGTTTCAACATGCTAAAAGTGGGGGGGGCGCGTCCGGAACTAAGGGTGTGACTTGTAGGGCATGGGGTTGAAAAAAAAAAGTCACTTAAAGCACTAACCATATTCTCGCGCGAATAATTGAGAACTAATGAGGGAGCGGACCCACTTTATCGAAGCACTTTGATTGGCCTCGTAGGTCTTGCAGCAACAACTGGGGGGGAAAAGAAAAAGAATTTGTGAGGCGTTACTTTCATCACCCCCCTAAACAACCATTGAGAGGAATCAAGCGGCTGAAAAAACAGATTCCCCAATCCGGGTTTCCCCTAAGGCTTGCTAGCATATGCAAAAGAAGAACATCTATGGGTTTCACCCAAGCTCCACTAAAAAGAGTTGGCGGAAAAAGTTGGAATCATTAAGAAAGGAGCTAGCACCCTTGGTTGTCATGACTTATGCTCAGACGGCTGACTGCTGTCAGGGTAACTCCAGATAAACCCAAAAGAGTCAGCAAACCAACGAGCGGGCAGTGTATTGAAAAGGCAAGCAATGACAGGAGGCTGTAACAAAAAAAAGGGGACCAATCATAAGCACGGACGGTTTTAGGGGGCAGGATTGGACCTGTCTAAGTGTCGGAAAATTGGGGTAGGAAGTCCCTGGGGCATTTCCGTTTATGTTGGTAGTGAAATTGATTGGTGTAGGGTCGGACGTTGGGTCCCATGGTATGCTGGAGCAATGAGACAAGCATATTTTTCGTTTTACGAGTCAAGGTTGTCAGCGTGGAGCAACCCCATTGGTAATTTATCTTTTGCCTCCTGTGCAAAAAACTGATCTGTTTCCCCAGGTTGCCTTTGGGCATGCCCCCAGAACTTCCCAAGTCGAAATTGGGGAGCCAAGCTTCCATACAAATGCGGACCTGAAAGGAAAAAAAAAGCAGAACTTCATCACAATATATGGTAATCTCTGGGAATGATAAAAACCACGGCGGTCGAGGATTGGCCATGAGGAGCCAATAAAATGAGAAACACTTGGAGGGGATCAGTGGTCTCATGGTCCCGGAAAATGCCTCGAAAAAATCCTGCTAACGTCCTAATTTTCATTCTCGACGCGGCTCTAGGACGGCATGACGAGATCCATCGCATTTCTTCCAGCGGTCCGGAAAAGGTGTTCCTCGCGGTATTCCGACGCCTGGTCGTTCCCATGGACCATAATACTCTTTGGTACCGCTCCCGAAATCGATGATTTGAACATTTTTCCCTTCCAGTTGGACTGTGACCCCATGGATTCGTACCCCGCGGTTAATTGAGGTGACATAATTGGTCACCATCGGAATCGTGTTCAAAGAGAGCCTCAGAAAAGCACATTTGGCTCTATGTTCCCGGCGTCCCAGGCCTTCAGTGTCTAAAGTCGTGTCCGATTGGTATCAGACACACTGCGCTTTTTACCCTCGGGCGTTCAACCAACCCTTATGGCATTCAGATTGTGTGAGGTCAAGGCTTCGTAAGGTGTAGACAACCCCTTACAAGGTAAGAGCAGTTCGGGACTTAGATGCCGGGTGTCCGGGTCGCCATGCGGATTGGGGAGACATCACATGCAACTCTGGCGTTTAGGGATGGAGGGCAGTTAGAAAGGGAGTGGACCCCCTGCTCTGCCTCAGTTCCATGACTTTTAAGGTTTGGAAAAGGATAAGGAACCACCAACAGGTAACGGACTGTGGTTGGTCCCAACGACAGGCCCACAGGTATCAGAGGTGTGGGGGTCCTAATGATGAAGAGCGCCAGAACCGGGGTGGACTGGGGGGGGGAATTGGAAGTTTTGGTTCGTAGGGACATAGGCAGAGAGGACCAGTCCAGTAAGTGAAGGCACTTGAGGCATACAGTCAAGGTGGTAGCTGCGGGCTTTGGGGCGGGGGAAAGGGGAGTGGGAGGAGGAGACAGCATTGGGCGATCGAGCGTCAGGCAAGAGATCAGAGAAGAGAAGCGGGGGAGGAGGCAGGGAGAGCGGATATGGTCTGTCGAGCTTAGGGGCTGTTTGCCATGCTGGGCCTGGAAGAGTGGTGTATTCTTTCTGCTCCCGACGACCCTGATAGTCAAAGATTCGTAGGTTCTCGGATTGAGTAGAGGTCATTCAAATCACTAAGACATCAGTAGGAACTGAGTGGTGTATATCCTCGTGCTTTGTTTTCGCCCCTGTTGGTTTCATCCCTGGGTGTTCAGAGGGACTTCGAGGAAGAGGGACCAATCGAAGTCGGGTGGCTGCTAGGGTTTCGGACAAACTCTCGATAGAAATGAATGCTATTCTATTTATGGGGTCACAAGAACGCTTTCACATGAAAGGATCAAAAGTCATGTATCCTTGTCCTGAATCATCATGTGTCGAGCTCCTTTTGGAACGGCCCGCAGGAATTCAAGGTTTAAAAGGTCAGAAGGCCCCATATTAGTAATAGATCGCTTATCAGGCACGTCGACTTTGATGTATCTCATTCTGGGAGACGGGAACGATTGACCTTCAGCAGAGGAGGCTGATTGCAAGCTTTGAGCCGATGTGTGCATACGGAAGGGGCTATTAGGTCCTTACGTTCTCTACCCTTATATCCCTCAAGGCCAGTGTGGGTGAAAATTTTCACATGGCATGAAGCGAGAGGAGGCGGGTTCACAAGGCGAAACTGTAAGATGCTTCTTCCGCCAGTCTGGCTGACGGACGTCCGGATATCCGAGGGCCAAAAACGGGTCGGGAATTCCGTGTCGAAGAAATCACGGTGTGATCAGCTTGCCAGGCCTAGTCTTGATCCCTCGGTCGCCTAATGGTTGGCAGAAGGAAGGAAGGACGGCTTAGTGGCTACGATGGACAGAGCGGGGGGTTAGGTGAAAGTCACTAACTGCGCAGACAGCACGTGGGAGTTTAAAGAAGCGATATAGTCCGGAGTACGGGGGTAGCTCCTTTTTACTCTTCCATGAAACCTCGTTATGGCCCAAGCCCAAGGGACGCCACATATCTCTCTCCGAATTAAAGAAGCCATGAACATCAAGCGGAACAAGGGCCATTATTCTGGGAGGTTGACTACCCCGGACCTCCAGCAGCGCGAGGAAGACCCAGGAAAGGGGGTGCTTTCGTGACGTCCAACTTTTGATAGAGACGGACGAGGGGCACCCACCATGGGGGGCACACCACCACCCTCTGCCCGCACCTTATCCTAAAATCTCCTGCCCCACCATATAGCGCATCCCGTGGCTCACACCTCCCAGCAGGCCCGCGTTCGAGGGGGCCGGCCCCACATGGAGAAGATACTACAATCGTTGGTAATTGACCGCTTCTGGTCGTGGCACGACTCCGCGGTCTCAAGCCGCACGGTAGTGATCCTGCATTAGGGGTCAAGCCAACAACGAGGCCATACAGGGACCGGGACGAGTCAAAAAAAAAAAGGACAAATGTAAATGGATGTTAAAGAAGAGGTTCAAAGTGCAAAATCAGACCACAAAAAAAGACTTTCAAGCAAGGCCATGGAGTCCCCTGTCCTCAGTCCCATAAGGGTATCACAGACATGGCCGGTCACTGTGATGTATTACAGGGGGATCACCCGCGCTCACCACCGAGCTACTCCCTCTAGGAATCCTTACTTTTTTCTGTGGTGTTGACTCATATGTGTAGTTCCAAAGAATTTCGTTGCGGGGGAGAATTTTTGCTCCACTTTCTGGAATGTGTTCTATATAACATGGGCGTTGGGTGTACGGGGGGGACTCGTTTTCGCATGACTAAAAAAAATTTACGAATGCCTTTGAATCGTATCACTCCCTAGGGAAACTACTGCTGACAACTACCCAACTAAAAATTTACCGTTGGGTCGTTAGGATAACTTCTTACTACGTTCACATTCTCAACTTTTTCTGGTATACCAGATGCATATCTCTGCGCCTCTCGGAGCCAATCATTTGTGTTCACTTCAATCGGTTGTCACCCTCGATCCGCACTCTTGGCAGGGTGAAGGTCCGTGCGCTATACAGAAGTTCGCCCCCTATTGGAATCGTGCCCCTCCAGTACTTTGACCTGACGGGGCAACACATCGACATCCGCCGTACGAAGGATGACATACAACCCGAGGTCAGTCACGGGGTTGTTTTCAGACCGCATACTCCGGGACAGGGGCACAGGGGTACATTATGGGGTTTTAATAAACCTGCAAAGGAACGAGGACCCCGTGGCCTAAGTAAGCCATTCACAGGGGTCCATGGAAGGCAGTAAGAGCCTTGTCCTCGAAAAAACTCCCCGCACGCGCGGTAAAACGGGGGTACTCTTTGTGACGCTAATGCTTGGACAAGCCATGTCTGGCGCATCCCGAGTATCCCAACACGATACACACCGCGGAGGGACCGCCAAGGGTAAAAAGGATTCAGGGGATGGAAAAGGTGACCGTCTGAAAGGATCAGACAGCAAAAGACACCACGTGGCGATGACATTACGGAAGTGGCAATGGTAAAAGGAAATAACTGAGGGACAGGGGGGTACACATTTTCGGCCCCTCTAGAAACCCCGTAAAAATGGGGGAAGGACAACCAAAGTCGCCGCTACCGCCACCGGAGATAATTACAATGACTGCCTCTTACAAATCAGCGGGTTGAAAACAGAACGCAAAAAGGGGCAAAGTACAGCTGTACCTAAAACGATCTCAACAATCGAAGAGCTACCTAAATGGAACGAACGAAATACACAAGTCAAACTAGATCATAAGAAACACTCACAAGACCAAAATCCGCGGTCATGTGTATAAAAGGGAGGTGTCAACCGGTGTAAAAAGCGTAAAATGAATGACCGTCCCGCTGTTGGGCCGTTGAAAGACAGGACAATACAACGGAAACTGCAAGTAGGGGACAGGTGTCGAATGGTGATAAGGGGAACAGGATGCGAGTGTGACTCATCGAAAGGGGGACGGCCAAGTGGAAAAAGGGGGGTCAAGGAGGGCGAGGTGTGAGGCGGAAGGCGAAAAATTTTCCTAAGGCGTTCCTGTTGGGGTGGGATCATTCTGGCGGGCGAAAGGAGTGGTAAATCTCTTGTGTGTGTGTAAGGGGGGGAGGGGGTAAAACAAAATGGGTTCGGGACCTGGGCAAAGGGGGGGGGGGGCGGGCTACGAGGATTAACACGGAATACTTCATAATTTGCGGAGTTGCAGGGAACGTCACAGGTCAAAAGAGAATGCTGGTGCCCATGTTCCAGACCAGATATGTACGGAAACTTATGCTTACACGTGATGCATGTATGACTCGAAGGAGGCACAAAAGCTTGCAAAGGCGGAGATGTTGGCGAGGGGGCATGGGGGTGAAAGAGCAAGTGCGTGACGGCGTTTCTGCCCAAGGAAGGGGAAAAAAAGCAAGAAAAAACAAAACGCGAAAAGAAAAAAAAGCATTAAAGCGGCAGAACTACACATTGTGGTCAGAGCCGACTCATTGACTACAAATCGCGGGGCGCAGAAGGGGTGGGTTTGGGCGGGGGGGGGGGGGGGGTTAGAACAAAAAAACTTGAACTTGGCCACACTGCCCGAATATGGGGGGCAAGTTCCTAATCAACTTTCAAAAGACTGCAAGACACTCCATATGTGCGTGAAACAGTAAGGAGGTAAACTCAACCAAAGAATTGTCGGCTGATCCATAATCAGGGGGTGAAAACACAAGGTCAACAAGTGGCGGATAATTTGGTCCTGGGGGGGACCAAAATAAATACAAACAACTCGGTGGACGGTGGAAGGGAATGTCCATCAACGAGGTAGTCAAGCGATCTCCCTCGCGCTAACTTGATGACAGGAGGGGGGGGGGGGAGGGGAATGTGCGATCTGGAGGGGAATAAAAAGGGGAGGGTGACGGGAAAGGAATCCACCAACTTTTGCTTTAAACAGGCTATAATGTCACGGGGGGTGGGGGGGGGTGTAGGGGAGGGCGGGGGGGGGGGGGGGGGGGTAGTCGAACAGAGGTCCTGCAAAAACAGTACAATTACAATACAAAGTTATAAACACACAAGGTACAAAAACAAAAAATAAAAAAAAAAAAAAAAAAAAGCTGAGAAAGGAGAAGGTATCTTCCTCTACTGTTCACTCGAAGAGGGCAAAGAGCCGGCCGGTTGGGAGGTAAAAATTGTCCCCAATCCAATCAGGAAACATTGGACACGGAAGGGCTAAAGAGGGGGGGTGCAAGGGGAACATGGGGCGGAGTTACAGGTCAAGCAGGAGGTGGTAGGGACTTCTTGGCTATGATCTCGAGGCCAAGGTGTGTGCGCGGCAGGAGATTTGGATCAGGGGCTCACGTGTGGGGCTCCGGCTATGATAAATATGAGAGGGGGCAAATGGAACTACTTGCCTGGGGGGGGGTGGTGATAGAGAGCGTCCAAAGCCATCTTGACAGAAACAAACTAAATTTAAAAAAAATGGATCCAGGGTAAATGTTAGTGATAACACAAACGATGCTGGTGGGATGGTGGCTTGTTACAACTGTGGGGGGTGGGTAAATGGAATAATTTAGAAAAAGGACAGGGTGGGAATAAGTGTTTAAGATTTATGTCCAGCAGGTATGGTTGAACAGCAATAAATAACAACAGAGACCTCAACCCCGAAAAGAGGATAACAGAAGGGGAAAAAGAAGAATTCCAAAATGGTTGGGAACAGAAACTGGTAAAGGGGCAGGCAAGCCAGGGTGGAACCCTCGTAACGCGGCAAATAATGTGTCAAAAGAAGGACACAAAACAAAAGGTCCAAAACAGGTCTTGCCCAAGGGGAATCATATCGTCAAACCGACAATGGAGAAGGAGCGGGTTTAAAAGTCCGGGATGGTACGTGAGCCCGTGGACTACTAGGAAACTGAAAGTCAAGTACATGGTGAAAATGCGAGGCTGACAGTGCTCAAATAAAACAACATAAAAATATAAGGACTGGACAAGTGCGCTATGGAGGCGCAGAGAAGAAAAAAAAACTGCGGGGTCGTGTCTCAGTCCGGGGGGAGGAAAAGGAAGGGAGTGAACCCCTGGCAGGAAAAGAAAAAAAGCAATGGGGACGTCCTGGCACCGGGATCTGGGAGGAAAGGGGGTACAGAAGGCTAGAAAGGAAGACGGAATAGGATGTCACGGGCCTAAAATCAACATCCGAGTCAGAAAAAATCTCAACCTACGAAAAGATACGTGTCACCACCCAGGAATCAAATGACCTATTATCCGGATAAGTGGGTGAAAACAAGGTAGCACAAAACAGGTCCCTTCCGAGAAAAAGAGTGGATCATGCGGTGTTTCACCCTTCAGGGGGGTTACTTTAATAGGGTCGATTTATGCATCAAAACAGGGAAACGAAAGTGTCAGTGTGAGTGTGGCAATTGGAAAGGGCATGAGGGAGTTGCTTGTTTGCTGTTGAAGGCTGTGTGACATGCCACCGAAAATGCCTCTAGAATGCCCGGAAAGGGGAAGGGGGGATGGGAAGGTACAATAGGACTGGCTCAAGATTGTTTGTGCACCAATGACGCGCCCAGGGTTTAGGGCCCTGGTTCAGGAGAAGGCTCAAACGAAAAAGGGGGTTAAAAGAGCGGAAAAAACAGGATCCGAGGCGGTCGTCTGTTCATCAAACAGAGAAGGGGCACCGTCTAGTGAAATCCGAGGACATCACCGGGATGGAGGAGGAGTGTATGGGTAACAATTAGTACTAAGGAAAAAGAAAAAGGAGGGATTCGTCGTTCAGAAAATTTCAGAACAGCCAGGGCTCTCCCGTGCGCAGAACAAGATATCAACTGAGTCATCACGAAAGGATGACTGAATTCAACTACACTTTTAAAAAATCTGCAACTCTCACGTGAGGGCAGGGCATCGGGATGGGGGGTAGTGTTCTAGGTCACTGGCGTGAGCAAAGGGTTTAGCCGTCTGCTCTCCTCCCTAGTGGGCACGCGGGGGACGCAAAAAAAGAAACACCCGCGTCCTTTCAGAAGGTGGGACGGAAGGGGGATCGCGCTACTCTCAGGATAGAGGAACGTCCTGCAGGGACAAGTGAGCAGGAATCAATCTTCAGAGACCCACCGAAATAGAGTGTCCCAAAACTGGGTCCTGAACACGAGAACATGAACCGCGCAGTTCTCTTCATAGAAACGAGTCCATCGAATTAATGCCTCATCCGGTAAGGGGTCCCTTGTGAATGGGACGGTTTGTGGGTCGAAACGCTTCTTGGGGGGGGTAAATCAGGGAACTAGTCAAATGGGTAGCGAAGAGTGGTTGCCGAGGCGGAACACACAAGCCCTTTCGTAGCATCTCTGGGGGCTCCAGGCTTCTGGAAAAAAGGCCACCCAGACAGCTAAAGGGATCAAAAGGGCAGGGCACCGCGTGGTACACCTCTCTACGAATGCAACAGGGTAAGGCTAGCTTTTAAAACTGAAGTGGCACGCAGCGGGACCGGCACCGTCGGGTCATCAACAGCACGAGCTAAACTCCTTAGAGCGGAAACAGACATACGCCCAGACCACAGGCGGAGCCGGAAGCTGGGAGGGGGAAAGCCACTCTATTCCAAATACAAAAGGGGTAAAATGGGAGAAATTTTCGTTTTACCATCGTCTACTATCCCAACAGTACCGTAGACTAGTGGTATCGTGTGCACACACATCAGTCGCAAAGGGAAAACAGGGGAGAAAACTGTACCAAAACAATGTCCCCCCGGTTATTTAGGAAACTGTTCTCTACTCATTGGCAAATGACCGGCAAGTGCGGAAACCTCGCTTATACCTGTTCAGACGCAGCACTTGATCAGGGCCACACAACTCACGCGACGGTTCCTTCGTTAAGAGACGGGTGAAATGCCGTATCAGACGAAACGAGCGAGCAAGATGGTGGTAAGCAATCCCTAGAAAAGGGAGGAAAGCCGTATAAAAGCAGACATTCAACGCGGAAAAGGAAAACAAAGGATCGGGGGAATTGGGCTGGTCCAGAGAATCGGACGACGCTGTAAAACCAAGGGGTTACCCTTGCAACACGAGTCCGAGAAATGCACGCGATTGAAGTGCTATCTGATCTCCTAAACAGGTGAAGACGTAAGGACTCCTCCGAAGAAAAGCTGGTCACAGAGGGAGGGGGTATCACCAATGTGATTGAAAGCAAAACTTCTTATTACGTGGCGGCGGGCAGGGGCAGTTGGTTCTGGTCGCCCAGAGACGGAAGTCGAAGATCTAAGGTTGGGGGCGCATCGTGAACAGAAGGAGAGTAAAGGAGCCCGAATGAACTCTTGCTGGTCCGCATTGTTCTACAGTGAGGGGACTAGTCAACAAACAAAAATATGCATTGACATGGTGAGAACCGCAAGGCTACCTGTGTTAGTGCATTAACGGTGTTATTTGCGGAAAGTAGTCGGGGGGAACTGAAAAGGCCAAGGGAACGAGGGGATCAGATTGCATACTGCTGGCAACTCCAAATCAGCTATCCATTGCTCGTCGGGAATGAAGTTCAACGTGCTGCAGACACTAGATGGGGAAAGGGGACGACGAGCAAAAGGTTGAGAAGAGATCTCAAATGACAATAAAAAAAAACCAATATACATTGAAGCAAGAGAGGCGCCAAAGGGCTGCTTCAGTCCAGAGGGGGCAAGGGCGGGGGCGTTGCAGTACCAGGGAAGGCCACCAGTTCCCAACGGGATCAGTCCAACGTCCGCCATGGAGCCCAGGAATGTCATCTTCGGGACAAATAGACCCAAAAAAAAAAAAAAAGTACTACCAAATCGGTGAGGACTGGATTTCTTTGTAAACGGCCATGGACGGGATTGTCTGGTCATGTCGAAATGAGCCTCAGACACGGGAAACAAAGACTGCTAGTATAAGCCGCGGAGGGGGGACTTTCCCTATAACGAGGGGATCGCGTGACGGGGCAAAAAATAGCAGCGCAGCGGAGCAGAGACACAATAAAACTCATATCACCGGTGCTCGACAGAACAGCGCAGGCGTAAGAACATACCAGATAACGAGACTGAAAGAACGTCGGTAAACAAGTCTACGGTGGTAGGACTGGACAAAACAAGCGGTATGCAAGAGGGGTACCGGGCGACGAATGGACAGGACCTGTAAGAACGTTGTAGGGAAAAATGTGGTCGGTGGTTCCAGGTGGCGGATGCAGAACATTACGCGCAAAGGGGGTGATCCGGAAGAAGGAAAACTCGTGCCGAAAAGAGGCAACAAAGCTACTAGTAGGGCTATCCTAATAAGCCTTACCGCGGATGAAGAGCGACTCTGTCACGTAGGGGAGGGGAATCTCCAAAGTCGCGTAAGAAGGAGAGACATGGTCGAAATGTGCAAGGGGATATGGTAAAAAAGAAAATAAAGGAGCTGGGAAGATAAGACATGTCTCTCGATTACAAGGAAGGGGGAAGCGCTCTCTGAGATCTAAAATGGTGACTGACTGCAACGTTCTACTTGCCTGGCACAAACTACGGGCGAGGCAAATGGTTCCAAAAACCGTAAATTGGCGGTGAGAGGCAGTAGTGAGGACGGGGGATTAAACGGCTTCCATTTTCACTGGCGCGGACTTGGGTGAATGGAAACAACACTCCCCAAATGGAACGCGGTACGGGACAAATCGGGGGGTGTAGACTCACATCTTCACATCACAGAGAGCGGGGGATTCTTGACGCCGCAAGGGCGGAGATCAAGCTCCAATAAACGGAAGGGGTAGAAGTGATCTGGATTGCGGGTCACTAACTAAGCGGCACCCGGACTGATTTATTCGAAAAGAGAATCGAACGCTCCGTCTCACTGCATGGGGTTGTAACCAGCTAACAGAGTGTTGAACCGAGATCAGACCTTGGGCGAGGAAAAGACAGGGAGGCATATTAGAAAATCTCACTTCCTCACTAGGGAGTTCCCGTTAACTCGTATCCTTTGAAAAGGGGATAGAAAAGGAGGGTTTGTCTGAAGCAAGGCGAGGTCTCGCATCCTGGGTTCACAGGTTGCGACATCACTTTCGCCGAAACTTCGCTACCCTGCGGGGGAAAAAAGCTAGGTAAACGGGTTTCAATGAAAAGGGGGGGCCGATTTCCCGGGGCGTATGGACAACATAGCGTGGGGTTTAACATGCAGGGCAGCCTGCTAGGCTGCAGATAGTCGGGCAAAGTTCGCAACGAAAAGAGTTTAGGTGGCAAGGATCTAATAAACTGCACAGGGTCATGCCGGTAGTCATCATAAAAACGAAACAAGAAATACATATTATGGAAGCGGGGCCAGCAGGGCAGGAAGAACACAAGAAGAGACCGGTCTCTCGTGGCCTTGTGGAGGTTGAAATGAGGATATATACCGAGCAGTCACTACGAAAAAAAGGTGGAAATGACAAGACAAAAAAACGAAAGAAAAAACGGCGTCTCGAACATCGCCGAGAATGGAAACAGGCATCTGGGCCAAGCTAAGTTATTCCCCGCACCTGCGACAGAAGCCGGTGACAAATTTTGGGAGAGAAGGCAAACAATTAACCGTTTCGGAAATGCCCCAGTACTCTACTGATTCATCCGGGGCATTCAATTTGGTGGACAACACAGGGGGTGCAATATACCAAAAAGTCCCCAATGACGAAGAA
>Ga0179593_1431454_pt1 | contig 18889 bp, 16 predicted proteins | sample CZODoug2_1_08_16_FD_185931 | JGI IMG/M metagenome (GOLD analysis project Ga0179593, IMG submission 185931) | Vadose zone soil fungal communities from Angelo Coast Range Reserve, California, USA - CZODoug2_1_08_16fungal (PacBio error correction) | ecosystem: Environmental > Terrestrial > Soil >...
CTAGGATGGGGACCTAGGGGCGGACTCAAATATTTCACTACTAGTGTCTCATGTTAAAAAAGAAAGACGCTTGTCAAACTGCTAAGAAGGGGAATGGAAAGAGTGGATATCGGTAGGAGAACTATCTATTGAGAAGACGGCCATCCCGACGTAAGGAGGGGGGGGGGGCAAGGATCAACATAGGTATGGGTTTGGATGAAAACACAACGGTCGGTGCCTGAACTGTCTCTGCGGCCTCTACGTCATCCAACGGACCCTGGGGGGGGAGAGCCGGGTAATTGCAGAAAAAATGTCAAGAAAACAAAAAAAAGTAAAAGAGACCGAAGACAACCCCTCGGCAGGAAAGGGGGGGGATAATATTCGTCAGACAACTTAGGGGAAAAGCATCGCACGGCGAACGCGGCTTGGCAGTAGGGGAGTCAAGGAAACCGTTTTTGGAGCGTCAGGGACGAACACACCAATCATGAAAGGAGAACCCTGAAAAAGGAAACTCCGAGCGTAATGTCTAAACCATCTGGGTGTAGGGGATAAATCGGGGACAGGAAAACAATGAACGACCTTAGTGGGACATAGGGACTTGGGAGTTAAGTATTCAGAAGGACCGGAGACGTCTATCGGCAACGACTTGCGGGGGAGGAGTCTAATCAAAGGTCAGGCGAAAGAACCGCAGTAGGAAAGGGGAGAAAAGGCTTAAAACCTCTCAGGATTTCTGGAATAAACGCGAGGGGCGCATCCGGGACTGGGAAGCAAGGGCGGCAGAATCCTCAATACTTTAAAGAGGATGAGGGGGTTCACTGACCTGAAAGAAGGGTCAGGCCACAACGATAGTACTACCCATGGACCTCTGTGGAAGACCCTGGACCTCCAGACCGACTTTTCGTTCGGTAGGTGGGGAGACAGATAATCCAAGAAGCAGAAAGGTAACCTGGACTCGCCAACTAATATAGCTTTTGGAACTAAAAGAGAAGGAAAAAACAGTGGATGGCCCCTTGGGGAGGTCAATCAACTTATCCTCCAAGCACAGGGGGGGGGGGGGGGGGGGGGGGGGGGGGGGGGGGGGGGGGGGGGGGGGGGGGGGGGGGGGGGGGGGGGGGGGGGGGGGGGGGGGGGGGGGGGGGGGGGGGGGGGGGGGGGGGGGGGGGGGGGGGGGGGGGGGGGGGGGGGGGGGGGGGGGGGGGGGGGGGGGGGGGGGGGGGGGGGGGGGGGGGGGGGGGGGGGGGGGGGGGGGGGGGGGGGGGGGGGGGGGGGGGGGGGGGGGGGGGGGGGGGGGGGGGGGGGGGGGGGGGGGGGGGGGGGGGGGGGGGTGGGGGGGGGGGGGGGGGGGGGGGGGGGGGGTTACTACTATGTAGCAGCAAAACAAGTTTACATGAACCCCGGAAAAACCTCAAACAAATGGAGCGAATAAAACCCCACAACCTCATCTTCCTCGGAAAACTCAGGACCGATCCTCAAGATGTCATTAATATCAAAAAGGGACCAGGCAGACAAGGAAGAAAAGCAGCCGCGAGAACCAGAGGATTCGGGGGGGAGAAGATGCGGCATCAGAAAAATGGTCAACTTCACTCCCTTACGAACAAACAAGTCACGAACCTTAGGGAAAGGAAGGAGGGAAGTAGTAGAGCAGAGGAGGTATACAATAGAAGAACTACTTGACCAGGACCACCTCTTGGGGACTACGACAAGGAAAATATCATAATTGAAAGTATCGCTCCACCTAGAGAAACCATAGTAAAGAAAACGAAAATCTAAGAAAGAAAAAAGAGGGAGGATCAAGAGACTTCTGGACTACGAAAAACGATCAAGAACCTAAATCAAAAAAAAAAACAACGAGAAGGTTCGTCTCTGAGCTAACTAACAAGAAAAACTCATGGAGGGGAACAACGACCAAGAGTATATCAACCCAGGCAGCCTTGCTTAAGGAAGGTCACCAACTAGCCGAAGAAGAGGAGAAAGACTAGAAACGTTACCTACAAGTCCAAGCGGGATGAAGACCGCTCGGCCCTCTAAAAAAAGAGAAACGACCCGTCTTCAAAGGGGGTTAGACAAAAAAGCAGAAACTGTAGGGAGCCGGGCAAATTGGTCATCAGGAAAGTCACCGGCGAAAAAAGGGGGGGAAGTGCGACAAGACCAGTATACATAGGGGACGACGGTCCCTAGTTTTAAGGAAGCCCGACCCCACCTTAAACGCGATCCAGATGAAATCTAAAACCTAAGTAGGTGAGGGAAGTGGTTGAAAGCTGCAAATAAGCAGAAACCGATGGCAGATCTCCTTCGTATGGTTTGGGTCCTACACAGCCCAAGTCTATCTGGAAGCTGCACGGAAGAGTTCTAGAAGGGAGGCAGAAACACATCTGATAGCTGAGACTGACGGGGGGATCAGTAATCTCAATACTGGAGATGCGCCAGCCTATGAAAGCTTTATAGGTCATGGGAAAAAGATGTAAGCTGACCTTCCAATGTTCATGTCAAGATAGTGAGGAAAAAGAGGAGCGTTAAATCCCTAATGGACGCATCACCCCAGGAGTCCAATGGAGAAAAAAATGCTGGTCACTTCGCAGGAGAAGATTCAGGAAAAAGAGAGAGAAACAAAAAAAAGAGAGGGGGGGGAAAGAGTTAAACATCAGTCATCTCAAAAACCGCTGCGAAAGTTACCATTCTTGTACAAGGGGGGGGGGAAAATCAGAGGGTTGATGCGTCCAGGCTTGGTGAAAAAAGGGGGGAGAAAATGCGGGAGATCCTAGACGAGGTCCCTAAAATTTGCCTGTGACCGCGGAGGGTTCCATGAATCTAAATACCTTAAAACATAGGCCCCATGGCTGAAAGAGACACAGGAGGGAGATTACGGATTGGAAAAGCTTAAGCGCGCTGATGTTCTGGTAAGACAGGGGGGAGAGCGCTTCCCGGAATCGGAACTGGTCAGGGGAAGGGGGGGGAGGGACAAATCAGCCGCCGTTCTTGGTTCCACCTCATAGGAGGAGGCTTGGTTAAATTCAAGGCCTATGGCGGGTGCGGGTATCTTTCATCTTTGGGAGCTTAGTTTCATGGTGGGGCGGCGTAAACTACGAGGAGGGCGTTTATTAAGGGCAAGGGGCCTCAAGTGCAAGGGGAAGAAAATTTTAGACTGATTGGTTGGGGGTGCAAAAATTGCGTGGGGGCCTACCGAGAACGGGGAAGATTTGGTCTGGAGGGGGGGGGATACCATCGCAAACTTTTGGGACTTGTGTTCTCGGTCCTGAGACAAATTTTCGGGAGAGCTTCGTTTGTGAGGACTTCTCAGATAAAGGGGGGAGAGAGGCCTTAAGTCAAGTACAGGGTGGGGGAATGCCGATGATTCAGGGGCAATCTAGGGTGGGCTTTTCATACGCGAGGGAGGCTTCCCATTTTTATTTAGGGACCAGAAAGAAAGGACGGAACTAGGGAAATGGGGGGGGCGGGGCTTCGAGGAGCCCGTCGAGCGATGACCGATCCTTAGAGCCGCGGGTTATTGGAGGGGAAGAGGGACGGACATAAGGTCCGAAGGAGGGAGGGTCGTGCTATAGAATGGATTCTATGTGAACTAAACGTTTTTAGGGGGGTTCAATTGGCATTTTCCTGTCGATCGCTTCCTGTCGACGACTTTCAAGGGAATGAAAGAGGCGATGTAGTTGGGGAGGGGGAGAACGTTAGTGCCATTGCTGGAGACCTAAGGGACTCACACCGAATCGGCGGATTCCGAAGGGGGGGGAGGGAATGAGGCTTCAGCAAAACTTTGGGGTCTCATCCGCAGTGAGGGAGACGACGTTAATAGGAGAGTAGTGTTGCATTGGGGGACGTTTCCAGAGCAAGGGGGGGGGGGGATGTAATGTGTGATTTGGGGTTTCTTTTACAGGAAGGGTAATCCCATTTCTGAGAGTCGGGGAAAAGTAAGGCAAGGGGGGAAGAAAAATTGGGAGTCAATATAGGAGTTCGACCCGCTAAAAAGGTAGGAAAGGGTTTGTCGTAAAGAAATTAAAGAGGGGAGCGGGGAATTCGTCGGCGTCAATAAAAGAAGAAGGGGTGAGAGGTCAGTGAGGACAGGCGGATCTGGGGGAAAATGGTACGGAAGCTTCGGGACAGGTCTCGGGCGGGGTACTTTGCAAAAATCGAGTCAAAAAAGTCCAGGCCGGGAGGGTTAGGCTTCTCAATGCCAATATTGAACTTCCCGGATAGGAGGTCTCACAAAAAAAGTCGGGAAGGGGGTATAAACCATACACATAATTAGTGCGGAGATCATAGGCCCGTTTGACGATGCTTTGTGAGGGAGGAGGAGTGGCAGATTGAGCCTAAAAGGGAAGGTCTGGGATTTCTGACGATTCTAAATGGACCATTGGTTCTATGATATTGACACAATCTCAAGTGGAGGAGAATCTCAAGGGTTAATAGTCCGGTTAGACCAAGACAAATATGGTTTGCTCCACCATCAATATTCCTTGGGGGAGTACAGGTTCAAAAGCTGTATAGGGGGGGGTTGGGGGGCTAAGTACGACGGCGCAAAAAGGTTGCTGTCCGGGGGGGGGAGGGACTGGGTAATAATCCGAGGGACCCGTGGCCGAGGAATGGTAAATAAACTATGGAGGAGAATAAGAAATTAAAGGGTCTAGGGGGGGGTGCATTGTGAGTTCTTAATGTGTCCGGTGATCTACACGTAAAAGAAAAAAAAGAGACTAATCACCACAAATCTGAGGGGTACCGTGGGACGACGGAAAGGAACGCTCTCAGCAGGTCAGACTCAGGTTTTAGGGGGGTGGGGGGGTTGGTGTACTTTGTACATATAAGCTGAGACGGCTTTGGGGAGCATGACAAAAGAAGTCAAATGACGGGATGGCCGTGCGACCCGAGTGAGACTCGAACTCGATCGATCCATGATAACTCTTTAAAAGGGCCAGAGGCTTCGGAAGGGAAAACGAGGTCTCGCGTTAAGAGATTACTCAACCAGTGGGAAGGTTGAGGTGAAAAATGCTAGGAAAGGAGGCTCGAAAAGAAAAAAGAGGAAAGGAAAAAGGGGGAAAAAAAAAGAGAGGAGAAGACGTGAATCCCATGTTCTGCTCAAATATTGAAGCGATTTGGGGAGAATATAAGGGGAATAGAAAAATAATGTTACCATTCTAATCCGGGGAGGGAAAATGGCCCTAGTGAAATGAAGAGTATATCTATTCTCAGCATCCTTAACCCGAAGATGCTGTTGCCTATAAAAAGATAGGGAGAGAGAGATGGGGCGCCAAGTAAATCAAAAAAATCAAACACTTGGGATGCCTTAGATGAAGGAAGGCTACTGTCTTCAAAGGAAAGAGAGGGGGGAGAGAAAAAGGGGTCCGGAACTAAGTGTCTCCTCAAACATGGGAAAACTAGAAAAAAAAGCATGACCAATGAAACCCAAGGAACAACGGGAAACTGAGTGGTCGAAAAAAATAAGAGGCGGGTACATTCAGAGGCCACGGGCGGAACTCTTCTCTGGCAGTCCTCTGACATCAACTTGGTTTTTGGCGCCATTCGACCCAACAAATCAGGGGGAAAAAAAGGAGAAAGACCGGAATCGGGATGGGGAAAAACACGGTTGGGGGGGGAGGGTTTATAGAAGGAAACGGGAGACGAACTTCGGAGTTAAAGAGTGGGGGGGGTAACGGTATCAGATCAGGCTAGAATCGTGCAGAATCGGGTCAAGAAAAAAAGAAGGGGAGGGAAGGACTCAGAATCAGGAAATTGGGAAGAAGACCCCGCGGATTCGGAAAAAAGGATGAGTCTACGAAAACTTTCTTTCTTCTCCCGCGCTGGCGACAGCCTTTACTGGGAGATGAAATTGCGGGAGATCAAAGAAGAAGGGGAATCTCCTTGGGGAAAAGCAGTCCGCCAGCGAAATGAAGAAAAAACGGAAGAGGAAAAAATGGGGGGACAGCTTGCCGCTGGGGGGGGGGGGGCCTCCATAAAGGGAGGGGAGGGGGGGGAGGGGACTGTGGAAGGTGTAGCCGGAAATGCCCAGAACCATGAAAAGTTCACTGCTCCTCCCTACCCCAGCTGTGGGGGGGGGAAAGGACTATAGAAGAAAAAGGTTATGGCCACGTTGTTCAATCGCCGGAGAAAGACCCTCCGGGAGCTCCCAGTAGGTAATAAAAAAGTTGAAAAAAAACACAACTGCAGAAAAACACGTGGGCTGGGGCGAACTTCAACCAAAGCACTCTTTTATTGAGTAAGAACCTACGGAGGAGGAAAAAATGAACAAGGGGGCAGCAATACGATCACGTCTCAAGAAGCCTAAGGTAGTTCTTGGGAAAAAAAATGAGGGGAGCAGTGGCAAATTCAAAAGGAGACAAACCTCTAACCAACGGAACGAAACTCCATAAGGAGATATTAGAAAAAGTATCGAAGAATAGACAGCGCCCAGCGACGGGCCGCCAAAGACACAAAGGGGGAGCGCCCTTAAAAAAGAAAGAGAAAAAAGGGGGGGTAGTAAGAGGGACTAAAAAAAAGGAAGGATGAAAAAATTCATCGACCCCTCGAAAAGATCAAACGAGAGCGCCGGATCTGAGGGCCTCTAGATCATAACGCTCACGACAGAAAAACGAATAAGAAGAGGGGATGGGAGGGCGGTTGATCTACTACTGGGCAGACTATCAAGTGCTTGAAAAAACTACCCATAGGTATCAAGGAAAAAAGCATCCGGAAAAAGAATCAAAAGGTTAATCCTGCGGCCAGAAATAAGCAACCTTAATCGATAGCGAAAGGTAATGAAAAAAAAACGAATACCCACCTGGGCTAAGGCCTAAGAAAAAAATGCTCCAAAACGAAAAAACCTGCTTCCGTTCTAAGAAGACCAGAAAATGCCCGGTGGGGGGGGGTCTTAAACCACGCAATTGGTCAAATTAAGGCCAAATCACCCCGGGACAGAAGGGGGGTGCATTGACGAAAGCGAAGAATAAATATGCTCCGAATAGATATTTTCAGGCCAAAAACCACCTGAAAATCGAAAAAGAGGGAAAGAAGCAAGGAGCGAAAAAGGGTATACAATCCTCCTGGGCACTGAGAAAAAAAGGGGCAAAAATCTAAAGTAATTTGTGTGTCTAAAACAACGGAAAGGCTATCTGCTGGGAGGGCGGCACCTTGCGCTTTCCCTACTTTCTGTCCCTAAAACAGAAGAGGAGGGATGGCATATTAAGGAGAATACAGACTGGCTATGAAACGTCAATCCTAAAAGAAAACGTCTTGGATCTGAGGGGACAAGTCTCGTTCTAGACCAAAGTCGACTCAGCTCTTGAGAAAATCAAATTATAGGGGACATCAAAGGGGGACAAATCTGTTATTCAATTGAAACAGATGTCAGGGCTCACGTAGAGCCTTATCTATATACCACAACAAAAAACTTAGTATAGGGGAAGGAGATAATAAAAGATAATAAAAGGAGAAGAGAAAAAGGACCATGTATCAAGGGGAATCAAGCAAAGGCGCGCCAGGTCGGGAGTTTACAGGAAAGACGGGTTTTCGAACGCGCGAAGTAAAGAAAACAGGGGTGGGTACCTCATATTACCATCTCGGTCCGGAAGTATCCAGAAAAAAAAGTTCAGAGATTGGCGGAAATGGATAAGAGGAAGGGAATTCGAAAAGTAAATTAAAAAATATCATAGTCATGAAGGGTTGGATTTCAGAAAGTCTCAACTCTTCACACTGTTGCGCTAGAAAAGCCGGGGAGCCTTGTGGTGTGGCTGACAAAATGAAATCCTTACGTCGCGCGGGAAAAGAGAATAGCCGAGCGGCGTCGCTTTCGAAAAAGTTGAACCTAATTGCGGGATGTTATAAAATCTGACATCGGTGAAGGTTGTGGGTCGTGCGTAAAGACGCGCGGTTCGAGGCTCATAGGGGTAGGAGAGATGCTCAAATTAACCACTGGTCGGGTGCGTTGATGGTAAAGGAGTTTGACAGCAAAGGGGGCTGACCGGAATCCGTTATTCTGGGTTCATCATGGTGTAAAGGGTGAGGGGTAGATAAACTCATGAGGGAAAAAAACTTTCGGGGACGTTTAGAGGGGAGCAAAGGGAGAGCCTGGGGGCTGTGTACTTTCGAGATCTATCCTTTATAAGGGGTAGGGTTCCGGCCTGAAAGCCAGGGTGTGGGGTAATTCTGATCTTCGACTTGATGCCTTGGTGGCTATGCGGATGGAGGGGATACGCAGAAATGGAAGTTGAATTTCGTCCGAAGAGGACAAGTACTCTTGGGAAGTTTTGTAAAAGGGGGAGTGGGGAGTTGAGATGATGATGTCTAGGACGACGATCACTGAGAGGGAGAGTTTTGGGGAACTTGGGGTGGAGCATTACTATGGGTGTCCTCCTTCTATGGATGAGGACATAAAAAAAAGGGAAGTGCTATGTGAGGAAGGGCGCAAAAAGGTTTGTCATTTTGCAGTATGCATGGGGGGGACGATATCCAGGACTTATCGATAATCGGAGCCGGGGGGAATTACATATGCAGAGGGGGACGTGGAAGGGGGTGTAGTCAAGTGCCTGAATTGCATTTAGTCTTACCGAGGAGCTCCCGGCGGCGGTTAGTCGTTTGAGGGATAATGTCTGCTGGGTAACGTGGTGATCGAAAGCGCAGTGTAGGTCTAATATGGAGGAATGGGTGGTTGTTCCTGTGTCAAAAAAGTTTGGTGTATGAAATTGGGGCTTAAACTTTTCGGTACCTACGAAGTTAGCAAACATTGAGGGATGATCCCGGCTGGTGGAAGCAACGGGAAAATAAAACGGGGGGACAAGGATAAGGACGTGAAGCAAAAAATGATCTGGGTATTGTAGGAGACACGGAACGAAAATCGTTATGGGTCGGAGGAAACGCCAGAAGAATTAGGTAAAAGGGGGGCGGACGGCGAACTTGGTCAACAGGGTAGGGAGCCACTCTGGGGGGATTGTCGGCGTCGTGATGGGGAAAAACTAAGTTCCCCAGTCTGGGGAGTTGTAGGACTGGGGCCGAAGGGAAAAGCTGACCAGGAAAATAGGGGAGTCTCCATCCTCGGGTAGCATACAAAGGCATAGTGAGTCTTTAGAAGATAGTCGAAACAACCCCCACTTGACCTCCGCGGAGGCAGCCTAAAATTTCCTATGACGGAAAAAGTCCATTTCCCCACCCCAAAAAAAAAAAAGAAGCGGGGGAAGGAGACGGAGATTAAAAGTGAACACGGGGAGGGTGGTCTAGTACATTTACCAAAGTTCAATGGGAGGAAAGGTCGGAGAGGGGGGAAGCGGGCAGATTTATCCTGACAGAGGGTGTTGACCCATCACGATCGACGGTAGGGGGAACGGACATGTTTCCTTAAGTGTCGGGGGTTAAGCCAGGTCGTACAGGGGAGAACACAAAAAGGTTGCTGAAGCAGGACTGCAGAAGCCGAGTTAACCATCCGTGGACGAGGGGGAGGGGGGAGGGGGGGTACCCTCAAATGGTCTTCTTTCAGGTGCTAATCTTGTGGGAGTGCCATATTGAAGAGTGTCGGCTGTGTCTTACTACAAGAATATAAAATGAACAGGCATAAGAAAAGAGGTAAGTTGGACGACGTAGCTGACCCTCCGGGCATATGGGAATCCTCGCAATGGGGGCGTGGGTTTGTGTTATTTGGGGAAGAATAGCTAGATCCTATGTTTTTATCATGACCATTGCAGTGAATTGCGTGCTTTGTGCCTTCAACTCCTAGATAGGAGATCTCGATAAGGGGGCTCCATGAGACCTCTTCCCTCACTCTCTTCAGTCAAGGGGAAAAATCCGGATGAGCTGGAAAGTCTATTATCGTGTGCAATATTTCCTTTCAGGACCAGGGATCACGAGAGAGCGAAAAAAAAAAAAGGAGGAGGAGGAAAAGAGGGGAATCAGAGGGACCTAGAATGTGTCGTCCCCTCAAATAGGGACATAAGGGGGAATTGATAATCCTTTACGAAAAAACCGGGCTTGGTAAACACCGGCGAGCCGATAACTTCAGGGAGACATATCTTCGTAGGACGAGGAAGGCCGGGGGACAGAACAACGGAAGAGGGTGAAGGGTGCCAAAAGAAAGAGAGAGAGGTCGAACAAGATCAAGCCCCACCATCAAGTCGATACTCTGAGGAGTCTTCCGCTAAGGAGTAAAAAGTACATTACGAAAAGGGTTGAGAAGGTCTGGCACTCAGTGGAGAAACCAGACGAACACTATTGGAGACACTTACTCAAGCACCCTCAGGGCAACAAAATGGAACTAGTCTTCAAAGCAGAAACCAATTTCGTGACAATCGAACACGGTAAAGAGTCCTTCGAAGTACTAGGAGCATAAACATTGGTTGGCGAAGTCGAAGGCGAACAAAAAAGCATCAGCCGAAAACGGAACTAAAGACGCCGGAATAGGTAGGGAAGCAAAAGCTTGTGGGGAATTTTGAAATCGGACTATTAACCCCGGGGAATCCTAAAAAATTTACAGCGTGGTAACTTGATTCAGATACAATCAGGACATTAAAGAACGGTCCGTCTAGTCAAAACAACGCCGAAGGAAGGATTCTAATAAATGTGGGGCCGAACCAGCTGGGGTGACTGGCAAATTGAAATGCATAATAACAACTAGGTCTGGCTCCCGCGATGAGCTACTACCGGACTGGTCAAAATGATTTCATTTGCGGAAATCCCCTCAAGAAGGGGGATAGATAGTGGCAAAGACAACTCCGAGAAAACCACCACGAGAGAGAATTTTAAACAGCTTGACCCCCTGTAAACGAAAAGACGCAACTTGTCGGTCTGCTGGATTGACCTACAGAAGGCCGAAATTTCAAGTTGCTGCCACGCAAGTAAAAGAAGGGGGAAAAGGAATATAGACGAAAAAGGTGATGGTCACCGTTCTTTCCGCCGGACAAAACAAATCCAAGAAATTTTCTCACCTAGGTAAGAAAAAGTGCAAAGAAAAAAAATGACTCAAAACACAACACGTGGAGCACACGTCACCACAGCAACCTCCATCTTCAAATTCCTCAACCTGCGAAAGAAAGGTCAAAAAAAAGGACGCAGAAAGGAGCACGTCAACCGAACAGAAGTCAGGAGTTGAATATCGGTCACATCAATGGAAAGAAAATCCCAGTCTACCTCACCCAGCACGAAAAGAGAAGAGGGGAGGGACTTCTAAAGGAGACAGAAGAGATAGGCGGGACCATTACTAAGGGCCAAACCCACACCGGGGCGCGCCGGCATGGGTAATTCAGGGGGGGGGGAGTCGACGAACTCAAGGGAAGGAGGGAAAAAAAAAGACAGGTCAAGAAAAAAGAGAAAGAAACTAAACGCGACTCCTGAGAGGGGGAGCAATGACTAATCATACGCTCACAGCAAGAAACCTCAAAAGCACCTATAAGGGGGCATAGTCGGGCTCAGGGAAAAGAAAAAAGGGGGACGACAAGAAGAAGAAAGAGACACCGCCATAGCGATAGGCAGACAGGCATCCGAGAAGGCTTCAAACCGGTATAAGTCAGTTCGCCGAGAATCCCTTCTGAAGTCCGAGAAAACGGAGGGGGTCTCTCCAAGACCTTGGGTGAGAAGGCCCCGCTCAAGATCCACTCTTCGGCAGGGTTTCTCGGACTAACAAGATCCCTTTAGGAGAAAAAGTGGGGGCAAATTAAGTCAAACAGGAGCCCTCAGTGGTCATTGTCGACAAAAGACTCAAGAGGGGATAGATCTTAGTTTACGAAACTACCAACCCCGAAAATCAGTACCAAAGAGATAAGCCCGTGCCCTTCGGGATTGTTCGACAGCTCTAAACGCCTATTCGGAAGAGGGAAAAGGCGTCGAAGGAAGGGGTTTTAAAAACCAACCTCCCGGCTACGGAGAGATCGACGCGGGGGGAAAGCTTGAAACTACTGTCTTCCAAAACCGGACAGGCGAGGGGGAGAGAATTGAAGTAAGGAAAAGGAGATTCCGCAGCATAGGAGGGAAAAAGTGATCATGAACCCGCGTCAGGGCAGGAACGTTCTTGGGACAGCGAGGTGCTGTATCGGTAAAAAATCAAGGGAAGAAACCCGCGATTATGGACAAAGGGAAAACGCATGTCTCCTCAAGGACCGGCGGAGGGGGGAGGAGAAAGACACAACAAACAACGGAGGAAGGGGGGGGGGGAAAAGAGAGAGATCATTCACGCGCAGCAGAACGACTGCGGGAAATTTTACCATTTCGGTCAAGGGGAAAGCAGAGGCTTGTGAGGACATCTGGATGTACCTATAAGACTGCGGTTGACCTGATCTAAAAAAGAAACTTTGGCCTGACATGGAAAAAACCGAGGTCCAGATAGTCCACGCAGCTGGCGGAGAGAAATCTGGAAGTAGGCTCAAAGCAGAGCGAAGCTGGAAAAGGTGAGGGCAGAAAGTAGCGAAGAGCGGGCCGGTGGCCGCGAGCAGGGATGCCGTGAGTGGTGTCAGGACACCTAAAGCCAGAAGCCGCTTTGCCAGAGAGGGACCTCTTCCGGCGGACGCGGGGAGAATTGCACGACGAAGTGGGTGTTGGGAGTGAATTGGCATCTATTGGGACGTGGTGGTGCAACGTAGTCAAACTAAAGCATATTTAGAAACAGGGGGGTACCATTACCAAGTGCGGAGGGGGGGGGGCGAAGGGGGTCAAACATGGCTTGGCGAACAGAATTTAATGGGTTTCATTCCTATAACCGTACTAATACGGGGAGGGGGGGAACTTTGTCGATTTCCTTCTACCTAGGGGGCGGCTCTCCTTTGTCCCAGACGGAGGGAGAGAAATATCTTGGAAAAAAAGGTCCGGCGGCTACTAACCGGGGGGGAAGTCTTACTTATTCCTGGAAGTGAATATCGGTCGAGTTGCTGGTGTATAAAAAGTAAAACTGAGGTATTCCCATGGGGTTGTCGAGCCCCGGAAGATTACCCATCATTTATTTTGAGGTTAGGTAGGGGGATGTTACATAGTCGCCCCGGCCGGAAGTCCCGAGCTACGTGCTTTTTAGGTCGGCCTTACGATGTTGATCCTAAGGACTTAGGTCCTGTATAGAGCTCAATGGGAATTCTGGGGGCAGCCACAGTTGGGCATTTGTTGGAAAGTAGTCAAGGGCGCGTATTCTCTTAAGGTGAGAGATCAGTGAAAAAATTCCCTATGCTAGGTTCGTGGCACCAGGTGGTTGAGGGAGGCAAGTAGAATTTGCCATTGCTGATACCGGAGGATTACCGAAAAGGGGGCGTCGTCGCTTAGGGAGGGAAAGGTATAGGTGCTGCGGGGACAAACATGGGGAGTCTTAAGCCGCAGAGGAGGACAGAATGAAGGCCGATGAGGGTGGGCTTGGTCGGTCGAAGCAACGGGTTTGGGTGGAGTCAGGGGTGTTTGGTGATTTCCCTCTGGTTGAGTCCGACGGGGAGCGGGGGGAATTGGGTAAAATTCGGGAAATTGAATGAAAAAATTGGCCATACCCCTGGGTCTTAGAGTTTCGAACAAACCGAGAGGGAAAGGTCTGTGGCGGAGCACTTAAAAAAAATTCTGATTGCCCGCGGGATTCTTAGGAGCATACAGCCGAGAAAAGTAGGTTGGAGGGTACATTTGCGTGTTTACAGGGTAGAGAAGATTTGGAGGGAAATTTCGGGCAGGCGGTAACGTTGCACAAAGCGAGTCAAAGGTCTTTCAAGGGGATGAGGGAAGCAGGGAAATATGTGAAATCAAGTCCGGCTTCGGAAGCGGTAGCCAACCTAAAGCTTATTCTTCACGACTAAGGTGGGAGCTCGGGTCAGCCTAAAACGTTCCAGGCGAAGATTCACCGGAAACTGCCGAGACGATGATACCGAAAAATGATTGTCTAGGGAAAAGTGTGGGGAGGAGGATAGAAGGGGAAGCGGAAGAAGGGGACCACCGGTCTTCGGAATGTAATGCCGCAAGGGGTAAGGTCCTATTTGATCCCGCAAAGGAAGGTTGATAAAGAAACTCAGTCCAATCGTGGCGTCCAGGGTGCCGGGTGATGAGTGGTCGCCGTCCGGCCAAAAAGGGGGGTGATGAGCAGGACTGAAAGAGGGAATCTGTAAACGCGTGGCCGGGACTGGAGAAAGATTGGGAGGTCTAAACTTAAGTTCAAGGGAGGCAGGGGAAGGGGTTCAGGAGGGCCTAGTGGTCCGCGGGGTGTGAGATAAAAACTTCTACTAAGACCCCTCGGAAGGGTCGTGATACTAGCGAAAGCGAACGCATAGGCATCACGCCACGTTCCGGTGGGGGATTTAAAGTGGAGGGTACAATAAACACTAAACTCAAGAAACGTGCTGGGATCATTAACCCAAAATCCGTGCGGGAATGGCCCGCGCCTCCGAGAGACTCCATCATGAACTCGGACAAGGCATAGGAGCTCATTTAACAAGACGGATGTAGAAATTAAAATTATATTATCAACGTAGTGAATATTTGGAGGACGAAACAGGATATTCAGAGGGATCTCTCTCACAAAAAGGGTATGGGTAAAAAATGAGGAAGGCGGTCTTAATCGAGAAAAACACCTCAATATTGTCACTACTGATGGAAATCTCCTTTAACGCAATCCGTGTTGACCAAGGAGAGCCGGAGGGAACCGGAAAGGGGGGGGCAGGAAGGAAGGGGGAGAGAGTAAAAAAAAGTCCCTCAGGGGGGGGGGTGGGGTGGGGGGGCTGAATGCTGGGGAAGGAATAGCAAAAATCATCGGATATAGATAGGGGAAAAGGTACAAAGAAAAAAATCAGGCTGTGCTCATGGCTAGGGGCGTCGCTACGGCGTAAACGGACCCTTAGGTGGGATAGCATGTCTTGACTAAGGGTAAAACGTCCGCACACACACTATGCGCCAGGAACCAATGCAGCCCTCGACACTGGAACTTATTCTAGCACCTGGGCGTCTGTAAAGAAGAGGAAAGGCGGAACGAGGGAGAGGTAAGTAAATCGGACAACCTTTTTGGGGTCCCAGTTCGAGACACACCACATCACGGAAAGGAAAAACTGTATAACCGACGCTAGGATGGAGAAAAAAAGCTTTGGGGGACGGGGGATAAAGATTAGGACATTGAGGACGAACTCCAAAAAAGGGAAAGAGGGTAATTTCGTCCGAGACAAGAGAGTAGGAGAAGGATAACCAAAAAAACCACGCCTTGCCGGGAAGCTTCGAATCGAACGGGAACGCAAAAGAGGAGCGGTACCCAAGAGAAAAAAGCTCACGTGACCAGGGAAGGGAAAACTAGGTTTAAGGATACCATCGCTGGCGAAAAAAACGTGAAGGACAAGACGGGGGGGGGTGGCGTGGCGGCAGAAAAAGGACACCTCACTCACGAATCTTCGTTGCAAGGTACCGCGGCGGGGGCCCTGTCCGAACCAACTAGATAAAACATGTGGAAACGCGGGACCTCCCTGTCAAAAACTTGTTTCGTATCTTTTAGTGCCCAACCGCACTGCAATAGTGAAAATTTTCTAAATACCTACCGGAGGAGGGGTTAACGTCCTAGGTGACCAAGGTGCCGTCATTCTAAACCTATCCCGCCTGGCGCTCCCGTAGGGAAGAAACAGGGGGGGAAAGAAAACAACTTCATACCACCAAATGGTCATACAGGAAACAAAAAGAACCTCATACATCTTCCAGACTGTCCTCACACGGCGGAGGAAGAAAGGTGACGGCGCAGACCAGAGAAACTGACAGCGCTATAATCCCAGATTCGCGTGTAGAAAATTGCTTGCAGAAAGGAATGCATCCAACGAACCACGGCCACCTCGCATAGACGCCCCGTATCGAAAGGAAAAGGAAGAGAAAGCGCCCATTACTACTTTAACCCCAACGCCACAAGGGGGGGAGCCCTGAAAGGATCCATTGTAGTGAGACTACTAAAACCACATCCGTCGAAGCCCTCGAAAAGACTCAAACGAAAAGCTAGGTATCGGCGGCGGACTAAAAGGGAAAAACTAGAAAACTAAAGAACTCCTCAAAGAACAGAGAAGGGGTTCCTAGAATCGTAAAAAACCATGGGCAGACCTCATGGAGACACGCCGCGAGCACGCCATGAATCGTCGGCAAATGAAAAAAAAGGGAAAAAGGAAGCCTCGGGAATCAAAGCTCGGCCTAGTCCGCGAACGCCCGAAAATAACTGGGCGCAGTCGAGTACAGAGAAAAAAAAAATGACTCTCCTGGTTTCCAAAGAAAAAAAGGAGGGAAACGGGGTCGGACCGAATCAAAAATTAAAGGAATCAAAAAAGGACGTGGGCATTGCGACAAGATCCAAATATCCGCTCGTCGATAGGGACGCACGAAAAACCAAATACAATCTATCCAATAATGAAGCTAAAGGCCACACTGGGAGGAAGGGGGGGGGTCGACAGACGCCGCCCGCTAGGGGACGCGCATATGGGGGCAAAGAGGAAGGTGGGTAACAACCAAAACGCCCTCTATACTTCTGAGCGCACCGTGAAGACTAGAGTCTACTGGAGGGAAGGAACCGACGCTGACTGAACTTGAGCAATCGCGACATATGGCGAGGCCGCCAGAGGAACTGGCTTATCATGTAAGGCAAATAGAGGTGCGGATGAGCCACCGTTCAGTAAGGCAATAAAGCGGTATCGGTAACACTCCGAATTGCGACGCAACCGATTAAGTCCTAATTTCTAACCTCCTGGTGCAGTCTCAAAGTATTCATCGTCAACGGGGGCTAATATCTCTGCACTGTAACAAAAAAAGCTAAGAGATCAAGAAGCGGAAACGCCTCTCGAAAGTGGAAAATCGGGTCGAACTGGAAAAGTCATCTCGTTTTGGAGTCTCCAGGTGAGATGTCTTGAAGAGGCTCACTGAAAAGGGGAAGCAAGAAGTACCTCGGAGTGCCATGAAGAGAAAAAAGGGGGGTAAATCGAATCGCCAGTCTGGAGATGAGGGAAAGGTCAGGCTAACTCGCGAGTGCACTTTTGGGTCTGGCAGAAAGTAGAGTAAAAGGGGGAGGAAGGGAGAACACTACTCGATAGCCGGTGGGTAGACACATATCAGTCGGAGGGTCTTGGCAAATATTCTCGGCCAAGTGGCTGAGGAGGGTGAGAAAAAATTGAAAAAAGGTGCGTGGGGGGCTTTTTGGCCTTTCATAGGGGATAGAGTTTTTGGGGGGGTGACGGAAAGATCGGGACGAAAGAGGGAAGGGTGGGGAGCCTATGGTCTCAATGACCAGGTCGGCTCCGGGTGATTTACTTGGGAAGTTGCGCCCAATGGAGGGTAACTAACCTACCGGAATAGGGGGGTTTGAGAGGGGAAACCAGACGATCTTGGGCGATTGGCGTCTTACCGGAGCCAAGGTCGGGCAGCGGCTTGGTTAGAGAAGTAGAGACTAGCTCGAGCCCGCTGCCGTCAAAATGAGAAAAGCAGTTTGAAAGTCGACGACGTCCTGATGAGATAGGGGGGAGATCTAGGTCGGTGTCTCGAACTATGAGGTCTCCATTGTATGCTAACTACCAGTACAACGCGGGTGAAATTTGGTGGGATTGCCTGTCGGGCTTGAGCGGGACTTAGTGGTAGCGAAGATAAGGTTTCTCTAAAGTGTAGTGTTCTGTGAGCGGGCGTAAGACTAGTTTCAATAAGTCGGGGCGCGAGACTAAAGTGACTGAGAATTTGCAGTAAAATCGCACAGAAAAAATAGAAGAAACTGTTGAGGTTGTCCCGTGATCCCTTTCTCTGTACGTCTCTGAATGTATAATCTTACTCCGTTCCTTCCCTAGCCTTGTGCTAGTTGGCGGGGGCTCAAGCTGAGGGAAATTGACTGCTGAACCGATTATCCAAAAAAAGCTGCGGATTATCGGTTCGGGGACAGGACTTCCGCGGTCCCCTTGTGATCCATACGCAGGGGGGGAGGAAAAAAGAGGGAAGTTCCTCTGAGGTGGTGGAAGGGAGCAAGAACGTTTTTGGCATGTAGTTGGGGGCTTGAAAAAATTTTCCGCAACATGGCCGGGGATGAATACGGGGGGGTTGCAGACCACTGGGGGCACCCCTTGGTCGCTAAGGAAGTGTCTCAAAAAGATCTTGGAAGGGTGGAAGGAAAGAACGATGCAGCGGGATTCAGTAGGCAATAACATCCTACGAAAATAGCGCGGGACGTTAGGGTCAAAAGGGGAAAAGGGAGACTAGGTGGGGTGGCGGCAATGGCTAGTCGGGGAGTGGGGAAACGAAGCCTTCACAGTCTTGCGGGGGATGAATCAAGAAAGCTTGATCCAGGCGTCGGCGCCAATCATCGGGGGAGAAGGACTAACAGAGTATTCTGGAAGAGAGAGACTGGGAAAGAGTCGACTAACCGTTCGTACGAGTCTTCACGGAGGAAAGGGGAAGGAGGGAGAATTGGACCTGAAATTGTCTAGAGAATTAAAACTAAACATTTCGGAAGGTCGATCAAGGGTGTAATAGTCAAATTTCTCCCCACAAGGCTGGGAGAAAATAACTAGCATTAGTTCGTAAACAGGGTGTACGATTTAAGGAGTTTGGGGAGAAGGGAGTCAAGGGGAAATAGCGCCGTAGTTACGCATAATCACGTCCTCCGTTCGGGGAGGGACGTGGGTAAAACTAAATGGTTAGATAGACTTAGTTCAAGGTGATCCAGGAGGGGGGGGAAGGGTAATGGCGATGTTGCGTCCTAACGTTTCAAGGACAGTCTTCACCCTCTTAAGGGTCAGGGGAGGAAGTATAGGACTGCCGCCGAAAGCATCAAGAAGTTGAGTTTTGTATTTTTAATCTAAAAGATCTCTCACGACCGGGCGTGATCAGGCACCAGCATCGTTCGGGTAGTCGCTAGCCATAGCGAAGAGAAAAGGAACTGGGAGAGTAAAGAGGAACGGTACCCGCTGCTAGAAAGGGAGTTCTGGAGAGGGTAAACTGGTATAATCAAAACTCAAGGAGTGCAATATTGGTATGGGGAAATACC
>Ga0179593_1353637_pt1 | contig 18888 bp, 14 predicted proteins | sample CZODoug2_1_08_16_FD_185931 | JGI IMG/M metagenome (GOLD analysis project Ga0179593, IMG submission 185931) | Vadose zone soil fungal communities from Angelo Coast Range Reserve, California, USA - CZODoug2_1_08_16fungal (PacBio error correction) | ecosystem: Environmental > Terrestrial > Soil >...
CACCGCGGGAAGTGCATCGCGTCAAACAAGGACTGACTGATAGCAGGGAATAAGGGTAAGGGAGCGGGGAAAAGGGAAAAAGGAAGGCCCTTGTGACGATCCCATCGAGCGTGAGGTCAAAACAAGGGGTCCTGCACGCGTCCGCCTTAATCCGAAGATTGATAGAAGTCGAAAAAGGGTTGAACAAAATCCCAGGTCGATATAACATCAGCACGCAGGTGAGGAAAGGAGAAGGGCCAAAAAGCTGGATTCTTCGAGCGTCGGGAGAGAACAAGGATTGCAGGACTGTAGAACAAAATCTTCCGCGGACGGTAAAATTTACCCGGATTATAACCAAACCTACAGCCGATCATCGTATGGACGACGGCAAAGGCCGCTGATATCGGGCCGGGACAAAATCCGTCTGCGGAGGATGACCAGCACTAAACAAGGGATGAGAAAAATTGGGATGAAAGAACGAACCGCTCAGGAAACTGGGCGATTAGCTACAAATACGTGCTAGAAGCAGGGAAAAGGTGTCACAGCCAATTTGCGGAAAGAAGGAACATAAACAACCAAAGCGGCAAAACGGAGTCTCTCGAAAGAAGAACATGGGAGTCAAAGAAAGGAAGGATTCGGAAAAAAGAAATGATACCGCCTGGTCGCGATCGGAACTTCCCGGGAAAAGAAAAAACTCAAAACAGGGGCGCAAAACGTCCCATAAGGTGACCTTGGAAGGTACGCTCTGAATCACCACCTGTTTGGAAAGAAAGAGTGAGAGGGGGTTTAATCGCGACGAAGGTCTCCGTGTAGGAGGAGCCTTAAGGGTTTTAAAAAAAAAAGAACAAAGCGGGAAACCGGGGAATGGCGGGAGCACGTACTTCTCGAATGGCGCTCCAGAATGGCCGGGGGGAAGGACCGGAAATCCAACGGCTGACAAGGAGAAAGGCACATATTGAAAACCATCGTCGCAAAAAAATCGAAAGAATCAATCAAAGGAGGGGTCAGGGCGACATGGTGAGGAAGTTATGGAAAGGATTGCCGAGCGGGTAAAAATCCACTTCAGGAAAAGGAGGAGGGGCTGTGTCTAAAATAAGGTTCGCACGATCCGCAAAAAGTAAAAAGGGGTCCATTGGGGAAAAGATTTGAAGAAATATGTAAGAAAGAAAGGGGAGCGCCTTCTCTCCAACCGGGACGCTGTAAAATAAAAGCGGTCGACACTATCGCTTTGAGAACAATAAGGGAGGGCGAAAAGAAGACCCGGACAATAAAGCCCGAAGAAAAGGGAAAGGGGACTTCCGAGGAAAAAGAGCGTTCAGTGACGAGAAAAAAATCGACCGGGAGCTAAATAATGATAACTCATCGAAAGCAGGAAGAAAAGGTGAATTGAAGGAGAGAATCAGGAAAGAGAAACCATTAGGGAAGAAGGGGGGACCACCTCTCGAATTGCTTGGCGGCACCTGCATACAACATAGAGGTGACCCAGGCGCCCGAAGAATCGGGATAAAGGAACGGGTACAACTGCGCTCGCACGCCAAACGCCACCTTGCCATAAAAAAGGGGAGATAACGGAGGACAGGGGGAAAAAGCCATCAGAAGAAGGAAGCGCGCGAGGTTTGGAGCGGGAGAGACTTGCTTCACTCGCCCCTAAACCACGAACAGAGACAAGCTGTTCAGGAGAAAAATACAACCTGAACTTAGGGCCAGAACCTGGGGGAAGTCAACTAAAAAGAAGAAAAGGAGGAGGGGATCCGGATAGGAATGAAAATGAGGAAAAACAAGCTACCGTTTCGTTCGTCGAAAGGCGAAACCAGGGGGCAAACATTCACAATTACGGAGACGGAACCATAAAAAAAATTAACCCAGACTAATCGGATTTTCATAGGGACCCCAGGAAAGAAGTACTGTGTATCGATACCGGGGGTAGGGGGGGAAGGAAGGGGGGGGCGGAAAATCACGCGTTTAGGGGCCGACGAAAAACCTAAACAAGGAGAGGCAAATCGGTGCCGCAAACCAGGATGTCTGTTCATTAATTTGTTAGAAACTAATATCTATGAACATGAAAAAAAAGAGAGAGAAAAGCCAGGAGAAAGATTTCAAAGAGGTTGGGAGTAGGGAGGGATGCTAGAATAGAAAAAGTGGGAAACTTTCCCGCAAACCCCCGTGCACCTACCTCCACAACACGGAGTAGGTTAGAGTAAACAAAGAGCGAGGGGGGGAAAGAAAGAGGGGGCGAACGCCAGACACGTTTAGAGGCCGGACTGAAAACGTGGCAATAAAGACAAAAGACCAAACATCTTCTAGCTCGGTCGTCTCATGTAATTTGTCTCACTAAATTGTCTCATGGACAACTTATATTAGTTTTTCTCAAAAATGAAAAGAAATAAGGGCGCATGTAAGAGGAAGGCCGTTAAGTTTGGTACGGATGGACTAGAAAGAACGTATAGAATGCCGGACATTCGACAACAAAGTTATCGGATCACGCTAAGAGCGAGGGGGCAATAGAAAATCTCGCTAGAGTGGGGGTGAAAGTTGAAGGGAGGTGGGGACGTCAACAGCAAAAGGTTTGAAGAGGGAAGGGGTCTCTTGTAAGAAAAACGCAAGTAAAACTCGGGGGCCTGACAAGAGTTCCTTAGACGTCGGGGAGCTCGCTCAGGAGGGAAACACTGGAAGGGTAAGGAGAGTCATGGGTCGTATCATCGAAAGCGTGGGCGAGTTTTCTTGGAGGGACAGCGCGGTGCAGAGGTCTAAAGAAAAAATCGCTCGAGAGCGGAAGAAGGGAGGGAAAAACGTCTCAGTAGGAGAAGTTGTTTATTGCAAGGGGAAGGGGAGGCGGGGAGAGGGGGAATTGACACGGTGAGAAGGTCGCAGACTTCTGGCGGTCGAAGGTTGGTCCACCGTGAGGGGTGTGAACGAGATAGATATTGGAAAAGGAAAGCTGCGCGTGAGAAAAGTTAAGGGGAGCCGAAATGAAATGACTTCTCCTTGCTGTTCTGCTCGATCGGGAGCGCACGCGACTGTTCGGTACTAGGGAAAATGGGTACCTATCGAGCGACTTGGTCCTATTCGCAGGGCAGGTTTCCGGGAGGGCGTGAAGGGTACAACGATACGGTAAATGTGGGGGAACCTCAGAGAGTACACCGAGTGGTGACAAAAAAACAGGTCCGGGAAAAGGGTCCAGGTCGGCAACACTACCGAGAAGCAAAAAAAACAAAGAAAACATTTACATACCATAATTTCTAGAGGCTGGGGGGAGCGGGGATCGTGCGCATCATTGAGGAAAAAGCATACCGAGACTTCAGGTGTGGAAGACTCTCAAATAGGTTTTCAGAAAGAAACGACGGCAGCCGAAATAAAGGTTCTTCGGCAAGGAATTGGGAAGGGGGCAAGAAACGAGTGAAACTCGCAATTACAAATGAGCTCGTTGAAAAAAGGACGGGCACGGAATACGCAGGTCGCGCTCAGGAGGATAAGTAAGGGACGAAAGAAGAGGTCGCTGTGATTGGGGGTGCGATAAAAAAGCTAGCGAAACAAAAAACTGACTAACAAAAAAACACACGAATTACTGGCTTCGGAAAAAAACGGGGGTGATACCGAGCTTCCCGGGGGAAAAGCAAAAGTAGGGAAGTTTGCTAAAAAAAAAGGGGTGGTGAGGCTTTTATCGGTCGGCAGACCGAGACGACTGCATTGAATCAGGCTGGAGAGGAGTAAGTGCGCTTAAATCGCGGGGAAGCCTTTGCAGGCGGCGCAACGCGCATTGCTGATCGAGGCGACGTAAGCTAACGAATGCATGGGTGAACCTGGCGGAGGACCCAGGAAAGGGTGGGAGCGAATACGACACTATAGAAGCGGTGTCCTGAGGGATAAAAAAGGAAACAAAATATGGGAATCAATGGTTTGCGGGGATGATCCTCCCGGAAGGAAAAACCGGCGGTCGCCGAAGCGGCCGGGCAGGACCGGTACACTACCGATATAGGAGTGGAAAGAATAACGGGTAAGGGGAAAAGACGCGTTAATATCGTGTGCGAGCTAGGAGGAAATCATAGTCTAAGTGAGGCTACTGAACGCGCGCAACAGGAGACCTAGAATTCTATAGAACACCGAAGAGCAGGGGGGATCTCTCCCGGATCGGGAAGGGACACGATGGGGGAAACGTAGGGGAGGAACAGGATGGTAAAAACGGACGTTAAGGACAAAGAAAAATGACCTAAACGCGCGAGGGAAGGGTCAAAAACGGGGAAAAGCGGGAGTACTTGTGAAGGGGGACAAACAACCGGACCTGGACTGAAAACGGAGCGCAATACGTGGTGACCGGGCACGACCCTCGGAAGAAAAAAAGGAGGGGGGGCATGCCGGCGAAAGGGAAGGTAAAATCAGCAGGGAAGGAAAGGAAGAGAAGGAGAACAAACGGTCTCATGACAGACAGGATACCGTTTCGTGAACAATCAAGGTAAAGTAAGAAAAAAAAAGAAGCGGGGGAAGCAAAGGGGGCTACGATCCGTGTTCCTCGCTGAAAAGCAGAAGGGCTTCGCCAAGTGTTTTCTAAAAGGGAAGAGCGATAAGCCAACTGCGAGTATCCATTCCATCAGAATGCTAGGAGAAGTCAGAAGCTCTAGACAAAAAAAACAAGGAGGAGAAAGAAAAGAGATTTCGAAGGTCGCCCGGAAACGAATGGAGAAAACGATAAAAGGAGAAGAAGAAGTACACCTTGGCGAGTCAAGGGCTCTTCAGCCAGCGCGTACCACTGCTTCACGAAAAAAAGAAAAAAGACCTGACACTTCTCCCTTCGTATTCACATAACGAAAAAAGGAAGGAGAGCGCAAGAGAAGGGTGGAAAAAGAAGTCATTCGGGACAAAGGTCAACTCGTCAAAGCTGCACGATAAAAGAGCGACACGCGGGTCGGCCTACGTAAACAGGGAAAGACGTCTACGTGGAAAAGGTCCGGGGTCGGTCAAGTAAGCTAAGAAGACTGTGTGAGAGAAAAAAAGAGGTGAGGAGAGTCTGCATGCAAAAATAACTAGTCGAGAAAGGGAACGGGGCTTCCCTAGAAAAATCTTGATTGGAACACGAGCCCCGGGCATACAGCGCGAGTCACCAAACGGGGAGGAACTTCTGACAGGGGAAGAAAAAAGGCGCCGCGGTGCAGATCGTAAAAAAAGTCGCCGGGTGATTGTCCTGAAGGGCAAGAGAAGACGAGAGTCACGCGTCCGTCCTGTTGAGTAAGGAATATCTCATCCGACATAAAAGACGGACTGGCACGCCGCCGTGAACCAGAACGGAGGGGGTGAGGAAGAGGGAGTATGAAGGAAAAAAGAAAAAACTGAACCAATTGGGGGGGAAGCGTAAAAAACTCAAAGTAAAACCTGGAGGGGTGAAGGTGGAGATTCGCTCACTGTAATGGGCTCGCCCGCGATTTTTCAAATGAAAAAAACGTTTCCTGCACCGGAGGGACGGAAATGAGAAGCACTAGGAGCCGCCAAAAAGAAAGGGGATTGAAAAAAGAAGCGCGCAAAAAGATCGGAAATGAACAAACAGCTGGATCGGGTCCTCAAGGTAAACCGAGACAAGAAACACCTCGCCACGTCCCAGACACCGGTGCAGGTGAAGTGAATCTCGGTAAGAAAAAAAAGGGGGTTCCAGAAGAAGTAATGGCAACGCGGACCGGTGGGAAGTACCGGGTCTCCTGGACTGAGGGATGAGTGCTGTGTTTAGACCGAGAACACATCCAGGCTAAAGTGAAGGTGAAAACAGGGGAGCACAGGGAAGAGAGAAATTGAAGCGCGATACAGAAATTGTGCAAATCACAAAACCGTCCATCAATCGACGCGGTGATACGGCAGATTCACCTAAAATCGGAAAAAAAAAATTCGGACGACGCAATCAAGAAGTTATCGGTCGGCTACGCTTTCTTATAATGATGCCGCGCGGATTCCTAGACTACTGAAAAGTCAAGTGCGGGTACGGCAGGTAGGTCAACGGAAATGAGCTCACAATCCAGCGAAAAAAAGATAGCAAGGTATTTCATGTACAGTCCGGAGAGAGGGTCATGTATCAGGTAGGAGAAGATTACGCAGGGAGGAACCAATCTTAAAACTGCGTGGAACAAAAAAAACTAACCCGAAATAAGAAATAGAGGAATCGCGATGCCAGGCAAGAACGCCTGAAAAACGGAAACGGGCAAGCCTCTGGAGTAAATAGAAGAGTTGGTGCAAGGGGGCCATAGAACAAACAAAAAAAAAAATCCTAATGAGATAACGCAGCAGAAACGTCCGTCACGGTTGCAGGCTTAGAATAAGAGAGAACCACGCGACGGCAAAGTCCACGCTCGATAGAGGGAGTGGCACCCGGATGGGGGACAAAGGGAAACTACGAATCTGCCCGAAATAGAAAAACAAAGCGATCTCCCCCCCCTCCAACTTGCCATAAACCAAGAGATGAATGAGACGGGGTTTCCATAAAACCGGACTCCATAGGAGGACTGGGGAGGGGTTACTTGAGTCACAAGTGAAACGCCCGCAAAAAAAAAAAATCGAAAGCAGGTACTGACTAAACACCGACAACCTTTCTCGATCTCAGCACCTGGCACCGCAAGTTGCGCCTCCCGCGCTCTCCGCCGAGAGAATAGGAAAGGAAGGACAACAAAAAAGGAACCGTTTCGGGTCGCTCAACTCCCTTAAAAAAAGGGAAAAGAAAATCTGGAGGAACGGATCCATCAATCGCACGCAGTGAACCCATACGAGATTTCATATTACACAGGAGTGGCGTGAGCGGACTTGTTGAGGGGGGGAGAAAGGGGGGGGACTGCAGACCGGCGTGATAGGGTAAAAAAACCACAAACCTTAACCTTCAAGGCAAAGCAGGGAAAAAGGCAGAAGGATGAGGGGAAGGGTCCTTTTGAGAAACTAATACAGTAAAATGAGACGGCGATGAGAAAACAATTACCTATCAGGGGTCGAAGCTTTTGGGGGGGGGGAGTATTTGCCGGCGCAGACGAAAATAGGGAAAAGTCAAAGTGGACTTCGGGGCAGGAGGACACAAAGAAACGAGGTACAACCATAAGAGATAGACAAAAACCCCAACGAAGGGAAGAGGGGAGGGTGTCCAGAACGAAGATCGCCGGACAACGTTTTAGAGAAGGAAAAGACTGCAATACTCCCAATCAAAGGCGAAAGGCGCTCGTCACTCATGGAGTGCGCCCTCGGGGGATCATGGGACCGCTTCTTGGGGGGTCAAATGAAGGAACATAAATCCTTATCCAGTCGATTTCCGTCCATGTGGGGTTTTATGAACTACGTAAACGATTCTGATAATGAAAATTCTAAACAAACAACCGGAGCGAGCACGATACGGAAAAGGGGGAAAATATGAAATCTCCGAGAAGAGGTTACTGACTCGGTGCTGATGCGCGGAAGCCTAGGGGGAAATCTTGGAAGAGCGTGAGCAAGAACGCGCTGTAAAAAGAACGGGTTCAGAAAAAGGAGATGCCGTATAAGGAGGGGGAGCCGGGTCAAAAGGCGGCGGGCAATTGTACGGAAAAGGGGGTCAATGAATCCTGAAGATCAGTTGTCGGAGAACTGAAAAGCGTGTCGATGTGTATGGCTGAAGGGTCGCCGTTGGAGCAGGAAAAAACCAAAAATCGCTCGGCAATGTAGGATGTGGAACGGTCAAAGTAGATCTTGGGTTGGAAGGGGAGGGGCGGAATCGAAGTGACCGAGCCCTATTGCCGACAGATTCTTCGGGCCCAAGGGGAAAAGAAGTTTTCAGCAAGCGTAGGGATGGACCGATTAAAGGTGTGATCGTTAAGGCAGGAAATAAAGAGAACCCTTTCGCCGGAATGGAGGGGACATATCCGGATCGAAGAAGGATGAGACGGCGCGCGTGGGCGGGGGAAAGAGTCCGCTGTAACAAGAAGGACTGCCTGAAATTTCTGGGGCCGGGAGGTGCTTTAATGACTAATCAGGGACTTAACTATATGGTCGACAAAACCGACGGGGGTCGACTCGATTTGTGACGCAGAGGTACAGATTTGAAATAAATGACAGTCGAGAAATAAAACCGACTATCAGCAGAAGAAAAAAAATTAAGCGCGGTGGGGGGGGGGGGGGGGACCATGGAAGTGCTACTCATGTCACGCGAACGCAACGACTACCTTCGAAGTGTAGAAAAAGAGAGGGAATAAAGTGTTGAAGAAAGAGAAAAAAGGAAATTACGGATGTACGTACGAAGAAGGGTGGGAAAGAAAATACGAGGTGACTCAAAAAAATCACCTGCGAGAGTTTGATGTACGGAGGAACACGGCGGACTTTGTCTCAGATGTCGATAAGGACGTGACTCCCTCAATTCAGTTCAGTATGGGGGGGGAAGTTTTTCGTATAAAACAAAGACAAAGTCGTACCCGAAAAAAAAGTGACCTAAAGCGTACAAAGACGGAAATTGATGCTGGCAACCAGTGGGGTTCAGAGATTACCTTCAAAGGAAAAAAAGTATTGGAAGGTTAATTTGAGCGGATCGGTTCCTTTACACCAACGCGGCTTGTAAATTTCGATCTTCAGGGAAAGATAAGGACTTCGCGGTGAAAGGAAAAAACTGGCGGAGATATGTGGTCGGAGCGGGAAACTACGTTAATTATCCCTCACCGATGGGAAACAGCGACCTAACCGGGAGGCGAAAATTCCCAGGAGAAACACTTGGCTGGTTCACGCTAACAATCCAAAATAAGTGAGAGCGGTCAAAACGGTGCTGCATCCGAGCAAAGCGTTCACCGAAGATATCAAGGAATGACAGGAATGAACTACCTATGATGGGCGGGGAAGTCATCCGGGTCAACGAAACGGACGCGTGGATCAAAAGGACGAGAGGTAAAGGAATGAGCAAAATAAAGGAACGTTCTATTCGAATACGTCGCGCCAGGCGGAAAGACCAGATCATCCCACCTATCGCGCGTGGGGGGGATCGCGCAGTGGTACGTGGGGGCCCAGGGTTGGAGACTAGGGAACAAGGCTGAAAAGGTAAGGAAAGGCAGACTATCCTCACTCAGAGAGTGGATCTTCACAACAGGGCGAATTAAGGTACTTTGTGACCGCGACACACCAGGACAGGCTGGAACAATAGACGACAGCGCATACTGTTGGGGGGAAAAGCGGAAGAACATACCCGAGCGAGCATAGGCTGGATTATTCAGCCGAAGACGATTGGGAAAATCGAAGCGAAGGCGTACTCACCGGACAAACCGGCGATGAAACGCTCAGAATCCGGGTTCGGGTGAACGAAGGGATAAGAGGAAAACAAGGGAATTCAAAATGGGGAAGAAGAAGAAGTTTGGTTGTCAGAAGGGGAAGCAGCCTGGATCCAGGCTGTTTTTCTATATGAGCAGGGAACGATGAGCCTCGCATACTAGATCCATTAAAGCAATGCAACGGAGATCGTCGAGAGAGCAAGGGAAAAAAACAAACGAAGGGAGGGAAATATAGAGATTCGACGATCTCCGTCATAAGATGGAGTAGAGCGTAGAGAGCGCAAACAGGAGAAGGCGAAAGTAGGAAAAAAAAGGGTCCGAGACAGGAAACTGGAAAAGCGGAGAACACGGCGGACAATTGAAACCCACGTGAGGAAGGGAAGACAAGTCAACTTCAATTCGGCACCCGAAATCGGAAGTAAGCGTCATCGCCCCGTGTAGCTAGGAAAAAACCCTTCAAGTTAGCGGCGGAGGGTCAACAGAGGGAAGAAAGGGGGGGGCGGCACAACTAAAACCGGGAGAGGCAAACGCGTCAGGCAATAGCGTCAAACACGTATGAGCTTAGAAAAAAGTCCTAATGCGTTCCAGCCGTTCCGGGACCGAGAACAAGATCGCCCTCAAGAAACCCGGGTCGGTGAAGACTCACGAGCAGGAGTGAGGATCTTACACAGGGGAAAAAAGGGATGACGGCCAGTCGGGAACAATAGGAGAAAAAAGCTTGAGGGGTAAAAAAAGCCCCCTGCGATAAAAAAAACGCTCGGCGCGTAGAAGGATCTGGTAAAACAATAGGGAGCTCGGCAAGAGATAGGAAAGAAGACGAATATGATTAATCAAAATAACGATACTTGTCGGCATACATCTTCACTGCGCGACGTCCGTTGACCAGGATGAGAGTAAAAGAGCCGCCAGAATCGGATTGGTTGAAGGGGAAGGAACGGAAAGGGATCGGCGACAGAAAGACCGTCGGCGTAGGATTCCAGCGCCCAGATGCGTTCTCCCGATTGGTGGGGAGGATGCCGTCCTACCGCAACAGCTGTGCGAGGAGTGGGGAGAAGAAGGGCTCACGGTAAGGGGGGCGAAAAAGAGTTTCACAATGCAAAAACCTTCAACCCGTTCTCCAGATCAAAGCAAGCGCGCAAAGCACCGCCGGGAAAAAGGGCTTAAAAAAACGCGAAAGAAGCGCTGCAAAGGGGGGAAGATTCGAATGATACACTCCGTCGCAAGTGGTACTTAAACTTGGAAACCTAATCCTAGTCGAAATAGAAGAACCGGTGTCCGGGTGGACGTAATCGCGGGGAATCACAAAAAAAAAGGGTTTTCCCGGCTTCGCTGGACCTTTCAAGTCAAAAAAGGGGATCGGGCGATAAAATCCGGGCTTGGGTTTTATCAAATACCAAATCAAAACAACGAAAAAGGAATTTAAAGGAGCCGTACTGCTAGGAAGTGGGACGCGGAAAAAGAAGAAGGGGGTTCCACGCCCTCCAGAAAAAACAAAAAAACCACACGCAGGGGGGGTGAGACGGCCGATAGTAACCTCACGGCCAAGCCACGGCGACGCAATTCCCGAATTGGACTGGAGTCAGTTCTGTAAAAAAAAAGGGAGGGGAGCGCGAGGCCTCCACTGAGAAGACTGATAGGAAGTGCGCCGCATGATTCCAGCACGATCTAAGCCAGCGCGCGCAATTTAATTGGAGGGACCAACTGATCGGGATCAAGAGGAGTGGGAGAGATGGACGCCGTACTTCACAATCGGACCTAGGGAGTCAACGCGGTCGACCCGAGATGGAGGGGGAGAAAATGAGGAAGCGCGATGTAACGTCAAGAACCAACCGGCCTGAAAACGACATGCGGCAACACCGGGCAGTACCTCTATCGCGTGAAGGGCAACATGACAAGACAAAAGATCGCCTGAGCGAATATGCAGGGAAGGCGACTCGAAAAACAGGTTCATGTCGTCGAATCCATCCCGGAACACGCGCACGGACATTTGCAAACAAAGCGAAGTGGCTGCCAAGATGTGACCAAAGGGGCGGGAAGAAGGAAATCTGCGAAAAAATCCCTTCGCAGCGAAAAACCCAGACCCGCCCTAAACAAAGCGACATGATAAGTGACAGAAACGCGTGACCCTCAAATCGGGGGAGCGATTTGGTTGAGCTTTCAAAAGAGACGAGGGCAACCTTGCAAACGATTCGAACAGCGGGGCCACGCTTTCAATTCTAAAACATACCACCTTATCTGACAGGAGACCAGAAAAGGCCGTCGGGGCCCACGCCGCGAGCGCCGACGCCTGAAGAAAGGAAAAGGAAGGGGAAAAGAAGGTAGCCGTGGGGACGAAAAAACGCGACCACGGAAACCTAGTTTTTTGTTAAAATTACGGGGCTGACGAGACAAGAAAAGTGGCACCATACGAGCGAATTTCAAAGACCCCCTAGAAGTACTGGGAGAGGGGAGACGGTTGAGGTAGAAGTGCGAAGCAGATCCGTGATGGGGAAATCCGTTAAAAAAGAACCGCTTCAAAAATCGGAAGGCATCCGTATTTAGTTGGCAGGGGGACAGGGGGGAAACTAATAAAGTCAACGGAGTACAAGAGAGGAGAAAAACAAGAAAGTAGACAGCAGTTGAGGCAGAGGGGGATTTTTCTGTTCTGGTCAGGGCACAAACGGGAATCGAAAAAGGGCGAAAGAGCCCCCCCGATGGCACCCTACTCAGCTAACACAACCACATTAGAGGAGGAAAAAGAGTAGGGGGGGGTCCATCTGGGCGAGCGGCGCCTCAACTTGTTCAGGGGGGGGACGTGGGAGCGAAGCATAAATGTCGAAAAACAACAGACGGGCGAAAAAACAATGGTCTCATGATGGGAAATCAAGGAAAAACAGGGACCTCTTATATTAGTGTTCTCAAAGAAAGAACAGAGACGGCGGAGGTCACGGGGGATCGGACGGTGAAGGGTTACGGATCAAAGAGAAAAAAAGTGGATGGCCGTCAAATGAATCCGTCACCCTGAGGAGAACAGAATTCATATGAAATCTAAAGAGGCGGTGCATTATTGCAAAAAAAGAGCGCAATGTGGAAATAGTTTCCGGGGTCAGGAGCCGAAAGAAGGCTATATTCTCGGTGTTTCCCTTCATTGACGAAGGCCTTATACGGCGGGGGAGAGAGAGTGGCCGGCGGAAATTGAGGGGGACGAGGCCTAAGATCGGGAACAAACCAGAGTGGCGGGTGGCGTTCTGGTTGCGCATGGGCGCATGATCTCAAAGCGAAAGTCGCTCGCGATGAGGAAGTGGTTTTCACCTTAGAAGGAGAGCATTGTTAGGGACAGGTGAAAAGTGGCGCGATCAGGACCTAGTCGAATTAGAATATGCGAGGGCAGAAGTGTCCAAAGAAGAAGCAAGATTGCTGAGCTGGTGAAGGGCACGTCCGACGGGGATTTACGGATTCGAAAGGAAAACTTCTAAAGTGAGTTAGGGGAGACTGGAGAGGTTAGGACTCCGTGCGCGCGTATTCAAGCGGGCCATTGAAGAGGAGGGAGGTACGGAAGACTCCGGTGAAGGTCCAAGGCGGAAAGGTACAACTCGCGAGGGAACTATTTTGTCTACGCAGAGATGTCGACAAGTGGGACAGCAGGTCCGATTGGAAGATGAGTCCCTTCTGCTCACTAAAAAACATCTATAGTCCTTACAACTACGTGCGAGAGCTGTAAAGCGGGGATCGGCAAATCATGCAAAGAAAAAACAGCAAGCTGAACCTGAGAAGTAGGACGCTCGGCATAGGGTTTAAGAACAGACGACAGACCGAGGGGAGATTGAGGAGGGAAAATGGGCTTGGCCGACGAGTATCTCACGTGATCACCTTCGCTATTGCGGGACGGAGGACCGGCGAGTCGCGAAAAAATGTCAGAGAATGTGACGTGGACCAAGGCAGGGAGAGGGTGAAACGGGTGTGGGAGAGCAGCTATCGACAAAACGAGACCAGACCGGAAAAAGGGGTGCCACGCAGAATGAAGTCAGGAGAAGTACCACCAGTGGTGATGAAGAGGACCATCAAAGGCACGGGATGACATTGGCGACGTTGAGGGAGGAGAGGGTCAATTCCAAAGACGGAAGGGATTATCATGGCGTCGTTTCACAGGCCGAGGGCTGACGGTCGCGGGAGCCCATTGAAGCGGTAGCACCGCGCGTGCTTGAGCGGAGAAGTGAGAGCACTGTGGCATGTGAAACTCAGCGCGAGCCTTAAACGGGGGAGGAGGGGGAAGAAGAGCAACTCAGGGGCAAAAGAGGGTCCGGAGAATAAAAACAATCCCCAATCTGGCGAAGTTTTCAGGAGTGAATCCCTAAGCGAAGACACACCAAGGCGAACGACTCAGGGCGGGCCGGGGCTCCGGCCACTAAAAAAGGTAGGGAGAGTTTGGCAGAGAGGAAAGTCAACGCAAAAAAGTGGCGAGGACGAGCGATAAGGAGGAAATGAAAACGAGGAAAAGATTAGACAGAAAAAAACACGGTGGAGGACAGATCAGGAGACAAGAGAGGCGCACTTTGTATCGTAAAGGGAGGGGGGGAAAAAAATCGGTGGTGAAGAACTGAGACGATCTACACTGCTAAGGAAAACTCGACACGCACGATCCTCACGCCGGCAGGTGAACCAAGAAAAATAGTGCAGGCGTGGCTTACTTGTGAAAACAAAAAGGGAAAAAGGCTGAACGATACGGAAGAAAAACTTTTAACTCGAGACGACCCCGCGGGAGTAAGAGGCATGGTAGTAGGAAAGGACGAGGAAAGGGGATCGAGTACGGACTAAAGAAACTTACAAAACGGAAAAATGAAAACTCGCATCGGTTCGGGGACGAATACGAGGAAGGGAGTCAGGAAGACGAAACAAGGGTAGACGAAGTCCGTGGGAAAAAGTCAGGACAGCCGGACATTCGCAAGTTTTTTGGTGTACTCGCTTGGAGCAGAAAGCATTAACTATGGAAAAGAGTCAATTGAAAGAGTGAAGGACAAGCAAAAAGACAACCCACAACGAAAGGAGGAAAAGAGAGAGTCGACAGAGCGCCGCATTCCCTGACTGATCTCAAGGCTTCATCGCTTACTGATCCAGAGAGAAAAAAACACGGGATCAGGCTGCTGTCAGCAGCGCGAACCGATTCGAAAATGGAAAGTCCACGCGGCAAAGGGAAAAAGAGATAAGGAGATTCGTCACCCAAAAAAGGAGGGCAGCAGCGCATAAAGGCGAGTCACGCTTCGCTTTCGATGGGTCAGACAACTCGTCCGCCGCTGCAAGAAAAAAAGACGATAAAAAGGTGTGCATCGCGTCCCAACAACATGGCACTGGAAGTCTAGAGAAAAAAAACAAAAAAAGGGTCCACTGTGAGAGTCAAAGGGAGAAAAAAACCGTTGGGAAATGAAAAAAAACGCGCGGGAAGGTCACTTGTCCGGAACACTCTAAGGACGCGGAAGCGGCACGAAGAAAATCGTGTAGTTGAACAGACCCGAGGCGGAGCACAGCTAGAGAGGGAGGGTCGAAGGATCTTGTCCGAACCCCGGGCAAAGGGGGGCAAGACTCGCTATGATTGCCTGCATTATAGCCTCGAATCGATCGTCCACCGCGGCCTCCGTGCCGATAATCGCACTCGCCAACATAAAAGAGGGGGAGTGTGAAACTTACGCGGGGAAAAAAAATGATAGCGGCGAACCGCGTCTTCAAGAGAGTATGAATGACCTCAAAAAACACCGGAGAAAGATGTTGGATGAGGGAGGGGAAAAAACCAAAAAAAAACAAACCGCTGGTGATAATGAGGGGGAACGGGCTCACCTGTAATGGGCAGAAAAAGTTTCACAAAGAAAACGGGTTATCACTCCAACCGGGTACCTCCCCTCAGGATCACACGGCAAAAGGGCAAAGAAGGGCAATGGGAGTCCCGAAAGGAGGAAGCGGCAACTAGTATCAGGGGGAAGAGAAACAAGGCGGAAATCGGTCATACCCTTGAACGATCCAGCACAAACGTAGACATGGGACGGCACAGAAAGGGGTATTTGACGGTAGATGAGGAGCACCAACTGGGTTACCCGAGATGTGTCGCAGTGGGACGGGTTGAAGGGGAAGTGTCTCAGTCGGAAAGAGTTTAAAAGAAAAAAAGCGACCTTGAATTTCTGGACAATACTGAAGAGACATTAGCAAGAAATAGCAGGGCCAGCAGGAAAGAAAAAAAGGGGAAAGAGGACACCTAGGCCAAACAAAAAAAAACACAATCCAGATGTAGCGAGCTTAAGTGCGCTTGGGACGAAAAACTTGGAGAGAGCGTAAGGACTCCAAGTGAGAAGTCAAGGGCGTCTGCGGTCAGCCGCATTATTAGAAAGAAACTGCCAGAAAAAAGAAGAAAAGGGGTGTCCCAGAGCTTCCGTCTCGGTAGGATCAGAAGGGGACGCCTTATCTGAAAGCGAAAAAAAGTCACGAGGGGTAGACACACGATCGGGCCGGTAAGGAAGAGGAAGGAGAGGAGGGTCCCCGAAAGACAAAAGAAACGGAACGGAAAACCTCGGCAGTACCAGTGGGAGAGAACGTTCAAGGGGCCCTCGAAAATACGCCGATCAGGGAGCCCTAAAGGAGAGGAAGACAGCGAACTCAGTCAAAGCAAGGGGAAGGCGGACCTCCTTAACGATAACAAAAAAAAAAAGCAGGCCCCGCAATCAGAAGCATGTCCCAATTATGTAAAAAACCACGAAATGTCTGCGAAATAAGACTCCCAAACTTCGATCGGACGCCAAAAAGAAAAAATGCCCGAAATAAGCAAGCTCGAAGGCACAGAACACGCATCCAGCGCGAGCGCTTTTGTAGATAGAAAAAGGAGCAAAGAGCACAGTCCCGAACGAAAGCGACACGAGGGCCACCGACAACATGATCGAAAGAAAGGCGAACCTTACCGGAAAGGAACGAAGAAAGAGAGAACGCCATAGCACATGAGAACCCCGAGAGAGTAAGCCTTGGTTCACTCACGCAGAAAAAAACGAGGTCAAATTCGGCTGACGCGAACCATCAACAAACAAAGGAACCTACGAGCGGGAGATTGCATAGGGAACACCGCGAAGGAGAAGTAAGAGAGCAGGGGGAACGGAGAATTGAAGGGGCAGAATCGTCTTGCACCGTAACACCGGCCCGAAGAAGCAGGAAATGCCGAACCGGTTAAGCGGAGAAAAGGACAGTTATGAGAAACTAAGTCAGAGGTCCCACAAGCGATGAGACAAACCATGAGAAAGGAGAGAGTCGCCGCGGGGGGATGTGATTTATTGAAGGCTCAGACGGCCTAACGTGGGACGGGCTCACGAGCAACCAACGATAAAAGAAAGACAAACAAAAAAAAAAAAGAGATAGTGTGTTCCATCGGGTTGGGCGGAACGTCTCCGTCCCGTTTCGGGACGGAAGTTAGAACTTCAATAAAATCAAAAAATGCCCAACAGCGGTCAGAAAACAAAAAGAGAGCGGCTGTTAGGGATTATCATAGCTTGAACTCGGATATTAGTGTCTGCAAATTAAGGAAGAAAGAAATCACGGCGGGGAAGTTGAAGAGGGCCGGCATTAAGTTTTACGATGAACTCACGCCGATTCGGCGGACAGGATCCGCAACCGAGAGAGCACGGACGCAAGGAACATCTCCGAGGGTGACTGTCGGGCTGATGGACTACGCCCCGGAAGTTTGAAATAGTGGCAGGGGTCAGGAAGAACAAAGGCTTCACTCTTCTAGGGTGTCCTAGTGACTATTCCTGATACGGCGGCACGAGAGGGTCTGAGCCAAGGACAGGGTTACAGTGTGCGAAAGGACAGGTGTCGGTAGCACCGACCATCGTGTGAAGGGGTCGTTTTGAAGGGGGCGAGGGGGGAAGAAGGGGGGAAGCTCAAAAATCACCCAAATCGCTAAGGTAAGGAGGACTTGGGATGGGACCACCGTCTCAGGGATCGAGGGGGGTAGAAGTCGGGGGGCGGAAAATGACCGGATTCTAGTTCAAAAGCACTATTAAGGAGGTCGCCATATGGTGTCCAAAAAGAAAAAGGGAAGAAACCTTGCTCGCGTGGACCGAGAAAAACCTTTGCGCGTGATGAGGGCAAGATGATCATGATGGAACCGTCGAAACGACTGAGTCAGCTGCGGATCGATTCGGCTCTCGGACGCGTTCTTTGTTGACAAGACCGTTCAAACGCTCGAGTTACTGAGAGAGCAGGTCCGTTTTGACAAGGGCGTGCGTGACGGGGGGCCCAAGACATTCAATACCGGGGATCCAAAACCGCGTCGGGACGAACGAGGGGAAACGCAGCACAGGTCCGATGGGAAGAGAAATCATCTTCGAAATAAAGGCGAAGCCAAGAGGTCAGTCCTGGACAACCATACATGGTGCAATCTTCAGAGAATGCAGTCGGCGACCTGAAGAACCGCGCAAAGCGACTTCTCCCTGGGGGACAAAAAAGGTAAATGGGTTTTAAGGGAGCTACGCATACCATATCGGGCTTGCGTCGCCGAATTGTGCCTTGGGGGTGGGGGCTCCTCTTGGACATGAGAGTAACAGAGAAAAGCGCGCATGGGGTCTGTCGGGAACAAGGAGGAGTGACGCAGCCGCACTGGGCGAGAAGTACGTGAAATCTCAAAAAAGCATTGTCCGCGTGTGGATTGGGGCACGGCTAAAACCAGCAAAATATACACACGGAGACCACTTACCGACGGTAAACGCATGCCTGACTGAGAGTGAAACCAGTGGTTTATTCCGAGATCTAATTAAAGCACCGGGGAATGACGTGGCAAACGGGGGGAGGAGGGATCGTCAAGGGTAAAAGAAAACGGGCTGGAGCATTTCGATCCTTCAGGCGAAGCGATCGGCTCGGGGAAGACATTGCAGGTCGGAAAGAGGCTCGCTACGGTGAAGTAGAACGCAGGCAGGTTAAAATCTCGGAGAGCCCTTAGTCCGGGGAAGAATCGCCACTAATGGTCAAAGAGGAAGGGAGCACGCGCAGAAAAAAGAGAAGTTGTAAGGCGGGCTGGCATAAAGCCGACGGAAGAAAAAAGGTCAGAATCTAAAAGGCGGCTCGGGCATGTGAAGGCACTACCTATGAGGCGGGGAGATCATCCGGTACGGCACGGACTCGTTTGTATCTGAGGCTAAAAGAAGAGGGAGAAAGAATAAATAGACGACGTACGATTCGAATCCGACCAGTTCGGACCAGTCCCTTATGACAAACCGAGGCGCGCTTTGACGCGCAGAGGTGACAACTCAGATTGGGGGGGAAAACTAGGAAACGCACGGCTTACGTGCAGACGGAAGGGAAGGGACAAAAGAAAAACTATCAGAACCGACTGTTATCGTCAACACGGGCAGGCTGGAATACGGTGAACTCGCGACAAGGACCGGGATGGAAGCATCGACGTCAAAGAGGGGGGGGGCATAGAGGCCCGAAAAAAAAAAAGTAGCGGCTGTATTCGTGCAGCACTCGGACCGGAAAGAACTACAAGACGGAAAGACCAAAAAGGGAAGGACGATCTAAATCATTTTCGGGTGAAAGACGAAGGAATGGAGTCAGGCGCTCGGAAAAGGCAAAGGGGGGTCTACTAGACGGGGGGAGAGAGCAGAAAAAGCTTCTCCAAGTATATCTGGGATCAGAACGAGAAGCCTCGAAATGCTTACAAGAATGCCTG
>Ga0179593_1446523_pt1 | contig 18888 bp, 19 predicted proteins | sample CZODoug2_1_08_16_FD_185931 | JGI IMG/M metagenome (GOLD analysis project Ga0179593, IMG submission 185931) | Vadose zone soil fungal communities from Angelo Coast Range Reserve, California, USA - CZODoug2_1_08_16fungal (PacBio error correction) | ecosystem: Environmental > Terrestrial > Soil >...
GGAAAGCAAACCGAAAAACAGACAAGGGCGATCACCCTGCAAACACAATACGGAGACCAAAACGGGATTCAGATCAAGACATACGAAAATGCCCACCTTTGTGGGAAAAGCAGTGGAAAACCATAAAATGAAATGGAAAAACGGCACCTACTCCTTGACTGAAATTAAAATGCGGGAGGAAAAGCTAGCTTTTGGGGGACCGGCTTAAACGAGTCGGATGACGGAAAAAATAGCAGCGGAGCGGGGGAACGAGAGGGGAAAAGATGCGAAGAAAGCCGAACAAAAAGACGCTGTGGTCTGTCTTTTAGTGGCTAAAACCCTATGGAGACGGATAGTAAAACACTAAGGCACGCCAAACCATGAACCCAGGGGTAAGACGCCGGTAAAAGGCAGGAACAGCGTTCAACGTCTGAAAAACAAAGTCACAAAGTAGAGGTGACCTAGGGCAAAAGGCCTCAGATCAATTCAGAGGGACGGAAATGAAAACTTGACGGGGACGGAAATCTGTTGAATGTTAAAGAGAGCACGTTTTAACAAGGGGGGGGTTTGGGAAAGGACGGTCCTGGAAGGAAAAGAAAATGGCCGAATCAACGATAAAAAACCAACGGTCCAACTTTGGGGGGGGACAAAAGGAGGTTGTTTGTCGGCTTTGGGAGTCACCCTTCCTGAGCCGCAAAAATTCCCAAGGGGGGGCAAAAGCAAACCAAGGGGGACAATTTGATTGAAAAAAAACGAAAGTACCGGGAAAAAAGGGGCAAAAGGACACCAGGCGAAAAACACAAAGAGTGTGACATCTCACACCCCTGTCGTCGGGGAAAAAAGGGAGAGTTTAATCAAAAGAGGTGTGTAACTTGGTGTTGCACGCTTGTTGCAACCCAAACAGCCGGGGGGGGCCGAAAACCGCCCGGGGGTAGGGTTTCAATTGACAAGAAAAAGGGAGGAGTTTGGGAAAGGGCTAGCGACAGACGCGCAAAAAAACAAGTCAGGGGAACTGGTGAGGGTGGGGAAACCAAGTGGGTTGTGGGGGTGGGCAACAAAAACGTGAAATAGGAAAGCCTACATATTTGGGGCAGGGCCACCCACCTCAATAAAACCAGCACAGCCAGAAGTCCATCTGGAAAAATGAGGAAACAACAGGTTCACGGGTAGGAAAGACTTAACGAAAGGCTTACGCGAGACAAGTAATGACCAATGACCGGTGAGCCAGAATCTGAAAAAGACTCGAATATGGAGGTAAAGTAATCCACTATGAAAACTTAGAGACGGGCTCGGGTCTTTCCAAAATTTAAATTAAAAATTAGGAGTAACAAAACAAAAGCTCACGCACCAAGGACCATTGGACCGGGAGAAAATTGGGCACAAACTAGGCCGTGTCTACCCTAAGCCCACTCAAAACCGAAACCGGGGGGGGGAGAGGGGGAGTAATTCGGGGTCAAAAGCGAAAGCAAGACCAGGGACGGGGGCGAACAAGTCTCGGGGGTCGAAAGCACAAAAAACAAAAAACTAAAGGGAGGTTCCGTCCCCCATCAAACCCAACTCGTATCAGAGCCCTAGAAATAATTACGCCAAAATCTACACTCGAAAAGTAGCTTGGGGTGCCGCACATCTTCGGACAGAAACGGAGCCAAGGCAAAACGATGTGAAAAGACCATCAGCTATGAAGAACCAGAAATCCCGCAAAGACCTTGGGGCCTGCAAGACACTTCGGAAAAATACAGAATCTGCCAGGTCGAAAACGGGGAAAAAGGGGGAGGGAAAAACAACGGCTTACAAAGAGCGAAAACCTTACCTTTGTACGCACCTGGGAAGGAGGCAAAGATTCAACAGAAAAAACGGGGCAGCTCCCAGGGAGTCCAGTATAACGTGCCCTTCGAAACTCATTTGGGGGAATAGAACGCAAGAAACACACAAGAAAGGCAAAGGGGAAGAAAGGGTCCCATGAAAAAGCACGAAAACGAAAAACGACTGAATTCCAAAGGCAGCACTCTCACAAGGATGCACGAACAAATAAAAGACCAAAAATGCTCCCAAGTAGGAAGGTCTGATTTTGGCGTAAGCAAGAAGTTGCTGGGTGACTTTTTGAGACCAGGAAACGTAACCGTGGACCAAAACCAAGACTTTCAAAGGGGGGGGCGGAACGTTACATTCAGACTCTGGGTAAACCAAACTTAGAGAGAAAAGCGCAATGGGGGGGGGGGCAAAGCGAGGGGGTTGGAAGGAGGGAATCAAGCCGGGTTAGAAAGTGCGACGGCGCGTAAGGGGGAGCTAAAGGTAAATACCAGACAGTCCTGTTTAACTGCGCGGAGAGTCTCTCGACGGAAAAAAACAACCAAGAGCGTAGGTAACTTGAAGCGAGACATCTATCTATATGGCCGTTATTGGTCCCGAGAAGAAGGAATAGGGTTACCTCTAGGGGAAATTGGGATAAGGGATAAACGGGCGCTTCCGGTAAAACGAAATTGAAAAAAACAAGTAAGCCCGGTTGGGGAAACCAAAAAAGGTGGAGCATTCCCAAGCAGACTGAGAGCAAAGGGGAGTAAACCGTTGAACCATCATCATGACGATTCTGCACCCCAAGTCAAAAACAGGAAAAGTTGCAATTAAGGAATCAGGAAACGAAAAAAATAAGGGGCCCCAGGGGACGTGTGGAGGCGAGGTGAAGGAAGGCGCCTGTGGAACATCAGGCAGGAAGTACGGGTGGGGGGAGGATTGCCGTGTTATGCCGGGGCCCAAAAAGAAAGGTGGGGGGTCGATGAGACACCAGGAAAAAGGAAGAAAAGTTCCAAAAAACAAGGTGAAAAAGACAGAGTGAATGCCAAACTGGCCTGGGGTTTGCAAAAAGGGCGGGCCAATGCGAAAACGTGTTGACGCAAGAGGTGAAAGGGTAAATTTAACGAGTTTGGTGGAATCGCCGGACCTGACAGAGGGGAGATGCGAAACACCCGGAAAACAGCCCGCAAAGCCGCGAGTGGGGGAAGGGGGGACCAGGGTCCGTTGCGGCTGGGAAAGGGGTGCAGGGCGGCCCATGTGAAGAAAAAATACGCCAACATGACCTCCACAGTCTCTGGTTATCACAACTGAACAAGAGCGGCAAACCAAACGCGGGGTGACACAAAAGCCGATCGCGGTGGCACTAAATTCCGAAGGTTGAACTTCACGGCTTCAGAAGTCCATTTCCTCGGGTAGGTCACAAACCGCAGGTTGGGACGGAAGCAACAGAGAACAGCGATTACATCGGAAAAAAGTCCGAGGAGAGGAAGGTACAAGGAATACCCACCTATAATACAATGAGAAAAAACACAGGGGTGTAAGGCAAATAGGAAGAAAAAAAAAAAACTCAGGGGAAAGTCCACTTGAAGGCCCTGGGGAATGGTAAGTGGGGGACAGCACCCTACACCTGTTTCTAAGGGCGATAGGGGGCTAGTTAAGACCGCAGGACAAAAAAAGAGGGGGAAACGTTGAGAGCGTCAAAAAACGGTTACCGAAGTGGTCAATGAGGTGGCGCAGTCAGCAAAATTAATACCGAACCGACTGAAAAGGGCAAAACCAAGCTCGGAAGGTGATGGACAACACAAGGGGAAAAGCGGTGGAAAAAAAATAGAAACGCCAGAGAGCGTGAGAAAATATCACACAACAAGGTTAGGGGCCCAAAACCAAAAAAGACAAAAAAGAAAAGAAAATATTTTTGTAAAATGATAGGGACGTAAAGAAACAAAAGCAGGCCCGTAAACAGGGTAGAGGTGCACTTAAACTAAAAACGTCGAAAAAAAAAAAACAAAAAAACGGACCTGACGAGAACGAAAAAAAAAGAGCAAGGAGTGGGTTACGTTAATTTGCGGGATAAAGAAGCCTGGAGCCACGGGAGTGTGGAAGGAACCGGCGGGGGGAGGCGGGGGTGACGGGTAAAACTTTTGAAACCAAAACAAAACCGCACCCCAGAAAAAAGCCAGGGGAATTAGGACCCAAAAAATGTTGGCGGGGGGAGGAAGAGGGGGTGGAAATAAAAACCGACCTTGAAAAGGACATGTTGCTGCAGGCCTGGATGGGAAAAAGGTAAAAGAAAAGTAGGGAACACACCTGTTTTGTTAAACCCGAAGTCTGTAAATTAAAGAAGGGGGGGTCCGTACGCAGGGTCATTAAACTCACAATTGAGCGGGCTGGAAAAAGGCCCTTGACCGAACTGGACTAAAAGGCGACAACAAAAAGGGTGAAGAGAAGGACCTACCAAAAGAAAAACCACCCGCCCACCCAGAGGGTGGAACCCAAAACGGGGGGTGGAGGGGGCTGAATACCGCAAGTTTTAAACGAATAAGGCAAATAAAATTAAAGAATCCACCGAACGAGTAAACATCAGCAGCTAGAGGGAGATAGAGGACACTCTTCGAACAAGCGGGAAGAAAAAAGTTCTAAGCATTGGCAGAAACGGACGATGGCCCAGCCACAAAAAGGGTCGGTGAAGTCACCCGGGAACAGAGCAGAATGCCTTGGGGTGGAAAACAGAGTTACACCAACATTCCCATGTCCAGTGCAATAGCCTGTTTGTCCCCTTCAAGGAGTGGGGAAGGGAGAGCCTGACATGTAGGGGGCTGGGCCAACGCTGAAAACACTGGGGTGGCTATGCAAAGATGTAATGGTAACCCAGTGATCTGCATGAAATCTACGCTGAGTCCTAGAAACCCCATAACTTGGGTGGAAAACAAAGTGGTGGGGGAAGGGCCAATGAGACGGGCTGAACGAAAAAGCAATGGGGAATTGGCATTCAAAGAAACTTTACCCATTGGGGCAAAGAGCGGGGGAGTAGTAGAGTTGACGACACATGCGACGTCCTCACTCGGAAAAAGTAGGGCGGGGGCACACACACAATACGGGGGGAGAGCCAAAGCGGAAGTACCTTTGAACATACCTTGAAAACGATAAGCAGATATGATGGGGCTGGCGGGACGACAGCCGAGGCAAAATGGAGGCGGGGGTCACCAAAGAAAATCCTTGCCTAGTATATTTCAGTGGGGTTGGTGTCGATCGAAAGGGGGGGCACAAAAAAGAAGCGTGGGGAGAACTGTCAAAAAACCAGGAGTAAAAGTGGCCGTACCAACAGCCAGACAGGTCCACGACGGGGGGGACGTCCATGGGGAAACCGGAAGGCAACGTGGACTGTGGGGGGTCACGCATTGACATTGATAATAAGGAAAGAGTTGAGTCAGACGTTCTTCTTGGTAACATGGGAGGACAACATGGGAGGGAGTGGAAGGGGGAACGAAAGCAAAGAGGATTTAAGAAGGTGATACTAGCACAGTCTTGAAGTGATAAAACCAAGGGGAAAGAGAGACCGGAGGGAAAAAGGGTGAAAGGCCGAGTTCAGGTAGTCTCCACGTCAGAAAAAAGGTGAAACAGTAGTGAAGGAATGCCACATGGAACAATAAAGAAAGCATACGGGAAGGGAGGCAAGGGGGGAAACTGCAACTAAAGTCTAGGTGCCGTGCGTGGAAAAAAACAGGCCACAAGTCAAAAACCAGGGAAGAGGGGCACCATAAACGAGATCTCAAGAGAACACCACCGGAGAGGGGAAAGAGAAATTTCCACGAATGGGGGGGGGAAAGAAACGACAAAGCAAAAATAGGAGAAAAAAAAAAAGTGTAAAGCAGTACATTGAACAGCGTCATCTTTACCTTGACGAATACAGAGAGAAGGGAGCGGAAAAGATCGCTAAGAAAGGGCATGCAAAAGGTCCGCACTCGCATCCTCTGCAACTGGCTCAACTTCAAGGTTTGTTTAGACAGATACTAACAAGAAGAAGGAGGGAAAAAAACCAACGTGGGAAAGGTCGGTGCCCCAAAGTGGCGATGGTCCCAAGAGCAACACTCTAACAGTGACTGCATAGGTAAAAACTAACTGCCAAAGCAGAGCAGGAAGGCGATTAAAAGGAAAAGTCAACGATGGCGGCAATGAAGTGTACAATATTTTCCGCAAACATGGGAAGGTCTTTCCACGATAGGAACCGCTGAAGGAAAAAAACACTTTCCTAACCTGGGGAGGAGATTTTCTTAGGAAGGGGTGCGATGAAACAGAATACGAAAAAACAATCCCAGGAATTCTTGTCCTTGACGTATGGTCCGGGAACCCAAACTTTGCGCAGACCAATGAAATAAATGAAAGAGAGCCATAGCGTGCGACTAAAACGAAGATGGAGCGAAGACTGGGCAAGTCAGTTCTTAAAAATTGGTGTGGAGGACCAAAACGGAAGGGGGCAAAAACGCCAGGAAATTGGCAACGAAAAAGGCGGAAAAAGTCTAAAAGAGAAAAAAAAGGAAAAATGGCCAACAGGGGACTCCTCCACTCATTCCGACAAAGTCAGGCGGACAAAAAAACAAGGGGGGGGCAAAACAACAACATACTGGTTGGGAGAGGGGGGGGACGCACGACATGCAAGATCCTTTGGGGTGGCCACAACAAGAAATGTGCAGGGAGAGGTGAAGAGAAAGGGACTCAAAAATCACAGACAGGAGGGATCCGTGCCAAAATGATGAAACAAAGGGAGAAGGAATGAAAACGAAGGGGGGGGACAGGAAAATTTGAAAAAGTAAAGGGACGAGACAGACTCCGAACGAAGAAGACCGAAGGGGCAAAAGAGGCAAAAACCCGAGACTTTTGAACTAACTGACAAAGATTTCGCCCAGCAGGAGCCCGCGGGGAGGAAGGCCTAGCAGGGGGAATAAAAAAGCTGGAAGAGAAGACCTAGCTTAGGCCTTTTTGTGACTACACTTGGAGAAGGAATCGGAAAAGAAGGAGGAAACAAAAAAAACCTCCAACCAGTCACAAACAGGGGGTGACAACAATGGGGCCGAAGGGACGTTTACGCGGTGCTTCCAAAAAAGGCGAAACAAGAATAAAGTACAATGGGAAAGGGGGGGACGCATCTCAATTCGGAGGAACAGGGGAAAGGCACGGGGCCGGACAAGTCTGTGAAAATGTACCAAAGTCAAAAAAGGGTTGGAAAAAATCGGGTTCTTCCATCATGCAAAAGGAACGGGAAAAAGGCCAGAGGAAAGGGGGGCGGGGTGGGAGGGTCGGGGTTAAAACCCTTTCGAACGAGCTCAAGCGAAAAAAATGGTTTTGGACAAACGGCCAAGGAAATTTGAGGGAGGGAGGGGTAAAAAGGGAAAAAATTTAAAAAAAACAATGACACCGAAAAAGCAGGAGACACAGCCAAAGGTCGACTGTCGAAAGATAGTGGGGATAAAAACTGACGCAGTGGGTTGTCACGAAGCAACCCCGGTGGGGGTAGTCACCGCAATGGTAGGGTTTCAAGTGTATAAAAGAGAAGGCAACTTTTGGAATATTGGGTCTTAACGCTAAATCGCCAATGGAAATGATAAGGGGGGGGAGAACGGGAAAGTTTCCTTTTGTGTGAGAGGGGGGTTGGGGGTAAACGAGGGGCAGGTGACCTAAAACCTAGAGACAAAGAGCGAGCGAAAGGACAAAGAAGGAAAAAAAAAAGAACAAAAACCGTTCAAAAAAGAAAAGAACGTAGAAGAAAGGGTGGTATTACTGGAGGGAAACGGGAAAAACAAAAAGCCAGGAGGCAACAGGGGGAAGGTCCGGAAAGCTTCAGAAAGGAAAAGCACAAAAAACCCAATACGGGGGCTGGGGGGAGGGGGGGGCCAAAAAAGGTTAGAACAAAGTGGAGAAAAATCAATACTTTCTTCAGCACAAGGGAGGGGACGGGGAAGGCCGGTAAACAAAACAAATCCAAGAAAAACCCAGGGGAAGACAAACGGTGTGCACAGCCGGTCTGGGGGGGCGGCGATACAAGCACCTTCCCCTGTGCCACTTAACAGTGTTTTTAAAAAAGAAAAAAAGGTAAAAGTAGGGGGTCACGCGAAACATTACCCAGAAAAAAGGCAATGCAACGAAGCTCAGTAAGGGGGAAAATGGCCGGGCTGGAAGGGCTGGGGGGGGGGGGGGGGGGCAACAAGGTCCACAAAAAGGCGTAACCCAGGGAGCCCTTAAAAAAGACAAGAAAGTACCAAGAGAAAACGGCCAAGGGTGGGGAATCATAACAGACAAACGCAGGTTCTGCTACGAGCACGCGGACCGAATGGTAGAAAACATCAAAAAGAGGACCAAAGAAAACAACAGCAAGAGACCTGGGGGGGACCGGAATCGCTGAAAGGGTACATGGGACACTGCCAGGAGCCGAACGGATAAAAAGAAAAAAAACCTGACCACCGCAGGTATGGTCCCATCCCTCAGACTCTTGAATAAACTCGTTGCAAGGGTCAGAAAGGAAGTAAAAATTTCAACCAAAGAAAAACAGAGAAATTGAAGGGGACATTAATATGGTGCTGGTCCACGCACAAGTGAATGGGGTCAACGGAACAGAAAAAGCAAGTAAAAAACACATGATGACCTGACCCCCCCAGCGTAAAGCCGCCGGACCAGAGTGCAGGAAAAAGGAGACCTCACTCACACCACGCTGCCTCATCAAAAAAGGCAATAGGACAAGAGGAAAAAGGGGTGGAAAATGAAACTCCCCTGACTAAAATGGCAGGCCGGAAGCAAGGGTAAGGGAATGTCAGGGGGACCGGCAAAATTTTAAGGGGGCCCAACTACCTGGGGAAGAGACTTACGACAAGAAAAGCAACCTTGTGGGGCCAAGCTAAAGGGGTATCGGGACGGCAATGGAAAGGTAGAATGAAAATCAGGGGTCCGAAGAAGGCAAAAAAGAGTCGCCTAGGATCCGGACAATCCGCGTAGCTCAGAGCTCAACCCACACCCCCGCTGAGGTATTGAAAAATAAAAACTAGACAGGACAGGGATTTTAGGGGGAATGCTAATATGGTAAGCCGACGTTTTTCATTTACCCCGGCGGTACTTCCACCTAAAAAATATCTTGTTGGAAAAAAAACACGGGTCAGGATCAGGAAGCTAATCTCAAAGAGAACCAAGGAAAAGTCAAAAAAAAAAAGCCTCCATCAGGAACGGAGTGAAGGGAACAAAAAGGAATCGCAGGGGAGGGGTTCATGACTAACTCTAAAAGTTGGGGGGACCATTGGATTAAAAAAGGGGGAGGAAAGAAGGGAATACTCAATGTGGGGCGTAGGGGGAGGGGGGGGCGTGACTGTGAGGACACTGGTTTTGAAGGCCTAAAAAGGGGGGGGTCTGGGAGGTGTTTGGGAAAAGCCCGAAGAAAACTCAAAACCAACCTGGGGGCGCCTGGAAGGGGGCACCGTGCCCCGGGGGGCCTGAGGCACCTGATAACGGGGGGGTCGGAATTCGGGCTAGAGGGGAAAGAACTGGGGGGGAGGACAGTGAATAGAGGCGCCAGGAAAAAAAAAAAAAAAAACAAAACAAAAAGGATCTATTATAATCCAGGTTTGCAAGGGCGGGAATCGAAGGGCTGATGTGGGAAAGCTAATCGGCCGCGGTGAGTGGACCCTGGCGGACAAAAACACGCCCCCAAAAGAGGGGGAAATTCTTAACAAAAAATTCCGCGGCCTCCTGGCACGAGGGAAGGAGGACGAACTCTTGTCCTCGGTTGACGACGGGGGGGAAGGACCAAAAAGCGCTACGGAACAATTCATAGGGGAAACTAAGTGCAAGGAAAAAGGGAGAAGGGAAGTCACCCTCGGCGAACACAAGAAATGTTTAGAAAAGACCTAAACAAACGTGTAAGTAGGGAAAAGCGGAAAACACAGCCGCCCTGCAAAAAAGGGAGAAAACGGGGTCGCGGGTGGAGTGTTGGCCAAAACGAAGCACACTTGAAGAAGGAGAGGAAAAAATCCAGGGGGGGGCTAAATCCACAATGCAAACCCAGACCCAGAAGGGAAAGCAGTGATGAAGATCCCAGGGTCACGCGAAACGGGAAGCAATGGTGCGCGGTAAAAACTGAATACCAACGAAAGACACGAGACGGAGGGTCTCCTGAGGGGCTTGGTGGCCGTGTAATGGAGAGTGTGGGAAATCTCAAAACGCGCTGTTAGAGGGTAGGGTGAAGCCAAAACGCCGTGAAAAAAAAAATCAAAAAAGAAACCCACAAGGAAGACCAGATCGGAAAAACGGGAAAGGTTAAGCACTAAAAGAAAGAAGAAAAAAAAAGGAAAAAACACACTTATATGCACTGGAAACGACCGCGTTTAACAACAAAAAAGGTGCGCGACTTTGAGTCAAAAAAAAAAAGGCAAGAGTTGGAGACACAAGGAGACTGTCGCCAAAAAAAAAAAGGCGTTGGGAGTTATACAAGAAAGGGGGGGGTGGGGGGGGGCCAGGGGGGAATGTAACTTTTTTTAACCGTGGAACAAACACGAAAAGACCCAAAAAGGGACTTTGGCTGGGGTACCAAAACACAAAATGGTGGCAATGTGAGGAAATGAAGGAAGTGAAAAACAAACCGACCGGTGGAAAAACGAAGTTCACAAGGGAGGGAGGGGAGAAAGACTGCAGAATGAAGGGGAAACCGCTGCGGTTGCTGTAAATCACGGGATGGGGGTACCGGAGGCCCAAGGTACATTTGGGAACGCAAAAAAAATTGAGCCGTCGGGAAAACTTGGGGGGGATAAACATGGGGAATCTTCGTGGAATTGAAGCAGAAGAAAAAAGAGAAAAAGGAAAAGACTAAATGGTTGACAATTGGATGTTGGTGGGGGGCGAAAATGGAGGCTAGTTTGGAAAAAGGAATCCCGGTAATAGGGAGAAATAAAGGGAAAAGAATGAGGAGGGAAAAGGCTCCGAGCTCCAGACGTTACAAAAAGACAAAAAAAACGGATAATGGGGATAATGGGCCGAACCTTAGAATCCGAAAAACAGGAAACCCGCCTGCCAGACGTCTCGGAAAAAGACAAAGAGGAGCCAGAAGAAAAATTTCAGGTCACAACACGCGGGGGAAACATGACGGCCAAACATCTTCAAGGCGCAACGTGGGGGGGGCCTTTAATTAGTGACAAATTATCGTAAAAAGCAGGTGGATGACTGGGACGCAGGCCAATCGAATCAAATCGGAGGGGGGGCAAAGAATAGAGGGCCGATATCGTGCGGAAAAAGCTAAAAACATAAGAGGGTGGGTTGGAAAAAAAAAGTTGGTGGGAATCAAGTTGGAGAACGGGGTGTATTACCAAGTAGGATGCGGAAAAAAAAAAAAGAAAAACTGGGGTTAAAAAGGGTGTTTCAAGGCGACGGTGGTAGGATAGAGTGGGGGAGAAAGCAAACCCCGGGGTTCGTAAAGAGAGGCCGAGGGAAGAAATGCTGTGTGGTCCTACACACATGAAATTGGGGGATGAAGTACAGAACCCTTAAGGCCGGCAAAAGAATCCTGTCAAGGAAGAGGAAGCAGGAAAATGAATTGTTCCTGAACAATGACGAATGGCAAACGGGGGCAAAAAGAGTGGAAAAAATGTACACACAGGGCGGGAAACACATCCTGAAGGGACAATATAACCTTTTTTAGGGGGGGGTGTCGAGAGCCGGTTGGCAAGAGCGCGGGTCCTCAATACTAAAGAAGACTGAACCAAGGGTAAAGTGGGGAAATGCGCCAAGAAGGGTCAAAAAAACAATCGGAAAAGGAACCAGTTGAAGAAAACCCGGCCAAAAGAGAAGAAAGGGTTTCCCACGTCTTTGGTCTTCCAGAGGGGAAAGGGGCGGAAGAGTAAAGGCAATTTGAAGGCCTTCGGAAAAAGGGAGACTTTTTAGGTGTAAAATTTAAGCATCCACGTTATGTTCCCGTGGGGGGGGGAAAAAACAGGCGAGCCGACTGGGGCCCGCCAGGGTATTGACTCTAGTCACGGGGGGGGCGGGGGCGGATGAGAGACAGGAATACAAAAGTGAGGTGGGCGAAACATGTGGGGGGAAAAGGGCGAGTGTGTGGAAAGCCACGTTTTCCCATCCTCTTTCCGCGCCACGGGCATAGAGTCCGCCAGGAGGGGAAAAAGAAAAGGAAAAAAGCATTAAACGTAAGTGCGGCAAGGGGGAAAAACCAGGACAAGGAAAACTCAAATACGTAAAAGGGGGCAGGGGAAAATAATCGGAAGAAAGGTCGTAACGGGTTTAAGGGAAAAATCCGAAAAACCCCGCCGGAAGCTCTTCACACAAAAAAAAAAAGGATTGAAAAAGATATGAATCTTTGGGTCGGGGGGCCCCGAAGCAGCACAAGACTGTGTTTAAGACTCCTAGTGACGTAGTGCGTCAAGAGGGGAAAGTGATAAAGTACTCTCGGCCTGGCTGAAAAAGCTCACGCAGAGAAGGAGCGGGCAACCTGAAAAATTCACGCGAAAACCAATCGGTGGGCACTGGAGAACTTCCACGCGGGGGGGAAAATGCGGGCAAGACCGTCACATAACAGAAAAAGGCAAACAGAAGCCAGACTGTATCTTTCTTCGGTACATTGGAGCAATGGCCCATCACCAAGACAGCACCCATACAGACCCATTTACCAGGCAATAGGGGGACGAGTATAACTTCGAAGAAAAGAAAACAGGGGGGGGAAGTTACGCACCTGAAAAACCTGAAAAGAGGCAATTAAAAATTGTTCACCGGAGTAACCCTCGGGACATTTAGGTGCGGAAGAAGGACCGCTTGCAGACGAAGGGGAAAATGTAGGACTGAAACTGGGGGGCGAAAAAGAAAAAGGGGAGTGAATGTAGAGCCAGCGGTCCGGGGGCTAAAAAAATTGAACCGGGGAGAAAACACGCAAAAGGTCGCAAGCAGGAAAATGGAAAATTGCCCGTGAACAAAAACTTTGCGACGCAAAGGCGTCAAATCACCCAACTTCCTATCGGTTCTCAAGCGTAAAAAGGAAAAGGGAGAAGAAGACGAATTTGGGGGGATTAATTCAAGGCAAAGTGTGAGACCCCAGCATTGGACGCGAGCCGCTCTGGTCAAGACTTTGGGGAGAATCGTAAGAAAAAAAAATCAGGGCAATAGCTTGAACCAAGAGGGGGGACAGAAGGGAAGACAAGCAGTGCAGGGGCGGATAAAGTCTGGGAGCCAACCAATTTGTGGGGCAAAAAAAAAGTGCATGGGGGGGGCGATCAAAGAAAAGTGTCTGCAGCCGATACTGTGAAAAAAATCAGAAAATTTGCCAGGATGAAAAAGGTTTAAAAGACGAAACGGAAAATCCGAGGGGAGGGGAGCCGGGAAAAAGTCACTAAAACGGCGCAGGGGGAAGAAGAATAAACGCAGGGTTGGCCGCAAAAATAATTCAAAAGGAGGGCAGTTCGTCCAGGGGTCCACTAAAACGCCACTCCCGGCGTGACTCGGGGGTGACATAGCGCAGCAGTCATAAAAAATAACCCGATAACCGGACCGGGACGCGGAAGGAAAGCGGTCTAAAAAGAGCCAGAAAAGCAGCTGAACCCGGTAGACTATTAGAAAAACAACTAAGAGAACTGCGTCTGTAAAGTAATGACCTAAGAAAATGACCACCGCCAACCAAAAAAATTACATGGTCAACAAGGGGGGACTTCGACGGGGTTAAAAACCTTGCCTTAGGATTCAACAATGAAAGAGGCATTGTAAAAGGGGAAGAAAGCAAGCAAAAGTAAGACGACCTGGACATAGGTCCAACGGAAGGTCCATGTGACAGGGACTGGAATTACAGAGAAAAAAGGGGAAAAAAAAAAAACAGGTTTTGAAAAACGGGTGAAGTGGCAAAGAAGTCCGGGAAGTGCAAGAACAAACTGTCCTGAGCGTGAAATGTGTTTTGGTCTTTCAAAGGTTTGTTCAAAAAACAAAAGAAAAAAGAGACGACTCACCAGGAAAAGGGGGGGGGTGCACGCAGGAAAATTGAGTTCGGGGGGTCAGTTGTGTAAAGGAAAAAAAAAGAGGTAAACAGTTTTCAAAAAACTCAAAAAGAAACGTCAATTCTCACCCGCCAAACAACAGGAAAGCACAGACGGACTAGAAGAATTAGATGTGAAAATGGAAGGGACAAGGAGGCTGTGTCTTCCTTGGGGCTACATTGGCAGGGGAGAAAAAGAGTTAAGCGGGATGAAAAAACGACATACACCAATGGGTAGGAAAACAGCAAGGAGTTCAAATTTCAAAAAGGGAGAACAGGAAGGAGGAAGGGGGTGGTTAACCAAATCTGGGCTGAGCGAAAAACATCCGCCAATGGAAATAGAACTGGTTGATAAGGTAAAGAAGGGGTCGTGGGGTCTGTGGGGGGGAAAGGACACCGGTGTGGAGAAACTATCACTCTACATGAAGGATCTGTCTGAATGTGCCAAAAAAGGACATTTAAAAAACAAAAGGGACTAGATTCCTAGAGGTTCAAACCGGTGTTGTTATTAAGTGAGGTCCCCTCGCAAAAAAAGCACAGACTATCACGGCGGGGAAAAAATTTGGGACGCAATACAAGAGCAAAGAGAAAAAAAAGGGCAAAAAGGGGCCGAAGACCGTCCGCACAAAAGGGGGGGCAGAGAAAAAATTCGGGGCACAAGGGAAAACGTTGGGACCAACAAATCAAAAGGAACACCCAGGGACCTGCCAAAGGAGGAAAAAACGGTCCCAGGGGTGCACTATCAAGCCGGACAACTGAGGAAGTGGGGGGAAAGGATTATGTGTGAGAGACGGGGGGGACAAGGGACGAACAAGGAAAAAAAGGGATCAAACATTCAGAAACAATCTCACGTAACAAAAGGGGGCGTGGAGAGGTTCTGGAAGGAACCAAAAGGTAACAAACTGAGGAAAAGGAAATGTCCGAAACACGTCGCCAAAAACATACAACACGGGCAAAACGGGCTTGGTTGTTTCCGCATCGAAAAGTGAACCGAAAAGAAAAGGGGGGGAAAAACGAACACAGGCAGAATTGGGATACAAATTTCCGACAAGCGACCGAAAAGAAAAAATTGGGGTAAAAAGGCCAATACTCAATATGTAAAGAATGCACGAGGTCCAGTGTAACCGACGATAAGCAAAGGGACCAATCCAAACAACGAAACTGGCAGAAAAGATTAGGACATGAAAACATCGGAAACTCTAGTGGCGAAAACACGACAGGGTGCGCAAGGAAAAAACAAAATGGACCAGGCCGCCGGGAACGGGCCAAAGGGGGCAGGGGGCCCGTAAAAGCAAGGAGGAGGGGGGGCTCGAAAAACGAAAGCCAGAAAAACAGTAGGGACCGCACACCAAAGGCAAAACAAGCAATGAACAAGATGCCAAAGGGACGGACAAAGCTCAGATTCCCTGACCTACCAAGAAAAAAAAAAAAAGATGGGACCAACGAGAAGGTTTGAGAGGTCAGGACAAAAATAACCTGCTTACGTTTGACGGAAAGAGAGTTAAAATGGAAAAAGACGGTTAAAGTGAAGAGATTCTGGGGCAAGTTTCCTGATAGGGGTGAAAGCAGGAGCAAAATCCAGGAAGACTACAAGTTGGGACGGAGACATTTTTATTTCCGTACACCTCCCGGTACGGATAATGCACTAGAAGCGGAATAAAACGAACAGTCTTCCCGGGGTCCTTCCTCCGGGTAAAAGGGGTAAACGGCGGCCCAGGGTCGAAAAACACAAAACCCCAGACCAAATTGAATGTTAAAGGAAACCCTCTCATAGAGACGACGGGATTTTGTCACACAAGGAGAAGGTGGAAAATCTTTTGCAACGCGGAAGTGAGTCCGAAAAGTCAGCTAATCATAGGCAAAAGGAAGGCTGTGTTGAACACAAAAACTTCTCACGTGCATAGGAGAGATTACAAACATAGAAAAAAAAAGGGAGAACAGGTGCCAGACGGGAAGTTTTTTGCCGGCGCCAAAAACAGGACAAATGGTAGTTGTACTACAATCCAGAAGAAAAATGACAAGGGAATGAGGCAGCCAAAAAAAAAATGGGGGAAAAAAACGGGAGAATTGTAAAAACAGAGGAGTCTGAAAACGCTGAAAGGGGATTCAGAAAAGGGTGTGGTGCAAAGCGGTGGGGGACGGGGGCCCAAGAAGGACCAAAAGGAAACACTGAAAATCCCAACGGAAGGGGCTCCCTTCAAAACACTGGGGGGGGGTGGGGGGGGGGGGTGTTTGCCGCAAGGGCCAAGACGTCAAGAGGTTAGGCAGGATAGGTTAAAGGGAGGGGGGGAAACCGCGGGGGTTGGGGGAAGAGAAGGCGGAATTCAAAAAGAAGCTGGAGACCTGAAAAAAAAAGCATGTTGTAACACGAAGGGAGGGGAACAGACAACGTCAGTGCTGCGGGTGCGGGCGCCTTCAGGAAAGGGGGGAGAAAACAAAATCGCAGGAGCGTCAGGAAAATGAGCCGGACCAGATATGCTGCCAAGAAATAGGAAGGATTCAGAACCCCAAACCTTACGGGGGGGGGCGGGAATGGGGCAGTACGGCGGGTAGCTAATTTTTTCCCGAGGGGGTTGTCAGAACGGGGTGTTTAAGTAGGAAAACGGGGATACAGGGGCACCGGGTCCCAAGGACCAGCGAATGGGAGTCCGGAGAGGGAAGACAAGTGACAAGGCAAACGACCAACCAAGAAGAAAAAGTACTACAAACAAAAACGAAATAAAGACACCGGGAACGGAGGTTAAGCGAAGCCAAAAAAACGGAATTGCTGGAAAACTGTTACAGTCAACCAGAAGTGGGTTACCCAATGGTTGTTTAGGGGGGGTCAAATCACCAAAAAAAGGCCAAATGCGAAGGGAAGGGGTAGGGACAGGTGGGGGGCGGAAACGGGTATATGGGGGCAGGAACCCTAACCAGAGTGTGAATCCTGGGGCTGAATCAGGCCGATTGGGTCCCTAAACGGGGGGAAATAAACAGCGGGGGGGCGCGGGAACCAAACATAAAATAACAAACAGGGCCAACTGAAACTGAAAGAAAAAGACAGAAAACAGGTGGAAATTGCTGGAAAAAAGTCCTTAAGGCACGGGGAAATCGCCGCGATCTGTAGGGGGGTAGGGAAAAACGCAAAAGGACAACAAAAAAAAAAACAACAAACAAGCCCAACAAAAGAAACAGGAACCAAAACAGGGCCCAGGGAAGATTTCATGAGATGCGTAGGGGCGGACCAACAAAAGCCTCGAAATGTTATATGCACGGAAAAGAAAAAGGGACGGGTTTAACACACAGGAACCCGCGGGCACAAAAAACAAAAAAAAAGGGTTGTCCAAACACAAGCGCCAAAGGGGGAATAAGCCGGTGGGAACGGGGGGAGACAACGTTCTTTGGTCAGGCTGTGCGGGAATGTTTGGAAAAAAAAAAAAAAACTCCCAGACCGCCCAAAAAGAAGGGGGGAAATTGGCGGAACACCCAACCAAAGGGGGCGGGTGAGGGGGGGGCACGAGGAAGGGTGGGGGGGGAAAAAAGGAACGAAAAAACCGAAAGGGAGAGGGGTGGGAACCGTTCAAGTAGCAATGATGGAAAGGAAAAAGTAGGACAAAAAACTGTGGGGAACACAAAAGGACTCAGAACTGTAAAATTCAAAGAGGAAGGACGCAAAAATGGAGGCGCCGCAGGGGGAGAACTGGGCTTGGAAAATTTAGACCCGGAAAACAGCCGGAAGAAAGAAAGAACTACCAAATAACCGACGCAGGGCCCACCCAGGGGTTTTGACAGGAGGTGGGAAGGGGAAATGAGTACTCGGGTTGACAAAGAAAAATCTAAGATTTGATAATAAGGGCAACCCGAACGAGTCGGCTGAGGAGAAAGAAAAGGTACAGTCGATCCGAAACAAATGTAGAGGGAGCCTGCACAGAAAAGAAGGCGCAGAGGGGGCCAACCTGTCCAAAACAATTTGTCAGGGAGAAGAGGAAAACACCTGGGAGGAAAAGAAAGGACCGAAATGTCGGTCACGAACTGGAAAAAAAGCAACAGTCTCCCGGACCAGCCGTTGGGGGTCAAGTCATTATTGTGGTGGAAAAGGCGCCTCAAAAAATGGGGGAGAACAGGGCCGCAGGAAAAACAGGGAGTATCCTGCCAAAAGGAGAAGATGTGAGCCCAAAGAAATCTCGGGGACAATCAGGGAGGAAAGGCACGCCAAAATCAAAGGTTGGAAACAAAGGGGGGGGACACACGCCTTTTTAAACGGGATACGCAAAAAAAAACCACTGGAAAGGCGGTCAGGAGGCACTTTCCAGAACTTAGTCTTAAAACGTAGAGAAAAAGGTTGGTAAGTCTAAAGGAGGCTCAAAAAGGTCCAAGGACTTTGGACACACAATAACATAATTGACCGGAAGCACCTTAAAGGGAAGTGAACACTCAGAAACCATTTGGGAAGATAAAAATTAGAAAGGAAGGGCGGAGGGGGCAACGCATGAGGGAAACATTTGAGGGGTTGACCAGGGGGAAAGAAAAGTCGAACCGACAGATGAGGAAATGGAGTTGGTGAATAAGTCATGGTTGGCCACACAAATCAGAACGCGGTGGGGGAAGAAATAAAATCTAAGGAAAAGTGTGTTGTCCCAAACCCGCTACAGGGCGGTCACGACCACTAAAGGACCGCCAAAAATTGTTGGGCATAAAGGGAAGAGGGCAAGTAGGGCCAAGGGACGTTTGTGGGCGGGCCAACTTTTCATTTGGTTAACGTAAGACTATCGTCAGGAAGTTGGGGGACGCAAGACGGAGGTCGACCTGAAAGAACGTCAGGTGTAAGCCGAGAGCAAAGAAGTCTGGATGGTGGACAGCGAAGAAGACGGGTGCAAAAAGAGAATCGGGCGGTAAAAATAAGACGTTGGGGATGAGGTATGCGAAGCACGGCGGGCTGAAAACTTGCACAAAAGAAGGGAAGTGAAGAAAAGGGGGAATGAAACTTCGAACAGGGAGCCGGTACAAAGCAAACCTCAGAGTAAAGACGGGGTCACAAGCTGACAGGAAGAAGAGAGGGGAAAAAAAACTAAACGGGGGTACTAGACGAAAGGCCAACTGCGGGGGGCGGGTGGGGAAAAAATAGGAAAAAATAAACCAGG
>Ga0179593_1454846_pt1 | contig 18887 bp, 23 predicted proteins | sample CZODoug2_1_08_16_FD_185931 | JGI IMG/M metagenome (GOLD analysis project Ga0179593, IMG submission 185931) | Vadose zone soil fungal communities from Angelo Coast Range Reserve, California, USA - CZODoug2_1_08_16fungal (PacBio error correction) | ecosystem: Environmental > Terrestrial > Soil >...
TCTGTTGGCTTTCTCTCTACTATGAAAAAAAAAAATTCCATTAACGAAAAGTGATCCCACTTAAAACAAAAAAACGGATTGTTAAAGAAAAAAATATCCGGAGGATGTTTAACAAGGCGAGGAAACAGATTACCTTATTTCATACACTTCCTGAAGCAGGGGGGCGTGAAGAACTTGAAGTCATCCACGGAGATACTTAGGAAGTGACGGCTTCCTTTGTTGAATAGAGTGGGTCGCAAAACAGAAAAAGCTAAGGAGACAATGCATACGGTATACCATTGCCACCGTCCAAGGAGGGGAGGGTCTCATAACAGGACCTCCTGGTTGTGAAGTGGAAGTTGCACGAAAGAAAAAGGCCATTCCAAAGAAATGTTCCGTTGTGGGAAGCCAGAGAAGGGGAACACATTGGGGAACATTGTTCGGAGGAACGTCTCCTGGTGAAGCAGAATCAAGAGAACTTTCTGGTTGGGGATAGTTACTGTGTGATGCTCATTCCCCGCTCGCTGGGGGGGACCTTGTTTCCACAGACTGCTTTGCGACGCGGATCAGGCCATCCTTTGGGAAGAAGTGGAGAAGGAGGGGGGTTAGGCGACGGGGAAGAAGGGATGAGTTCCAGCTACCGTAGAACGGAAAGGAGATGCATATCCGCTACTCGCGCGAAGAGGCTCCTTTGTAAAAAAATCGATCTCAGATAATCTAGGGCGCGGTGCAGTACGGTTGTGGAGAGGTCGAGAGAAATAGAAACCTAAGTTGAAACAGAGGTTAGCTGGGAAAAGTTTGCTCAAGGGAGGTGTGGGAGTTCGTTGGAAGTATGGGGCAATCCACTCGGGACAGGTTTTTGAACATCCGGTTCGTGCCAAGGCGCCAGGAAGAAATAGCGCAGAAAGGCCCCTTATCACGGGAGGTGCGTGCCGCGTATCCGGGGGAGGGGGAACGGTTAATGACAGGCGAAGAGTTTCGGAAGGTGCAGACATAGAAACTCCAAGGAAGAAAGGGGCAGATTGAGTAAAATCGGGTAAGGGTAGTGGTAAGGTGTAGCGTTCATTACTGGGAGAGAAATTCGAAGATCGACAGGAAATGGGGTGAAAGGTGAAAATTAAGTCGCCGAATTTTACCGCCACACGGATGAGGATTAGCATTGGAAAAGCCATACTGTCACATAAGGAAAAGGGAAACGGAACTCTTAAAAAGTATACAATAGAAAATTGCAGCCGAGACGGGTTGGACCACCGATAACCGGAGGGAGGAAGGTTACTACAGATGGACCGGAAAAGAAGGTGGGTGGCTTCCCATTCTTCAGGTTTTAATTACGAGTGAGACTGCGGGGGGGAAGCTGACGAGGTTGGGGTGGAGGGGCCGAAGGGCAAAAGACATTAACCAGACATGACACCCCGGAAAAGAATGTCTTAACTGTGTTCTCAGCCCAGGGGCTGGAGTTAAATCTGACAGGTTGGGGACCAATGGAGTAGAAGCCGACAGAGAAAGGATTCAAAGACCTAACGTAAAGGCCGTTAGTCAGGGAAAATTTGATTTTGCATGAGGTGCCTATCAGGATCATAAACGGTTGAAGGGGAGGGATGAAAAGGTTTGAGCAAAATACTGACCTCAAAGGAAGCTCTATCACGCTTTCCGTACAGAAAAAAAAGCAAAAAGAACATGTGAGAGGTCAAGTCAGAAAAAAGCACACCTGGAGGTGAAATATTATGGTGAGAGAGTAGAGGGGGGAAATCGTGCAGGAAGGTGTTACGGTCATGCAATACTATTAAAGACCTGGGGAGGCAATTGAGTCGGCGGTACAGAGGAGAACGGAGGCAAGGGAGGGGGGAGATCCCCACAAGAGGCCTCAGCAGCAGAAGTATGATTCTGGACCCGAGAATGAAGAAACAGTTAGATCTATGTGGGGCACAAAGTCAAAGGGAAAATGAACGCCAAAAAGCTCATCACAAGAATGTGGACTCGCGGGGTGCAGAGAACCGTTTGTCTTTTGGGCAATTGGCATCAGCATTCGATGAGATCAGCTAACAAGGGGAGCCCAAGCTGACAAAAAGACAACAGCTTCAGTTGCGGTAGAGTTTATGAAAATGTGCAAGCGAAGAAAGGGAGAAGTAGGCCGAGATAAACGGAGAAATCTTCTAAGAGGAGCCCAGTGTTATCATAAAATGAAAGGAAAGTGGAAAAAAGGAGGTCCACCATGGCGAACTGAGCGAACTCTTAGCCGCCGAGAGAGAGGCACACGTCCACGATTCTAAATAGTGAAGGCGAGGAGCTCGAGGCAACAAAAAACGGAGTGAGAAGAGCTTCCCTCTTAGTTACCGGAAGAAAATGCCACGTGGGTAAAGAGGGCTCTCAATCGCGCGCATTGCCAGTTTGGCCGAGAAATCAGAATGGAACGGACTCCACTAGAAAAACTGCGATGTAGCTAGACTCTCCACAGGAGAAGGGCGAAGGCTAAGAGGGCTCTACTAGCTAACGGAGGTGAGCGTGCACAAATTCACCTCCCCGACTCTCATTTTTTGGGGGGGAAGACAGGGCTTGGTAAGCTTGGAAAACTGTGTTAGGGAGAGGGAGGGAGGCCCCGCAAAAGGAAACAACCAAAAAGCAACGTGGGAAGTCAAAGCAAGCGAATCCAGAGTTGTGTCGGGACATGCTGCAGAAACGCCCTTGGAACACATAGCGCGGAAGAAAGACTGGAGTTATCGGTAAAGACAGGCCGGCACGTTCTAAGGAGACCTGTCCGGGAATAAGGGGAGACGTGCATCTCTCAAAAGCTGCTAGAGGAAAGAACCGCAAGAATGCTCGACAACCTCTTAAGTTTAATATGCTTAGAGAGAAAATAAAACAAGGATAAGAAAAAAGGGGCACAAGAGGAGGAAAAGAGGACTTGAGAGGAAAAAAATGTGGTGATTTTTGTGCTCGCAAAAGTGATCTAAAGACTAAATTCTGAGGGGAGGGTTAAAGAAAACTGGGGACAATTGAAAAGGGAATGCTAAAAGGCCGATTGAATGAAGTTTACGTACAGCCGCGACAAAAGAACGCAGTGGCCTGTCAAGTAGGTGTTGGAGGTGTTAGAACAAAATTCACGTTGTTGGCTTAGACAGAGGGCAGCTGGGCAAAAAAGAGAAATGTCAAAAAAATCTGAAACACGGGGAAGACAGTCTAAGGGATGGCATCAGGAAAGGGGGGGGACCCCCTCTGTCTAAGGGTATAGGGACTTAATTGCAAGAGACGAGAAACGATATCCATCCTACTATTACCGGAAAAGAGTAGGGAGAAAAGAGGAAACAATGTAAAGGTCGCTGGGAGAAGTCCTCCCTAATGTTCGATTTGTAAAAAAAAGGAGAGGGAATGGGACTCCGCCGTGTCGCATAGAGGGGAGATGTTACGGGGTTCAAATGGCGGAAGAGAAGTGAAAAGGAATGTCTTTTAACCGCCTCAGTTTACATTATAATCGACGGCCCGTTCTAGAACTTGCGAAAGGGTCAACAAGGGGCAGGTATTCGAGGACAACTACTTTCTAAGGGGGGACGTAACAGCACTACTGGCATCTATAAAGCCCCCCTTACCTTACCTCCCGGAATTAAAAAGGCTATGTGACGAAACGTGTGACCAAAAAAAGATAGAGACTAGTTGACCAGGGGAAAAGGGCACTCAGAAAAAAGGTGAACAAAGAAATATCCATTAGGTAGGAGTTTCTAGTCAGGAGGGAAAATAAAAGGAAGCGAAAAAAAAAGGGTAGACCGGGAACCTTACGAAATTGTACTGTTCGCATCGGAAATACCGGAAATCAGGAGAGCAGAAAGGCAAAATTAGAAAAAACACGAGGGGGTAAACAATATTCTGCGGTGAGGGTCTGGACCATGGCCAAACCAAGGGCGAAACAGAGGTGACTATGCTCTGATGTTCCAAAGGCCGACCGAGAAGAGTAGGGGGGGGGAAGTTTATCATAATGAAGAGGCGGCCCAAAATGGACCTCTTTTAAAGGAGAACGGAACAATCCCTCTCTACAAGGTCAGTAAAAGGAAGAGGAAGCAATAAAAGGTGAGGGGGTAAGGCAGAGGTGGAAATGGGGAAAAAGAAAAGAGCGAGAGGAATTAAATCCAAAATAGAGGGGGAAGCCATAAATGGTCTCGTCTGGGATGGATGATTGAAAGTCCAACAGCGCAGGAAAACCCGAACTAAGAAAAAGAACTTTTGGGGGGTGCCCTAACGGCACATGAACAACAATCTCTCGTTCAAAATATTTCCAAGAATTTAGGGAAAAAAAAGGAGGTAAGGGTTTGGGAAAAGTCAAGAAAGAGAAATTGGAAATTCCGGAGCCTGACCGATCCTAAAGGGTGTTGAGAAATCAGAATTAAAAAACCGAGGTATCAGAAGGGAATCTAACAAGGGGGCGGAGAATTGAGGATGGCACCTTCAAGATCCAACTCGTGTCACTCTGGTAAATCTAACCATTGAAAGCCGGCGGGAGGAGCCGTGGGTTTGGGGAGAAAAAATGGTGGGGGGTTCAGGGGAAAATCTGCAGGAACGTGACAAGAAAAAGACAGTACGATAAAAGAGAAAAAAACGTTGGAGAGAAAGAGGAGCATCGGTCCCGGGAGGAGCTTATCTAGATCCAAAGGGAGGGGGAATAGCAGCGAGGTCAGAAACGAGCCGGGAGAAAAACCAAACCACATGCATGATATCAAAACATGGTTTCCTGAGGAAAGATAACAGAGGGGGGTTAACTAGGGAAGGGGCGTCACAAATGATTAGAAAGCAACGTGGGGAAGAAAATGTAGTCGGAAACCTCTGGGGGGGCGGCAGGAGGTGGATACCGTATTTGGGAGGGGAAAAGAAGTCGCAATGGCGTAAGAAACCCCATAAATGAAGGAAAAGGTAAACCGAAATGGGTCTCTGTGAGGCTCCATAAAGAAAACAGTTTTGGGAAAGGAAGCTAAGGGACTCTTAAGAAAAAAAGAAATTTTCATGGTAAGACGGCCCAGCAGGGAAAAAACGTGGGGCACGGGGAGAAGACGATTGCGCCTGTTGGGGGACAAACATCAAAGAGACCACGATGGCTGTTGGAAAAGAGGTTTGGAGGGTAAATTTTCGCTCACCGCAGAAATCTCGTTGTAAAAAGCTTTGATTCCAAAAGGCCAGGCTGATCGGAAAGATCAGTTCAAGAGTTGGGAAAGGATGGTGAGTCACGGGGCAAAGTGTAGGCCATCGACGTAGCCTAAGCGGATAGAATCATAAAAAGAAATCTCGGAATGGGGAGGAAACTTGGAAAGAAAGAAAAATAAGCAGGAGGACATTGAGAAGGGTCCATGGTTAGAGCGCAGGTCGAAAAGAGGGAAAACTTCAACCCTCCTCTTGGCCCAGAAGGAGGAAAGAAGTTTGACCCAAGGAAGATTGGGGAAAAAGGAGGTTGCGGTGAAGGCCTGAAGAAAAACTTCGAAAAAACTCCCTGAATGGACCTTGGGACCTGCGCATCGAGAGAAGCCAAGTGAGGGAAAAACCATCGAAATCGAAGGATCGCGGAGGAAAGGTCCGCAATTTACGTCTACCAAATCGCAAAGAAGGAGGGGGTCATTTTGTTGGATGCCGGACAGAAGCCAGGCGAGAGGATGTCACACCGTCCTTGTGGCCGCGCAAGCCCAAGCAATCATGGGTAGGCATTATGGGCTGGAGGGGAGGAGCACGTGTTCTCTTTGACGGAAAAAGTAGTGCTCGAACCTAATCACGGTCAAATTTTGAGAAAAAGGAGTCCAGTCTCAAAATGGAGGCAGGAAGAGGCGTAAAGGAACACGGAGGGGGGGTAAACTTTAACATCCAATTAACAGAGCTTGGTTAGACGAAAAAAAAAGGAGTCGGGGGATAAATTTGTCAGACAGCGCCTGGTTTCTCAACAACGGGGGGGGAGGGCGACTAAAGGGAAGGAACGGTGTCTAGTGGAACTGAAAAACTTAGGTTTCGGGCCGAGAAGATAGAGTGTTGTAGGACAAGATGTTCGGGTCGCCTCAAGGGACAGTGCAAAAAGGGAAAATAGAAAGAGTTGTAAAAAACTGTACGAAGAATGTGAGGAAAAAGGGGGAGTCTACCCCGTCGGAGTTCCGGACCGGTTGGTGAGAAAAAGCGGTGTTGAAACTACAGGGAAAAAAAAGGTAGGCAAACGCAAAAAAAACCAGCGGAAAGGAAAGGCGGGCTGGGGATATGCGGGAGGAAAGGGGGTGCATTGGGGGTGGGAAAGTTAAGCGCAGCAACTTGTCAAGGAGTTGATCAAAAAGAGTGGGTCAACAGAACTAAGACATCGAGGAGGACTTGGCGGGGGGGAGAAACTGGAGTTCGGCTGCAGAAAAAGCAAACAAACAAGGTGAAAAAAAAGGAACCGTCCAAAAGAAAAAAATACTCAAACTCAAGATGTGGGAACTTATTTCGGGATTATCTAATCTGTTGAAGGGAAAGGCTCCGGTTTCAGGTCTGAAAGGAAGACGGATCAAGGGGAGAAATTGTAGAGAGTACCTCAAGAAAGGGAGGAAGACTTGAAAGGACCAGGCTGAAAAGGAGTCTGTAAGGAACGCTTAATAATTCATTCTGGAAGGCCGGAGAAAATTAAGAAAAGGAGATCGATGTGGAAAAGGGTCGTAGCAGGATGAGCCGCCCAAAGGAGGGGAGAAAAGGGGGAAACCGCCGGGCGTCTCGGCAGAGAGGGGCGGGAGGGGGGGCTGGAAGAGGGGGTGAGTGGGACATCCCATTCTAGAGAAGCTAAAAAACAAAGGGCTAAAGATGCGCAGGCGTACCAAACAATAGGCGAGGAGGGAGAGGGGGGGAATTTTGGCCAGCCAGCCAAAACGAAACTTCCATAAGGAGGAACTCAGGGTTGGACTTAATAAAGACGGGAGGGGGAGCGTCGACGGGGGAGGGGGAGAGGAACGTCAAGGCAAAGTGCCGATCGCACACATGGCGGAAAAAACTGGGAGGAACGCGTGACGCAAAGAAGCTATAGTTCATCGCCAAAGTGACTCTGCCTATGATGTAAGAAAGAAAGAGGAAGAGGAAGAGCCTCCAAAACACGGAGAGAAAAAAGAAAGGAGAGAAACTCTGTCGGCCTCGCTAGAGGACCGACACGAAGAGGAAAAGGGCTTAGGGACTATAGAGGAGGGATGAGGCAAAGCGTTTTAGAAGCAGGGGGGCAAGAAAAAGGGGGGAAATCATCAATCCTGAGCAGGGGATCCCACTTGATAAAAAAAAGGGAATCAGGATCAAAGGCTTCATGGATTAACCCAGGAGAAGGGAGAATTAGAAGAGGAGAGAGAGACCGGGGAGGAAAGAGGGAAGAGGTTCAAACTCAAGACTCCAGAGAACAAAGTGGGTTGGGGGGTACCTGCTTGTTTTATAACTTTGGGGGGCTTAGAATATAAAAGGAGAATTGCATGACCAAGCAAAAAGAGGAGGCAACAAAAAAAGAAAAAAGGGGTCCGAAACGCCCAGCGCGCAAAAAGTAAGGGAATGAGACCCAGTTTCGTCAGGCATGCAACCTTGTGACCACATATCCTCTCACCAATTGAGAAGTTGGTCTATGGAAAAGCCGGCATGCAGAGGAGATTAAGGGAAAGCTGGGTCGCCGGGATCTTGTGAAAGGAAAGGGGGGAAAGACCGTGAGAAAGAATCTCGCAAAAAGGCTCTTCAGTTAGCATCATCTAGAAGACAAGGAAAAAAAGGATTCAGTGAGACCTTCTCGATAGATCACAAGGAAAGGAAACTCCAGTTAGATTATCTCGTGCGGGCGGGTTGAAAAAGACCTGTTGTTGCAGTGTGGGTCATGAGGGTCGATGAAGGGGGGAGAGCGGAAAAAAAAGGAGACGTCGAGGGCGTATTCAAACTGAAAGCAAAAAAATTGTGCGAGGGGAGAAAAGTAGACTCCAGAGAAGGAAACCGAATTTCAACCCTGGGGGGGAGCCGCTAAAAAGATAAAAGGGAAGGGAAATGTGGAAAGTGGGGCGTTTGGGTGCCGAAAAAGAAGAAGGGGGGCCGGATTTATACAGCCGAGGGGAAAACGGTCCTCAAAGAAAAACGGGGGGAGAAAAATAGGTCAGTTCAAGAGAGATCTAAGGGCGGGTGAAATAGTCTCGGTCTAGTACTTAGGGACTGAGGAGGACCCTCAAACTAGGGAAAAAAAAAGAGTCCCACTAAGAAGGAAAGAACATGTCCACGGGGAGCAAGGAAAACTAGGAGGGTCCATGTGGTATAAAGGAAATCCCTCCTGGGAGAGGGATTGGTGAAATAACCCCTTCGGAAAGTTCTTTCTCTCGAAAGTGCTACCTATCTAGGAATCTTTAGTTGTGGGCCCAAAACCGGCGGAAGAAAAAGTTCCAAAGGGGGATGAGATCTCATAGACGGGCAGTCGATCAAAAAGGAAGCAGAGAAAAGGCTAAGGAAAATTGGAAAAATGGAATTTCGAGAAAAAAGAAAGGCGAAGTCCGGGAACGCCTATACCTAAACGTAATCCATCGAGAAGACCCAAAGGAAGCCTCCATGATCAGGGGGAGGAGGGGGATAGTAAAAGCAGGAAAGAAGAATCGCAAGGAGAAGTGGGACGAAACGGCACAGAAATGTGGAGTAGGAGCTTGGGGAGAGATGATCCACGACCGGGGAAAGGTAAAGAAAGTGGAGTGAGCTTGAATGGGGTTGAAGGGGTCTAGGGCCAAGGGAAATTGAGAGATTGCATATGGGTACTTGCATTCAACCTAGGTCGTTTCAATCCGTGTGGCTCCTTTAGTTCTTGAGATCATCCAAAAGTACACTGCAACCGAACGACTGGGAAATAAAAAATCTCCAGGGCAACGTCTCAAGAAGAATTTGTCAAAATCTTTGGCTTGGTGAGAAGAAAATACAAACCTGGGCAAGACGGACTTGCGAAGACGCCTGAAGGAGGTGGCAAAAAAGAGGAAGGAGAAAGTATTTTTAAAAGGGAAACGAGAAAGGACGCGTGTCGGGGGGTATGACATCTCCTGCACGGAGGGGAGGGAAAAAAAGCTGGATACCTCAAAGGGAACCCTGCTGCAAAGAAAGCAAGAAAACCCTTCTGAAAGGTAGGGAATCAGCAACTTTCGGGGGAAAGTCAAATGGGGGGCATGGCCAACGAGGAGAAGGGGAAATCTCAACAAAAAGAGAACTAGGGACGAAGCCGTGGCTCAGGAGGGAAGAAAAAGGTCGTCAAAAGAAAGGATCTAACACGTGGGCAAAACAACTATTTGTTCCGCTTCTACGGTTGAAGGGACGGTCCAAACAAAAAGAAGGAAACCTGACGTGAGAAGAGGGAAAAAGGGAGGGAAAACCGCGTAGGGTTATGGAACCGCACGAGACAAAAAAAGGGGAGAAAGTCTATGCAACGCAATAATCATTGGTCAGACGTATTTGACTAACTACAGGTATTCCCACCTTCTCCTAGCGGAAAAAATGTGTCGAGAAAGAAAGGAGGAGGAATTTTATTGCTTAAAGCACATTCGAAGAAAATACAACGACGGAAGAGGATCGAAACAAAAAAGGACCTCCTAGATAGGACCGGGGGGGTTGTTGGCTGGGTAACCCTTTTCAAAAGTCTTGAAAGGAAAAGGAGCGGGAGACAAAGGGGGGGAAACTCTATATAGCTCGCCAGTGAGAAGGAGAAAGAGCAACACCAACAGAGAAAAGAAGGGTTGGAAACCTTCGTAGCTATTTTCCGAAAGGTCCGGTCCAAGATGGGGAACTGGCAAGGGGAGGACCAAAACCCAGGAATGTGATAGGGAGGAAACGTCGTTCACAAACAATTTAGGAAGGGAGGGACAAGGAGTGGGTTATTGGTCATAACTAAATGGGATCAAGACTGGAATTATCAGAGCACTGGGGGTCGAAAAAACCTTTGTCATAGACGAGGGGGGAGGGGGAGGCCTTGGGAAAGAGAAAAGGTTCGCACACCTACGGTCTGCAAGGGGAAAACGGGAGGGGGGGGGAGGACAGTAAGAAGGGAGAACATGCCAAGAAGCCTCGTTCATTAAGAAAGACCGACGGGGGGGGGGGGAGAAAAGTGTAAAGAATAGGAAAGAGAAGATCTTGCTATAAGGGTTAAGGGAGCAAAACAGGGAAATTTGGGAAAGAAGGCGTAGGACAGGGCGACGGGGAAAAAGCCACTAATACCACGATATACCACGCGGGCTGTGAGGGGGGGGGTTGTAGATTGAATGGGAAGGCTCGTGCGTCTCTGAGTGGGAAAAAATGTTCCAAATCAATTGGAGGCCAAAAAGGGGAAGAAAGCTTGGATCCTATTCCGTTTCAACGTGTAAGATCAGGAGGGGGCGATTGGGGGGTGATGGTTCCGCAGCCGAAAGCGAAGAGACAGGTACTCAAAAAGAAAGCGCAAATGGTCTAGTCAGGAAGGTTGTAAAATAAGAGAAGGGGACGATTGGGAAGGAGGGGGGGGAATCAAGTTGGGGCATGGGGGAGGGAAACGCAGATCGACAAACTTACCAGGGGTTGAAAAAAGGGGGGGGGAGTTTGCAAGGGAGGGGACTTCACAAGTAGTTGGAATAAGGGGGGGGGAGTTGAAAAAAAAGTAGGTGAAGAAGTCCTAATTACCCTTTGGAGAGACCTTCAAAGACGAATTCCGGTGACGGGAAGAGAAAGGAAAAAGAAAAGAAGGAGGGAGAAAAAGGATCCGTGCAAGGTGCTGCTACAAGAGAAAAAAGGCTATATTCAAAAAGGGGGCCCAGTTACAGGGGGTCCAGCAGGGCAAAGATAGGATGCCAAGAAGAGTGTGAGGAGGAAATATACTCACAGAATCATGGAGGAAAAAAGGGGGGGGGCTGAGAAAGGGTAAGGTAGAGGTCCGTGGGCTTTAGTGCGCGCAGGGGAGGGAGCTCCGGGGAAATCGGAAAAGAAAATGTGGGGTGACCAGTACAGGCAAGTAGAAAGACGTCGCGAAGAAGTGAAAATATTAAGTGCAAAAACATCCGTTCATTAGAGGGAAGAACTTTCAGGGGCCAGAGGGGAGGGAGGGAGCAAGACGGGGCGGAAAGAAGGGAAAAGGAAATCCGGGGTTTAAAAGCGATAAAAGGGAATTGGAGAAGGGAAAGAAACCTGTTCCACTTGGGAGAGTTCACGTCTTCAAAAGGGGAGGAGATCAGGGGTGGGGGAGAAAAGGATTTGAGGAGGGAAGGAAGGTGAAAAACAAATTCAAAGAGACCGACCGAGTGGGTATAAAAAGGAAGATATGTAGACGGATCTTTCAGAATCACCTTTCTTAGGGGGTCAGGAAAGGGGTTTACAAGAAAGGATGGAGAGGAAAGAGAAAGGCGGAAAAAAAAAAGACCAGAACGGAAAGGCACTGGATAAGAAGTCAATGGGGAAAAGGGGTGCATTCTGGGTGCTACTCAGGACGGTGGTTCACTTAGAAAAACAATGAGGGTTTACCATCCCTCGGAGGACAGAGAGGAGCGGGGTCGCGACCAAGGAAAGGAAGGGCCTGCCGCGATAAAATGCAAAAGGTGCCCTTCCGCCCGAAGATCTACACAGAACTGGAGGCTTTATTATTGTTAGAAGATCTCAGAGGAAACGGGAAGAGGGAAAACGGGGAGGGAGGGGAGGGGGAGGCCGCATGGTTACTGATCAGAGCAGAAGTAAGATGACACTCGAAACTCAAAGGGCTTCAGTCGGGGGGAAAGATAAACCCTCGGAATCTACTCAGCCGAATAAACTTAGGCGGATGAAAAAGAAAAGGAAAAGGGGGGGAATGTGGGAAAGAAGGGAGGAAAGGAAAACCGGAAAAAAGGGCGCTCAGGGAAAGAAGGTGCCGAAAAGAAGAAGAACGGTGATATGTTTTAAAAGGAAGGGGGGGGAAAGGAAAAACATTCTAGAGAAAAAGAGTGCTAAACTCAGCCCTCAAAGGCAGATCAAAAAAGAGGAGATTCTGGAAGGAAGGAAGGGTGTCAAGATCTTCGACCCGGGAGAAACTATCGAAGGAGGGGGCCAATTTGATTAGGGAATATCTGTCTTCAATGGGTAGAAGAGGGAAAGATGGAGGTAAAGCATGCCTTTCATGCTGCTGCCAAAATTGGGGAGGGAGTCTCGACGTCTGGAGGCCGGAATGCTGGCGTAGTACAATACTAAGATAAAGTACGGAAGGGGTCAAAGTAATTCTTTCTGAGAAAGACGGTCAACCACACAAAAAAAGGGGAGTAAAAAGAAAGAAGAGAAGAATGCATATCGCGTAAACGCATCAGGAAAGAGGAACGGTGCAGTAGTGGAAAATAGGGGGAGGCGTATCAAGAGGTCTGAGGAGTGGAAAATGGGACGATCGGAAGAGCTGTAAGTTCCTAGAAAAGACTGCAGGAGACAGATAGAATGAGGGGAATGACATGTCGGGAAAAAACCGGAGAAAAGGGGTTCAGGGAAAAAAGAGATCGGAGCGGACCGGTGACTTACAGAAGGGGAAGAAGTTCAAACAACCGAAAAGACGAAGGGGGGGGGGGGTGACCAGGGCGTTTAAATTGAGGAAAGTTGGGAGGATGAGAGGGGGGTCTTGAAAAAACAAACGCTCGCAAACAAGTAAGCCAAAAAGGGGGTCGAGGTCGCCCCACGGAAAAAGGTTGAAGAGGCCCCAAGGGGGGGGAAAGATATGGGAGACGGACACTTTTGGGTCGAAGAACACATGTAGAGAGTGTACTCAGGGAAATACCATGGTCCTTATGTGAGTCGAAGCAGGTGAGAAAGGGACTTGTCAACCGTTCTCCGGGGGGACAAGAGGTACCGAGAAAATCTGCTCAAATGAAGAAGAAGGCCAAAACAGAAAACAAGGAACGGGAAAGGCAGACGAAGGATCGATAAAGGAGCACCAAGAATAAACACGACAGGTGCAGTAAAGGAGAGGAATTAATCGAAAAAAGTTGGGAAGTTAAGGAGGCGGCTTTGCCCTTTGCGGTAGGGGGGCGAAAAAGGGAGAAAAACGTGTGAGGGATACGATTGGTAAAGGTGAACACGGGTGTGTCTAACTCCAAGTAAACCCCGAAAAACAGCCAATTAATCCGCTCAAAAACTACGACGGGTCCGGACAGAGGACGGTTGGGGGCTGGTGGTGATCACAGGAGATGGAGGCTAACATAATCAATTTCAAGACGGGAGCTCGGACACAAACGGGGGGAGGGAAGATCTCAGAGGGAAGGAAACGTAGAAAAATGTCAGGCAGGGGAAACAGGTCTGTAGAGGAGATGGTGAGGAAATTGTGGCCAAGGGGGGAAAACCGAAGGGGAGGGGCGCAAAACAAAGCGAGATTCAAATCAATAAGACCGTCCCGAAAAGGAAAGGAACTGCAGAAAATCGAAACCCGCTGGAAGGGGGAACAGGTAGGGGAGAAGGGAAAGAAACTACGGGAAGAGATGGGGACCCTTCAAGGAGGGGAAGGGAAGTCCGCAAATTCTGGACCGAGGAAAAATCGGGACGGGGGGAAATTAGAGAATTCAAGGAAGTTTGGATGGGAAGCAGAAGGAGATCATGAGGAAAGACGCAGGCGCGAAAAAGTGGCGAGACAGGGGAACAAAGTGCCTGTCGGGGGAGTACACAGACTTCCCTTCCGGAATCGAAGACAACTCCAGGAGTACGCGAAGATAAGAGAAACCTGCCCAGGAACCTCAAGGGGGGAGTGCAGTGGGAAGGCACTCAAAAAACTTCAAAAGTACACAAAAGATAGGGAAAAAATGGGAGGAAAGAAGGCCAGAGTCACGCAAGGATCACGCTGTTGCAGAGGGAAGGCACCTTACCCAAGGTTTTTCTCTCTCTCGGTAGGAATGGCAAAGTGCAACGGAGAGGAAGGACAGAAGGGAAACATGGAAAAAGAAAGGATGGCGGGTGAAAAGATGTAGGCGCAAAGGAAGAACCGGGGAAAAAGGAGGGAAAAATCTCCAGGCAATTCTCATTAATATCCTACCTGGGGTCCAAAAAAGGTTGGGCAGGGGGAGATCTCGGAAGGGAAAAGGAAAAGGGAAAAAGAACACAGGCGCCGCATAAATGGGTTGAGATGAGAGATTTTTGAAGCTAGAATCCAGAGGAGGGGAGGGTTTATTACATCTCCTGACAAGGAAAAATAAGGAGAGGGAAAAGCCGAAAATGGGGAACAAGTCTTCCGAACGAAGAGATACAAAGTATTAAAAGATCTGACAAGACGTGGTCAAAAAGGTTGTCCAAAGAGAGGGGAGAAGAAAAATATGAAAAGTAGAAAGGGGGGGAAATCCCCGGGGGGCTCTTCGTGTAGTATTATTTGGAAAAAAAAAAAATCGTAAGAACGAGATACTTGACAAAGTTTGGACAGGAGGGGGGGGCGTTCCAATCCCTTAACAGTCGGCAAGGCGTCTATTAAAGAGGGTAAAGGAACAACGGAGAAGGGGACTGGGATTATCACCCCCAGATAACAATTATATTAATTAGAGGGAGCAAAGAGAAAGATAAGAACGAGGAGGGAGGGAAAATAGGATGAAAAACGACTGGGCTAAGAGACTCAAATTTGGGGAAAAAACGAATTCTTATAGTCTGGGGAAGGGCACCCGAAAAATAAAAGAGGTAAACTCTGTCAGGGGGGGAATGACGGAAGTCTATCAATATGTAAAGGGGTTTTGCTACAACGTTTTGATGTTGAAGCTTCGGAGGAATTCTTCCAAGGGAGAACCTCGTGAGGAGGCTCGCCTTGGGAGAAAATAGAGACAAAACATTATTACTAGCAAAGAAGGGGACTTTCAATGGAGGGAGGATCTACGAGGGAAAAGGGAAGTAAGACAGCCGTCAGGACAAAGGGTCGGCGAAAAAGAAAAAAGAGGTCTAATAGAAGATGAGGAAAATTGGGGGTCCGAGACCCAGTCTTGAAAGGGGGGTGGGGGCGAGGGGGAGAAGCCTGGAATCTCCTCCAAGGGGGGAAAAGAACTTGTGAGGAAAGCTTTCGCGGGGGCCTTGTTGAAGAAGGTATGGTTCTTAACCCTAAATACGGAGAAAAGAGGAAAGTAGGGGGGAACAAAGCCAAAGTGGAAGTAAAAGACAAAAGGGTACTCAGGGAGACGAAAATACGCAGGGTCATTTTTGGGGGGAAAAAAAAAAAAAAAGGGGAAAAGGAGGGCACGAGATTGAAAGAAGGGCAGGGGTGGCCTCCCTGACCAAAGGAGGGGGGTAAAGTTGAGGGTGGGGTCTCCGTGGGGGGGAAAGGAAGAGAAGAAAGAAGAAGAAAACTTGTGGACATATATATGGGGGGGAAAATTTTCGATATGCAAACTCGAGTTCACAGGAAAAGGTGTACAATCGATTGGTCTGAACAGAACTCTTGAGGAGAGTTTCAATCCTGGTATACTTTGATAGGAAGGAGGGGGAAGGATGGGAGAGGGGGAATGCGTGGGAAAGATCGTAGGGAAGAATCTGGGGGGGAATGGTCAGAAAAATCATACTCATGGCGGTAGAAGTGTGGAAACATAGCGCATCTCCAAGAGAGAGACTGGGAGGAAATTTGAGGGTCTCTAATGGAGAAAAACCTGCAAAATAGGGGACCAAAGGAGAAAGTTGAAACGGATATTTTCTAAAAAACAATGGGGGGGGGAGGAGTGGTATATTATGCCAGAAGTGAAAAGACGAAAAAGGTGACGTTTGAAAAGAAGGGAGGAGCAAAAAAATCGAAGAAAAAGTCGCGAAACATGGGATAAAAAGTGAGTCACGCTTCCGACAGGAAGAGAAGCCTGGGGAAAGTTGGTAGGCACTTGTCACCAGTACTTAGGAGGAGAGTGAAAGAAGAAGGGTGCGCGAATGAAGACCAGAAGGTGATTTGTAAGGGGGGGGGGGGGCGTGAGAGCGAGTAATGGGTTCGGGGAGTTCAGTAGATTTCCATGAGGGAGCAACCTAACAGATTGGGGGGGGGGAAAATGGGAAGGAGAAATGTCGAGCCGTCAGGGGAGAAGGAAGGAGAAAACGATGGGGGGAACTCACCAAAAAAAAGGGAATCTGAATCTGAAAAAGGGAGCAAAGAAGGTTTTAAAAGGAGAGAAAAGGGAGGACAGCGCAGGGGGGAAAAAGAAAAATAGGGGAGTCTCCTATCAACGAAAAAAGGAAATCGGGGGACGGTGATTCACGCCCAAGTGAAGGAGGGGGAGGAGCTGAGAAGTACTCATTAAAAAAATGGTCAGGGGGAAAAAAAAAGAAAGGGGGAAAAGAGAAGGGCGAAGAACCAGGGTGTCCAAAAAGAGAAGGGGATGGTCTTGAATACAAACCGAAAGGTTCTGGGCGGGGTGGTGAATGCTGTGCACCGAATAACCACTAATGAGCTTCCAACCATAAAACCCAAGATTGAAATGAAAGGATTCTCGGGGTCTAAAGGAGGGACCTTTGATTGGTTTCCGAAAAAGTGCCTATAGGAGTGGAAAGAAACGGGGGGAAAGGGAGGTTGAGCAACATAATGGGGGACGCAAAAACGAAAAAAAAGACTAGGATCTGTCTGAAAATAAACCAATTAGGGAAGCAGAAAAAGAAAAAAAATGGACTATTGCCTTACGAAAGAAGGGAGAATATCGGAACCCGGAGTTAAGGAATTGGTTTTGCATGTAGGGAAGAGATTGGGGGGAAAGGAGTGCCTTGGGGAGGCTGGGATGGCTTGAGGATGTGGCTTATAGCATTGAATCCTAGGGGGGGAAGGGAGAGGGGAAGTATGCCCCTTGCCGGCGGTTAAAAGATCCAAAGAGGAGAAATCTTCATGGAATAGGACGTAGAAGTAGGATGGGACGGAAATTCGAACCATGGAGACTCATGGGGGGGGCAAAGGGACGTAGCGAATTACAGGAGGAAAAAAAACTCTGTTCTCGGCACCAAGGGGACGTCTCTGGGGGAGACGAGACACGGGCGAGTTTAGATAAAGACTTTTGGGGGGTCTGAAACATAAGGAGATCTCCAGCTAAAAAAGACAGAATTCACTCCATCGAAGGTGAAAAAAAAAATCTCGAGGGATGGAGAGGTTCGGGATGGTGGGGGAAATCTACAGAGGGGAAGAAGAAGGGAAATAGAAGATTCTGTCAGAAAGACCTAGCCGTTTAGAAAGAAAGAATGATATGCGATTCTCCAGTAGGAAGGGTTAAAAGGTCATTTCACGTAGGTAGAGTACGACCCGGGAGGGAACTTCTCTAAGTACTTGAGACATAAGTCGAGGGACCCTCGAATGGGGAACATGTCCGAGGGCGTTGACTGACCTCTATTGCCTGGAGACAGGGAGAGTGCATAAAAACCAAGGAGGAGAGGGAGAGGGGAAAGAACTCTTCCCAATCCGTAAAAGGAGAGGAAGCGGGGACAAGGTGAGATGAGGGCGATTCCAAAGCAGGGTACGAGAAAAAGGGAAGACATGGTGTCGTAAAGGACAGTGGATGAGAGACACGGGCCTTGATCGGGGAATATGAGGGCATGGGGCTTACCGGCGAATTCATGAGGAATCAATAGATCAAAAAACGTGGGCTGGACGGGGGAAACATTCCTAAAAGATCAAGAAGGAAGACTAGGGGTTTGTGTGGCGAAGGCTTTGAATCGGGGGAGCTGTTTATATGGGGAGAGTGAGTCTGCAGAAAAAGGGATAGCAAAAGGGACCGTTAAATAGGGGCAAAAGAAGATCGTGGAAGGCTGTGACCGGATGAATACCGGGGGGGAGTTCCATTCAGGGGATACGACCGGGGTTTGAAAAATATTCTCATGGTGTACTTAAGTGACGCTTGAAAAAAAAGGGTACGGAAGAGGTGAGCGAGGGGAAGCTGGCCGTTTTGGAGGGTAAACGCCGACGAAGCAGGAAAAATCGAGAAAGCGGAGAAGTTGTACCTTCAGCGCACGAAGAAAGAGAAAAAGGGGAAGACTGTCAAGACGGAGGCGAAAATAAAATAAAACAAAATCTCATTTTGCAAATAAAAAAAAGAAAGGAAAAAGAAGGGGCGGCAAAGGAGGAACTTTAAGAACCCGTGTTTGGGGTTCGGCGGAGAAGGTACAGGAGCGCGAAAGGGGGAGAACAGGGACGCAGAGGAGTCGATCAAAACACTTTGGAAATAAACACTCACTGCCCCGTTAGCAGCACGCCATGAGAAGAACCCCTGGTACACCATCCATTTCCGGGACGACTGAGAACCCAAAAGACTAGAGTTCCTTGCGGTGTGATTGGTGCAAAACGGCGAGTTTGGCTTAGGGGAATCAAAGAGGTGCCAAACGAACCGTGCAGAAAATCCAAGAACGGGCTGGTTAGGGGGGACCGACCGGCCCTCCAGGATCGGTCGCTGGTGGAGCACATAGGGGGTGTTCGGTCGTATAGTCTGAGAAACTGTTTCCCCTTTCCGGAAGAGAAGAATGGGACGGATCCAAAACTCTAGAGACAGAAGCTTCAACTAATAGAAAAAGAGGAATTCAACGAAGGGAACGCGTGTTGGGAAAGGTCCAAAGTGGTAGGGGAGACTTAACACACCGGGTGATAGCGGTGGGCAAACCCTTCTGGAGGGCCCTTGTCATTCTAAGTGCACACGGTGGGCGGTCGGATAAAATGATTGAAGCGGGGCTCTCGTACGGGGGGGGACAAGTGATCAGGACTGTTAGGGAAAATGCTGATTTGCACAATTCATCATCGGGGGGGGCTTATTCCACGCTAGAGGTAGGGGGGACTTCTCAGATAGTTAGGTCTAGGAACATTGGGTGTTCAAAGTTTCCGGGACGGGGAAGGCAAGGGGGTCGTCCTAAATTAACAAGGAACTAATAATTGAAGAGAAAAAGATCAAAAGACTGAAAGCAGTCTGTGTGGAGCTGGAGAGGAAAAAGGCGGATGTCAACAGAAAAGAGGCGATAAAAAAGGTTGAAGGGAATACCACGGCCAGGAATCAGATCAGGTTTTACAGCGG
>Ga0179593_1484131_pt1 | contig 18887 bp, 14 predicted proteins | sample CZODoug2_1_08_16_FD_185931 | JGI IMG/M metagenome (GOLD analysis project Ga0179593, IMG submission 185931) | Vadose zone soil fungal communities from Angelo Coast Range Reserve, California, USA - CZODoug2_1_08_16fungal (PacBio error correction) | ecosystem: Environmental > Terrestrial > Soil >...
CTGGGCAAGCTAATAAGACGCTAGCGACGACGCTCAAAATAGCTATGGAGAAAACGCGATAAAAAAACTGAACGGTCGAATCCCCTAAAATTGTAACATTCACATCTGGAAATCTAACTTCCACTATAGAATAGATCGGGGGGGAAGGGAAGGGAAACAAAAATACTCTTCCTTCTTCTTGGCCGAGCGAAAGGAGCGTCGTGAACGGCAGGGAGCCCCGAGTAACTAATCCCAGAGGAGAGAGAACAAAAAAGGAAGAAGAGCAAACGAGCCGCAGCGTCTTTACTCAAGAGGCACAGAAGGGCGATGTCGTTACTCCGTAGAGCGCAGCGCAGATACTAAGATGGGGGGAGAGAAGAAAGCGGCACTTCAAGTCCAAAATATTTCCGCTCACGAACATATGGCCGTGTCAGAGGTTCCACCACGTCCCGATGAAAAAGTCAAAGAGGCGAAAACGGGGGAGGATAGAAAGAAGGGAAAAAGAGCAGGATCAGTGAGAGAGGCCCGTTCCGGCATGTTTAAAGGGAAGGTCAGGGGTGCAGAACGATTGCGATCTCGAAAGAAAAAACGGTGCCCGAAGGACAAGAATCGCTTGGAAAGGGAGGAATAGCCAGACAACACTGGTCCAAACGGGCAAGGACATGCAACGATCGGGAGAGAAAAAGCACGGGGGTCGGAACCAGATCGGAAAACAAGTATAGAAAAAGTGCCGAGCGAAGAGGGAGCAGCGGTGGGGAAGGGGCAGCCGTCAATAGAAAAGAAAATGAAAACGGACACAGTACTCACATCCATCGAGAGGGGGGGAGCGCCTTTAGATTGCTCAGGTATTCGCGAACATGGAATCAAGGCGAAGGCAGAGAGCGAGAAAGCCGCCCGTCAGCTCGTTCTGGGGGACGGGAGTGTTGGATCGCGTCGGTCATCCCTGAACGCCGAGACTTAGGTCAAGGAAGAAGAGAAACCAGCACCAGGAGCTCATATGCGATGACACGGCGAAGAAGGAAAAACGACAGGGGGAATTTGAAGCGCCCCAGAGCGTGAAAGAGGGGTGCCCAGCAAGGCTTTTGCGGACCCAGGGATGGGATCAGAACTCGATGAAAAACTCACTCCGCTCGGACTAGAAGAGAAACCAAACTATACGCTCGTTCCAAAAACTCCTCAAAACGTCGACGAAGAAGCCGGAAGGAAGAAAGCCCACGTCTTCCCAAACGTGAAGAAGACCTTGCTGAAGCAAAGACGATTGCGGAAAGCCACCTTATGCGTAGTCCCACTCGTAGATAGGTTCCTTCCAGTCTCTCAAGGAGTTGAATAGGGCAGAATGGGTCCGGTGGGAAAAGGAACAACGAAATTTCAGATGACGGGAGACACGAAAGAGGTTCCGATAGTCGGCGTATCGGACATCATCTCAGCACCGAAGAACAGACATAGACGGTTGCTCTTACGACTTTATCGTCGACAAAGCTGATCTCACATCGAGGTGGACTAGAGGACCTACTTGAAGGCTTCGGAGATGAGCCCTAAGAAAGGATAGAAGCCCGCTTATTGAGAACGGAGTAGATGGGAAGAATGAGGGTAACTGAAGGGTCGGTGTGGTCCGGGGGATCGTCTGAGAGCCTGACAGAGTCCGGCCAGATCTGGCCGAGAGTGAACTGATCCGTCTTCTCAAATAGTGTCAACTGCAGAAAAACTACACTACGAATATCCGAGGTAAAGTGAAAAAGTCGTCGGATCATAACCTCCTCGTAGAACAGGGCGTCCGTGCGGGGGGCTGTCCTCATTAACCCCAGCGCTTCTTGAAAAAGCCGGGGGGAAGAGGGGGAAGATGAAGACGACAATAAAAGGTGTTACAAGCGCTATTTTCGTGAGAAAGGAAAATACGGGTCCCGGCGCGTGGGTAACGAGCGAGAAGAGCGGGCCCTTTGGAGGCTGCAAAAGAACTCTCACCCAAAAATATCGTCCAGTCTAGGTAAGAGAGAGATGGGGAAGCGTTCCTGGAAACCGACGGGCAAGGATCAAAAAGAGCCGATACGACGATTCGAGTGTCGTGATACCAGGCCTAATGAATGAGAGAGATTCGCATACTTGGCAGGATGGTTCCAGTCTCTTCTAGGGTAAAACCACCCCTCCCTTTAAAATTTCCGGAGTTCTGCGACCATTCGAACAATCGAACGGAGCCTAGAGTGCGCTCACAAATGCTACTACGGATATGCTGCTCGTAACCAGAGGGGAAGCCGCCAGGGATACGGATTGAAGAAAGCCTCAGGGTTGGATCTCGCTTTAGCTTTTGAACGGGATATGAGCAGAAAGAGCGCCGACGAAAGAAGGCTCATGGCTCAGGACCACTCAAAGCAGAACACAAAGGGGAGGAAAATTGGAAAAGATATATATTGATGGTAAGGTAAAGCCGTCGCTTTCCCGAGTCAACCGCAAAAAGTGGTCGGTCTGCAAAGTCCAACGGCTTAAAAAAGATTACAGCGTTCGTGCTCATTTTGCGGGGCTCGAAACGCGCAGAGAACAAGCGGTAGACCCCAAGACTCTACCGTCGATTCGGGGTCTATGGTCGAGGGGAACAAGATCAGAAAAGGTCCTTTCTCATTCGGAAGAGCGAGAGGACAGTACTGGAAAAAACCCGGATCTCGTCCTGCGCGGGTTCATCGAGACGACGAGGTCGCACCCAAGGACTTGAGGACAGTCTTCAAGGGGAGCAAGGCAGGCCTTCGTCGCACGTAGGGGAAATGGGGCTCGAGAGTACTCAAGAAGGCTCTACGGCCGAAAACGGCGCGAGGGGATCCTAAGGGAAAAAGAGAGGCTCAGGGGGACGGCGAGTAGTTATCAATCCAGCAACGGGCCAGGGAGTGACTCGCGCCCCACGGAAGTTCAAAAAACAAGCATGAGAGCTGTTGGAAAAGAAGAAAGCCAGGTCACAGGAGCTCGGGGGGGTTCATTAAGTCAAGGCCGTAACGGAGCACGAGGAAGGACGCTTACTGATCGCTCGGCGCTTTACACTGAAGGAAGAAAAATGATTAAAAGAATAGACTTTGTAATTAGAGAAACGAACTTATGGGCAGAGCTAAAACGAGGCCGGGACTACCAACGATCCGGCGACTCAGCGGAAGGGGAAAGCAACGGAGTCACGGCCGACGCAAGATAGGAAAAGGGGACGGAGCTCAGGGTTAGGTAAGATGCGCACGGGGCGGCCACGCTGGAGCGAGAAACCCAGAGCCAACGGGTAAAGGAAGAACTCGAACAAGTAACTTGTGGGGGGGGAAAAAAGGGAAGGACACCCAGAAGGGAGTGAAGGAATACGGCGGCAAGGGGAAAGGAGAAAAAAAGTTAGTCGTGTTAATGTTTTCGCGCATCTAAAAACTCTAGAACGCGCATGCTATGAACAGAAGACGACTAATTGGGCCGACCGTTTTTCAAACCTAAACGTCACCCTAGAACGTTAAATGACAGCCGTCACTTCAGCATTAACTGTAGACCGAACTTCAGCAGGAGGGAGAAGAGTAAAAGAGCGAAAGAAAGGGAAAAGCGGGCAAGGGGGAGCGGAAGGGGGAGAAGAGGCTACAACCTTCCTCTACGTAGAGGCTGTAGATTGCCTCTTCGTCAATTCGCTAGGCGGACAGGAGAAGTCTCCATCAGAAAGAGGAGCTGTCAGGGGGAGGAATACAAAGCTACCATTCTTACCTCGCAATCCGAAGGTCATGGACAACTAGGGTACACAGTTGTCCTCAAGGACTCAGAGTCAGCTCAGCCTCAGGGGATCCACGGAATCGGTTGGGTGTTTTCATCTCAATTTTGTCATCGGGTCTCCAGGGACTGTCAGGAGGTGGTCGGGTCATGGAACTGGCGTCGTCTCCGGCAAGAGCATGCAGCGTGATCTTCGTTTCGCTTTGGAAGTTGGGAACAGGTCTGAGGAGGGCTGATAGAGTCGCGAACAGCCTTGTCCTTGATCAGATTTCCACATGCAGCGGGGCGGCGACAAAGAGAGCCGAGTTGCTGCTGAGCCTCGAATAAACTTAGGGCAGGCTAGAGTTGGCCTCCGCGGCTAGGGTACCTTTCGTGGGGCTGTATGGGGGGGAGGGAGGACGATCACTCTAGGTTGTCCTCTTCGTCATTGGTGCGTCTCGATAACTAAAAAAGGACCAAAAAGGGCAGGGGTGAAAAACTTAGGAGGGCGACGGGTGACTCTCATTGATGTGCGACCTCCTGACCGGGCATACCCTCGAGGACGGGGAGGAAAGTAACCGATACCGCCGTCGCCAGGGGCCTCAGAGCACCCTGTCGGGAGAAAAAAACGGCACTGAACTCTTCTGGTACCAACCTATACAAAAATCTAGCTACACAAAATTCACAAGGCTTTACCTGTTGCACCTCTAGCAGGAGGGGCGACACGGCGGAGTTACTGAACTCTTTCAGACTGCACGAAAGTTGACACCAGCCTTAGCTGGCTATCTTAACCTGCCATGGGGGTATTGGAACGGGGGGCGGAGGAAAGGAGGCGCGGAGTGCAGCCTGACTCTGCAAAGTTGCTCATTGAGGGTACGGACTGAACGGCGACCACATACGGGTCAGTCTACGAAGAGGGGGATCCGGCCGGCGGCGAGGAGAGATCGGGGGGTCAAGCTTTAAGGGTCTCGTCGGCAGCCCACATCGCGGGCAGGGGCGGCAAATCAAGGGGGCATCGATCCACCTTCCTCAAAGTTTACTTCTATGAAAAAATATCGGAACACATGGGGAGGACTTCCGCCCATCGAAGCCGACTCCGGAGAAATCCATGCAAACCGGCTCTTCACCACGGAGGGAGGGGGAGATCTGGGCGTGCTTGTATTGGGAATCGGGGAAAATGAGACCTCTACGCTTGGCAAGAAAAGGGGCAGAGGCACGCCCGGAGCAGGGGGCACCATACAAAGAAGCTCGGCATAACAATCATAATTTCGACATATCTTGATGAAGGAGGGAGCCTGATTCGAGCTCCAATGGAAGGACGGAAGGGCTTCCCGAATAACGAAGATTTGGGGGACCTTAGGTTCAGTTGTTTATATAGATGGAGAAGCAGTAACTATGAGGGGTTATGTCTCGTAATAATTTCGTAGCAGGGAAAGGAAAACGGCGCGCTCAACAAAAAGTAGGAGTAGCCTTTGAGATCAGAAGACCTAGACTGGACCTCGCCATATTTCGAAATTTAAGTTTGGGTATGGGGGTGGGTTTGAGTTGTTGTTAACAAAAGAGGGGGAAACAAACTTGCCAGTCGTCAAGGGGTCCACCCTGTCCGTGTTTTCAGCCACAGCGGCAAGAAAGGGGGGGGATAACTTCCACTTGAGCTCAGCGATAGTAAAGGATCGATCCTAGAGCTGCAGTGCGAATGTAGCAAGTCGGGGCCCATGGCCGACTATGGAGGAAGAACCGAAACGGGCCGGGGAGAACGCAACAAAAGTCTGAAATCTTCCTGACGACGAAAACTTCCTAATCCACTCCCTGCGAACTCCCCGGTGGAGCGAAAAAAAGCGGCAAGGAAGGACCGGCATTGGAGGGGAAAAAAGGAGAGCGCCGCGTAGATCAAGATCAGGTGTCTCGTAAAAATCTACGCCTTCGGCGCCCCAGGAGGGGCAGGGGCAAGAACATAAAGAAGTCCTGGGTGTACACACTTAAGCGAGCCGAAAACGAAGAAAAAAGATGAAGAAAACCGCAATCAAAAAGAAAAAGGGGACCCAATCAGGAGTGATAGATATACGCTAATCCTTTCTCGGTAGCTGGAACAGGCTGATCACAGTGGCTCTGCCAAACGCTAAGATACTGAAAAGGGGGCCCAAATATAACTACAAAGGGACTGTACGAGTACTATTATAATCACTCTCACCAGCGGGTTGTCCGTCGTGTCACAAGTTACCTGACCATTTAACTTACACCAAGGGGGTGTAAGAATAGAAGCGGAAGAACCAAGTAGAAGCGAAGTGAGGGAGAAAAGTTAGCATCGGTTTGACGACGCGTAGGGGCGCCACGGACCAAAAAATTAGCGGTACACGTACACCGGCGCGAGTTAGGAAGAAGGTTGGTAACACGGGGGATCGAGGGTGTTAGGAGGTAGAGACCGGGATGGATATTATGAAGAATGAGCAGCGAGACTCCAATGGCACGCTCTTGAAAAGGTCGGGGGTCAGTTTCGGATGCGGAAGGGACTGCGTGAACGACGTCTTCCAAGAGAAATCCATAGGCAAGGGAAAAAACGAAGCGACATAATCCGCTATCCCGCGAGGACAATAGGGGGAAGAAGGTGACAAGACGGGCGGGGAAGACCATAAACATATGATGGGAATTCTCAAAGATTACTGTGGAAAAGAGATACCCGGGGGCAAAAGCTATCATCAAAAGTAACGTGGAAAGGGGACAACCCTTCTACCAACCCTTCAGGCGAGGTAAAGAAATTTTCATACCTTCTGCAGGAAGAGAAGAAAAACGCAGAAAAGTCTACTCCGAGTTAAAAAAGTCCTCTGTGAAAACCTAGCGTCAAACAAGATTCCGTGAGAGAAGGACCTAGGAGGGAGGGTAGTCTGTGGGACCAGGAGGAAATCAGAGGTAAGACGAAACTCGGGGGATTTGCCTCGTGCATAAGGTAGAGGTATGAACGCAAACCGAGACTGGGGCCTCGTATGTTTCGCGAGAGACGATTGACTATGATATTCGTCGGAAGAGAACAGAGAAGACCAGGAAAAAAAATCAGAAGTACCAAGGGATCGTTCTCTACAGAGAGTCGCAAGAAACGGTTCTTCCTGCGTAAGCTCAAGGGCAGGGAAGATCTACTCTAGGCCAAAAAATCAAGGGCCCGTGGGCCTAGAGACCGTGCTTCATAATTCCGGGCTGGAGGCGGAACGGCGAGGTAGTTCGGCTACCAACAAAGGGAAAATCAAAAAATCGGCCATGGAAGAGCTATTGAAAGAAGGCAATGCAACGATCGGGGGGACCGCATCGTAACCGACACCCAAACACAGAGGAAGAGCCTGAGTGCCGGGGGAACACCGAGGGCCTTAATCTGTGGAGTCAGTGCTGGGTACTTCCTGCACAACCAGAAAAGCTCAGCCCCGCGACGAAAACCTGCGCAATGGGTGGGTGAAGAGGAAATCCTATAGGTAGTAAGAGAAAAGAAATTCGAACTCTCCTCGACTGATGAACGCTCTTATCCTATCCGGGGGTCGAGGCACCACGTTCTCTAGAGGACTTGGCCGGTACTTCATCTCATCAATGGGGGGGGGGAAAGAACATGAAGAAGTTCAGGATATCCATCACTGGTAATAGACGCAGCTAGGGGCTGCAGGAGGTGGTGGGCATTGTCACTTAGCAGAGGGGTCCATAAAAGGAAGGGAGACCCGTAAGAGTTGTGACTTTTCCGAAGAGGGAGGAATGGTGACCGGATAACTTTCCTTCTAGTGGGAAGAGACCAGACCCCCGAGCTCGGAAGAAAGAAAAAGGTCGATTCTTCCTTAACGCGGTGGAATCGCGCTCTCGCCAAAGAGCAGACGCCTCCAGATACACTAGGAAGGGGGAAAACGTAGAGGGGGGGGGGGGGACTAGAGGGCCGCTTTGAAAATCTCTCTGATAAAAGCGCAGGACACACTCTGAAACAAACAAACAAGATGGAAAGATAAGATGGAAGGGTCGGTCTATCCGGGCTGAGAACGTGCAACCTCAAAGGTAGAGGACAGCCGCAAGTCAGCTCTTCAGCCTTTTGGGTGGCGGCAGGTCGAGGGGAGGGGCAAGAGGGGACCACGACTTCTTCCTTTTTGATACTAGAAACGAGATTCGTTAGCAGGGGGGGGGCGACGGGGAGCAATAACATATCTAAGGGGCAGTGGTTCAAAACCGGAACTTAGCCGAAAAGGAAAGAGCCATTAAAGGTAAGGGAATCCGATGGGTCCGGAAAAGTCACTTCTCTTAAGAAAGGCGCAAAAAGAGTGACAAGAAGGCACAGCGCGCCTGAGTGCCGATAAGGGGAGATCACTTCGGAGGTCAAAGGGGCAAAAAAGAGATTAAGACGGCCTCAGTATGATGGGACGGGGGGGCTGAACAGTGCCGCCGACCCACGAATACAGGCTCGCTCGGGGGAAGTGTAAAGGGCGCGTCAAGCCGACGAATGCCCCGTGAGGGTGATCGACGCAAAGCCGGGAAGTGGACCGCTCTGGCGGCGGAGTCATTCTAGCCCTGGCGCTCACTGGCTTTGCTGCGAAGACAAAGGACGAAAGAGGCACAAAGGCCGGGGGAAGAAAGGATGGGGGAAAAGTTCACTCCAAGGATGAGGAGTTGGGGGGCGTTGTTCTGTGCAGAGATTCCGAGACCAGAGAGGAAGGGCCGGAAAAGAACGGATCATCGAGGCAGCCGAGAGGGAATACTTCAGGGGATGTAGAAGGCACCGAAGAAAGTCAGGACTACTCCCAGGGTCAGAAATAGACCTAGGGAAGGGTCGATAACGTGCGAGATCATCTAATCTGAGGGTCAAACGAGAAACCTAGCCTTCATTCGACTACTTATAGACTGGCTACCCAGTCAAAAAAAATACGAATATACGCGAAGGAACGAACGGTCGGGGGTCGACGGTCTCTGTACGGATGCTAGCCGCCTTCCTCTCTTCCGGGAGGTAGACACATCATCCAAGACCGCGGGACGGTGCGTTAATCCAAAAGATTCTGCCCTCGCAGACGTAAGGGGAGATGAGGGGGGACCGATAAACGCCTCGGGGGAACACCGCAATCGCGTAGCTACTGGAGCGCCTCGAATGTATCTAAACAAGGTTAGACTGGCAACTTGAGCTTTCTTTTCGTAGCCTTAGCGGCGGGAGAAGAGCACAGGGATCAAAGCCTTTAGGACCGTGTGGGTCGGTAGGGAGTCTGTCGGAGAAGGACTCGTCAGAGAAAGAGAAAAAAAAATTTTCAAGAGGACTCTTTCCCCATACAAATGGGGGGCACACGGGGTCAGGTCAATCATCTCGCTCTGGGGAGAACCGCGCATGCACAGCGAGTGTGGTCCTCGAAGGCCTCGGAAAAAAATCTTTCTTGGGGTTATGGCGAACGGAGAGGCTCGTTGACCGCTGCGTTCACAAGGTTGAGGCATCAGACCGAAAACGAAAAAAGGACGAACTATTGGAAAGGAACTTTCTATCCTACCTGGGGACGGAGACGAAATGAGTGCATAGGGGAGACAGAAATCCGCGAGACTAACTCAAGCTCCACCCTCGTCGCCGGCGCGGTAGCAGTAGCAAAAAAATCAATCTGCAGGAAGAAAAAAACACCCGTACTGGCTGGGTACACCTGAGGCTCTGAGCTCAAAGAAAAGGGTGGTGCAAGTTCAAATTGTTTAATCGACAGGGGAAGGGAGCCAGGGACGGGGAAACGTTTCCAGGACTAGGGGTAACGGGAACTGTGAAAGAAAGAGGGTCCTTGAGTCTAAGCTGGAAATTGGCTGCGGCAAAAGCTCATGAAGTCGCGAGCGACTCGCGGGGAGGAAAATGGATCATGCTCGGACAGTGCCTGAGGAAGAAAGGTCCGAAGAGTCTTGAAAACAAGAAAGGGTCACGTGGCGTGCTGCTTTGGAGATCAATGCTTGGAGCAGTAACTGGGGTCTGGATTCTTTTCGCCAGAAGGAATGCATAATGTAGTAGGGAGCAGAAAGGAAGGAGAAAGTTGCTTGCGATCCAAACCAGCAATCTTCCGTAGAACCTCGTAGCTACTCTAAAATTCAATGCTCGCCTCTTTCTAGGGAAAATCCTGAGGGTAGGGCGCTCGCGAAGTGGCTCAAGAGGCGGGGGAAAAGTCGCGGAGGAATCAAGGGTCCGCGGGTCCGTCATCGAGGGAGGCGGGGCAAGCCGTCTTTCTCGAAAGACGCCAAAAGCGAACACTGGCCGAGAGGCAGATGATATCATTGGAGAGTTATTATCGCTCACGGTAAGGTCAACGAAGAAAGGAGAATACCTTTCAGGATTGAAGTTTCGAGGGGGAGGGGAACAAAAAAGGAACAATCGTGTACACGGAAAGGCAACGGTTTCATTCTAGGAGAAAACTACTAAATGGAGGTTGAAGCGAGGCGACTATATTTAGGCGAAAAGCGAAGACTCTCAACAGGAAAAATATATAATGCGGGGGGGGGAAATTCAAAGAATAAAGACGAGCGGACAAGAAGGAAAGATATGTATCTTGATTAAACAAAGGGCCTTCTCCGGTAAATTCAGGTTGTGTTCAGAGCGAAAGACATGGAAAACGCACACTGCCTATCTTTCAGGCAGGACGCGATCAGAAAAAGAAAGAAGCCCATTTGAGGATGTATCAGAGACGGGTCTTCGGGCGTCGGGACCTCACCGAGAGGAGGCCGCGAGACGCTATGACTAATTCAGATTCTAAAAGAGGATGCCACTCAGCAGACGAATCTGAAGGACGCACCGGCGGGACAACTCTTCATGACCAGGAATTTGGTCAAGGGAGGGGGTAAAGTGAGCAAAAAAGGGAAAGGGAGAGGGTTTGAGAAGGGGGTACATCCAATTAGAAAGGACTCAATTTTCTCCCTACAAAGGGCCGTGAGATGGGCCCGCACGAGCTTGCCGACTAAATGTGATCACCGCAGACGATAGGGCGACGAGGCTGAACAATACATCGGAATGCCGTCCGAATCCTTCGAGTAAGGACTGACCAGAGTCATGATCAACATGGGCGAAGCGTGATAGACTCGCTCACAGGGCAAAAAGGCCTTCCCCGACGCGAAGTTGAAGGAGGTAGAGATATCGCCCTCTCTTGTCACGTCTGACAGTACAACTGACGAAAAAGCAGGGGCAAGCGCAGGGGGGCTTAGGATTCAATATCGAAAGGAACTCATGTGGACTGATAAGGGTAGGGAGAGTTCGTGGTGACAGTCTTCTCAACTGAGGAGAAGATGGACCGGGATGCTACCCTGGCTCCTGTCGAGGGTCGAGTAGGTATTCAGAAACGGGGAAACAGACCGGTGGAGAGCAAGGTAAAGTTGTAGCAACGAGAAATGACCTAAGGGGCAAGAGAGGGTTGTTTTCGTAGTTTCATGATAAAGGAAGGCATGAGGCAAACACGGGGAGGCCAGCGAGGGTCCATGTACAGCATCACCCGAAAACAAGAGTAGCCGTGCGGTCCAATAACCTCAAGGAGAAGGGGGGCACTGTAAAACTCCTGGTACGGATGGAGCGCCAACAGCTGAAACTATAGGAGGGTGAGCATAGGATTCAACAGGTCTGGTGGGAAAAGGAGAGGGCGGAACAAGGCTTTGGCGCAAGGAAACGGAAGCACGACCGCAAGTTGACCCGAGAGCGAAAGGAACAGAAATTCCAATCTTGAGAAAAGTGCAAGAGGCCCAAGCACGAGGGGCAAAAAATTAATAACTCAAATAATAAATTTTCCGTGGTAAGCTGCGGAAGACACATAGCGCCCTCACCAGAGTAGGGAAGACGCTTTAGGGGGTAGGGGAATCTATACTCTAGGCGAAACTCAGTCTCTTCTACGGAATTTTCTATAAAGCAAGAAATCGGAGGCAAAACAAAACGTCCGAAACCCACCCCCCCCCCCAAAAAAAAAATAAACAAAACAAAAAAAAAAAACAAAGAAGAACCACCGACGAACAACGGGGAACAACAACCACAAACCCCAACACAAAAAAAACACCACCCCCCAACACACACCCAACAAAAAAAAAAAAAAAAAAAAAAAAAAACCAAACAAAACCCAAAAAAACCAAAAAACAAAAAAAAAAAAAAAAAACAAAAAAAAAAAAAAAAACCAACAAAAAAACCAACCGGGGGGGGGGGGGGGGGTTGAGGATATTATATGGAACGGCTAGCTCCTCTAAAGTCCCTCTCCAAAAAAGGAAGCGACGTAGGACTAAATGGGACGTCGATCATAGGAGGAGAATGACCTAAAGCCACTACGTCACTCTTATCTTAGAGGGGAATACTAGAGAAGCCTCTTCTCACGGTTTCCGTCGACGGCTTAATGCGATACGGGCAGAAGTGAAATTCGTGATGGGGGAAAAGGGAGGTCAGTACCTAAAAGATTACGTCAGGACGGCGAGAGGACAAGCATCGATTTCCTACCGAAAAAAAATAGCGCTGAAAGAGTACGGCAAAAAAAACCACCGCCCACACGAGAGAAGTCGATTGTACAACCAACGAGTTAACTCATGCCGTCCTGTCGGGGCGGGTCTTTAAGGATGACTTTAATGCACCAAAAAAGAGCGCGAGAACCGACAGGTGGACAGGCGCATGGTACGAGAAGGAAGGTAACTTACTATTCAGGTCGAGACGACAATTTCTCAGGGTAAGATTGCGACTGCCCGAGGGTAAATAGGGGGCGGAGGCAAATAGATCCGGCTATCGGAGAGAAATAACCTTCTGTGTTAGGACAGAGGTAGAAGACTGGTAGCTCAGAGGAAAGGACGGTAGTCACAAGAGAGCTGAGTGCCTTCAGAGGGAGGGGGACTGGCGGTACGCCAGTCACTACGGACCCTTACCACCTCTCCCTGTAAATGCATGGAATTGGTGTCAAGTGCGTCACTTGTACCTGCATTGTTAAATAAAGGGTGTTCTTCGAAAAAGGACGTCCTCTAGAACAGTTAAATCACTTAAGAAAACTTAAACCGTGACTATCTCAGGGGAGAGGACTTGGAATGGCGAAATTCAACTAGAACTCACAACGTCTTGAGTCGGTCCTGGGTTGGCTAGGGAAGCGAAGCTGTGTCAGGGTTCAACTCGCTCATTCTCGAAGCAGGGAGGGTAACCTCCTGAACATCAATATATCGCAACAAAAAACACGGGTATGATGTAAAAATAAGGTTGCGGGTGTGACGGCGTCGAGACAGAGATTCAAACAGCTCTCACCTCTGGACTCGTAGACCTGGAAGAAAAGAAAGGCCTAACAATAAGGTGGGGGGGTATAAAGGGGAGGTTAAAAATGGGAGAGGAGCGGAGCTGGAAGGGCCGTACCCTGGGTACGGAGACGGGTACCATAACGTGATACGGAGGGGACGACGGGGAGGGGCAAGGAGCATTCGACTTACAGTTGGAAAACCTTAACAAGGATCCTGAGATGCTTGAACATTAACCGAGCCTCCTGGCTTAAGGGCAAGGGCTTCGCCACAGGCAAGTAGGGAAGAAATCGTAGGAATCTGAAGAGGAGCTGGTCTCCAGTGCCTTCGGCTGGGCTCGGCATGTAATGGAAAGTGACACGAGATGACAAGGCATGAGACGGAAGGCTGCTCAGGGGGGTGCGTCCAAACACGCTCTGTCTCCGACGGCGACTTCGAGGATCAATAACGGGCCGGGCTTCTAGCGCAAAGAATCGTGGCTACATAGTCGACCCGGACAGGCGAGGGCATGACACTCCAGAAGTGAGGGGAGAGCCTCTCACTGGGTTGGTTGAAGGGAGGGAAGAATACCGGCACGACGTACGGGCACATGACGCGACGCTTAAAATAAATTTTACAACCTGAGAGAGGAGTGGATGTTTTTTCCTGTTTCCGAAGAGGCGAGACTAGAGTCATGTCCTGTTACTCGAGACAGGCAGATAGTTCTCTTACATGTGAAGATGCCTACGAGTCAACAAGTGAAAAAAGAAATCACGCAAATGGGGTAATTCCAGGTACTCTTCACTTGGGGTCTGGGGGGGGGTTTGTTGTTTGGCTGAGTTCCTGCGGCGGGCGAAGATGCGGGAAGAGTAAGTCATGTAGGGACCTTCTAGTGAGGGATCGCGGTGAATCAGATCCGTCCTAAAAAGTTATAGGGCTTGTGGAGCGTAAAGGGTTAGTCTAGGCCAGAAGATCAATAGTCCACCGGTTCCCGAAGAAAGAGATCCGAGTTCTGTGCACTTCATAACTAGAAAGAAAGTCCTCAGCACCAGGAAGGGCAGATGGATGCACGATTCTACGGCTGTTCCTACAACCACATCTCGGTCGGAGACGACCTCTTTTGAGCCGTCGCTCGTGGCGGGAAAAGTTGGGAACGCGGCTGGAGGCAAGAGAAATAAGGGGTCGCTCCTTAGGAGGGGGCTGCGGCCATGGGGCTCCTGAATCTTCGGAGTGTGCAGAGGCGTGACAGGCGCGCAACGGGAAGCTGGGAGTCCGGCAACAGCCTTGTAGTTACTCTTAACCTGGGTGTCCGAGGGATATTCGAAAAAGATCACGTGGCGCTTGTAAATCCCCGCGCCTGCCGGAGAAGGCCGGACTGGGCCTCGCTAGTGGGGGCTCCTTTCATGGAGTTATTGCGCAGAAAGGAGCGTCAGCTGGGAAGTGAACATCCTGCAAAGCGAATACGGGGGGGCACGAGCGAACAAGAAGGGAACTGGACTAGGACAGGAGTCATCTTCCTGAGAAGGGCTCTCAAAAAGAGGGGCGATGATAGGACCCAGCCCAGAAGGCAAAAACGACTGCCCAAAAAAGAGAGGCTGCGTCAGTGCGGCTCATCCTCGTACTTCAGGCCATACGCGTCTTAAAAAGAATCTAGACGGGATCCAGACAGGTATCGCAGGCTTTAGGGGTCGCGGAAGCAGGGCGAAAAAATTCTCTGCTGTGATTTACTGTCCGAACCGTGACACCCATCGGGCGCGTTGGCTATCTCTACTGACTCTTTCGGGGAACGGGGAAAAAAAGCTCCTGAGCGAGCCGGAAGAATCGCCGCGCGCAAAAGTATAAATCTCAAGCTTTCCATTACGGGAAAAATGACGGACGATAACTGCTTCAGGCGAATCGGCTCGGTCCGGTCATCGATCAAAAAAGGAATCAGGTTCTGCGTCAGTATTAGAATCTGGAACCTAACAGCTTGAACGTCAAGAATGTAGGAGTCTACTCAAAACTGCGCCTGGGACGTCTGAGTATGAAAACAACAGAAGATTAAGGAGCCACTCAAAAAGGCGCTCGATATCTCCAGGACGCCGAGGAAAGGGAGCGTCACCGGCCGGCTTCGTCAACAAGCGAAAAAGGGGAGACGTAAGAAGTAAATTTCGGTCTCAGGGGAAAAGATGTCAGGTCGGTCGTCATCGATGACGCGAGCCCGCTACGTGGAGGACACACTTCCGTACGTGCGCTCAGAAGGCATAGCAGGCTCTTATCGTCAACGAAGGGGACTAGAGGGAGAGAGCCAGGTGAGAAGGAATTCGTCCTAGCTCCCAACAATCGTTCGGAAGGAGGAAAGGGGAAAGATGACAAGACGAAGGGCTGCTATTTCCGAAGAGAGACGGGGGTGTCAGGGGCTTGCCAAGAAGAGGGATATACAACAACAAACGGATGAAATAGAAATCGCGGAGGGGATGGAGAAGGAAAATTGAGAGGAGGCCGGAAGTGCGTCTTGAAAATAGCCTGAAAAAACTTGAGCCTGTAGGGCGAGGGTACAAATGTCTGTCTCCGGAGCCGCAATTAGCCTGAAGTTCCATATTCTTCGGTGAGTCGGAATAAGAATCATACCTTCTCTTCGGGAGGCTGAGCCCCGCCCTTTTCTCTTGGTCAGGAGGGGTGCCTCACCGAGCGGGCGGGAGAGGGGGTAAGGAAATGGAACCTGCCAGAGTCAGGGAAGGGCTACACGCTAAAGGCTAGGCTCCTGCCAATGTGAAAGCCCAGAGACGGCTGCAGCGTTCGCGTAGAGGAAGAGAAGAGGAAAAAAGTGAGCGGGGGTAGTGACGTCTTAAGCAATTAGCCTTCAAGAGCCCTCGTCAGGACGGAGCAGTCGAAAGGAGGGCCGTGGAAGCGGGTCCATCTAAACGTACTAGCAGAAGCAGAAACAAAGAAATGAACAAAGAAAGAGAGGGACGCTACTGAAAAAAAAGTACCCCCAACAAATGAAAGAGAGGATGAGGCGGGGAAGGATTGGAGGGTCAGAGATAAGCGGGAATATCGAAGGGGCGTAGAAATAAGTCCCCTATCCATCGGAAAATAAGGGAAGGCTGGACAGGCTAACTTTCTTAATGCAGCCCATTTGGGTTAATCACCGGTAGGCCCGCGGACGGAAAGAGGGCCAGCTTTCCCGCCTTCCCGACTACATCTACGGGGGGAACTCTGGGAGATGATACACAAGCCAAGGGTAAGAAAAAAAAAAAAAAGAAATCGGGATGCCCTGACTATCATTTTGAGACTCCTCAGGGGGCTTCCTACAGGCGAGCAGAAAAAGTAGAACCTATAGTCATCAGAGAATCGGCGGCAAGTGGAACAGGAAACGCTCTCTGAGGATGATTAACGTAACAGGTAGAGGCGCTCTCGTTCCTAGTTTGGACAGGCAGTGTCAAGAAGGGGATTAGGTCGAATAGATGGTGGTAGAGATATATACAGGAGGGGAAAAAAAGAGAGAAACCGCCAATTCATCGTGCGTTGTTGGGCGTGCTTTCGGACGGGGCCGAGTAAAGGCCTCTTCCAAGAGATACTCAAAGATAAAGGAGAAATCAAGACCGAGGAAAACGAGCAAGAGCCCGACACCTGCTAGTAAAGTTCCTAACTTTCCCGAACGAAGAGCTTGATCCTGCGCAGTTTTCATGTATATACCAAGATGGATGTCCTTTGAAGGGCATTACAGGTACCAGTCTGGGGAGCAGACATATGGCCAACGGGAAGGGCAGAGCCTTCCAAAACTCCGGAAAAAAACGACGAGAACGGAGTGTGTGAAGCGAATGCGAAAGAAGTGACCGTCGAAAACACATTCCAGTAAAGAGAAAAAAAGAAAGTGGGGGCCTTGCTGCCGGACTCACAAGATCATTCCCTAGGGTACCTAATTGAGTCAGAGAGGACCTCGGGACGGGGCAAAACTTAATAGCGGGGAAAAAAGAGAAGTAGGGTTACTAGGAGGTAAAGTTATGAACTAAAATAACTGGAGTCGAGAGTATTCTGGGAAGAAAGAAGGAAGTAACTAGGGGATAGCTCGAATACAGAAGGAACTCTGAAACATCAACAATAGTCAGTACGAAAAGGAGCCGTCTCGTACTATTCATCCTCCTTCATGCTCCATGAAAGGACGACCTTCTGATCAAACTCGCTCCTGCATACGCTATTCCCGTTTGGAAGGTCTACCTGGCGACGTCATTAAATTGGGGGAAAGGTCTTATGTGGTTGAGGGGTACTTAGGCCGCCGGCAAAAGAGAGTAAATGACATCAGGTCTATGTATCGGTCAAGGAATCCTTCTTGAAGAATTATTGAAATGAAAACGAGCCAACGACTATATCCAAAGGTAAAAAGAAAACCGTCGCGCACCTTAATTAGGACGGAGTGCCGGTTCTGATCAGCCCCACATCAGAATCCTACCCTACGTTGTGAGACTCGTCTGAGTGAAGGGAGAAGGGTGTTTCAGGAACTACTATTAGGCATACTGGAAAACATCACGGGTTCGTCATGCCATAGGCGTTAGCTACTACGGTCTTCAAGCGTGATACCGGACTCGTTTCTGGAGGGTCACCCTTATCACGCAGGGAGTCTATGGGCGTCGGAAGTCGTCAGCTAAAAGGATGGCCAAGTAAAGTCCTCTGACGCGTGAACATCGAGCAGGAGGGGGAGGAATTCCGATTCTACTTTAACTTCCACGTAGAGGGCCGAAGAAAAAAAGGGGATGCTCTCCAAATTACGGGCAGGGTAAAATTGGCCAGGGAGCTGCAGAAAGGGGAACAAAGGTCCGGGTGAAACAGGGAAAGGGGTATTGCTAGAGAGGCCCGGCGCGCACCTTAATCAAGACGGGTATCGCTGAAGACAGTGCGCTGTTTACAGGGAGCCGCTCCTCCTACGAAAGAAATACTAACTGAGAGATGAAGAGGGGGGCGGCATATCACTAGAGGTTGCAGCGGTTGATCTCTGAGGGGAAGATGGGGAAAAAGTCAGACCAATCAATAGCTCTAGGGGAGAGGAAATATTTCTGGGGACGTTCGTCCTTAGCAATAGCGAGCGTTTCAAACCTCTAAAGACGGGAGCCGAAAGCCGGTTCGGAGAGGAACTCCTGTGGGATGTATCGTTCGGCTTTAGGGAGTTGGGAGAGAAGATAGATAGTCACCCTAGGATCTTACAGGTGGACGAAAGAGAGGAGGCGTGCTGTGTGCGGGCGGGCGAAAAGGGGACTCCAAGATTCAGACGTAACGGTTGCCTCACCAAGGCAGGCAAGGGGAGAAGGATGAACATCCCTACGAGGGAGGGACGGGAGTACGCGCAGGGAAGAGCGCTCGGGCTACGGTGAAAACGGAGACGGAATCTGTCCAAAGAGGGATCCGAGGGATAACAAATTCCAGACTTGTTGGTCGAGAGGGCACTCGGAATACCCGAGCAGGGGGAATGACTGCAGGAGATAGAAGAGATAAACTTCTGAGTCATTTTTGACGTCCTAACTCTAGAGATATAAGAAGGCCAGGGGTGGTCGAAGGGTCGTCCTGGGAAAGTGGGCTGGGGTCGTGCCACGTAATCAGTGTCGGGAAAATACAGAGAAACCCTTCAGAAGATTCGGTCATCACGCTAACCGGAGGGCGGGGAGAAAGGGTGTGGGGAGCAATGGCTTAAAGAAGCAGCTAAGGGACCAGGACGAGAAAAAGGAGGGGTGGTCTCGGAAGAATAAGCCGACTCGTCGGGGAGGGGTGCATGGCCGAGGTGGCTAAACGATTCCCAAGGGGTAGGCTCGGGACCAGAAATGCTTGGAAGATTCGACGACTTATGGTTGAAAGGCAGAAACGACGAACTGGGAAAACCCATCTCCGGGGCAAGTCGAATCGGGACCGGGCATTACGCCAGGGGGTTAATACTCGACACGGGTTCGTCAGGACGGCTCTAAGACTATACTAAGAGAAGAGTGCCGTCAGGGAGGGAAAATCCGTCGAAGTAGAGGTTTCATAATCTCTTTGTCAACTTCTGAAAGGGGGGATGGGTTGGCGGGGATGAAAGTTCA
>Ga0179593_1259392_pt1 | contig 18886 bp, 28 predicted proteins | sample CZODoug2_1_08_16_FD_185931 | JGI IMG/M metagenome (GOLD analysis project Ga0179593, IMG submission 185931) | Vadose zone soil fungal communities from Angelo Coast Range Reserve, California, USA - CZODoug2_1_08_16fungal (PacBio error correction) | ecosystem: Environmental > Terrestrial > Soil >...
TCAGAAAAAAAAAAAAAAAGAAGGACCGGGTCGTTGAAATTAGATCCAGGTGCAAAACATCGGTGCTGTCGCTGAATTGTGGCCTGAGCGCAGCACCAGGAGGGGGCACGCATAGAGCCAATCGCTTGGGTTGGGAAGTTTCTTAATGGAGAAAAGAGAAATTTCCCGCTGAAAAACGGGCAAACGGATTTAAATGAGGGAGGAGGAGGAGAAAGAGTTGGAGAGAAAAAAGAATAAAAAGCAGCACTTTCAGCGACTGGGGTTTGCCGCGAGGGGGCCAGAAATGGCGAAACGGGGGTAACAAACAAGCACCTGGGGAGAATTTGAGTAGGGGGGTAACAAAGGAAATGGAAACCCAACTAAAACCTTTGTGGCGCGTGGTCAAAGAGAAAAAAAGAAGAGAAGAAAAGCCCGAGATTGAGAAGGCGACGGGGGAAAAAAACACTCAAAAAGCGCGCAGACAACCATTACATAAAAAATGGGGAAAAGACCACTGATGTCGTGTTTAGGGTTTCCTTAGAGAGGTGCGAAAGGTGCAGTGGCGAACAAACGGGTTATGGGAAAAAAAGGGGGTAGACCTAAGGGGGGGGAGGGAGGGGGGGGCAGTCTAGGGAAGGTTAGGAAGAGCGAGGGGGGTATTAGAGGTTTAATACTAAGGCGCTCCACGCCCCCACCAAAAAGAACACGCATGGGGAAACACAAAAGGCTCGTATCCGTAATCTAAAACAGCAGCTTAAAAAAAAAAGTAGGGGAGAGACAGGGGGAAAAAAGCGTGCTCCGGGGGTGGAAGAGGGTAATGGGAAAAAATGTTGGCATCCGGGGAGTCCATCGCAAGAGGGAAAAAAGGGAACTACGCTGGGGGAAGGGTTCGCATCAAAAAAAAAAAACAAGAGCAGTATAAACAAGCGGACAACCCGGACATCGGGGCAATGAGTAAAAAGTTTAAAGCAGGGTTTTGGGAAAAGTTTTGAGGGGGTGCGAGAGGGGTTCACAAGGTCAATTGATAAAGTAATCCCGACCTTGACGAGGCTGTCAAAAACCCCAAGGTGCTTCCAGGACCGAAACGGTCCCAGCCAATTGGAGTAAGTTGGCACGGAAAAGAACAACTAGAAGGAGCTGAGCGACAGGGAAGTTTGGGGGAGGGGGAAAGGGGAGTCCGATTTGTCGTACCGAGCTGGTGGTCGGGGGGTATCTAAATGCCGGTGGGGGGGGCGAAGAAGCGTTTTAGAATGCAAAAAAATTAAAGGTGGGGGGGGGGGAAAGAAATACCTGAGGACTAAAGCAAAAGCAAAATTGGCCGGGCTTTGACCCCGCGCGAAGCTGCAAAGGTTTGGGGAGGAAAAAGGAAGCCGCTCCGATGAAGGGGGGTGGGAGAGGGAACGCTCGTGGCTCCTGAAAATTAAGGCCGTTTCGCGCGGGAAGAAAAAGAGGTCGGGGGAAAAAAAGTGAAGTCAAGGAAAAAAAAGGGGTGGGGGGACACGGTTGATAAGAAAAGGCTGGGGGAAGAAAAAGCCGGAGAATGCTTTTTTTCCGGATCTGCCAATTGAAATAGGGGGAATAATCTCAAAACGAAGGGGAAAAATCGGACGGACGGCCGAAAGTGATGTGGGAGAGGTATGTAAAACAAAAATTCGGGGTTTGGGGGCAGGGAGAAGGGAACCATGAAACGGCATAGAAAGCAATTTCGGGGGAACCACTTTTCTCGACCAGGAAAATGGCCGAAAGGTTCGGGGATTAATGAAAGAGAGGAACGGCTATCTGGCGGGAGATTCGTCAATACGGCATATGAACTACCATTCTGGAGTAATGCGACGGAGTCCAGTTCCCGGAGTGAAAGCGACAGAAAAGTGCAACAACTTAGGACTAATTGCCAAGGAGAGTCATCTCAGGGGGTGGACCCTTTAAAAAAAAAGTTCAAAAGAATGTCCAATGGGGGAAGAATTCAAAATGTCCCACAAAGTGGGTCTAGAACGGGAATCGGGCAGAATTCTGTCCAACCTCTGCGCAGTGAACTTCACAAGGAAAGATCGTCTTCGTTAGGCTCTCTTCTTTCACAATAAAAACTGACTCAACTAAAGGGAGCATGGATAATGCCCAGGAGCTAAATCACCCACTATTTGAAAAACAGGGGAAGATGAGAAAAAATTGGAAGGTGGCTGTAAAAAATTGGGCCAGGGAGTCAAGAACGGAACGAAGCACTTTAGGGAAGGGGAGGTCAATGTGGTGTCGAAAACAGAACAGGGTCCTGTCGGGTTGGGTGGACCTTTCTACAAAATGGAGTGGCTCGGGCGAAGGAAAAGGAATCATGTGAAAAACTTTGTATCTCCAGCGATTTCGCAAAGCCGGCTCCACATTTGTGGACACACGAACAGGCCAAAAGAGGTTTTTGGACAAAAACTAACCACCCCGGTTGTGGTGAGACTGGGCCGTGCTGAAAAAAATCGGACAGAGGGGAGCAGAATAGTCATGACCGTCTGGGGGGAGGTGCCCTGCCCTCGGGCAGTATAAAAAATATCGAAAGGAACTATGAAAGGGGGGGGGCACCAGGACGTTGAAAGAAGGCGTGCCTTGTTCCCCAACACCACAACAACAAAAAAAAAACGAGGACTGCAACGTCCGGACCGGGGAGGGGGGGGGACGGCCACAGGCGTCTCATAAAAGGACGGAAGGGGGGAGGCTCCGGGGGGACGAGGGGACCAAGGGGGGGGGGGGGGGGGGGACACCCGAAACGATGGGAGTTAAGCACCACAAAAAAAACTTAGAAATGGGAAGGAACTACCCTCCAGATCTCGAATCACCAAAAAAAATAGGAAGGAAGAGGACGGAGTGTCCTTTTATCAACCAGACGATCGACGTTGATGACACTCCAAAACTAGAGAGTTGGAGGAAAAAAAAAAATGGGGGGGGAAAACAGCCCGTAATGAGCTTCCAACAACTCAAACGTCGACGACGAAACGACGGGAAAATTGGCTTAGGGAAAATTGCAACCTGATTTCCCTTTTTCCGGAGACCCAATCATGACACCTTCGAAAAAATCGAAATGAAACCAAGGGGAAAGGCAACCGGGACGAAGGGGCGGGGGGGGGGAGGAAAACGGTCAATATCCAAAAGGGGTCCGATCAAATCCAAAGGCTTCCGTCCACCAACCACCACAGTCCCGGTGTGGAAAAGAAAAAAAAATCCCTGGAGCACTAATCAAATGGTTCAAACAAAATTTGTGGGGTAGGGGCCGCGTTTTTTTTTTCGAATGCGCACGATTAAGAAAGGAAACAGGGGTGGAAACAGAGGGAAAAAACAAATCCCCCAAGTTTGCAAAGACAGAAACCTTTGGGGGATGTCCGAACCAATGACACCTTCGAGATAAAAGGGGAGGTGAGGAGAGGAAAGGGGGAATTTTAAGGGAAAAAAAAACGGGGTTGTTTGAATCATCTCCGAATTCGCTCAAGAGAAGGGTGATGTGGCCGAAGCGGCGGAGGAAACTCCATGAGCAATGGCGTTCATAAGGAGAAAACAGAAAACAACAGGGCCAAACTTTCTCCGTTGGGACAAGCTTAAAAAGGGGAGACACACCACTTATTGAATCTCAAAATGTGAAACATAAGTTGCCCGGGACAGGCAAAGATGGCAAGCCTTGCCTGGAAAAGAGAAAGGAAAAAAGGAAAAGTCGGAAATCATTCACCGGGAGCACTGAACCGCGTAGATAGGTGGCAGGTCAGCCCATAAGTCCCGAGAGATAAAAAAGAAGCAGAATAGGGGGCTAAGAACGGAAAATCCGCCAGATAAGCAGGCCAACACGCGGAACAAGAAGGTAGTCCCCGCAGTCCGCAATTGTAGATTATAAAAAAAAAAAAAGGGGCAAAGACACAGGACTTCTATTTAAAACGGGGGGGTGGGAAAATAGGGTGTGAAAGGAACGATCTCACCGGGCGACAACCCCAAAAAGTGGCCCCTCCCCTTCCAACAAAACTACTGGGAAATAGTGGGGAGGAACGTGATATAAAAAAGGGAAGGATTATGGACCCAAAAGGAATGCACTCGGAACCGAAAAATAAAAGTCCTCACGGCTGAAAACGGCCCAAGGCCAGGTGGGCAGGGGGAGAAAGGGAAAAAAAACCACATTGGGGGGGGGCCGCAGTTGAAAAACCCTAAGATTTGACTGCCCAAGTACCTCCTAGAAATCAGGAGGAAAACGGGAAGAAGAAAACCGGGTACATGACGCAACCTGAATAGAGCAGGCAGCATGAAAGAAAAAAGAACAGGGAAGAAGTAATCCAAACTTGTTTGGCTTACGAGCCCGAAGGGGAAAAACAGGACTGTGGAGGAGGAACGCGGGAACACCCCGACGCCAACACGTAGAGCTAGCGAAAACAAAACAGCCGCGGTATCACTGGAAAGGAAAGGGTAAAGAAAACATCTCAAAAGAAGTGGGGCCAAACAAAAAACACGCCTTTAGGGTTGTATATGAACCGGGGTTGAAATAGCCCTTGGCTTCCCGTCCGTTGGGGGGGAAAGGGGCTGGGTACAGGAAAAAAAGGTAGACACGAATAAGCTAAAAACAGGGAAAAGGGGGGGGGGGGGACCTAAAAAAAAAAAATTCCAAACCCAACAAAACACCCTCGCCAATCAGGAAGCGAAGATGGGACGAATTATCAGGGGGGAAGGGGGGAGTCGCCAAAGGAAAAAAAAAAAAACAAGTCAGTTCACACCTGATGACCCCGCATAATACCACTGCTAGACTCGAACTCAGGGTTGGTGACCCAGCGAAAAATAAAGAGGGAGGGCACTTAGAAAAAAATGGGCGCACTCAACAGATAGCACGCTTGGTGAGGGGGGGGGGAGACGAAAAATGTGTGAGTCCTCTAAACAAAAAAAAAGAGGGAAAAAAATGAAAAAAAAAAACAACAAACGCAATTAGGTCAGAAAACGGAAAAAAAAGGAACCCTGGTGGGTGACGCAAAAAACCTTTGGCAACAACCTCGAAGGAACAGGAACACGGAGAATACGGGGTCAAACAAAGGAAGGGGTGGGGTGGGGAGGAAGACGTCTTGATGAACTCACCCTCTTCTCGCTGTGAATTCCAAACAGAAAAGGATAGATGGGTGTTTCCACGCTCCAAAAGTCGGGTGAATCAGGCAGAATACTGCAGGAGAAAAAAACTTAAAAAGTGGTCAAAACTTTTCGTCCAGGTAGACCCCTCTGGCAAAAAAAACATGCAGAAAGTAAAGGGGGAAGTGCTAATTGGTAGGATCTCAACCGTTTACTGATTCGCCAGAAATCCAAAGCATTGGAAGAACCAAAACAGCGAATAAAGCCAGTACGCGAGGAAATTAATTAAACGTTCAAAAGACAATGGGGGTCAAAACTTTGGGGAAAGAACGTAAAAAAAAAAAGTGACCCAGGACGGGCCTGTGCAGCTAAATAAAAAAGAACAAAAAGGGCACCAGAATTTTACATATCGAAAACCCTGACTAAGGACCAAAAGAGGGGAAGAGGGGAAATCTTCTACCAATAAAAAAAAACACAAGGGGGAGGAAGCAGATACTCACAAAAAAAAAAAGACACTTAAAAAACGGGGGGGTTGCGGGGGTGGAGAAGAGAGGAGAGGACAGTTGTAGTGGGGGCCTTTGGAGATGCGGCTCGAGGAAGAAGAAGCGCTGAGGCATGAGGTAGGGGATCAGGGAGGGTTGTACGAAATGCCTGGAGGGTGATGGCCAGACGGAGGGGAGGATTGTGGCTCACGCAACATGATGGTCTGGAGAGAGGTGAAAACTACCCTGATAGAGGCGAGTTCTGGGGTGCAAATCCATAACTGGTAAAACCCAACCCAGTGGCTTGGGTCAAAGGATCTTCAATTCAAAATTAGCCGGATGCCCGGGTTGGCGGCGAAGGCCAATGGCACGGCAATGTACAATGGAAGCGGAAATGCCTCAAAGAACGTGGGAGAGAAACGAAAAGGGAAAAATAACAGGGGGGAATAGAAGCTTTTGCCTCGGTTTTAGAAAAAAAAACTGAGTAAACGTTGGGGTACACGTAAACGGGGGGGGGGGGACTCTAATTAAGATGTCGGAAGATGCAACAAAAAAAAAAAACCATTTGCAAAAACTGGTAAAAATGAGATCGAGGTAGCAAAAGACCGCATTGTCTCAAATGCAGGGAAAAGGAAGGGGAAACAAAGATCAACACAGACAACAATTCAAACAATGCATTGAACACACGATGGCTTCCTGGTGGTAAATTATGTGGCCTAAAAAAGGGGGGACTGGATAAAAAAGGGGGGGGGGGGGGGGTGAACAGGGAAAACTAAGGGGGGAGGGTATGTGGGCGAGATGCCGCCGCAGGAGTATCTCATTACAAGCTAAAACCACCCCATCACGCAAAGGGGGGATTGGGAAGAAAAAAGGGGTAGCAAGGTCTAAAAACAGAAGATTAGGGGGGGGGGGGGGGGGTGGGGGGGGGGGGGGGGGTGTGTGGGGGTGTGGGGGGGGGGGGTCAGGGGGTGTGGGGGAGGGTGGGGGGGGGGGGGGGGTGAGGGGGGTGGGGAGGGAGTGGGGGGGGGGGCAAAAAAAGTAGTTCTTGAACTTCATATTGTGCCAGAGTCCACTCAATCTGAAGGAAAAAAAAAAATTTAGCTCATCCACCAAGAGACATCGAAAAGGAAATCTGGCAAAAGAAACTGATGCGTGGATGAAAGTCCAGGGGTTGGAGTTGAGGTGTTGCTCGAAAGGCTTGGGGCGAATTCATCATACACTAAAGGGGAGGGGAAAAAGAAAAAAGTTCATTCCCACGGAGAAAAAAGGGGAGGAAATGTTCAACGCTTAGAAAGGAGTGACGACCTCGAATTTTGGAGAACTTGGCGTCCGAGAAAACGATACCTAGTAGGGACTGACGAGGGAGGAAAGGGGGGGGAAAAAAAAACTTTTTAAAAAGGAAGTTAAACGGGAAATGGGCATCCGCCCCCGGGAAGAGAAATCAAGCAAACTCAAACGTTGGGGCATGTCTGAGAGGAGCAAAGAAAATGGTTTGGTGGAGGAATAACACCTATGTGTTGGCGGAGGGAACCGAAACTTAATTGGTGGGGGAGGGAAGGTGAGGTTAAAAGGACAGAGTCGCGGAAGTTGGGAAAAAACAACGCTCGGATTGACAAAAGCAGCCAAAAAAAAAATGGGGAAGGGGGGTGAACTTACAGAAAGACTGTTAGAACGACGACACTTGGGGGGGGTGGTCCTGTCGGAGGGGGGGGAGGGCAGGAAACAAGGGGGGAAAGACGCTTTCGCAGAAAAAAAAAAAAGGAGGTGACCCCAAGTTGGACCAATGGGGAGGTCCTGAAACCAGGAACAGACAAAAAAAGCCGGGGGGCGGAAACAAAAATTTAGAAAAAAAAAAAAAGGCCAGGCTGTTCAGGGCTGGGAGGGGAAGGGAAATATGCCTACTACTGCGTGATGGATCCTCGATGCCGGAAGGAGAAAAAGTACTACCTAGAAGCAAGAAAAGAGGGGGACTGGCACGCACCACGAAGCGGGGGGGGAAAGCGCCCAAAAATTTTGGATGACACCACAGAAGCGCAGGAATGCACAAGTAAAAAAAAAAAAAGTGACTATTACAAAATTGTAGAGGTCAAGACGCCAGGGGTGGGTGGAGGAAAAGGGTTAAGGGAAAGAGGGGGCTATACGAAGCCGGTTGGGCAGTTTTTTCAACAAACACAAACAGACCTCACAGACCGTTCAGGAAGGGTGAGCCCAGCGCTGAAAAGGAAAAGCCAAAGTACCTTCTGAATCAAGGGAGAGAAATAACCTGTGAGTACGAAAAAGGGGAAAGGGGGGATAAAGAGAGTTACAAGCCCAGAGCATTAAGCCATTGTAAACCCCAGAAAGGGAGGAGGTTGTTCGAAAAAGAAGGGTGGTAGAGGACGGGGAAAAAGAAGGGAGAGTGCTAAGGGTATTCACCAGCCGCAAGGAACTCACAAAGGGGGGGAAAAACCACAGGCCTTCGCAAAAACAAAGATTTGGGGGGAAGAAAAAGGGCACTGGGTGGGGGGAGGGGAAAGAATTAGTAGGCAAGCCCGGGATTCTAAAAAGTACGGGGGGGAACGTGACCTGAAAAAGGGGAAAGGAAACAAGATCCGCCACGTCTATACTGGACGCAGGAAAAAAAAGGAGCCTGACCTGGGATCGGAGAAACCAAAGGGGTCTGTTCTCAGCCTAATTGAAATTCGCTTCGACAGGGAGGGAAAGCCACTGGTGTATCAAAAAAGGGGTGGTGGGACAAAAAAAAAGACTGAAAGGGGGGGAGTGTGAGGAGTAGGGGACCAAGGCGAAAAAGTCAAAGGACGACTCTCAACAAAAGTAGGATTAGTATTATAAGTCTTAAAGGTGGAACTGACTTTGACAGACATCGGGGGCAACTCCACATAGAGGGAAAAAACAACTTGTGGACCCAGCAAAACCTGAATGAAAGCAAAAGTTACAGAGCGAACAAGGATGAAACGAAAAAGGTAAAGGAAAAAGGCAGAATGAATGTTGAAAAAAGAGAACCCAGGCGGAAGGGGTGCGGATCAAAAAAAATTAAAAGGGTATTCAAAAGAGGGCAGGGGGGAACGCAAAAGAGAAGGAGTACTCCATAACAAAACGACCACGATTCGTCACCAACAGCCAAAAAAAAAAATGGAAAAAAGAGGGGGGTATGCAACTGGGGAAGACCTGGGTGGGGACAAAATTTACGGGCGGGGTGTTCGGCATTTGGAGCGGAGATAACTCTTAGCAAACCGCAGATCTTGAAAGGAAGGAGAAAAAAGAAACCCATTGTGGAAGAAAAAACGAAAAAAATGGGGGAAAAAAGGGGTGGACCAAGGACGAAAGAAAGCTGCTTTGAATCAGGATTGGAAAAAGAAAAAAAGCACAAGTGGGTTCTTCTGTCAGAAAAAAGGGTGTCCAGATCAATAGAGGGGGGAAGCCCCGACTGGTCAGGGCAATTAAGAATCTTAAACTAAAGAACCGGGGGGGGTAAGGGGCAGCCCCAAAAGTTCGAGGGTCGTTGGCAATAGACCAGTAAGCAAAGCACTCAGAACTGGCTTGAGATAAAGGGGTAGGGTAAAAAAAAGGGAAAGCCAAGAGGCCAGGCGGTGCGCCCTCACGATGAATTGCCCGGCCAAAAAACTGGACGAAAAAAGGAACAAGGGAGGAAAGGGGAAGCATTACTAACCCCGTAGACAGCGCAACGGGACCGAAAAAAAGAGGAAGAAACCATCATCCTACAACATTAAACACCTGTAAGTAAAAAAAATCCACATTAATCAAGTGGTGGGAAAGATGCTTTTCGATAAAGGCATCACCCACTTCATTCCTGGTAATTGTGGGGAAAAAGGAAAAAAGAGTCGTACAACCCTTCCCAAACCAAAAAAACGAACTTAGGGGGAACCGCCATGCAAGGAAGGGAACTGAATGGAATCTGTGGGGGGGGAAAACTACCTCAACTTGGTAATTGCACGACAAACCGGGGGGGGAAATAAACTGTCGAAGGGGAACCTGAGAGGAGAAAAACAAGGAAAAGGGGTGGGGGAATAAGAAAAGACCCCCACAATTCCGTTAGAAGCTGTACGGGGTAAAAAAAGGCAACAAAAAGGGAGCCCGGGTAAGGGGAATAAAAAAAGAGAGGTCAAAAGAAAAATGCCAAATAGAGCAAAAGTCAAAAGCTGAAAAGCGAAGAAATCAAACGTTGAGGGGGTGGCCCTGAGGGGTAGACATGCAAAGGGTCAACAAAAAATTTGCATTTTTCGGAACGCGTTCCCCTGAAGGCAAAACCCTCGAAAGAAGAAAAATGCGCTATGCCCCATAAAAAGAAATGAGGGGGAGATGGCAGACTGGGAATCTAACAAACTAACCGAGGGGAGGTTTTGCGCCTCCGCATTGGTGCATGTGTTGTTTTGCAAAAAAAGAAGGGGCACACAAGGGTGAAAACTAAGCCCTTGTAGAAAAAGGGAGCAGAAAGGGGAATGGGGGAAAAGAAAGAAGTAGTCGATAATCGCTCAGCCGTGGTGCCGGCACAACCTAAAATGCAAAAAAACCACCAAACCCGAAAATACAAAAAACAACAAAAAAAGAAATCACCAAGAAAATCGTGCGCGGCGCATCGTAGAAACAATGCGAGGGGGGGAAGAATAAGAAACATCGTCAACGGAAAAACTGAGACGAAAAACCCGCTGAAATAAAAAAAACATCTTCTGTCAAGGAAACGGGCCCGACAGTTGCCAAATAAGGAAGACTTAAAAAAAAAAAAGACGTGGGGGAAAAAGGGGGGGGGGGGGAGAATGGAAGAATAAACCTGAATGCAAAGGGGGAGGACAGCAAGAAAGAAAACCAGAACGAAAAAAAAACGGAGGTCTAAGGAGAACACCGGGGTTCACAGCAAAGGGGGGACGAAATGATAAAAAAACAGAAACACTGTAAGGTTTATTTAAAAATGATGGGGGAGGGGGGGGGGGAAAGTCCAAATCTCGAGGGGTGCATGGAACCCGCCCGCCGGCAGGAGGAAACCTCAACGAAGGGGAGAGGTTTGTGGGACAAAAAAAACGATGAAAGGGGGTGGGTGCATCCTTCGCACATGTCAAGACTAAGGGAAGACAGACAAAAACTGTCACGGGGGTGGGGCAAAGTGGTTTTTCCGGTTAGAACCCCTAGAGGAAAAAAAAAAAAAAATCGGCTCCAAGGGGTCGGGCAATGAAAAAAAGGGAAAAAACCTTTTGAACCTAGCTTCCAGGCCAGACTCCCTCATTGTAAAGCATAAACCAAACAGAAAAAGCAGGAGCGACGTTCCATTAAAGCTAAGCCCCGAACTTGGCTCAGTCCAACGGAAACAGAACAGGGCATCTGGGGGGGAGAAGAAGGAACCTCGGGAAGTACAGGGCCACAGACTGTTGGGGGACCGGAAATCGCTTAACACGACGTGGACAGCTCGGGAGCGAAAAAAAAACAAACAACCGGAGGAGGAGTAGAATCATGGAATCCACCTAAAAGTACAAAAAAGGAGGTAGGTTGGGAAGGTACGTAAAATCAGTGCAAACCAGAGTGCCAAATCCGCTAAAGGATGGAGGGGACCAAAAAGAAAAACTTCTGTGAAGTTTGAATCTAAAAAAAATTATAACAATAAAAAGGGGGGCCTTTGGGAGTGGCTTAATGAGAACTGGTCAAAGAAGGGAGGGAAGACGACCGGGAAGGAGGGAAAAATTCTTGGAGTCTGCGAAAAAAAACCAAAAGAAAAAACGGTGTGAGTTCAACATAGAATTATCGAGCAAAAACCGTGGGGAAGAGAAAATGGGGGGGAGAGTTCGACACTTTGGGGTTTTTTGAAAAAGAACAGTGGGCCGAACGAGGAGGAGTCCAGCAAGAAAACCAAAACCCCAAAAAAGGGGGGGAGCCTTGAACAAAGAAGTACGAGGGAAAAAAAAGGACAAAGGATGGAAGATTGCCGCGAAAGTAAAATCTCTCGCAGAAAAAAAAAAGGGAAATCGTGAATCCCAAAGAATTACAAAAGGGGGGTTGGAGGTTTTCACCGGAGGAAGCGCAAGGTGAACAAAGTTTGAAAGGGCAGGGAGGGGAAAGTAAAGAAATTTTGTGCTTTGGAGGGGGAAGTCTGCCGGAACTAAAGGATAGGTTATCCAGAATCTGGCGCCCCAACACCATCACGCACGCGTGCAATCTAGAAACAGAAAAAACTAAGTGGGAAAGGGGAGGAAGGGGGGTGGGCAGAAGAAGGGGTGCAAAAATACTGTCCAAGAAAAAAAAAAATGAACGGGGGAACGGATCTTGTCGAGCAAAAACAGCGCATGCTAATGAGAAGACGGACCATGGCGATGGTCAGGGGGTTGGGTTTGGGAGGTGTTTATGGAAAAAAAAAAGCAAAAAAGGTCACCGACGGGCTGCGCATTTAGAACAATTACCTGGCACCAGAAAAGGGGAAAAAAAACGGAAAAAAAGAAAAGGGGGGTTAACTTTTAAGGAAACATAGAAACAAAAAATCGGAGGTTGAGTTGACCTTTCCGTTTCAACCGACTGAAACTTGGGGGAAAAAGGAAAAAGGGGTGCAAAGGGGGAAAAGGGAAAAAAAAAAAAAAAACGTTCACACGGAGGGGGGGAATAAAAAAAAGGGGGGAAACACTCAGCAAACCCATTGAACCTGGAGTGCACAGAGAAAAAAAAAAGGGGGATAAAAAAAACTCCTCTATTATGTGGGCGGGGAAAGGAGGGAACAAAACGATTTTGCTTCTGAATGAGAAGGCCGATGCCGGCAGGAAAAGCGTGCAGGAGGGGAAGGGAAAACCAAAGGAAAAAAACTGGTGGAGGTTTTTCAAAAAAAAGAATAAGGGGGGTAAAGCAGCAGACAGACTTTCATTCCCAGGCATTACAAAGCGGGGGGAAGAATCGAATCGTTCGCAACCTCGACGAAGCTAAAGAAAAGGGAAAAGGGGAGGTGTGGAGAAGGTATGGGACAAGGCGGGGGGGGTGGGGGGGGGGGGGGGGGGTTCGTATTGCTGAAAGCAAAAAAAAGAGAAGCAAAGGCGGGCCCATTTCCCGAAAGGGGGAATAGAAAAGAAGAAAAGGGCAACTACTTGCGGGGGAGGTGGAAAAAGAAAGGACGGGAGAAGATTAAGGATGGATTCGTCCCTAAAGCAGGGCTGAGGGGGAGTGCTGGGAAACTCTCCCACGGAGAACTAAAAATGGCCTTGGGGCGACGGAAAACAAATACCTTCAAAAGACAAGTGTCAGCCAAACCCAGGAGGGGGAAGAAAAAAAATTCAGGAGAGGGGGGGAAAAAGGACCCTTAAAACCGGAGTAAAAGGGCCCGGGGCCAACCTAAATTGGAGGGGGGGGAAAAAAAATCAGAAAAACCAAAAACAAAAAATATGGGGGGGAGGGGGGGTCCAAGGGGGGAGGGAGGGGGAAAACGGGACACTCAGACCTTTTGGAGGGTTCATCTTAAATCTTGAAGAAGTAAAAAAGTGACATTTCAATGGGCTGTTCTAGGGGGGTCAAGGTGGACGCCACAAGTAGCGACACGACTGCTTCGTGTATTCCCGGACTGGAAAAAATAGGGAAACAAGGACTGATAATCTTACATTTATTAAAACAAGGGGGACTTTTTCACTAATTTTGTTTCAAAAATACAAAATCTTTAGACAAAACGAACAAAAAACTTGTCCGTAATTGCCTTTCATGTGGTGGTGAAAAAACCTAAGGTTGAGGTCAGGGTACATGGGACTTGTTGGAAAAAAGAAGGGGGGGAAACACACGAGAACAGGGGAAAAGGGTCTAATATTTATCTTGACAAGCGAATTCAGAACCAAAAAGGCCAGAAAGTCGACAATTGTGGGCAAATTCTGAAAGAATGGGGGGGGGCATACCACCACAAAAACGGGGGCGGATAATTGAGGTCGGCAGCGTCTGACAGGCACAAACAAGGACTTTAGGGGGAAGGAAAGAAAAAAAGTACGAAGAGCAAAGAAACGGCCCAACCCTATGACTTGGCTGGAAAATCCAAAGGTCAAGAAAGTGTTTTGGGGGGGCACGGCAAAACGACAAAGAGGGCAGCTACTTCGGTAGAAAAAACCGGGGGGTAAGCTCAAGTTAACCAGGGGGGGGAGGGGGAAAACCGGGGGGGGGGGTGTCAAAAACAGCGTATGAATGATCCTTGCCGGTGGTCCAGTACGTCTTGTAGAAAAAAGGACCAAGAAGGATCTCGAAACCACACGGAAGGAAGAAAAAAAGGGAATGGGGACTTGTGGGAAGGGGAGAAAAAAAAATAGACAACTTGGCAGAGAAACAACCTAAAAAGTTCCGTTTCGAACCCCACCTTGGTCCAGGCAAAAAACAAACGGCCCTTATCGGACAAGAGAAAAACTACAGAATAGAGGGGGGGAAAACTAAACCGGTGCAAAGACAGAAGTAAACCAAAGTGAATAGCGTGGGCGATCTTGTTAGCCACAGGGAGGCCCCAAAAAAAAAGGTCAGATGATAGAAAGAAAGGGAGGGGCAAAGAAAGTCATCCAAGCTTGGGGGCAAAACCTTGTCAAAACAAAAAAAGCAACCGGGGGGGTAAACAAATTCGGAGTCCTGGCCGGGCCCCAATGGTCGAAAAAAGGAAAGGAGGGGGGGGGAAAATCGAGGGGGGAAAAAGAAAAGCTTAGCCTCTATCTGTGAACGGAACACACAGCCACATTGTTGTAGGAAACCAACCTTGGGGTTGTCGAAACCACAGAAATCAACGGGGAAGGAGGGGTCTGGGGTAGATAAGGAGGTCGCAAAGGTTGATCAGCCGCCCTCCTGTCCCCGCACAGGGTGTTCAAAACAAAAAAAAATGGGCAGGAAGAAGGCCAAAAGGGGGGGGGAGTGGGGACTCCCTTGGAAAAATGAAAACCTAAAAAAAGCGTAGGGTATAGATGACAAGCTAAAATAAAGTAAAAGAAAACCAAAGGACCCGCCGAAGTCTACAAGACAAACACGGGGGACAGGCAAGATGCCCGGCTTGCTTGCCGTCGCATAAAAAGGGGGGGAAGGTCAAAAAAAAAGAGGCCGGTAAAAAAAACAAAAAAAAAAGGGCTGACCAGGGGGAATGAATGTCAGCATAACGCACCAGATAGCAAGAGGAAACCGCGATTCGGGGGGGGAGACTGACAAGAAATATAGCAATGAAGTACCAGGAACAGTCATGTATCCTCATACTCAATGTGTTGGCGTAGAGAAAAGGAACCCTCAAACGGATTCTAAAAGGGGAACTGGGTAAAAAGGGTTTTCCAAATGAGTGGGCGACAAGCCCTCCCATTGGCCAAGTCCTCAAAAGGAAAAAAAGTCGGCCGCATGAGAAACGCTAGAAAAAAACAGGGGTTAGATTAGTACAAAAAAAAAAAATGGTCAACTCGATCAGCGGAAAAAGAAAGGTTCTCCGGCGGAAAAAGAACTCTACAAAAAAAAGGCCTGGGGGGAGGGGAAAAAAAAAACGAAACAACCTGTCAAAAAACACAGTTGGAAGCGGGTTGACTAAAGGCGTTTCAACCCAAACAGTCCAAAACTCAGAATCACATTGAAAAAGGGAAGAAAAAACCCCCTCAATAAAAGGGGGAAAAATCCCGACCCGGGCAATGCTTATAAATGCCAAAAATCTGGGGCGAGCGAAAGGCAAACAGGGAGGGTTGCTTGAGGGGGGCTAAATCAAGGAAAAGGGGAAACACAGAACGGGGCCTTCTGGAACGCATTGTCCTCGACGTAGGCTAAAAAGCGCCCCACCAACACAAATCGGTAAAAGACTCGGAAAGGAAAGGGGGGGCCCCAATAAAAAAAACTTCGAGTTTTCTATCACCAGCGTGGGTATATTTTAACCTTGAAAAAGAAGAACCGTTGGGTAGGAAACATGGGGCAGGAAAAAACTCCAAAAGAAAGGGGGAAAGGGGCGAGAAAGAAGGCCCGTAGGTGACCGAACGAAAACATCAACAGTAAAAAACACAAAAAAAAACAGCAAAAATAAAAGCCCCAAAAAAGGACCGAAGGAAGGTCTCAGGGTGAATCAAGCGGGAAGGGGGGTGCTAACTAAACAGAAAAACAACGGGGTTCAATCTGAATGGTGGCCCTATGCCCACATAGAAAGGGGAACTAGAAAGTCCCGAAGGTGGGGGAAAACAGCTCAGAAGCTTCGGGTTTAGAATCTGACCGCCGGAGCAGAACAGGCGTGTTGGATGGGGGGGGGGGGGGAGCGCATTAGGATAATCACTGAAAAAGAAAAAGAACGAACGGCATAGATCAAAAAAGGAAAAAACACCTGGAAAAGGAAAGGGAAAAAAAGAACCAAGGTTTTTCAAAAACCTTGGCAAAGACCTCACTAGAACAAGGAACACGGAAATACACCCAAACCAAAAGGGGGGGGGGGGAAAATGGGAAAGGGGGGGGTGTGTAGGACAAAAAAGGGTGAAAAATCAGCGCCCGCATCTCGGCGACCAACCAACGACCAGGGAAGGACTGGGGGGGGAAAAAAAGCGGCCACTTTAAGGGGGTGGGTGCAAGAAGTGAACACGACGACTTGCATCGCCCACGTCGGGCGAAAACACGTTTCGCAGGGTCGACAAAAGGCGGGCAAAAGAAAGTGCGCCGCGGTGGATGCTAAGTAAGCTCACACAAAGGTCTAGCTTAGCCCAGAACTGTCCTCGAGACGGGAAAAAAACAACGAATAGGAGAAAGGGGAAGGAAAGGACGGTGGGAAAGATACTTCAAAAAACTTGGGGGGATCCCAGATGCGTGGGCAATTACACAAGCCGGCGTGCAAAAGCAAAAAGAGATCGGAGCACGGAAAAAAGGGGTTTCCAAAAAAGCAGAAGAAGTGTGAAAAACCGAATCAGGAGGAAATGAGAAGCGACGAGAACCAAAAAACAAAAAGGGGAAGGGAAGGGGAAAACCCAATCTCGGATGAAAGAAAAGGGGGGACTGCCTTCGGGCATTTCTCGAGATCGGTGCAAATCTGTGTGCCCCTGGAACTCAGTGTGGCTGAGCCAAAAACGCCTTCGGAAAACTGAAAGAGGCCACTCCCCGGGGGGCTGTTTGGAAAGGAAGAGAAAAAGGTACATCAGCGAAAGGGCAGGGACGCGAGCAGCCAAAGTTAACAATTAGGGGACCTGGGGAGAAGACTAAAGGAAGAATTAGAAAAAAAAGACTTCCAAGAGGGAAGGGGGGGGACACAAAACGGTTACTGGCGAAATTTTTTAGACCCGGGGGGGGAGGAGTAAGGAGGAGGAAAATGGAAAAAAAAAAAGGGGGAAAAAAGTGTGGGGTCGAACTGGGGGTCAAAATCGGGTAAAGAAGAAGAAAGTTTTAGAGGCGGAGAGTCCCACCAAAAGAGTCTCCAAAGAAAGAAAGGGAAGAAGGAAAAGAAAAAAAAAAAAGGGGAATGGTTAAGGGTACCCTTAGAGGGGGACGTGCGTAATAAAAAAACAACGGGGTTGGGGTACCTGGGGAGAAAGAACATGGATTGCAGGGGGGGTTGGGCGAGAAACTGGAAAAAAACGTGTCGAGGTCGGGAGGGAATTGAGAAAGGGGGGGGGGGATCCATTTACGCGCACCCCCCCCACATCCACAAAAAGGAAAAAAAAAAAAAGTGAATTTGGAGCAGTAATATAGAAACAAGCTTATTCCGGTGAAGATGGAAAACATGGTTAAGGAGGCTAGCACATGTTGGCGGAAAGCGTGGATGTCATCTCAGCTGACGGGAAAGTATCTAGACCACAAACATAACACAAAGGAGAAGAAAGCTCACAAAAACACCTTCCTGTGGCGTTCAGGGTTTGTTTTGGGGGGGGAATTTGGGAGGTGGGAAGCTAAATCCAACCCACATTTGCTAAATTAGAGACCTTACGGGCTTAAAAAAAGCAAAAGGATGTGAAGGAAAGCACTGCCAAAAGCCACAAGTGCTTGTGGTTCAAGGAAAATAGAGGAGGCGGAGCGAACTCGAAGTTGGGAAGTGACCTTAGTTAACAAACGAAGAAAGGTTTTCTGTGTGGGGAAGGTATCACAGGGGGGGGAGAAGGAAGCTTGGGTCAGAAGGGCCTGGCCATCGCCTGATCGACCATCCAGCCAACGCACAGGCTAATGAGGAAAAAACAAGGGGTTGGGGGGGAAGAAGAACCGCTCTTATGGGGGTTTGCGTGCCTTCGGGTGACGTCGAAAGGAAGTAATAAGGAAGGGGAAAATTGAAAAAAACGAAACGGTCTTAGAAACTGCGCAAACAACCTGTAAAACGTTCATTCAGCCAAGCACGAAACGGCGGACGAAGTTCTGGGAGGAGCGGAAGACCAGCGTAATCTTAAACCTAAGAAAAAAAACGAAAAAGAAAGAGGGGAAAGAATTTAGGGGGGGAAGGGGAGGGGCGGGGGGAGGGGGGGGGGGACAAATAGGACAAATAAAGCTAAGAACCGTGCGGGAACTTTTTTCGTAAATAAAAAGGGGCGAAGGGGGGGAGGGGGGAAAGGTGAAAATTTGAAGGGGGGAGTAATTCTTACTATCCCCTGCGGGTGGATAATTAAAGAAGGAAGAGAGTGCCTTCCGGTGACCCAGCGAGAATGCTGACCTGACAGCGGGCAGCGCACAACGTCAAAAATATGAAAGGGAAATTCATACGAGAAAGAAAAGGAAAAAGGAAAAGGATGTTCCCTCCCTTGGCCCGGGGGTACTTGAGATTCATCCAGCCCGGAGTGGTTTCAGATTATAGCAGGGGGAGAAAGGAGGGAAAAATAAAGACCGTTTGGGGAAAAGTTTCTAAACCCGTAGGACCTGCCTATGGAGGACCCCAGACGGCCTCGGAAAAACACCTACAAAAATAAAAAGGAAAAAAATAGAGGAAACCAACTGGGTGACGGGACGGGGAAACTAACCCTGGAGCGGTTCAAAAACTCCCATCAGCTTCAAGGAAGGGCGGGCAACCATTGGGTCGACACCCAATGAAACTGTCGGGGGGTAATACAAAGGGGGGAGGGGTCTAAAAAAGGGAAAAGATCAGGGAGGAGAAAAGCTATCTAACTCGATTCAAAAGCAGATCGCATTTGTGGACCACGATCACTCCAAATTGGGGGAGTGGAAAAAAACCGGGAAAGGGAAAACAATGTGAGGGAGACAAGGTATCGAATCGCCCCGTGTCCGTTGCAATGACCTGGAAAAAAGTCGAAGACCTTAACGGTGGGTCCTCGGGAAATCAGGCGGGGAAAATTCTCGGAAGAAAGGGGCGGGGAAAAAAATCCAAAAAAAAGAAAGGACTCAAGGACCAGGGACGATCAAGGGAAGGAGGGGGAAAAGGGGTGGTTTTGCGAAGGGAGTGGTGCTCCACTTGCCCAGTTGAGGGATCGTCCCCTTGGGAGAAAAGG
>Ga0179593_1365015_pt1 | contig 18886 bp, 18 predicted proteins | sample CZODoug2_1_08_16_FD_185931 | JGI IMG/M metagenome (GOLD analysis project Ga0179593, IMG submission 185931) | Vadose zone soil fungal communities from Angelo Coast Range Reserve, California, USA - CZODoug2_1_08_16fungal (PacBio error correction) | ecosystem: Environmental > Terrestrial > Soil >...
AACAGGAAAAGGAGCCTGGCTAAACTGGAGGGTTTGCTGAATCAAAGAGAAAAGGGAAAAGTCTTGAGTAATCCAAGAAAATCCTGTCTATCCTTCCCAGAAGAGGGATGAAAGCGGCGTTCGGTACTAACCTGATTTGAGACAAATCCGCCGCCTCAGCTCGAACAATTGGGAGAAAGGCGTTCCTGAAGCGGGATAAAGAACTGTTTAAAACAAGGGAGCCGTTGGCGCCTAGCCCAGAACGTTTGGAAAAAAGACGGAGACAACAAAAAAACAGGATATTCAAATAGAGGAGATAAGATTCTGGAGAATGAGAAAACAAAACTTCTCTAAAAGTTTGAACAGGTAGGGGTCCCGAGGCTGCGAGAACAGCCATGATCACATGATCGTGGAGCGCTGGGCGTGATGTCGAGGAAATCCTTTTCGGACACAGTTGGCATATTCCTTGAATGATCAAGGGGCACCGGAAAAACTTACCGCTGGCGGAACGCGGCTTCGCTGCGCGGGAAGGGAACATCAAGAGATTCAGCCGAGGAGAGTGAGAGGGTAAAACCGCCGGTGCGCATCGGCGGATGGAAAGGAAAACTCTGCCGCCAGTGGCGAGGATTGAAATCGAACTATCGAGCGTGGGTAAAGGTCCTTTGGAGCGCCTATTGAGAAACGGAGATGCTGACAAAATGGCGGGTAAAAAGAACAACACCAGAAACACGAAAGAGGAGACCTATTGAAGCCGACCGCCTGTGGAACAAAACCTATAGTTGAAGGGGGGCTATTACAGGGGGGGTGGGCGGCGCGAAAAAAAACGGGAAGGAGAGACAAGTAGAGCCCGCGACATTTAAGGCGAGAAGAATCTGCCAGAAAAAAAAAACCTGCCGGGCCCACCGTGTCGGGCGCAAAGGAAACACTGGAGATTATGAGACGCACCGGAGAGCGCGAGAAAAAGAAAAAAACCTATATCATCGGATTGAAAAAGGTTTGTCACAACAACTTGACTCACGAACGCACCCGGCGTCCTCATCCCGAACAGCGCATAGCGGCCATCAGTCGACCCAGAACAGAAACGAAAGACCAAAAACTAGGAGATCAAGGTGTTCTGGTGGGTAGGTTTAGCCAGCAGAGTCTGAAACGGCGTGTAAGCCAAGAGCCGCCGGATAGTCACGGATCGGAATGCAGAAAGGAATCGTACGGCAAGCAGGTGAAAAAGGCCGGTGATACGGAAAAACCAAAGGGTAGGCCGAGAAAAAAGCAGCAGCCGAGAGGCTAACGGAGGACCAGAAGGCGAGAGCAAGAAAAGTAGTAAAACACATCGTCACTGAAGAGATGCCCAGGCCGCCCCAAAAAAGGAACCGTTTGTACCCAGAGAAAACCCTAATCGAAACATAAGGAAGACCATGAAAGGTGGGGGCTAACCCGAATCAGGGGGCGGTAGGGTCGGGAGGGAAAGAGGGCACATTAAGGAGATAAAGTCCGGGAAAAGTCAGGAGCCGATAACTAAAACTAGCGAACAGCCCTCAAAAGGGAGTAACATCAGAAGAAGGCGAAAAAGAAGTAACCCCAGTCTAGGTAAACAGAGGGAAATGATATCAATCTAGAAGCACGACAAACCTACGAAATTAGGACCTCACCAAATCAGAAGTTTAGAAGTCCAGAAAGGGACAGGGATGTTCCAGGAAGGGGCAAGCACAAGCAGTTCCGGACATCAAGACCAGGAAATAGTGATGAGCCTAATCGCCGCCATCAGTCCAAAGTGAAGCGTGCGGGGGGAACGGGAGAGTCCGAGGGTAGGTTTCCTCTTCTAAGAAGAGTCCCAGGAAGCCTAGCGGGGGGGGGAGACGAAAGTAAAGATCGCTGAAGGAAGGGGACAGAAGGAGATAATACCCGGAAAGATGTTGAGAATCGATACCCGAACGCGAAGGTTCGATGAACAAAGCAGCCGGTCGCTATCCACTGTGTGAAAGGTAAAAAAATAAGCGAGCAGGAAGGACAAAGCAAAAGCAGCGAACGAGCCCGCTACCAAAGGGGGAGAGGACGAGGTAATAAAAAGGTGGACGATAGTACATGCCGTAAATAACGATCCCACTCGGCGTACAGATCCATTAGCCGAAGAAAAGGTTAGCCCAGAACAAAGGAAGCCGACGACAGGATGCCGTTCACCAAAGGGAGAGACGGGTAATTCGAAATGCGGTCATAAAAAAGCAGTGCGAGTAGCTCTTGCGACAAGCAAATCCAAAACCTGTGTATGCAGTCTTCTCTCGAAAGAGAAGACAACAAAAAAAGAAGGGGATAGAGGGGGGGGGGGCGAGCGAAGCGAACAAGACCATGGGAAAGGGGGAGAAAAGCTGTGATTGCTTCTGGAGGGAAAAAGAGAAGAAGACGCGTAAACCAAAGGAAGAAGGTCAAGAAAATGCCGATGTGGGAAAACGGAAGATCGCTGGGGTCGAGTGCTGGGGGGGAAAAAAGGTAGGAGTCAATCGACTTGACCTTGATCTTTTGAACTAGATGGTGATGAGGGCATGTCTAGGGAGGGGATGTCCAGTTTTCGGAGTCGGGATCGCGGAAATCACCATCCTGAGGTCGAGAGGGCTCAAACGTGCATTGGCTGGTGATCTGCCTAGCTTAGGCTCCGGAAGGGAGACCAGTTGCTCGCGACCGCGCTGCGGGTAATATGACAGCTCGGGGGCACCGGCCGTTAGGAGAGGAGGTCGCAACCGTTATTCCCCAGAGGGAAGGTCTGAAGAGACGAAGATGCATTTAGCTATCGCGTAAGGCGGGAGTTCAAGAAGAGTGATCGTCAGCCTGAGGTCTGTTATTCGGAACACTATGTAGGCCCTAGTCAGAGAAGTACGCAAGGGCATGTGCGCTAATTGGGGGGGAGGAGTGTCAGACTCCGAGAAGACATAGAACATAGAGCCGTCGGAACTGGCCGCGCTCCTGCCTGCTTGCAAGAAATAAAATCATCCGTTTGTGTCGAAGGGTGGGGGCAGAGAAACAGTCTGGGAAGGGGCTGAAGGGCAGAGAAAGGGAGGCTTTTCGGGGGATGCGTCGTAAGGAAAAACGGGACGCAGGTCATTCGCTGGGCGTGCCAGTTTTGTCACAGAGAGCGAAGGGAAGTGGAGGAGTCGGAAAGAGGGAAGGATGTCAGGAACCTGCCTGCTAGGGCTCGAGGCGCGTGAAAAAGGGCTAAGCCCTGGTTGAGGGGGGTGAGAGGAGGCCGTGTTTCTATCGCGAAACCCCATCGGACATCGGAGAAGAAGGTAGGTCTTGTGTGTTGAGGCAGAAAAAGAATCTTTTGTCATTCGCAGGCGGGGGTCCAGGGGGCGGTTTCCATGGGCTTGGAAGGAGCTAAGTGACGGCGTGGGGGGGAAGCAAAGAGGACGCCATAGGGCAAGTCCCGTTCGCGATGAGAGCGGCTGGAGAGGTTGGAGGGGGCATCCCGGAAAGACCTGAATCCCGGCAAAGGGATGGAAAAGGGCTGTCCACGAGTGGCAGGAATATTATGCCTTTTATCATCGAAATCGACTCTTGAATACGTCTTCCACCACACGAGAGTAGGAGGTATTCTCCAAGACCCGAACCGAGGCACCCATCTGCTGAAGGCAAGGACTCAAGAAAGGGGTGACTTAATCGCGCTCGGAGGGGGGGTCGTTTCGGCCTGGAGACTTGAACTGGGGTGACCGAAGCATGGAATCGATATGATGAGAGACTAAGGGAGGATTATTAGCCGAGGGGAGGGAGGGGTGACGGCTTCAGTTCTGGTGGGGGAAAGGAACGGTGATAACGTCGCAGAATACGCTCGAGCTCTCCTTTTCTCTCTAACTACGCAAGGCCAGATTTCATAAGAGGACGACACTGGTTAGCTAAGGAGTACGATTAAAATTAGTCAGAAGTCAGTCGTCTGCTCTAAGGAAGCCGACGGTCGCAGAGAGAAGGAGAATGAGAAATCACTAAAGGAGGGGGGACATCCTGCTCAATTCGGTTTGGAAACAAAAGGCGAAAAATTTTTACACCAAGTCTAAAGGCTTGGGGATGTGGTGTCTCATCTGGGGGGGAAACTGGGGGGGAAGGGGTCATCATAAAGAAAAACTGTCGGCACCGCGGGGGGTGGACGGAGACTACATCAATGAATAAGCCCCATTGGCGGCCTAAGTTGAAGACTTCAAAGCGGGTAAGAAGGAGACACCGGCGTACCCGAAGCAAGGACTCCGCGCGTAAAGAAGGAGGGGGAGGGCTCCATCGCATCGCCTCGCAATTCTTAATCGAAACAGCGGTACTGCATAGCCGCCTTCAAAGTTGATGAAGAAGCTGCGTTCCGAACATGGCAAGAGGAAAAGTCCGAAGCAAAGGAGGAAAAAATCTGTGAGCCAGATGCGCGGCGGGCCTTCTCAAGACGGTGAAAAACGATCAGGGACCTGTTTAAGATCGCGCCGTTGTAGTCCTCAGACTCCAGACGTTGGAGGACGACCTCTCAACAGAGAGGAACCAAAAAAAAAACGGAGTAGGAGACAGAGGACAGGAAAAACCGGCTGGTATTCAAAACTCAGAGCACACGGCTCGAATCGGGTGAAACAGGGGGTCAGAGGAGCTGCGCGACCGAAAAAAAATGTCTCACATGCGATGGGGGGGGAGCTGAGGCGGACGGTGCTTTCATTCAGGGTAGGGAAAGAGGCCAATTGCCTAGGAGCAGGGGATCAAGGGGCAGCGCAAAAGGCCGTCGGCGGGCTGCCAAACGAGGGGAGCGCGGCGCGGGTTCTACGGAAAGGACGTCGCGGCGAATGCGAAAACTGTGTAAGCGTGAGCGAAACTTTGAGTCCGCACTGCGGCGCAAATTGCTCTCTTGCTTTCAAGAGAAGCACCTGAGGCCGCTTTCAGCTTCCGAAGGGAGGAAAAGCCCTTGGGCAAAAGATGAGGAAAAAAAAAAAGAAACACGCGTAGACGAGGTTGAAAAGCAGAACGCATTGGGGTGAAAAAAAAAAAAAAAAAAAAAAAAAAAACAAAACAGGGGGGCTGGGGAGGAGGCCTGCGAGCAGTGGGGTCTAGGCGAAAGGAAAAACGACCCTTAGAGCCTCAGACGAAGGAAGTGAGAGAATTAATACTCTCAACAGATATGACCTCTGCTGGGGGGGAAATCACCGGTCGAGCGCCGGCAAGTATAAAGTAGGTTGCACACCGCCTTTGACGCGACCGCAGCCAAATCGCGTCCATCGAAATAAAGGAACGAATAGCGAAGAAAGGATGGATGCCCATCTCAAATCAAGGACACCACACAGAGATACTATGAAGAGGTCAGGAAGGGGGGGGTCGAAAGGAGAATGGCTGCCGTGTAAGGGAAAGCGGTGAAAAGAGGCCGGGTATAGTTCACGCGAAATGTGGACAGGAACGTGTAGACAGAGCCACGTTACCAGCACGAAATATTGCCACGGTGATAAGGGGGGGAGGCCCATCAAACAGTCAGAAGCAAAGAAAAGGCGGGGTAATTCCCACAAATGACCTAGGAGTTCCACAACAGCGCTTCATGCTACTAAAAAGCCCATGAAAAAGCGGGAAAGAAGCGACACAAGGCAAGAGTACCATCATCTACCTTACGTGAGCGACGACAAAGAGAAAGGGGCTCAGAATTTGAGTAGGGGAGAGGATAGACAAAGTTCAGCGGAAGCAAAACGCGCGTCAAGAAGGGGGGCGGGGAACGGGATAAGCTCACGGAGCCTCACAGAAACGGAGCTGAAAATATGACTATGAAGGCGAACCAAGGTAAAAAAAAATAGGTCGAAGAAAAAAGCCCACAGCGACGTCGCGAGACGAACGCAAGCACGAAAAGACGAAAGGGGAAAATCAGCACAAAGGAAGTTTATCGCCCAAAAGACAAGACGTAGATGTCTTATGAAGCAAAACAGAAGGACTGGGCCGGCAAGCTCGAGACCCAGCGGGAGTTGGGAAAAAAATGAAGCGACGAACATCCCAGAATTAATCTTGGAGGACAAGGGATAGAAGGGAAAAATAAAGGTAGCTGAAGGAGAATTAGCCAATCAGGGCGACGACAACTCCATCGTCAAAGAGAAAGATTAAGAGGCTTGTCAGCAACGCAGTCGAAGGGGGGGGGGGCTAATAGATAACGAAAAGAGGGAGTGGAAAATTAAGGATGAACTGAAATGAACCAAAGGGGTTAGCGAAGAAGGGAAGGTAGAGATCAGATCAACAAAGCAAATTGCAAGGAAATCAGGCCAAAAAGCGACAAAAGGATTGTGATGTTTCCGAGAGGGAAGCGAAAAATTGACCAGGAGGACAGGCGTATGAAAAAAAAATCACAAAGCTCTGGCGAACAATAAGGAAAAGAAAACTCCGAATCTAGCAGCCCTACCAGCAAAAGACTAGGCAGTATGCAATCCACCCTCCGAGCAGTGAGAAATGTCGAAAATGTCGGTCATGGGTTGAAGGGAATCATTGCAACATGAAGAAAGGGCCGATGGATTGCTCTCAAGAAAAAGAGCACACCAAAAAAACTGGAGAGGAGGAGATTTGCGAGCGGAGAATCAGCCATAAAGGGGTGGATGCTTCGATCGAGAGACTGAAATGAAAGAAGAGTAAAAAAAAGGCGAAAGTTGCGATCAGACTACCTTCTCTAGCGAGTGCAAAATGCTTCGAGAGGCTGAGGTGCGGGCTGGGAACCTGATCTTAAAGGAACATCGAGGTTAACTGTTAGGAATAGCAGGGAGGATTTAAGATTGTTCGAGGAAAAAAAAAGGAAAATCGCGCAATCATCCTGAGGGTAAAAAGGGCTCAGATTTGTTGCGGGGGGGGAGAGGGCCGGGGCCGCCGCTAAACCAGTGCGCGGACATGGCGGCGTGTTTTCCTAAAAAGGGGTTGAACGTCGCGTTCGGTGAGCCGCAACCTACGGATTACGCCTGGGAAATTCTCCGAGGGAAGGTCTATGCGAAGAAGGTATTATTAATAGCATGGTCAAGGTCTACTTCTTCATGAAAAAAGGAATGTAAGAATGCGATAAAACCGTTTGGGCAAAAAAATCTCAAAGAAGAGTGTCGCTGATGGGGCGGCGGAGAAAGACGAGCTAAAGCGCTAGCTCTGTTCTGCCTCGACCTCTAAAGCATACTGCATGCTGGGTAGGGGACGACATCCAGGTGTCGGTAGACGTTTGGGCAACTGAAAAAGGGGGGAATTTGCGTGCTTAGGGAAAGCGGGGGAGTTGGGTCAAAGGGGGCGGGTGGTTATGCAGCAAAATAGCACATGGAGCTTTTGGAACGGGGGTTACTGTGCTGGCGAGGAGTGCATCTTCATGGAGAGGGGAAAAAGAGAACGCCGATGGGCGAGGAGACGAGCTATCAAGAAGAAAGATTTCCGTAGCGGAGGGATAAGACGCTGCACGTTGGAGTACTAACCTACCGATGCAAAATGGATAGAAGGTATAGGGTAGTTCGAAGCAAGGTGTCTTATGGAAGCTGGGTTGGAAAAGCTGTGGTCATAAAGGGGCGGTTTCTAAACGAGGGAAGGAGGGGAGTCACGAGAAAAAAGAAAGGGGGGCATTCCCGTCGCTAAATCAAAGAAGGGGGCGGGCTTTCTCGGGGAAGTGCGGGGTTTCCGTACACACAAGGGGAGTGAGCGGCCTGGTAACGACTGTGCGCTTGCTGAAGCTGCAGGAGGCAAACGAAAAAGACCTCACCTGTAGGGCCGCGGGGGAAAAAAAGTTACCATAAGGATTAAATGCAATTCGTACAGAGGGGGTATAGTCGGGTCTCGGGTGGGTTCCGACGCGTGAAGAAAGTCTTGTGGGAGGAAAGGGGGCAAGCATTGTGCGCTTGCGGAGGAGGATCCTATGAATGAAAAGACGCCGCGGCTGGGAGGAGTGGAAACGGGGGGGGAAAAAAAGAAGATCACGTGAGAAGCGCGTGACGGAAGCTCGTTGCGAGTAATAGGCAACTCTCCAAAACGGGGGAAGGTAAGGGAAATCGTCTTCAAGTGGGGAAAAGAGGTATCGTCGCGAGAAGGGGTCTCCTCCCACGTTTGGCGCAGGGCATTAAAGAAGGGGACATGCCAGCGGCAGAGAGGTTTTTGGACCAAAAAAGGGGAGATGGAACGAGAAAGGCGGTTGAGAGGGGGGGTGTTCATCATCTTGGCAGGGGCATTTGACAGCGAGAACGATAAGCTGCATTCGCAAGGGACGTAGGTAGACGAGCTACGCTAGATTAGGACGGAACCATTTGCGGACGAAGCTAAGGGCTTCCCTGAAAAGTGCCTTCTTTAGGAGAGAAAGGGGGGAAAATGCCTACGCTTCTAAGAAGAGTATGGGACAGCAAGCGGGGAAGGAATCCAGGGGCTTTAATTTCAAAAAGAAAGGGTGAAAGGAACTCGCTTCACAGAGGGTCTCAGAAGGGAAGATGGCTGGAAAGAGGGGGGGCACATGCTGTCCACAGGTGGAGACAGAGCGAAGGAAATCGGTAAGTTTTCCGATACGGACCTGTCGGCACGCAAGAACGTGAAAAAAAAAGGACTGGTTGAAACTCTGCGGAGCAAGGGGGGGGAAATGAGGAAGAGCGCCGAAATACGTTTTCAAGTCTGCGAAAAAAAAAAGCTTATGAAAAGAATAAGACTTGCCGTAACTGGATCCAATAACATGAGGGGAAGAAAGGGCGCGGAACGGGGGGGAATCAAGGCTTGTGGAGGGGAGGGAACTCAATGAAGAAAAATCATCTGCAAAAAGGAAAAAAAGAGAGTAAAGAGAGAAAAGAAACGAAAAAAATGTATGGAAAAGTTCGGAGTCGAGGGTTCTTTCTCACAAACAACCGGATTTGCATAAAATGACATTGATCCCTGGGAGAAACAACAAGAAGTACAGCAGGTTCGAAAAAAAGAAGCTTGCGAAGTGGTGCCAAAAAAGCCTTTGACTGGACACCGCGGCCTAATGGAAAGAGAAAAAGTGGGTCGCAACGGCGCTGGCGAGAGAAAAAACTCCGCCAATTTGGCCTGGAGGGCGGGAGCTAGCGGCGCTCTGCAAACTTCCGTGCGCGAAGGAACTCGGGGCGATACTGCGAACAGGAACAGGGGGAGAAGGGGGGAAAAAAAAGGCAACACTGCCTGGGGGGAACCCATCAGACCGCCTGAAACCTGGCGCAAGAGGGGAAAGAAGAGGAAGTTATCGGAAAGTCACGGGAAACAAAGAAAGAAAGCCACTATTACCGCGAATAAGGTAAGGAAAGTGCCACCTGGGGAGGAGAGTCTTAACAGCTGTGAAAGGACTCATGCTCGAAGCGGCCTTCTCAATATCATAAGGAGGTATGGGGGGGGAAAACGAAGGTGACAGGTAAGAAACTCAGCCGTCTTATCACTACGTAAAGGTCAAAAAGTTCGCTTAAAAAAAAATCAACTACCAACGCCCAAACCGCTGGATCAATATCCAGATCGGGGGGCGTAATGACATCGTACATCAAAGGCCGACGGTACCGTGTAGGGCCAGGAGAACAGGGGTCCCTCGCGCGTGGGAGAAGCACTGTCAAACGCGCAGAAGTTAGAAAAAATAATTGCCGGTGATACGTAAAAAGGAAGGGGGAGGGAAACAATTCACCGTCCATGCAAACAGCAAGCATCGAAACGTAAGCCCAGCAAGAAAGACTCCTAATTATTAAAAGACAAAAGGGCCGTCAGGGGTGGGGGGTGGGGGGGGGGGTGCGTGAGCGGAACGTGACCAAAGCCGAAGCGTCCCATAGAGTAAAAAGAGCGAAGCCAGATCCAGATCAGGATCGTGGGGGACAGATGGTAGGGTCATATATAAAACGGAAACGGAAACTCCAACCTTCAATCACGGGAAAAAAGGAGAAATAAGAAAAGAGGAGCCTCGCGCATCCCCAGCCATGAAGAAGACGTCAACCAAAAACAAAAGGACACCATCGATGCAAAACATCCCTCCAAGAGAAAAAAGAGGGGAAAAAAAGAACGCCGCCACGAAAAACGACAAAGGCAAAAAAAGGACACGCAATGAAGGTTGATTGTTCCGCAAGAAGCGGGCAAAAGGGGAGGGTCATATTGCGCCAAGCAGAGGAGGCAGGCAGGACAAAGAAGCACGCAACGAAGGTGATGAGGAGAAGGGGGAATCGGGACTAACAAGAAAAGGCTGGCGGTCCTGCGAGATGCGGGCGCAGTTTCCTACAAGGTCCGCTTCAGAGAAAAGCAAGCATCCTGCCGCTAGCTGCGACGAAAAAAAGGAGATAATCTGAATCATAAAAGGCGAATAATTAAGAGAAAAAGAAGAGGGGGACAAAGAAGAAGAAAAAAGGGACGGAAGCTCTGCGATTAAACAAAAGGAGCGCTACAAAATGATCGAGGAAAACTAGTCAGCTTCTCTATCACCAGAAATGGAAAGAGAAAACTGGACAAGAATGTTAACTTGGTAATACGACACAATAAACCGGAAGGGAGAACATAAACTATCATCAACATCAGGCAACGTAAATCTCAGATCAAAACAAGAACAAGCACTCGCCGCATATGCCAGTTAAAAGAAGGAGGAGAAGATTATAGTCACATGAGGCGTTGAAGAATTCATTGCGGTAGCTCGGAAAGGGCAAAAAATTTCGTCTCTTCCCGGGTGAGGTCGCGGGAAGGAGATCTAAAACAAAGTATGGGGAGGAAAGAGAGAGTTGGAGAGAAAATCTAATCAATCCGAGAGGAAGGGCAATTTCGGATCAAAAGCTCCTCTCAAGAACGGGAGGCTAAAAGGAAAGACATGGTCTACAGAGAAGAAGGCTCGAGGGGGTAACTTCCTCCGAGGGGGAGGGACTTTTTCTTGGGTCGGGGTATCTTCTGGATTAATCAAGGAAAGGGGAGCGGGACGCCGAGAATTGGGGGGAAGTCCTTGTACGGCAGATGCTGGAAAGGTGTTTCTGGAATGAAGCCTCTCTGCACCTGAAAACAAAACATGCCGCGCAGGGCTAAAGCAGGAGGGGGATCCTCGATATAGGCGAAGGGTCTCGGACAAAAGGGGAGAGACAGGGCGAGGGGGGGGTTCCAGGGCAGATCTAAAAAACGTGGGAGTATCTATTGTCTCTCAGCCTGCGTAGGAATTCTCCTAGATGCATGGAAGAGAGCCGGGCCGTCGACGCCTCGTCATAAGGGTGGAGGAGTAGGAAACGACAACTTGAGAGAGCCAGTGCCGATCTCATGGACAAGCATGAGAGGGGGGGGATGAGATTAGCCTATATCATCCCTAACGGGCGGGTCTCTCTGGCGAAGCTCTCCTGCGACTTGTGATAGCACCATCCGTTTGTCGGTCAGGGTGGCCAGGTTATTGGAAGCCGCCTTTCTAACGGGAGGGCGTGCGTCGTACGAAAGTGAGATCATTAAAAAAAGGCATGGGGGCGGGCCTGTTTGAAGAGAATCGAATGGACGTGCTTGCGTGGCCTCAGAGAATAATTTGAACATCCGAGGGGGCTAAAAGGCAGTGAGGTATCCCGGCCTAAAAAGGAGGGGGGGAGGATCTGAAGGAAGGGGGGCTCCTTTTTCTCGACGCAAAACGGCAATTAAGAAGCCTGATCTGGTCTTGGCGCCGTCATGTAGGGTGGGGTAAAAACGGAAGGGTGGAGCTGTGTGAAAGGGGGGGAGGGGTAGGGCGGGCTGCTCAAATACGGAAAGGGAAGATGGAGTTCTCAAAGGGGAGGGCATTCCTCCCGAGAGCGAGGCCGTGCGTGCGGTGATCGGAATATCCCTGTTGACTGGGGGGAGTCACAGCAATTATTTCGGGGAGGGAACTTGGCTGTTCGGGGAGCAGGTTATCACGCGAGGTGAAGAGAATTCTTCGAGGGATTGCCTACAAAAAGACCACGACGTACCCAGTGCAGCCAGAAATTCTGGCAGGAGCCCCCCCCTAAGAACTGGGGAGATCTAGAGACTTGGGGGGGGAGGGAAAAAAAAGTACAGGGGCGGTTTTTCCCCTAAAGAAGTCGGGGGAGGCGATCGAAGAGTACGCCGCGGCTATGTCGAGGAAACCTCAAGAGAGATGATGACGGTCGAAGGGGGGAGAGAGAGACAGATGTTTCAAAAGACAAGGTGAGCGGCATGGAGTCTCGGGGGGATTGTCATCGTCGGCGGGGGCTCTAGGTCGCAGTCGATTAAAATGAGGGGAATAAGGAAGAGGTGGGGGAACAATGCTGGCGGGGAACCTCGTCTAATTGCTGGGGGAAAAGGGGGGATCATCTTTTGCCCAAGGGATTGGCAGGGAATGGCGCGCAAAGGGAAAAGAGAGCTACGCTTCGATTACAAGAAAAGACAAACTGACGAAGTTGTCGACAGAAAAAAGCCGTCGAACACTGTACGAGAAGAAGGCTCCATTTCCATATCGATGTTGTAGGAGGCAAAAGAAAAGGAGGGCAGAGAGGTCATATCTCCTTCGTGAGAACGGATGAGATCGCCGGGAAGAACCGGGAATGTGAAAGGAAAAAACCGTCAAAGAACGAAGTCACCATCGTCAAACGCGGCTTCCTGAAGGCTTTGAAACACAAGAAGGAAAGGTGGCAAAAGCCGTGGCGTGGCCTCATGGGATGGAAAGTAGAACAGACGTTCCCTAGAAAAAGAGGAAAAAAAAAACAAAAGAGGAGGAGAGAGGGAGGGAAACTCTATTCCGGGAAGGCCCTCCAGAAGAAGCGTGTGAAAAGGGTTAAACACGTAGAGGCAGGAACTCCGAGCAGAGGGCTTTATCTAGGGCGCTTGTAGTACGGTGCTGGTCGGTGGCCCCCGGTCAAAGGACAATTTGATATGCAAAAAAAGGGGAGGGAGAAACTGGTCAGGCAGAACAAAGAATAGGTCTTTGATTCCGAAGATTCGAGGGAGTGGTGATCAATCAGCGGCATCTGAGAGGGAAAATGTAAAGGTTCGCATTCGGGGCGGGAAGGGTCGACCTTCGTTGGCGATGGAGATAATCTAATCTTAGCTCACTTTCAAAGGAGGTGGCGCAGCTGAGCTGGATCGGCGGGACTGAACCATTGGGAAAGGAAAGGAAACCACCATGAAAAAAAGGATTTTTCCCATCCTAGTCCGTAAAAAAACACCGGACTGTATTCCGCGAGCAGGGTGGTAAGACCGTCGGGCAGAGAAAACTAAAACGACGATACGGAAGCGGAAAGCGAGACTGAAAGCCGTCCAAGTGGAGGGAGAATTAAAAGGTACTGAAGGGGGAACCGTCGAGCTCGGACATCGAGGCACGTGAAAGAGACTTGATGGGGAAAAAAAAAAAGGCGTGTACGAAGGGAAAAACAGAGATCCTCTACTAACTAAAGGCATGTGAGAGGTCTACCCAGCCAGATAGAAGAAAAAACCGCGGAGGGGCGGAGAGCCAGTCGTAGGGGGGGGGGAGATGAATCGCCAGCCTAAAGGAGGCCGGGAGAAGACAAGAAGTAAGCCTCGGATCAACTGCATCCGTCGACACTAAAAGGGGGGACCAGCACGATATGGGACAGGGGGAAGAAAGGGGGAACGAAACCATTTAGGTCACACAAGACATCAAAGTAGCCGGCTATCGAAGGATTGCCCATCCAGGCGAGAAGACGAATTATTCCAGAACAGGGGGCCTTCACTTAGGCTCAGGGGGAAAAATTAAACCCGAGGGGAAAAAAGAACACAGAAAAAAGATCGGCCCATCAAGACCATCTGGGAAAGACAATCATTATCATTTAAGATTTTCAGATTTGGGGGACGAGGAGGGGAAGCGGGACGATCAAGGGGAAGAAAAGAAGGACCAGGAAGGGATCCAGGGGGGGGGAAAAGAATCAAGATAATCGCATCAGCAAGAATGCCGGGGCGATGAAGATCGAACTGGGCCAGCATTCGAGAAAGGAAAACTCCCATCTAAATGATCAAAAGCTTAGAAAGACGAACGCCGCACGAAAACCGGGAAAAGAGGAAGAGGACCCCTATCACGCTCAGGGGGGAGAATGCAAAAAAACGACAACTCCAAAAAAGGGAGGGAGGGAGATTGCAAAGCCTCATTAGGAAGGGAAAAAAGACACGCAGATTATAGATCTGACCCACAGAGCCAAGCGAGGGGACATGAGATATTTCGGGGGAGGAGGGAAAATATCCGAGTCAGGGGAAGCAAAATGCCGATCATGCGGGCTAAGAAAAAAAAAGGAATTCATCTCGCACGCAAAAAGTCCGATTTGGAGGAATCGGATACCGAAGGTCAACGAGGCCTAACAAACAAAAGGAGACGGTCAGAAGCACTGTGTTGGGGGCGCGAGCGCGGGGAGAGCACGGCGCCAAAAAACAAGATTCCTACCCAGATGTTATCAAGGTCGAGGTAAACGAAAATACAAGACCAATTAGGAAGGATCAGGCCTAACATCACCAACGAGGAAGAAAGTCGGAAACAGTCCCCTATTACGGAGAATAGAGCAAAACTCCCCGCAACTCGCTCAGGATGAGTAATGCTTCGAAGGGAAGTCGAAATGGGGGTGCACGATTTCGATAAAACTCTGATAAAGAAGTAGGCCTCCAAGGGAAAAAAGGGGAAGAGCTCCGATCTTCTCACAAAAACTTAGGAGTAAAGAGAAGAAGGGGGAGCTAAGGTCCAAAGGTCCTGTATTTCTTCGGAGAAAGAGCTCCCGGGTGAGGAAAAAACCATGACGAATTTGGGAATCTACCATCTAAGTATGGGAAGGATCATAAGGCGGCTGGCGTTGGGAAGAAGGATAGTCATCAGATCCGATCGGGGGAAAATGAGAAAGGCATGTTACGGCATGGATGAGGTTTGTCGGGTCTGGGGTAGGGGGAGAGAAACCAAGGGGACAGAGATCGGCGCGCTGCTATTTATGGGGGGCGACCGCTTCTAGCGAACGCCGATCACCAAGTTGCTCGAGAAAAAAAAAATCATGACAACAAAACGTCGTAAAAAATTCCGAAAACCCTCGAGTCGCCTGCGGAGAAATTCGCCGATAAAGGCTTCAACGGACCGCAGGACGAGAGGAGCAGCTCTGGATCCAATGCTGAGGGGAAGACTAGGGAAGGCGGACGCTAGTCAAGGGAAAGGTGCCCATCGCCTGAAAGAGCAGGGCGCTGTGATCAGTATGGCAGCCTAAAAACTAGATCATAAAAGGCAGAGGGAAAGCTCCCTGGGCAGGAGAAGCAGGAAATGCTGTGTAGGCAATAGACATAACATCCTAAAAAGCCGTGGGGGGTGACCTATCATTCTGAGGGGGGAGGAGGGCCAGAAAAGTCTAGGTGTTGAAAAGGGGCGGGGTCTTGACCAGATGATTTCGCTGGACGGGGGGGGGGAAAAGGAAAGCGAATGGGGGGTAAGAAGAATCTCAATCGTAAGAGGAGCTTCTTGAGGAAGCGCTCGTGGAAGACTGCCCTGGATCCGGCGGGGAAGGACGAGAAGCGGTTGTCATAGAAGGGGGGAGGAAAAATCAAGGGCACATTCAAAAAAAAAGGATCCTAGGCGCTATGGTCGGACCGCTTCGGGCTGGGTGTCAGGGGATGGGGGAAAACGGTTGGAATTGATCAGGGAAAGGGGGATGGAAGAAGGTGGAATATGATCCGCACCATTGCTGTGCATTAAGGAAGGATCGCTGCACGCGGCGGGGACCTATCCCGTTTCCGGTCCCGGGATAACAGGCGATTTTAGTGGAGGGGAAAAGCTGGCGCTGGAGATGTGAGAAGGTGAAACTCGGAAGTGACTAAAGGCGGCGAACGAGGGGCGTACACCGACTTAACCAAGCGAAGGCTGCTTAAATTGAGGGAAAAAAAAAAAAGAAGAAAGGGTAGTGATCTCGCTAGGGCGGTGGGGGGAGTGTGTAATCGTGATCCAGGACGCGGGGCCGACCTCAAAGGGGATGGCAAAACGCTGGAATCTGAGAAAGGGAAGGAAAAAAAAATAGTCGGGATGAAAATTACGTAAACTAATATACCGGGAGGCGGGGCTGTATAAAAGTCTTCCTAAAAGTGAGGGTTTCATCAAAAAGGCAGGGCGGAAAGAGCAATATTCTCGTCCTCGGGTCTGAGGAGAGACACTAAACTTTAAAATATCAAATCCTTCCGAGGGGGGAATCCTCGCATCGGGGGTGGAAAAAATTTGAGGGGACAAAAGAGGAGAAAAGGGTGTCTGTTGGTTTTCAGGGGGGGAAAAAGTTATTTTGTGAAAAATAGCCAACTGAAAGCGGCTCAGCACCGTTGAACTGGGCGCGAACTATTAAAAGTAAATCAAAGGTACAACATTGGCGGCATAATAGATAAAAAAATCGCTCCGCGGGACGAACTACCAAATCTCCGTCAAAGGGAGGCTGCACAGCGGGGTGGAGAGGAAAGCAGCGCAGCGCCGACGAGGCAGTGGCATCCAATCCAGGCGTGACTGGGTATAGCTAAAATGGAGTTACAAAAAAAGAACGGCCTCAGGTATGGAGGCGTGGAAAAGGAGGTGGGGGGGGGGCGACAGGGTCCAGTCAAGCGCGAAGTTACAAGAGATCAGTTAAAAAGGACGTCGACTTCTCAGAAAGGGAAACAGATCACTCTGCGACGCAGTTGAGTTGACCAGTTGAGGCACGGGAAAAAAAGGTTTAAAGAACAGAGAAACAACAAAACGGGAGATCAGTTAAACCGTCTTCAAGGAATAATGCACGACCAAAGGGACGAAGCGTGGGTAACGGTCAGTATGAAGGGACATTAGTCTTCGAATACGAAGATCATTGGTCCACAGTAAAAGAAAAGATGACGGGCGCGTAGGACGGATTGATGTCGCGTAAAGAAAAAGCGACCGAGGGCCGATGGGCCTTAAGTGCAAACTGGGGACAAGACACTGAATTAATAAGGGAGGGCTGCCGAACAGAAGGCGATGCGGGGTGCTCTCACACACGAAAAATAGGCAGCCATCTTAAATAGGACGGTAGAAGGGCATGCGTAGGAAGGGGTGAGTCTAAATAGGGCCCCATGGGGCGCGCTTGCTGGGCAGAAGATAAGCGAAGAGATATGGAAAAGGTGTCTCTCCGTTCTGAAGAACCCAACCAGGTTGGTAAGATGGAAGAAAACCAGCAACACGAAGGGGAAGACGAGGGTCAACCAGGCGACCGCCTTGAAAAAAGAGAGGCAGGGAAAGTGAAGGAGAAGATGGTAATTATTCAAAAGCGACACTTAGATCCCGGGAAGGGGAAGGGGAGTGAGGGGGGGGGGCGGGAGAGCAGATAAGAGGAGTGGGGCGAGTGCTGGGTAGGGGGGAAGGGATAAAAAAGGGGTAGGAGGGGGGGGGGGAGAGCAGGGGAGGTGGGAAGGGAGTATGAGAGGGGAGGAGAAAAAGAAGAGAGAGGGGGGTGAGAGGAAGGGGGAGGAGGTGGGGAGGGGGGAGGGGGGAAGGGGTGAGGGAGGGGGTGGGGAGTGGGAGGGTGTGGGGGAGTGGGGCGAGAAAGGTGGGAGCGGGGTGGATGGGAGGGGGAGCGGGGGGGGGAGGTGTAGGCGTGGTGAGGGGAGTAAAAAAGGAAGAGTAGTATGGGGGGGGTGGGGGGGATGACGGGGTGGGGTAGGGGGGAGGCAACGGGGGTCTAACTTAATATAGATGTAATCCGATAAAAAGGGGGATAGATCCTCTGTTACTGGGAAAGGACGCCTAGGGGCGATCTCCTTACATAAAGAGAAAGGGATCTGGGGGGGACTGACTTTTAAAAGGGACGGGGGGTGCTTCTAAGACCTCGTGATATATAGAAAGATGCTGCGTCAGACCCAAAATCAGAGGAACGCCCACACCGCTATCGTCAAGGAAAGGAGTGGTTATAATTTAAAGCGCCAGGAGTACGCTTTTGAATCGGCGTGGAGCCCAAGCGCCGAACTGGAGTTCACGCTTCAGGTGGGAAAGAAACAGCAATGGGACGAAGCGTGACAGCACGAAATGTGGCAGGGAGCGTAACAGTAATATAAAGAGGCACGGAAGCCAGGCGGACGGACTTGATGCCCAGGAAACTAGATTATGGAAAAACTCCAAAGGAGGCTCCCCGAACGCCCACCGAAAAAAAAAAAAAGAGGAATCACCCATCATCGACCCATGAGAGGGAGGTAACGACCAGAATCATGGGGGAATCAGAATTTGTGGGTACGTCGATATAAAAAAGGGCAGCGGATCCTAAGAGGAAGAAACAGGAGGGAAGTTAAATCTCACGAGCAGAGCACCAAAGATGAAAAAAAACATCATGACGATGAAAGAACGTCAGGAAAATCGATCGAAACAACCACCCAGCGAAATATCTGGAAAGACAAAACGCCTCCAAAACCCCGACGATGGCTATTGCCCCTGACGCAATCTATGGGAAGCAAAAAAGACAAAAACTGGGGAGGCGTAAAAGCAACACAGCAGATTCTGAAAACATGCGGGAAGCCCGAGAAGGAGGGGAAAAAAGATATAAGGAGACATCGACGCCATCAAGTCGCCAATTATCTGAGTCCTTCTGATAGTCACGGAATCGTGAAAGTAAGGGAGCTCATGAAGTAGAAAAAAGCCTATCAAAAAGAAACGCCAGCAGCGCGGAAAGCTCTAAAACTAGGGGGAAAGGGAGTACGGAGCAAGAAGGAAGTTGTAATAGCGAACGCTGACGTGGGGGGGAAGCTCTGGCAAAACGCAGCCGGTCAGCGAGCAAGAATGGATCACGGCGGAAGATTCAAGAGACCAGCAAATGCACGCTAAAAAAAAAAGGAAAAAAAGGTTACAGAAAGAGGGGGGTAATAAACCTAACACCTGAAATAGTACGAGACATCAAAAACTAGGAGGAACTATCAAGAAGGAGAGGAGCAGGTTAGCAAAAAAAACAAACAAAACACCGCCTAGCAGGACCGTGAAAGGAGAGATGTAGTGACTTTCAAGGGCTGGGATTGTCGAGGAGCTCGTGAGGACGAAGCAAAGCCAAAGCTCAGGAGG
>Ga0179593_1411067_pt1 | contig 18886 bp, 29 predicted proteins | sample CZODoug2_1_08_16_FD_185931 | JGI IMG/M metagenome (GOLD analysis project Ga0179593, IMG submission 185931) | Vadose zone soil fungal communities from Angelo Coast Range Reserve, California, USA - CZODoug2_1_08_16fungal (PacBio error correction) | ecosystem: Environmental > Terrestrial > Soil >...
AACTGGACGCGTGTAGAGGAAGCATTATAGGAGAAGGTAGGGGGAAGATTTCTCCAGATGAGAAGCAAAGAAAAGTAGAAAGAGGGCGTAGGGTAAGTTAGTAACTGCTCAAGAAGATATCCTCAATCGTCAGGAGTAGAAATGGCTGCACAGTAAAGTCGGGGAGAACCGGCGATACGGATGAGAGGGCTAGGCCGAAACGAAAAGGGGAGAAAAAGCAAAAAGGGAGTAGGAACGGCGTCCGCATGGAAGTAGTTCAGATGAGACTGCGACGAAGAGAGAAGGGAGTACGTTCTATTGTTATACGAGTGGAAGGCCGGGGTTTGGAAAAAGCGAAGTCGACGAAGAAGAGCTATCGCGTGGGAGTATTGGCCGTAATTTCAGGGAGACGATAGGATCTAGAAGTACGGGCGGAATATTGTTAGCCGGAATTGCGGACTAGAGCGACAGCGCTCTTAGCCGATGGAGGCGGGAGTCGCAAAAGGGTGGCCTTGCCACGTGCCAATTCACGATGAGAAGAGAAAAGGGACCTACTTTATGAGAAGAGCGAAGGGGATTGTCTCAGAAAGCTGGAAAGGTGACTATTGAAGAGAGTGAGGACTGGGATTTCAAAGCCACGGGGAAAGGTCGAAAACTCGCGAGTTCTTAAACATAAAAAAAACAAGAGATGGATAAAGTTTCTGATAGGAAAAAAACAAAGGAGTAGAAGTACCGTATACCCATCCATAACTGGCTTTCTTGTACTGAGAATAAGTGCCAATTAAGGGTTGAGTTTGCTCTGTTTAAAGCTCAACAGCGCTGGAGTCAGGGAGATGGATAGAGAGAAGCTCGCGCTTTAACACTTTAAAGAGTTACGGATTGTGCGGACCGCGGGCGTATCAGAAGCTAGCTCTATTGATCTGAGGCCCTACTAGTTTCGGAACTGATTGAGGTGGAAGTAGAAAGAACCAGAGTAAAGTGCAGTGGGCTAAGGAAAAGAGAATAAAGACCCAGTCTTCAAAGCCGGTGAAAAGCAGTCCGGGAGGCTTGCATTGCGGACCTCGCAAAGAGAGTCCCTTGGAGGTTGAGGGAGCGAAAGGGGGGGAGTTTTTCCAAGGACAGAAGTTCAGGGGAGATTAAGGAAAAATATACGGGAGAGAGAAGACTAGCGAGAACTACTCCGCAGGAATTGGTTCGGAGAAAAAATTGAGTGGGCCATGAACATGTCTGAAGGATACATGGTAAAAGCTGCTTAGAGTACGTGGGTCAATTTCCGCAGCGAAAGGTTGAATCCATACGTCTGCGGAGTCAGAGTCAAGGCCTCTCTAAAGAAAGTGATAAGGAGATAAAGGAGGAATAAGCTGATTAGTGGATGTGAAATAAGTCGAGCCTTAGGATTACATTGAGAAATACAACGAAGAGGAAGACCTTTTTTTAGCCACTTCGGGAAGGATAAGAAAAAAAAAAGGGGATTTACTTGGCGGGTCCTAGACTAGGGGGCGACGGAGCAAAAGGAACAGCGTGTAAAAATGCTATTTCCGGGGGGTTGGATAAAGCTTTTCGTGAGAGGAAAACTCCTTAAATGAGAAAGGGAGGCATTTTTGTGGTACTAAGTCCTCTTTTGATGGGGTAAAAGTGAGAGTAAGGGGAACCGTGGTCAGTATCGGCAGAACAAGGGTTCGGGGAGGTAGGGAGTCAATGGTGAACATTCCGATCGAGAAAAGACAGCTTTAGGACAAAAAGGAAAGGCGGAGGACATGCCCAAAGTAAAGAAGCAGGTAAGACAGCGGAAGCCAAAACATGGTAGTAGAGAGGAGGTGCGCTTAAGGGAGCGTATCTTGATGAAAGTAGGAGTGTAACTTCGTGAAAAAAATATGAAATTTCATGACCTAGAAAGTTCATTAAAAAAAAAAAAAAAAAAAAAACACGAAAAAAAAGAAAAAGAACAGTTAAGGGGGGGTGCAAAGGGGGGAGGGAGTGGGAGATGGGGATGGGTCAGAGGACACGCCAAAAAGAAGCAACCCAAAAAAAAAAAAAAAAAAAAAACAGGGCACCCAAAACAGCGGTAGGGGGATGGATTAGAAAAGGGGGGGATGGGGGGTGGGATTGAGAAGCGAAGGGGGCGGGAGTGGGGGAAGGGACGGGGGGGGGGGGTGCGGTGGGTGGGGGGTATGGAAGGGTGGGGAAAGGAAGTAATGTAGCTAGATGGGAGGGAAGAGAGTGGGTGCAGGGTGTGGTGGGGGGAAGAAGAGGGGATGAAGGAGGAGGGAAGGAAACGGCGTTGGGTGTGGGGGGTAGGATGGGGGTTGGAGTGGAAAGACGGGGGTTAGGAGGGAAGGGGAATGGTAGGGAGGAAGGAGGGGGGGGGTGTGCGGAGGGAGAAAAAGGGGAAGTAGGAAGGTGGAGAGGGGGGGGTAGGTCGGGTACGAATGGTGTTTGGGAGTGGTAACATGAAAATAGGTCAGAACTGAATGGGGACGGAGGGGAGGGGGGGGGATGGATGGAGGGGAATGAGGCGAGCAGGGGTGGAATGGAAGTTAAGGGGAGTATGCGGTGGGGGGGGGGGAGGGGGGGCAGGGGCGGTATAGGACGTAAGGGGAGAGCTGAGCGTTATAGGGGAAGAGGGGGGTATAGAAGGGGGGGGTGGAAAGGTAAAGACGAGGGTGGGCAAGTAGAGGAGGGTGGGAAGGTAGAGAGGAGGGGTGGGGGGGGGAACCGAGTGAGGAGGAGGTGGGGGGGGGGGGACGGAGGGAGTGAGGAGAAATAAAAAGGAGGAGGAGGACAGGGGGGGGTATAGAAGGGGATGGTGAAAGCCGAAGATAGGGGCGACGCGTAGAGGGTTGTAATTGGCAGGGGAGGGGGGGTGTTTGGTGATCACGGGAGGGCGGAGGAGGGATTAAGGGGGAGGGGGCGGGGGGGGATGATGAAAGGGAGAGTGTTAAGAGGGAGAGTGGGGGGGATAGTTTGGGAATATTTAATGGGAAAGGGGGGATGGGATGAAAGGAGGAAGATGTGGGGTTGGAAATGTGGCGAGGAGTGGAAGGTGGGAAGGGGAGGTGTTCGCTAGGAAGTGGAGAGGGTGGGGGGAGTAGGGGGTGAGCGAGAGAAAGGATGAGTGGGAGGACTTAGAGGGGGAGAGGGCGGAGGAGGCGGAGGTGGAAGGAGGGGACTTAGGAGATTATAGGCGTGGGGGAAGGTAGGAGGGGGGGTGCTGGGGGCGGAAGGGGGGAGCGGTGGAAGGGGGGGAGAAACGTAAGGGGGGATATGGTGGGGTGGAGGTGCGGACTGGGGGAGTGTAATCAAGGTGGAGCACGATGGGAAGGGGAGGGGGGGGGGAGGAGAGAGGAGAGTTTGGAATTGAGGGAGGGGGGGGGTGGGGAAAAGGAGGGGTGGCGCACGGGTGAGGAAAAAGCGGTGGGGATGGAGTAGGGGGAATAATAGGTGTGATAGAGGTGTGTTAGGTGGAGAGAGGTTCTAAGAGGAGGGATGGTGATGGAGAGAGGGAGGTGGAGGGAGGGAGGGGGGGAGGTGAGGGGGTGGAGGGGGGGGGGGAGGAGGAGGTGGAGGAGATGAAGGGCGGGGGAGGTGGGGGGAAGTGACGCTGAGGGGGGGGGAAGGTAGGAGGGGGGGGGGAGAGGGAGGAGAGGGGGAAGCGGTGGTGGGGAGGGGAGGGGGGGGGGGCGTTGGGGAGGGTGGAGGGGGAGGGGAAAATGGAGCGAGGCCGGGGAGAGTGGGCAGAGGGTGAGAGGGTAGGGGTAGGCAAAGGGGGGGGGGGAGGAGAGACGAAGGGAGGAGGGATAGTAGGGGGAGGGGGGGAGGGATGGAGGGAAGGGAAATGGAGGAAATGGAGGAAGGGGGAGGTGGAGGGCGTGGGGTGGGGGGGGAGAACCGCTCGGGGAGGTCGGGGGAAGGGGAGGGGGGATAAGATGGGGACGGGGGAAAAGAGAGGAGGAGTGAAGGGGGTGGTAGGAGAGGATGGAGAAGGTGGGGGGGAAGGCAGGATGGGGTGGGTGGTGGGGATTAATTAGGGTGGGGAGGGGTCTAGGAATTATGGGGTGTGGGAAGGGGAGGGGAGGGGTAGGGGAGGGGGGGAGGAGTAGGGTTAGGGTGGATAAAGGAGTAGAGGGGGGATGAGGGGATGAGGTTTGGAATGGAAGGGAGGAGGGGGGGGGAACTGTAGTGGGGGGAGAGAAAGTAGTGGGGGGAACCAAGAAACGGCCGAGAACAAACGGGACGACCGAAGAGGGACACAGCAGAGTGTGTCTGTCGACAGTAGCAGGATATTGAACGACGCCATGCCGGAGGATTAGTCAAGCAAAAGAGAGGATGAATCGGCGATGGTACATGTCCATACTCCTAACGGCGGCAGTGAACATCCGCTCGATCGCTTCCTCCTCGCCGGAAACACTTAGATAGAGGGAAGGTGCAGGTAAGAAGGGAAATGAGAAAAGCTATGGGTCAGGCCAGGAGGGGAACCAGGAAGAAAACTGGAAACGAAACATGCCTCTTCACTTTCCTTACAGGACTGGCATCACGGAAGATCACGACCGGGAACAGGATGTGCGGAGGATGAGCTCAAAAAAAAAAACGGGAGGGGAGAGACATCAAAACGCAACATCCTGGGGGAGGGGAGACGGCTTGAGCATCAACGTGCCGTTTGCCCGGAGGGAACAAGCAGTTCGGAGCTCCAAGGAAGAGGGAAGGACAAATAAGCGCAAGACACCGACGCCTCTGCAAAAGGCAAGGGGAAACGAAAGCAATCTCTCTGGGAGATGGGAAAATACGATCGATCTGAGGGTTCAAGGGCTCTTCAGGCACCGGGACCATGAAACTCAGGAAGAGTCAAAGCATTGGAGGGGGGACCCGACCCACTTGAAGAACGCATGGCGCGCAAATATCAACGGGAAATGACGACCAAGAAAACCAATCAGCTACTACTACTTGCGGAGTCAGACATCTTTCAAAAGAGTTGGGCGAAGAGTTCAAGGCCGTTCCAAGAAGAAGAGCACGACGAGAACGTCCGAAAATCGAAAGTGAGGCCTACGGGGTCTGAATGGAAGACGACTACCTGTGGGAAAACAAAGAACGCGACGTTCAGGCCACACCGCGCCGAGGCGTGAACTAACGCGAGGAATATGAAAACCAGCTTGACTGAGAAAAGCACGGCAAGAAAGGAGAGAAACACAACCTTTACTACGGACCACAGAAAGCACAAGCAGCCAATTGGAATAAAAAAGGATCCACCAACAATTGCAGAACGAGGAGAAACTCGGGGGAGACACGAGGCGAAGCCGACAAAAAACCAAGCAATCGCCAGTGCAGGAAAAGATGGGGAGGTGAGCCGTCAGACCGTTCAAGCTGAACATAAACAGATGACCAATTCCTGGAAAATGTTGTTAGTAAATTCCGAAAAAGTGGATAATCACAAGGTCTCGAGGGGTTCGATTTGAAAGGTCTAGAGGTGTTAACCGGTCGGGTCCTTCCGCCAAACAAGTTGGCAATCCTATTCTCCGACATCGTTCTCGGGAGAGCGGAAGACTCGGAGAGGGGGAAAACAGAGATGGGGGGGGAAGTGTCAAAGGGGGGGCCGGAGAGGAAGAATGGTACGGGTGTGACCAGTCGGGCCTTAAAACAAAGACAGAAGCCGCGGGGGGAAAAGGTTCAATGGCAAAGTTAATGGGGGAGACCTTAAAGGATGGAGCCCCCGGAAGTCATGCAGGAAAGGGGAGTTACCTTTCGAACGCGACGCAAGGATCTCAGACGAAAGAATTTGTAAGGACTAAAGCACGTCCCGAGGGGAAATACCAGGCCATCGGCCAAAAATAGTACCCCAGCAGTCGTCAAAGGTTCAGCGCGGGGGGAGCAATCACGCAGGGGGAAAACTAAAGAAACAGGCTTGAAGGGGAAGTGCGAAGGATAAGGGAAGCAACCACTCTCAGGCAAAGCTATGAGGGGGTTCAAAAAAAGGGCACGTGCCTAAAAACAAAGGCGAGGCCTTCCGCAGGGCAATAGGGGAACGAGAGAGAGGAAAGCAGAAGGTCCGAAAATACGGCAAGCGGGGGGACATCGAGGAAAAAGAACGCTGCACATCGACATCTCCGGTGCGCACATGATCCTATTTCATCAGGGTGAAAAGCGTTAAAAACGGAATGGGCGTGCAAGGGGACAGAAAAGGGCTGAAAAAAGGCCTGAGGGCGGTTAGGTGACTTACGGAAGAAACAAGTTTTTGGGGAGAATGAAGGAAGCCGAATAGTAGAAAGGGTGTATGCTTATAATCACGAGGAGAGCTGAGGAAAACGAAATTCTACAAGGGCCCAATCAAAAAAGGAATGGGACCCTCTCCATAATCAAACACTATTCCTAGACGTCATTGCAGCGAAGGAGGAGGAAAATAAACCGCATTCGAGCTCCTGTAACGGCCGAGGACGTCAAAGAGGGGGGGCAAAATCAGAGTGGACGCCAGGGAAATCACGAAGGGAAAAAAAAAGAAAATCCATCTCAGATGTAAACGACAGGGTACGAGTCTAATTGGGACATCTAAATGGGGGGGGACCATTCTTCAAGTAATGGAGAAAACCACCATGCCTGACGGGTCAAGTAAACAAAAAAAGGGAAGCGAAGAGCTGTCCGGACGCTCGAGGTTTGACAAGGCCACGGCCGGAACCTTCGAGGAGAGAGAAAAAGGCTAAGAGGGGAGCATCAGAGTATCACGTTTCATAGGAATCGAAGCGAATGAACGGTAAAGAGAATAACCGAGCTAACCGGGCTGGGTTCAAAAATGCCTGAAGGCCGTGAGAACACGAAACGATCGGAAAATAACCGGTCGTGCGCGGATCAGAGAGGAACCTATCACCGGAAAAAAAAGAGTCCAGAAAGCTGCAAAAAGCAGGGGTATAACTACCCGAGAAAATCGCGAACGGGATCGTTGCGTGAAAAGGAAAACAATTACACCTCCGACCTGAAGGGAGGATCACATAAAAAGGTCGATGACACGCGCCCCGCAGAAAAAGCCAGAATAACACACACGGAGGAGGGTAGAGCGAGATAAAGGAAACCGGGTCAGTGCGAAAAAAGCTTGATCTAAGGCAAAAGGGAGGGAGCCTATTGATGTCAGAGCTGCTACGCAACTCCCGTGTCCGCGATGCTTGCGGGTAGCAAAGGCTGCCTACCGAAGACTCCGAGGAATAGGAGAGGAAGTATGAGAGCGCGCGACCAAAGCCCTAGCACGCCAGGCGCTCTTGAATTAAAAAAGGTAAAGGCACTACGAAAAGGTAACACACGACAGTAGGACGGCGGCAACTCGGGACGTCGGACATAGTCGCGGAAGAATGGACGAAGAACCTCGACGTCCATTCCTGTTCTAACAGGGTAGCAAAAAGGGGGGAACAAATCGATGCTCAAAGCTGCCCGCAGTCCTATCGCGTGGGTCGTCGGGAGAACTAAGAAATGAAGGGAGTAAAACCTCGGGAGAGGGGGTAAAGGGGGTGGGGGGAGGGGGTACGGTCCATTAAGAAACTCGAAAGGTACCCTCTCTTAACCAGAGGCGGGTCGTCGCCAAAGGACGTGGGAAGTGCACACGGGAACAAAGAAGGGAAAAAAGCATTCAAAGAAGGTATCTTATAAAGAAAGAGTTCGAGGCCTGCGGGGAAGGGGACGAATAGGGCCAAAAAAAGCCGGGGAAGGTACTTCGGCTCGGGAGGCAAAGTTAGACGGCTGCATCTCAAAGGGGAACGAGGCCTTCAGACTAAATCACCACCCAAAAGTATAAAGGACGAAAAAGTGGGTCCTTCATCGGAGCAACCACCAACACCTGCGTATCCGGACCCTACCTCCAGCCAAGGACGGGCAGGAGCTGTTACGGGAAAAATTCCGAAAAGTCCTTGTCGGGGGCGAGTTTCAAAAAGGAAGGACTGAACCGTGCACAGGGGGGGAGATGGGATATGTCGAAGAGACGCTTGCTGAGTGAAATTGCCGTCGGGAAAGCAAAAATGGTGCAGGAGGCTCGATCTCGCGCGCCAGGAGCTAGGTCCTCAAAGGGTATTGTGTTCTTCCATTAGGAAGTCAGAAATCACAAAGGAAAAGGTGACGATCAGCTCAGAAAAAAACGGGGGGTTGGGAAAAAAAAAAAGAGGAAGGTCTGGGGTTTCTCCACTCGAGCAATATGAGCGACCGTTTGGGATCGGGGGCATCAAGGTGGAAACATAAAATGGCTGGTCTCTAATACATATGACGACGAGAGAATTGAAAAGAACCGCCCTAAGAGATGGCAAGCACAAGGGGCAGAAAAAAATTTCTGTTCGAACATTAAAGTGCAGAATGGGAATCCTTAAAAAGATTGAAGGATGTCACGGCCGAGGGTCAGCAAGGAAATGGGGGGGCCTCATCTCCAAGGATGAAAGAAATCAACATGTCGCTGGCGACCATGCAGGGGGGGAGGAGACCAAAAGCGGGGGCCTGCGAGTCAGGGGCTCAAAACTGCGTGAGAAGAAAACAGCTGTAAAAATAATCTCTAGGATCATGTCGAAACAACTGGGTAAAAAAAGGGGGTAGCCATAAGGGTCGAGCAAGACCGAAAGAAAGGGGGCCAGGTCCGGGGAAATTACTCCGGCTACTACGGTCGAAAGGCACCTTCTCCAAGGGACGCGAACTTGGAGGTGCCGGGGGGGTTAAGGGGGGATAAAATGGCGCTATTCGCAGCCAAAAACGTCCCGGGAGAAGAAGGGGAAACATGGGGAGGGGAGTCCTTGCCCTGGAGTGAATGGCTTTAGTGAGGATAACGGGGGAAAGTGCTCGGAATAGGCCTCCACGGAGGGTGGCCGTATTGCCGTACAAAAATCGCAAACGACTGTCAAACAGGCCGCGAGCCGACCAACCTGCGGCCGCAGGGGAAGTACGGGGGGGAAAGGCAAATAGTTCTTGCAGAAAAAGGATCCGGAAAGCCATTTCAGCGAGGCCAAAAAAAATGTCGGGAGATCACGGCGGGGGCTATTGGAAGCTTCAAGGGGGGTCTGGGACTTGAAAAAAGTAAACACCTCAGGAGATGTCTTAGCCAAGGCTAATACTTTCAGGGGTTGGGCGCCATTTATCCTTTATATTCCGGAAACATGAAGCTAGGAATCGCGGAGACTAGGCGAGATGGTGGTCAAGGGACCACGCGAAAATCTTGAACACCTCAAAAAAAACGCTTCCTTGCCAACCGCGCCGACAGAAAATCGGGGAAAGGTCCGGGAAGCGAAAAGAGGGACGCTTTAGTGGGAGGCATAGGCGTCTTAATCACAGAAAATGGAAACCACGGAAACAAAAAAACGCACGGGGGGCACGACGGGGACGAAGATCACGCCGGCCAGCATCACAGGATGTTATCTCTAAAAAACCACAAAAAAAAGAAGGCCATCCTAAGATCCGGCTGCTTTGAGGGAGACCGTTGCAAGAACGTGCCGAGATGGGCCCGCTGGACAAGAACGTGTCAGGGGGAAGACAAAAAGCTTCAAGAAAATAACGCGCTACGCGAGTTCCAAAAGGTCCCCGAATCGATTCAACTGAGTTGTCTTCGGCGAGGAGGAAGATATAAGAGCGGGTCAAGACGCCTGTCCGGAGTAACAAGGGAAGGGTAACGAGAACTCAAAAAATCAAAAAAACGGAACAAACGAAACTCCTTCAACTACGGCAGAGCAAAGGAACCCGTCCCAGCAAAAGAACACCATCAGAAAGGCGAGAGCACAACTTCAAGAGGCAGTTCAAAGGAAAGGTCACAAGCATCAACCGACCAAAAGATTCAACAGGGTGCTGCCTCGCCTTTAAGGGGGGAAAGGTCGCTAAGGGGTACAACTACAGGAAAAACAGTCGAAAACGTGGAAAAGCACCGCGGGAGAACACTTCGGCCTGAAAGGAAGGGGGGAAAGACCAAGAGAGTACCCCGACGGCAAGCCGTTGTAGTAGAAGGAAGAAGGACCGGGGGTGACTCTCAGCCGAAAAGAAAAGGTGGGAAAGGAAATCCAAAAACGGAATTTCCTCCGCTTAGCCTGGCGTGTTTCAAGGCAGACGCGCCAAGCGAAAAAAACCAGAAAAGAGCCAGGTTCCAGAACAACAGGGTGGATTGGAGCGTCACACTGGAAACAACGGGGGCTTCGCCTGCGACATGAACAAGAAAAAATGGCCCTGTTTTTCAGGGCAGCGACCAAGTGAGAAGACCAATGGAACTGAAAAAAAAAAAGAAGGATGCGAATTTGTCCCGTCAGATACGTGAAAAAAATCTGAAAAAAACGCACGCAGATTTTACGCCTATCTAGCCTGATCACGTCGACGGAGGAGGACAGACAAGGCCCGGCATACTAGGGGGGGGGGAAGGATCAAATAAAAAAACCCACCATGACGTCAGGGGGGGGCTGACTAAAAAAGATCGGCCGGGGGACCTAGGAAGCAAGGCACAGTGTCAGAAGGGAGAGGGAAAATGTGCGGCGGGGCGAAAAAGAACGGGAAAAAAGGCGGGACCATCGCGTCGACGCCAACCGCACGTCGCGAAGTGAGCTCGCCCGTGGTCGAGCAAACGGTGGGGGGCACGGCGGATGTCAAAAGCCTCGCCCAAGATCCCCTCAAAACCGCAACGGGCGCCTACAGATTGCTGAAAAACGTCGGGGGGGCGCAATGGGCACACCTACAAGAAGATACAACCTCTTTTGCAAGAAGGGGAACCGGAACTTCAAGCAGTCAACCCCGCGAAGGCATAGTTCCTTCTGAATGCCGCAAGACGGAAATAAAACAATTCAGGAACCATAAAAAATCGGACAATAGGGAATAAAGCAATCAAAGTCGTCTATCCGGGCCGCACGATTTAAAGAAGTAGTAGGTCAAAAAATGAATAAGAAAAAAGGGGAAAAAAGAAAAAAAAACGACAGGTAAAGGCCCTAACACAGCGATGGCAGGGGGGTTGAAAAGCAGCCCGCCACCGTACCACGAAAGTGCAAATAGTGCAAAAAACCGAACGCCAGGAATGTCGGGGGGGATTGAGAGGAATACGCCGGGGTTTGTTTTGGGGCCTCAGAAAAAAACGAAGAGATCAAGGTTGGTGGGATCCGGTCACTCAGAAAACTATCAGTCCAGCAAAAGGAAGTACCAAATGCCGAGCAATTACCGGCTCCAAAGGAATCGCGAAAGACCGAAAAAAAACGAAGGGGGGGAAACCCGAGCCGCATTCAGCAACCTGGCGGAAATCGTCTACGCGTCCAGTACATGGGAATCGTCCGGGTCAGGAACAGTGGGCAAGGCACAACGTAGGAAGACGAAAAACGAACATCTGCGTCCAGATGCTTGGAAAGACGGGTCGAGTGGAAAGAAATCACCCTAGTCAGGGGACAATGGTTTGCTCTAATAGCGCCGCAAGAACTTGAGGCAGACTAGCAAAACACCGCTATAGCAGATAAATGGGTCAGGAAGACAGCTCAACTGGAAAAAAAAAAAAAACGAATCCCCTGCGAAAGAGAAAAGAATGAAAAGAGGAGCAAAATCGAGGCGTCATCGACGCCAATATGACGAGTCAGAGGGGAAAATACTAAACCGGGGGGAAGCAAAAAAAAATTCGTAGGCCAAGTACCAGAGGAACGAGCCCGGCCGAAAGAAAGCTCGTGGTAGCGCTCACATGACTATGCTAATCTCCGGACTATATTAAAGATTAGAGTCGGAAAAAAAAATTTAGATACCCGAAACCATCGCGTATATGGGAGCGGCGAAGCAGATGAAGCAATGAGGGAGCACGACGAACGGACCAGTGGGATCTCAGGGGTGCACTGGAACGAAAGCTACGTCTATATAGCTCAAAACACAGTAGAAAAAGAGAGATAGAACGGGCCGGACAGTAGAAGGAGGTGAGCGGGGGTCGCGTGGCGCCGATCTTTCTCAAATCGCGAAAAACAAGAGATCACGGGCGGAAAAAGTTCGGGTAGAAAAATCCCCCTAGGATCAAGAAAAAGCGGGAATTGGCCTGAGAAAAAATGAGGGAGGTCAACGGGACGCAACGGGATAGTTCGTCAAGGATCCACGGAAATTGGGCGAAACAAAGGTCCGTGAGTTGCGTCAGCTTTGTAAGGGGAAGGTTCATGCGAGCATTAATGCTCCTCGGGCAGAGAATTCTGGTGAAAAAAAGAGCAGGGGGAGGCCGCGAAGGGGGAACAAAGCGCATAAAACAGCCTCCTTAGGAGGATCTCTTTTCGTAAAAACAGTAAAGGAAATGGGAAAACGGGCGGCCGCTCAAGGCGACGTCAAGTACGTGAATGCATCGGTGAAAATTCGCAGGACCTCGACCGTCGGAATGCCAGCGCTTAAAAATAGGTCGGAAAAAAACACGTTTGGCATTTCCCAACTGGCGCAAGGAAGGGGAAAAACGCGCAGAGGAGGACGGGTCGTAGACGGCAAAAGGGCGGTCAAAGCGAAGCCGGCAAGAGGCAATGAAGCCGATGATAGCGGGCGGCCTGGGCCAGGGGGCCCTTCGGCTCGGGGCAAGGCCCAACTTTAGAAAGGGTGAGGACGACTCGAAAAAAGCCTTAAAAACAAGGGAGCCATCCACCCCACGGAAGATTGACCGTGAGGCAATCGAGCCAAACACACCGCGTAGCCGTCCCCTAAAATCACCATGGCTTAGATCTTGGAAAGAAGATCCGCAAGGCCTTGACGGGTGCAGGGGGCTGGTCCCAGCAAGCAGCCGGGCGAACAGGGAGCTAGGACAGCAGAGAATTACTCACGATTCGTCAGGTCGGACCTCGTGAAGGCATGAGACGGGGATCGCGTAAAAAAGTGGGGCGGCTGGCATAACCTCAGCCGGTTAACACCTGGGGCATCCAAGACCTCGCGCAGGGGACCGTTTGTTCATCGAAAAAGATTGGTCCCCCGGAGGGGGCCAATAAAGTGGGCCTCAGGTCGGCAGTACATGGCGAAAAAAACGCACAATTGAGGCGACAGTTTGACTTGAGGGGAGCAGTGGGTGGGGGAAAAAGAGTGCACGTGGTAACGCAGCGCAATCGGTAAAAGATGCAGGGCAGCGACGCGCGCAAAAACTCGTATGCCGGCAGGAATCGTTAGGGAATAAGGTGGGGGGAAGGGGGGAAAACATGTCCCCTGGAGTAAGTTAACCTGTGCCACGGGCGGCTTCGGAGTCAGGCCGGAAGGGGGAGGACCTGGGCCGAGAAGGACCAGGATTATGAGAGAAATATAGAAGGGGAAAAGAGAAAGCTTCCACGTAAGAACCAAGCTAACGTATCAGAAGAAAGGGTGCAGACAATGAAGAAAGGTTAAAAGGAGACCGGATGTGAAAACTACTGAATCGCAGGACTTCAACAAGGCGCATTCAAAAAACGGGGGTAGAGGCCCTGGGGTACCACGGGGAGGGTCAAGGCGCAACCACAGGCCAGGTCCTTGGGAGTCGGGGGCCGTAGGACGGAGTTCGACGAAGAAAACCTTCTCAAACAAAGGGGGGCCCGAACTTGGCAGGAAAAGGGGGTTTGTCAAGCTTTCATACGCGAAAACCGGAAGAAAAAATTGAACCATGAGTTGGGTGTAGTCTCCTTGCCCTGCGGGATGGGGCGGTGTGGCGAGGGGGCAATCCCAAGTAAAAATCAGCCTCAAAACACGTCTGGGGGACGGGTCGATCGAAAGCACATGTCCCGAAAACCAAAATGCCAAGGGAGGGGCGGAAGGGGAACAAGAAACGTCGGGGGGAAAGGGCAATGAAAACCAAACAGGTGCCGCCCGATTTCAAGAGAGGCCGCAAAAATGGTCGTGAGGCGGGGAGGGAGGGAAAGGAGGAGGGGGGAAGGCGACCAAAAAGAAAAACCTCAGGAAATGTAATTACGAGCCCGGACTTAGAAGGAGGTAGGTTAAGGGAAAACAGGTAATATATTGCGCGAATCCTTAGTTGAAGGAGGCGCGGGCGAATCCGGAGTGGACTCGCGAAAAAGGTAACAAACAGGGATAACCAGGAGACCGCTCTGACAACCTAAAATCGTAGTTGCCATCCTCAGGACGTACGAAAGGGACGTGATCTGCAAACTGAAAGGAAGCGGAAGTCGGAGGAAAGATTGAAAGCGGGCTGGAACGATCCGAACGGCTTGTTCAAAAAACGGAAAGCCGAGGACAAAGAGTGAAAATCGATCCGGAAGATCACGGCCTAAAAGGGTTTGCGTATAATCTCAACAACAACAAAAGGATGGAGAGGACCCATCCGCACATCCTGCCGTGAGCCGTGAGAGGAGAAATGGGCCGGGGAACAAGCAAGCTGGTGCCAACTGGACCAAGCCGGTGGAGAGGGACAAAAAAAAAGAAAAGTCCGAGCTTAAAATTGAACGAGGCCCCGAAGGAGGCACTAACCAATTTCGGCGGACGAGAATTGAGAAAAGATGAGAGGGTTGAAGGAACCGGGCGAACGGGTCGGGGCACAAAGGGCCATGGAGGTCGAAATGTGAACTCCCTTCGCCAGAAACATCCTTCAACTAAATGGCGCGAAAGAAACCCCTACCTGTCAAAAAACTCATAAGTCTCGAGAAAAAAAAAGTAAAACAGGGGAAATCTTACCGGGGTCGAAGAAAGAGGATGCCGATAAAAAATCGAAAACTACGGAACAGACGGGAATCAAAGAAATCTCTGAAATGGACAAGGCGGCAGGGGGGGGTGCATCGAACTACGACGAGACGTAAAGTCCGAAAAAAGCGGCGCGAAAGGTAATGACGTCGGAGAGACGGCCAGGGAAATTAGGGGAGCCAAAAGGCAAGAACGTGGGGGGGGCAAGATGCGCGCAAAGGCGCGTGACAAAACAAACTCCGAAAGAACCAGCAGACCTCCAAACTAGACTACCGAGAACGAATTACTCTGTGGGGGCAAACTACGGGAAGGAAAGGCAGCAAAAAATCTCAAAAAACCCTTCAAGCTCCGAAAAATAGAAAAAGGGACGGTGATCGCAGTAAACCTAAAAGTAAAAACGAATGAAAAGCCGGAAATGGTGGGGGTCACGGCGAAACCATAAATGACTAAAAAAAAAAGTAGTCCTCAAATGGATCAAATTGAGAAAAATTCGAGAACGTAGGGAACACTGATCCCGCCGCCGCAAATGGGCCAGCTCAGAAGGAGAACGTAAGAGGAATCGGGCATTTCCGCAACGGCATAAGGATTTTCTTCATGACATCAGGCCGGTAGAGGGAAAAAAGGAACTTGGGGAGGGGAAAAAGAAATAAAAACTGAACAGGGACGACCGGCGGGGCACAGGGGTAAGACGAAAATGGGGGCCGGGACGAACATCAAAGTCGAACCGCTACATGCAGGCAGGCTCAACGTCGGGGCCAAGTGAAAAGAACTGAGCTCGCCCTAAAAAAAAGGAAAAGGTGGTGGAGCTCGACACTTCAATCTGAAAAGGCAACGAAGAAGTCCCAAACTATCCCCCGAAAACCGCAACGTGACGGCGATATCGTGCTGGAAAGTCGTGGACGCAATGCAAGAAGACGGATCAAACTGGTCGGGACGGGACCGGACTTCCGGGAACCAAAAAAAAAACAAATGGCCTCCTGCAGGGTGAATCGACTGGCCAGACGAAGTCTCCGGCAAAGAGAAAGGGGACAAAAACAAGCAAAAACTTAAGTAGCCCGAGCGAATCAGCCTCACTAGGGTCAGAGACCATAAGCATTCACGGGGCAAGACTGATGACGAATAACATCATCAAAGGGGTCGCACTTAGGCGATGGCAGCAGGGACCACACAAAATAAAACTCCACGGAAGGGCATCATCTTCAAGTCAAAAGGTCACCAAAAAGGGGAGGTGGATGTACGGGCGGAAAAGACGCCGTGTGGGGGGGCTAGAATGAAAGCGGTCAGGAGAGCTCCAGGGGAGGTCCGTGAAGGCCCTCTCTATCACAGCAACTGATACCCTGTCAGGCAAATTCCCTCGCCGGGGGGAAACGCACTCGAGCCCAAAAAGAAAATTGCCAAATCAAGAGTCATAGAAAGTCTGCGAAAAAAAAGACGCTAACGACTATACATTCAAGAGTAATAGGAATGGTGCGCCAGGGGGCCTGACCCTGAGATGAGACGGACCCCGCCTCAAGAGGATGAATCAGCGAGGAAGGATCAGGTCAGAGGTAACTGAAAATCACTGACAAAAAAGGATGCAGTCATGGATGTGGACAAGGCAGCACGGCAAGAAAGACAGGACGGACACGAGACACCGAACTCAGAAGGGCCTGAGCCAAAAAGGAAATCAGGGTTCCCACGACCAAAAACCAGTGCAAAAAATAAGAAAGGCAGGACGATCTCGGCGGAAGGAAAAGAGCTAAACTAGCCCAGAAGTCCAGATACTACTAGAACCGGTAGGAAAATGACAACCTTCCGGGGGAGTACTGGATAACGGGGGGGTAAGAAAAAACGAGGCCGCCTGGTCCCGGGGCTTGTGCGCGCTCGACGCAGGAAAAACTCGACGATATTACGATGCTTCATAGGAAAAGTGAGAAAAAAACCCGCTAAGCCCTCGCAATCGGTCATATTTCGTCGACAGGAAGGAGCCAAGGGCGGCGCCGAAGGAACGCCTTTTCGAAGAAATGAGCGTTTGATGCAAAGAACACGTCTACTCTCCAAAAAACACGGATAGGAGAAGGAACGTGGCGCGTGGGACTGGTGAAACGCTATGATCGAAAGGGATGGTTGCGCCAGATGGGGGCAGTACAAAAAACTGCGACAACCAGTATCATTTCGGGGCGGGTAAGTGATACCAAAGAGGGGGCTGAGGGAAGAGCAAAATCGAAGGAGCGTAGAAATGCAAAGGCGAGGCGCGAAAAGAGCGAAAAGCGGCGAAAAAAAAAGGGGACAGGTGGTCGCGTTCTCACAACTGACAAAATTGGTCAAGCAAGGTCCCGAAGGGAAGGCGTCCAGAGGGGGACTTCGTGGGAGATCGCGGCGAGACGAGGGAGCGCAAGAGCCGGGGCATTCGGTGTTTCTCTCTCAAGGGCCTCCGGTGGGCAAAGCGGCGGGCAAAGTCAACTCTTCGGCTACGATGTGGAAGGGGCGCGGGAGTGCTTTAAACTCCTGCCGGCAGTAAGGTGTATGCATCTTGGTAAAGGGGGGTAACCTCACTACAAAGACGGGACAGAAAAAGCTTAGGCCGCTGAGGCGTCTTCTAAAAAGAGCTGGTCAGGGGCCCAAATGAAGACCAGGAGCAAATAAAAAAGCATTTACAGAAACCCCTTCAGGTAATACTAGCCGGAGTCTCGAGCCTTTCGGCAGGAGGTCGGAGTGCCGAGTCTTGACGGCTTGGCGCGTACTTCTTGCAGCGGCGGGAAAACTGCTGCGAGACGAAAAGCCTATTGCGACAAGAACAAAACCATACTTCGAAACCAGGTGAAGAAAACCACAAAAAAGACACCTGAATAGCCTGTAACCGACCCAGAAATACTGGCTGGCGATCGTGGGATCTGGTTGTCCTGAGGCAGGAAAGTCCGTTTGGGAATTGCTTTTTCAAATGGCCCAAGAAGGGGAAAGACGGGTTAGACAGTCGCTGGGGGAGGGGAAAGCATTCGAAACGACCTGGATTTCCTTGCAGGGAGAAAAACCCTCGGGAGCAGGGGGGGAAAAGGCAAAAAAGTAATGGGCGCGGGGCAGGCCAGAAACGCCGGGTTGGAACTCCACTTGATGGCGTAACACTAGACTCAAGAGGAGCCAAGGGGGAAAGGAGTAGACGTATCAGTCCAGTAGGAAAGCAAGGGGACAATCCCTGGAGGGGAGTGGTTGGAACCACGCGGGACATCACAGTAGGCTAAAACGTTGTCAGGTTGGGGATCGGGGACTAATGCCCAGTAACGAAGCAGTTGGTCGCTCTAAAAAGAGGGGCGAGGAGGCAGGGGCTACGCGCAAGTCGAAGGGGAAAGAAGGGGGCAAGATGCGTGAGGAGAAAGGCGGGTGAACAGTTAACTGGAAAGAACTTCCAGGCTCGAGGTCACGGCCGAGGTCATCAAGGCCTCATCGGCTGATTAATAATAAGATCGTCTGCATGCGCCGGGGACGTCATGCGCGCTCCCAACTCAGATCATCTAGCAATGCGGAAAGGGCGGCGGGGAAAAGGTGCCCTACTCTCGCAGTTACTCAATTCGCATCAACCGATAGTATCCGGGGGGTGAGGCCCTTCTGGACGCGAGACAAAAGGCCAAAAGGTGGTGGACAACAGTCGACCAGCACGTCCGACTCTCACGGACTCCAGCGTTAAAAAAGGCGAGGGCCGGGGGGGGTTTAGGAGCTTGGCGAGAGGAGCCCCCGCGTCAAGGCGACTGGGGGAGGGGCCATTGAGGGGTTTAGGCACTTCTGGAGGGCGGTAGTGGAAGGGAGTCAAACCCGGCGAAAGGAAAAACGGCCAAAACAAGCTGACGGTCTCGTCATCAAAGAAGGTTACACAGAACTATCGAGCCGAGCCCAGGTTTGTCAGGGACTTGCATCCTGTCTGCAGCAAAAAGGGAAGGTAAGCGAGGTCCCGCCAACATGTAAAAGTCGATCAGGCGGTGAGGTCGTAGGTGACTTTCAAATCTGTCGAATTCGGCCTTGAACTCGACGAAGAAAAACAAAGGGGATTTCCTTGAAGGAACGTCTACCAATTTTTCTTGTACTACCGTGATATTTCTCCGAACATGACGTTAAAAAGGAGGCGCGGGCGAGAGAGTGCAGAGGAAGGTGTGAAAGGGGATCAACAAAGAGATCTTGAACAAAAGAGAGGGATAGGGGGGCCCATCCATAAGCCGAAACAGGGAGTGATCGTGACACTTTCGGGTAGCGCGGTATTGGGCACGTGCTAGGCCGTGCGGTCCGATCACAGACGGCGGTCAAGCAAAAAAAGCCTCGGCTTCCATGATCTTAACAAAACGGGAGAGCGCCGCCCAGGATGTTGCGTGGGGGT
>Ga0179593_1484049_pt1 | contig 18883 bp, 14 predicted proteins | sample CZODoug2_1_08_16_FD_185931 | JGI IMG/M metagenome (GOLD analysis project Ga0179593, IMG submission 185931) | Vadose zone soil fungal communities from Angelo Coast Range Reserve, California, USA - CZODoug2_1_08_16fungal (PacBio error correction) | ecosystem: Environmental > Terrestrial > Soil >...
CAGACAAGCGCCACTATAAGAAAAAGAGAAAAAAGGGACGCACATGCGGCTGACAGGGGGGAGGAGGGGGCCGAAAGACCTGAGCACTTTCCAGTCCCATCTTCATGGGCGAAGGGGGGAAGGGGAGTCTACTCCACTGAAGTCAAAAAAAAAAGGGTTCATCATCAGGCAGGGGAAGAGCAGAGGATAGAAAAAACGCACCAGATCAGGAGAAGAGGCGTGGAGAGATAGCTGATGGGACCCACACTGAATAAGGGGGAGGAGTTCTTTTAATGATAGTAAAAACTCGGAAAAAAAAACCGCTAGGAAAAACAGAACCAGGGGGTACGAGAGGCGGGAGGTTCAAAACGAAAAAAATCGATTATTTCTACTTAAGCTGAAAGGGGAAAGAGACCTTTCTCCTGCGAGACGGAAAAAAAGAAAAAAAAAAGGCTCTGGAAGAGAGAAAAAGAAAACCCAGAACCTTTAACGATCGTAGAGGTCGGGACAACGGGCAACCTAAAAAGACCAGTACTACTGAACTGAAGGGGGGAGATCAGGCGGGCGGGCGGAAGGGGAAGCTGGGGGGGGGGGAGGGGAGCTCAATAATCCGTGTACTGTGTGGAAAGTCGCCGGGGACGGCGAAGCAGTTGGATAACTAAACGGTGCGGAAAAATGTCTACCGGAAACGTAAGAAACGGGGGGGACTTCTCGACCACGGGAGACGCGGGAAACGGGAAGGCGGTCTTTCTTCATTAGGCTAAGGAGTGTTGACATTAAAAGAAAATGACCTCAGGTTCAGAAAAGGTGCTGCGCGGGATTTCAGACATCGGCCGAACAAGGGGGAGAATTTGGAAATACGCAGCAGCGGGCGAACACCCAAGGCGATCAGAAGTCCGGAAATGGGGGGGAAGCACTTATAGCAGAAAAAGGGCGGAAAAAGCAGCCACGAGTCTCAAGTAAAATTCAGAGAAACATAGGAACTGGGGAATCTGAGGAAAAGGAAAGGGCGGTGTAGACTTCAAAGAAGGATGGGGGGATCGGGGAAACAGAAAAAGCAATCTTCTGGGACTTGGGCAAACGTAGACTTCACTCAAGGGGATATGACGACATAAAAGTTTTGGAGCGGGAGGCAAAGGGTGGTGGGTCAGAGGAAGGCCTTCTAGCGCTTCTTTTGTCAAGGGAGTGCTCGCAGGAAACCCCTCTGTCGATGAAGAAGGAACTGTTGGACCAAGACCCTGAGCCGACTATCAATGCCATGATCTGGAGCTGTGAGGGGGAGTAGTCCAGGTGGAGGGGGAATAAAGGGAAAAAAAAGTTGGGGCATGAGCGACTTTCCAGCGTCAAAGGCCGGGCGCAGGCAGACATCGGTAAAAATTCATTTCTTGGAACGGGAGGAAAAAAAAAAACTTCGGATGGCGAAGGACGCGATCACGGCGTGGTTGTCAAATTAAACGGAAGCGAAAAAGAACTTACCATCTAAGGACAACGAAACCGCGTAGAGTATGGGGCTAACAAGAAAGGGGGTCAAACGCTCCAACCGCAGGGCGAGACGATGGCGTTAAAAGAGGGGGTTGTAGCGAAATCCGGTTCTATAGAGAATGGGTGGTGGAGCTGGGGAGGAAGAAGGGGTGGATCTAAAAAAACACAACAACGAGGGGAGGAGCATACGCTAATCTCCCGATAGGGGGGGAGATAGAAGAAAGGGGAAGGCACCCGATCGAATACGAGAAATCCTGGCAAAAAGTAAAATAAAAAGTGAAAGGGGGGGGTGAGGGTGGGTTCTCGTCCAGAGGGGGGGAAGCGGGGTTCAAGACGGGACATCGAGATGGTCCTTAGGTCATCTAGGCGGGGAAAGGCATATGTTTAAAAGAAGTGCTCGATCAGAGACTAGTGAGAAGTTTTCTTTTTGTCATGAACACGCCAAAAAAAGAGTTGGACAATTGCGACGATTATTGAACGGCAAAGTTCGTTAACATACTTTTAATCGCGAAAATTTTGTCTAAAAAAAAGAAAAGAAAAAAAAAAAAAAAGGGGGAGGATTGCCAACTGCATCCTTCGGGGCAAAGACCGCAAAAGAGACATAAGCCCCCTCCAGAGGGCCGAAAAGGGAGGGCCGCTGAAACACCAAGGGAGACGAGGCATAAAAACAGCACTTGAAGGGGAGACAAAGACACGGGAACAACGAAATGATCAATTCTCTATAGGAAACAACCACAGCACGAGCTAAAAAGGTCGCGGCAAGGATGCTTGTAACGTACGAGGGGAAAAACACAACCCTCGGGAAAAGGGAAAAAAAGGCGGAATGCAACGAAAGGGCGCAGAACAGGTAATCCTGATTGTTCCTTATAAGGAGTCAACTGGCGGAAGAGGGAAGAAGCTAGTCTTCAGAAGGAGCTTGCCTAGGGACCAGGGAAGGAACTGGGGAAAGACTGATCGATGGAGTGTGAGATACACCGCATTAGGCTGTACCAAATCGAGTCCAAGATCAAGGCGTGCGGCGCATGCAGTCGCGCCAGCACCTTGGAGAACAAGAGGGAGGAGAGGGGGAAGTCATGTATTTAGGGCGCTCCAAGCCGCATCGGAAAAAGGACACCGTTACATTAAGGTCAGAGGGTAGAGACTGGAAACGGTATCTAGGTCCTGAGGTTGGAAAAAGCAAACGGGTGAGAAAGATGGACGAACGAAAAGCAAGGTCCGTTCTTTTTGCACAGAAAAAAAGAGTTCATACTTCAGAAAGGGAGGGAACTGCGGAGAGGAAGCGGTAAAATTGTGTCCGCGTCAAGCCACGCTCCTTTTGATGAGGTTAGGAATGCCTCTGGTGTCGTAGAGGGGACATGAGAAAAAAAAAAAAAAGCGTCGCCGTTCGGAGGAGCTCTGATGGGACGGTGGCTCGACTCCAAGAGAAGGGGACCCTCTACCAATAAACAACCGCAGCCGTACGAGGTTGCGCTTTTTAAAAAAAAAGCTAAAAGGGCGGTAGAAGAAATGGGTGCAGTCTCGAGTAAAAAAAAAGAAGAACAAGAGAAAAGGGGAAAGACCAGGATAGAAAATAATGTACTCAATCAAGATAGAATAAAACAAATTCAGAAAATGAGGGCCAGACTACTGGGTATGAACTGAGATCCAGCCGACATGCTCCATCTTCTTCATTCAGGGAGGAGGAAGGGAAGTAGGAAACGAATTGGGAGGTATAGGGGGAATGATGAGCTCGAGTAGCGAAGAAAAGGTTGCCGAACTCAGCAGCTAGGGGGGATGTTGCGGAGAAGGCTATTATTGTCACCAGGGAACGGGGTAGTCTGTAGAACAATAAGAAGGAAAGTTCTCGGGGGGATGGGGTGCCTACATTCAAACAAAACTGAATCAAAAGAAGAAACGAAACTCCAAAGAGGGAACGATGCTGAACTTCTTTTATGAGAAAGGGTCAGGGCCTTCAGACGGATTGTAAGGAGTTTGACACAGACGGAGACTTAAAAAGGGTTGTGTGGAATTCCTTGAAGCCTCTTGCCTGGAATTAAGAAATCGACAAAGGAAAAGGGCGCGGAAGGCAAAGAGGGGAACAAAAAAAAAGGAAAGGCGTGACCAGAAAGATTAGAAATAGGGGGATCTCAGGAAAAATGAATGCTTTACCTCTTCTCAGGAGGGGGAGGGGGGGGGGAATGAGCCCAACCATGAGGTAAGGAGGGGAAAGAAAGAAATGAGGAAGGATGCAGCGAAAAGAATGGTGGACAAGACACGCTTCAGGCGTGACTTACTATAGGACAAAAAAGGCTAACTCCGCTCGACTGGAAACAAGAACCAAAGACTCCGGCAAATGAATTGACACGAAAAGAGGGAATTGAAAGTGAAAAGCTAACGCGGGCAGTACCACTTAAAACGCGAAGGAAGGGGTCCTACATTGGCGTGACGAGTAGACAGTTTTCCATGCGAGGAACAAGGAACAGGTAAAAAAGGCCGTGTTGTAAAAAAAACATAATTTCCCTCAAGCGGGGGGGGAGAAAAAAGCTATGTACAGGGAAAGGAACGTCGCAATCATGAGAAAAAACCCGAGATACAGCAAACGCTCTAAGATTTCTTCCAACACTAAACGCAGGCGCGGGGGAGGGCCGATATGGATGGGAGGAACAATGAACTAATGGGGGAAGGGGGGGGAGGCCTGGAACCATCAAGAGAAAGGAGAAACTCTCGGAAAAAGCGTCTGTTGGATTGTGGGGAGGGGGGAAGCGGTCGACGAAAACATCGGTGGCCGGACAGGGGGAATACATGGGTCCACGACGAGAGCAGAGGAAAGGAAAAAGACGATGATGCGGTCCGGAGAAATCGAAACAGATTTGAATCTCGCGAAAAAATGACCCCCGGGGCTGGGGTCGACGGGTAAAAAAAAAGGTCGGTACTAGATCCAGGGGGCGTCAGACAGCTAAAAAAAAAGCCGGTAGGGGGAGAAACGGGAACGGGAGGAAGGGAGAAATGTTAGTAAGTCGGTAAGCCGCCGGGTGGCCAGAAAGAGATTTTTAACCTCAGCGCGAAAAAAAGCAAAAGGGGCAAATGATTGGAACAGGGGGGGACGACTCGGCGGGGCCCAAAGGACTACTTCCGGGAGGGAAAAGACAAAGGACTTTGAGCTCGAGGGGGAAGGGAGACCACGTTGAAACTGGAAAGACTCAGAGGAGGACAAGAGAGGAGTATTCATCCCGAGACTGCCAAGAATGAGGGTTGAACTTTCTCATCTTTCATAGCGAAGAAAAAAAAACAAGGGAAAGGGGAGGGAACTAGATAAGAAGGAGAGGGGGGGAAAAAATAGCAGACTTGGGAGACAAAGAAGTGATCGAGAAGTAGACCCGTTATGATTTATAAGGGGAAAAACGGGGAATACTCCCATCGCATAAAAAGGGAAGGCCTTTCCGGGAAGAAAGGGGGGAAAAACGACGCGCCAAGGGCAAGGAGCTAGCAAACCAGACTTCCCTGCTCTAATCTTTCTCTCTAGTTCACAATCCTGGTCAGAAGGGGAACGGGGGGGCATTAGGGAAGACAGACATACGAAAGCTCCCTGAAAAACGAACGGACAGCAAGGGAAAAAACCGAAAAAAGCTGCAGCAGCGTCTCCAGCTAGGAGGGACCAAAGAAAAAGGTCACGGACTTCTCGGGGCGAGAGAAAGTCAGAAAGGGAGGGCTTTAGCCTACCGAAAGAGAGGCGAGTGTCGCAAGAGGGGAGAGGCGCTAGATTCAGGCCAAGGACAGGCACTATGTTTCTGGTAAAAAATGCACATCCAAAGAAGAAGGGGGTCAAAAACCGACTCGAACACACTAAGGGAGGGACTGCAAATAAAGTCGAAAAGCCGACGAGCGGAAGGGGGTTAAAGTGCTTAAAGGAGAGGGGGAAACTGGGCTCTTGTGAAGACCGTCGGATTGGGCGAGGAAGAAGAAGGGAATGTGGGCGACGTTACGGTCCAGGGAAGCACTCATTCATCATGGGTACGTAAAGCTCTTGGGGAGGAGGGGGTTCCAAATACCGTTTAGGATGGGACCTATTCAAAATCTGAAAAGAAAGGGGGAAGAAAAAGAACAAACCTTTTTCAAAAGGACTGGGAACCCCTCCAGTAGCAGGGGGGTTGTGTAGGGAGAGGTAGGAGATTCCCATTTTGAGGGGGGGGGGGAGTCTTAAGGGGCCTGCCTCTTGAGGGTGGGTGAATCATCAGATGAGGATGCGCGGGGGTTATAGTCCACGGGTCCAGGTACTCTTCACACCCGGGAGGGAGGACAGTAGCCGACCTGCAACTGAGTAAACGGGGAGGGAAAAAGAAATCCGACTTTGGAAAGCACGCCGAGGAGGGGGGAGGCAAGAAAAAGGATTCGAGCCAGGAAAACGGGACGTGTTACCAGAGGGCCTCCCCCTCTTATGGGGAAATGATGATGGAAGGAAAGGGCCACTTCTGTTTAGTCAAGTAAGACCTGAAAAGGAGGGGGGGCCCTCGGAATCAGGGGGCAACGTGATCGGCTAACTCACCGAAGGCAAGGAAGGGTAAATCAGATCAAGTCAACAATCATCTCTTTTACACGCACTCAAGAGGTGGGAAAAAAACATACCCTAGAGTCAGGGGGAACAGAGGGAAAGGGGGGAAGATAAGGGAAGAGGAAAGAAGGGGTTCGGAAAGGGGGTGCCAGCGGGGTGAAACCTTGGGGGGTCTACGAGCTCTTACAACATCAAAACGAGAGATGACTTCGATCTGGGGGGGGTCTAAGGACAAAATTACTAGAACCCAGGAAAGAAAGACATCGAAGAAAAGGCGAGACGCGACGCTTGTAAGTAGAAGTATATCCGAAAGGAGAAGGAAAGCGGCACAACCTATCAAAGGGACTTAAAAAGGGGAAGGTTCATGACTTTCTTGAAAAAAAAAATAAAGCCGATGTTGTCAAGTCTTCTGAGGAGAAGGTCCATAGGAAGAGAGGGAGGATTCAAAATTCTCCTGCTGACGTGGGGGCGATCAAGGGGAGGAGATGGTACCACAATTCGAGATGAAGGGTGGAAAAAAAAGTCGGGGAAAAAGGGGGGGGGAGTAAAATCGTCACGGCTCCCAAAGGAGGGGGGAACGAAAGGGAAACAACACTAAAAAAGGTACTTAGGGGCTAGGATTGAGAGAGGCTCAACTCGGGGGGAGAAGGAGACTTAAGAAAGGTAGGAGAAGTCCTCAGAAACGATCGATCATGGGGGAAAGGAATCGACAAAACCGAAATTTCCATAACCTCAGGAAAGATCAGACATTGCTTTACGGACAGGGAACCTTTGAAGCTACGAAGGCAGGGACTCCCTGTTATGAAGCTGGGTGCCTGCTTCGGTCATTTCAAGAAAGACGGTTGTTGTGCTTGTGCTGGCTTCTGAAAGAGAAAGGGACCTGTTCGGGGAGGGAATGGCGGACAATCCTTGGGTAAGGCACCCGGATACTATTTAACATCCTGGGGAAAAATCTGTGAGAATAACGTCTTAAGACCCCTGCGGCGGGGTCAAAACTGGACAGCCTACCAGGAGTGGGATAGGAATTCCTCTGACAGACAGAAAAGAACTAAAAAAGACTAGACGAGTCATGGGTATGTCGAGGGTAGCCGGTCAACTACCAATGATTAAAAGAGTGGGAGATTTTCCTATTCGGCTGTTTGAGAGCCGAAGAGTCAGATCCAGAAAGAATAAAGACCAGAAGAAGTTTTAACAACTTTCATGAGGCAATAGATATATACTATACAAGGCTGCGAAGCGGCAGGTAAAGGGGCTGAACATTTAGCAGGCAGACGGTAATATTTTCTGCAAACCGATTTGAAGGGGGGGCAAGTCTAACGAGCTTCTCCCCTGGGCTCCCTGGAGGTGAAAGTGTGTGGCACCGGAGGACGGTATCAAAAGGCCATTACTAAAAGCATCCCTGCGTGTTAGCTAAGGCTGGAGGGTTTGGTTTCAAAAGGGACCTGAATTCTCATCGAAAAGGGCAAGGAGGTGGTGGGCACGTGATGGAGTAAAATGGTAAAGGTTTATTACCGAGGTCAAAAGGAAAAAGCTGGGGGACACATTAAACTTGCAAAAAGGATCACGTTTAAGGATGGGAGGGGGCTTCTTACCTTTGCGTGGGGGGCTGGACAAGAACTGCCTTGATAAGTACAAAAGGGAACTCTATGATGTTCAAGCATCCCTTGACGGACAGGGGGGGAGGGGATGGATAAGGGGGAAATAACGACAGGAGGAGGTCTAAAAAGGGAAGATGAGGAGAAACGGAGTTAACCTCAAAAGGGGGGAAGCGGCTTAACTCCAGTATGGACGCCAAAGATCGGTGACACCGGGTATAAAAAAAAAAAAAAAGCCACCACCGGGCTGTAGAACGACCATTCTTTACTGGGTTGTAGCAGAAAAAAAACCTGGATGGGCGGGTCGGTGTTGGGGGTAGACTTATGATGGTGAGAGATCCAAGAGACCTCGACAACAACAAAAAGGGAGTATTAAATGATCGAAAAGGCTAGGGGGATCAAGAAAAAAGCCTACCACAAATGAGAATCTATAAAAAGTCGTTAAGAAAAGGAAGGGAAATAAATAGGAAGTGTTGTAGGACGGATCGTGTTTTGAGGAGGGGCATAAGGTCGTCGGGAATAATCGAGAGGGTCACAAAGGAGAGGAGTGAAACTTCACCTCTTTTGAGGTCAAAAAAAAGACGTTAGAGAGGCCGAACATTCGTAACCTGTTGAGTGGGAATTTGTAAGTACGCATTCAGCAAATTTGACTAGAAGACGAAAGGAGGGGAACAGTCCTGTGGAACGGGGGGGAGGGGAAATTGGGGAGGGGGATTGAAAGCAGATGGCGTCTACAAAAAAAAATGATACCAGAAAAATCCATAGTTCAACGTGTCGCAGGCTGAAGGGGAAGCCACCATCATGATGTGAAAGATATGCAGCGGAATGAAAGAAAGCAAGCTGGTAAAAGAAGTCGACCTTAACAGTCCGGAGGGGGGAAAAAAACAGCAGCACTACGCAGAAAAGCTTTAAATCGGCACGAGCCTGTACTGTCTTGTCTTAAGACGCTTGAAAACAAGAAAACCAAGAAAAAGCTATACAAGAAAGGAGGGAAAAAGGAGGCAAATCAGAAATGAAAAAGGGGAAAGCGGCCTCTCCTGCGCTACTCTGGCTCGCTTGCCGATCTCTGAGGGAAAAGGGGAGGGGAAGGAGCTTTCCGGACCAGGCGAACTTTTCCCGGTGGATGGAAGAGAACGGATGAAAAGGTTGGAAGGGGGAAACGGATGATTGACCAGCTCTTCAAGACTCAGGAAGGAAACGGGAACCAGTAACACATACACAAATTGTGGGGGGGAGAGATACGGCTTTAGGTACTTGGGCGGGCACGAGGCAAGTAGGAAAGGGAACGAACAGCGTCGACCAGCGAAGGGGACCATCAGGGGCCATGCGTCAACAGGACTCAAGTCTTTAATCTCGGAAAATCAAGGGCGACTTCGATGAACCAGAAAGGGGTGGAAAAAAAGCCCCGTATTGGGGGGGAAGAAAAACAAGCCATGGGTACAAGGGATATTTAAACAAAAGCAGCAAACCGGGATTTAATACTTCCTCTGCAAGATAAAAAGAGGCGAAGTCTATTCAGTTGCCAAGTGGAGGAAACGCTGCGCGGGAGACTCTGCGTGTAGGGTAGAGGGGGGTTAAACGAAAATTCAAACGATCGCCTTCGTATTAACAAGGGGAGGGGGAGAGGAACGACGGTCGAGAGGGGAGGGCATAAAAAAAAATAAAACGCAAAGCGGTCATGCTCTGGGGGAAAGAGAGGGAGTGGGAGGCCGAGGCGGTGGCTAGGACAGGAGGCATCAGCAGAAACCAAATCAAGACAAAAGGATCAAAGTGGGAATCAGCTATAAAGAAGGAGGGACACGACTAGGTCTCAGGGAAAATAAAACATAGGCTCATGTAGAGACCTACGACAGAGGAAGAACACAAATATTCTAGGGGAAAATATCGACATGACGAATGGATAAGGTGCTTCCCTCGCCGCTCAATCGTGTCTCGGGAAAAGAGAAACTTGGGTGATGAATCAGAGGCAAAGGGGGGGAGGGGAGTGTTGGGAGGGAGAGGGTAAAAATACGTGGGCGGTGAGGAAGCGGGCACAGCACACATCAATTCCTCTCTCGGAGATTGTGTTGGGTGGGGAAAAGCAATCGTACGGTACCCAAGTTTATCTAAAAAGAGAAAAGGAAGAACGAAGGGAACGCGATCGGCGAAAGTGGCCGGAAAACCCACAGCTTGGCCGTGCAAATATAAGGAGTTGATGAGTTGGAAAAAAAGGATCGAAAGATTGTGGAAGCCTGAAAAGGGGGGTGTCTCTACGTAGACGCAGAGGCAAAGGGCAGAGAAGCAAACGACACCGGGAGAAAAACGGAACAAGAAAGACGGCATCCTCTATAAGGAAAAAACCAGTGTAAAAAAGGGAAGCCAACTCCTATTTAACTGAAGACTCAGTTCACCCGAGAACTGCTCGGCAGAATTGCCTGGAAAGGAGTGGGACCTCAAAGCAAAAATAGGAGGGCAACTGGAAAGTACGTTTATCGCGAAGCCATTGGCATTCTTACAGCGGTGCTTAAAAAAAAACGGGGTTAAGTAAGCGGGAAACAAGAGGGAAGGGAAGAAGGGGAACCAAAAAACCGCGGCACACGTCACTGAATTGGGGTCAAAATAAAAAGAAAGACGCCGGCAAAGGCCATATCCGAAAAAAAAAGGAGGGAAGTGGACTCCTTAAGTACAACTGTAAGGACTGGAGGGAGAGGCTGGGGAAAGGGGGGGAAGCGGCCCTAAGTCCGGCAGAAGAGAGTCAAAAGGGACGAATGCACAGAAAGGTCGCCTTTTGGGGAAAAGAAATTGAACCTCAGCCGAACGGCTAATGAAGTGAAAAGTCATGGGCGGCGGGAAGAAGGAGAAAAGAGACGACTACGCAAGGCGACGACAAACCGACAAGCGACGATGCCGTACTATCAGGGGGTTGCGGAACCAGAGAGAGAGGATCTCTTTACGGGGGGGACTCCTTCACTCCACCATGGGGACAAAAAAAGGGGGAAAAGGACGAAAAAAAAAAAAAAAAAAAAAAAAAAAAAAAAACAGCTCTTTGGGAAAGTTTTGAGGGGTGTCATTCCAATATAAGGGGAGGGGGGGGAAAAGTGAGGTACAGTCTAGAGAGAAAGCGCACTCAAGATGATGAGGTATTCTCATACTCACGTAGAGGGAGAGATCTGGTGAAAAACGGAAAGTTCAAGTGAAGAGGGTGTGAAAATAAAGGAAAGGGGGGAGCAGAGGACGATCAGGGGCTTAAACGGAAGATTTCGGTTTCAGGATTATGAAGAGAGGTTTATTGGGAGGAGTCTTGAAGGTGAATCCAGATACCATGTGTGGAAAAGAGGAAGGAATATGAGGAGGGGGGTAGGGGGATCAAAGAACTAAGCGTTGACAAACGACGGGGCCCCACGGGCTCATTAGCCTTCCAGGATTGGGGGAAACGGGCCTTGGGGGGGGAGGGGAGGAGTTGGGTATTGATAACTATGAAAAACGGGGGAAGTCCAGCTTAAAGAAGGGGGGGGAGGGAAAAGGGTCTGCAGACGCTTCGACAAAGGAGAAGGAAAGGACCGGGACATGTCAAAGGGAATGGACTTAGCAACACAACGGAGGAGGAAGGAAAGCTTCATATTCTACCAGGGGAAGAATACCTCAGCGGGGGGGGGGAGAAGAGGGGGGGCAGACCTCTCAGGGAGACGGCAAATTTGTAAAGCCTATTGAAGGGGTGGCTCCCGGGAGGGAAGAAAAAACATCGCGCTAAGGCCCAAAAGGGAATCAAAAAATTTCAAGGAGGGGGGAAAAGAATCCGTCTTCCACCGTTAAAGGAGAGGAGAAAAATACATAGGAGAAGATGAGGAGAAGAGGGGAAAAGAGTCTCTGGAGAACCTGGCCAGGTGAAAAACGGAAGGAAGAAAAGTCTCTCTTACTTCATAAAGGAAGACAATTATAAGACGAAGAGAAAATTCAGCAACGAGGAAGAAACTGGAATCAGGGAGAAAAGGACAAACGCAAAACGGCGAAAGGCAAGTCAGGGATCAAGGGCGATACTAGTCAAATGGAGGGATGCTTAAATGACTCCCATAATAGTACGGGACGTTTGAAGCGGCTAAGGGGAAGGGATTCAGCGGGGGGAAAAAAGTGGTTGAGACGACTACGTCACTCAAACAGAAAAAAAGGAAGGGAAGGAAACCAAGGGGACCTAAGTTCAAGATGGGAAGGAACTCGCATAAAGCTGGTGTGAAATCAAGTCGGCAAGCAATCGAGAGGATGGGGGTTTGCCCGAAGAAAAAAGTCGGGCCTATATAATCTGGAGAAAGGGGGGGGGGGGAGCTTGCAGCCGTATACAAAGGAAAGCAGCTGGCGAAAAGACTCGTTGATAAAGTTTTAAACACTGCCCATGTCTTCTTCCTATAAAGGGGACAGAGAAGGTACATAAGGGGTGGACGTCTCAAAACAGGGTTCAATCAAAAAGAGGCGTCCGCCGATAAGGTGGGTACAAAAGGAATCGTGGAGGTTACAATTGAAAAAAAAGTAGTGGTCTGGTAGTGCAATTGTAAAGCGGGTCGGGAGGGGGGGGGGTTTCTGGCAGACAGTCGAAAGAGGGGGAAAGGAAATTCCATGCACCATTGCCTGGCTAAAGGAAAAAAAAAAACTGGGGGCGTAGAGATGCAGACGGACACTTATTTCCTGTTTCAGAAGAACAGGGGAGGTGCACTCTAGGCGAGGAAACAAAAAAAAGGCAAGGCAATCGGGAGCTAGCAGGACCTGAGGAAGACTCAAGAAAAGTTTCCGGAAAAATCATCGGGGCCAACGGGCTTTCGTAAGACGCGGTCGGGAAAGGAGGGGGGACGGGAGTGGTAGGCCGCGTGGGAAAGAAGGAGATGCCAGGGGGGGGAGGAACACAGGATCAACCAGCGCTAGCATTCAACATCATCGAAAAAAGAAGAAACGGTTTTGTCAAAAGCAAGAAGCAACTATGAGGGAGAGACTCCATAGAAAAGGGGCGAAGAACAAGAGGCCGGGAAGGGTAGGAGTACTATTTCGTGGCGGGAAATTGTGGGTCAGAAAAGCGTTAAGTACACTCACAAAACACGAAATCTCGGGGGGTAATCTGAGATGGGAGGCGAACCCGTAATAGATACCACTCACGTCTGGTGGAAATAGGAGACTTCGAAAACGCTCCTACACCGCGAACTCTGAGTGAAGGTGAAGAGACCTTACCTTCGCATGAGAATGCATCAAGAAACTAAGGATCATAACCCTAGGATGAAAGGGGAATTTGGGACGCAATTGTGGAACGGAAAGATGGGGGAAGAAGAAATCAGGTCTGATACGCAGCTCCTCGGAGAGGCTTGGAAAGTCGGAAGACCAGAGAAATGACCTTTTCAGGAGGGAGAGAGGAGAAGGGAACCACATAAGGATCTCACGTGTCATGTCTAAAGGGTGGATGATGATCTTGCTCACTGAAGAGAAAAAACCGTAAAGGAATAAAACCGAGAAGGTGCAGCAGACTGACCGAGGGGATTCTGGGGATTGGGGGGACCAAGGATAAAGGAAGGTCGAGCTTCAAAAGAAAGACACTGATTCCTCCTCACGGGGAGATCGATCAACGAGCTCTAGATTCAACGAAACGAAAGGCAAGCAAAAAAAAAGGGAAACTTCCTAGTAGTCGTTACTCCCTTCCTGGGACAACGAATACGAGCATCCTGAAAAAGGGGGGAATCGGGCACGGCAGGAGGGGGGAAGCCATCGGTTTGTAAAGGGGGGGGGGCTTCTCTGAGAGCCGTGTACCTGGAAACTTTTGTCATTCACGTCAGCGGGAAAGAAGTGCTTCTACCTAACGGAATTGAGGGACAGTCGACAAAGGGCAGTAAAAAAGATGGAGGGGAAGGTCCGGGCTATGGACCTCAACTCGTGGGGACGGACCTGTCTTCTACAAACCAGGAGGGACCATCAGAAAGGAACATGCCATCTCCTACTAGTTCTGGATGTGGAAGAGTAAGACTAGGACACACACCTTTAAGAGGGGAAAGAAGGGTGGTCCTCAACTTGGTTTAGGGAAAAAGGAAAACACCGTCAAATAAGGCGATCATAACCGTAAAAAGAGGTTCTTCAAGGGGGGGGCAACGGAAATAAGCTTTCCAGCAGGCGAATGACGGGGGGACCAAATCAAGAAAAGAAAAGAAGGAAGAAGGAAACTCAGCAAAATAATATGAAGGGTGTTCTTGTTCATCAACAGACACGAAACGGGTTTGCGGAAGTCACGGGGAGAAAAAAAGGCGTTGTATCTGTTGGCACCAGGACAGGAACACGACTTCGGGCTTAAGGAAAAAGAGGGTTATAGTGGGGACTGGGGGGGGGGATCTAAGCGAAAGGAGAAGCGGCGTACAGGTTGGAAACGTGGTCGGCCATTTTTCCGAGGGTATTACCGGGGAAAGAAGGCTGGTGGGACCCAATAAAGGGAGACGGCGATCAGGGGGAGGAGACGGGGATGGCTGGGTGATCGGCCTGATCGTGTGCTTGGCGGAACTAAACATGAACTTTGGGGAAAGCTCTGGGACTGAAAGGCTGGGCCCGGATTGGATGAGCAGGAACTATCTTACCAATTGGAAGGTACTTTTGGATTGATGACAATAAAAACAAAGTAGAAGGGCGGAGGGGGGGAAGTGCACTAAAAAACGAGTTATCAAAGAGTTGCTCTGCCCTCAGGAGAACATACGGTACTTAGGAGAGTCCAAGGACGAGGGAGGGTGACGCGAAAAGCAAGGAGGCTGAAGACAACCAAACCGGGCGAGAAAAAAGAAAGGTCTGTAAAAGTGCTGCCTCCGAACTGTTGGATTCGATCCAGGTGGGGAGGAAGGAGCGCTCGAAAGGGAAGATGAGCCAACAACAAAGAGGAAGGAAAAGGAGATCCTCGAGATGGGTAGGCTTAAAAAGCAAGACAAAAAAAACTGAGAAAACAGGGAGTCGCTCCAACCCTTCTTTGAAATAGTAGGAGGGAAAGGTTTGGGAGAGGGCGGGTGTAGCCACGTAAAGGAGGCGGGAAGAACAGAGGTTTCATATTATACCCATCGCATTTGGTGAAAAACCACTCGTGAGAGAGCATCCACGAATAAGGGGTTAGGGGGGATTTTGGAGCGGAAACTACTGTTTTGGGGGTTGTTGGGGTTGGGTTTTGGTGTTGGGGGTTTGGGGTGGGGGTTGGGTTTGGGGGTTTTTGGGTTGTGGGTTATTGTTTAGGGGAGTGTGGTGTTTGGTTTTTATTAGGGAGTAGGAGGTTGGGGGATTGGGTGTGGGATTTTGTGGGGTTTGGGTGGTTGGTGTTTGTGGATTGTTTTAGGTTGGTTTGTGGTTGGGGGGTGTGGGATTGGGGGAGTGAGTTGTTTTTTGAGTTGGGGTTGAATTTGTTAGGTGGTTGTGGGGGGGGGGTTTGTAGTTTTTTTTGTGGTTCGTGTTTTTGAGGTGAGGGGGTGGTTTTAGGGGGGGTTGTGGGGGGGGGTTTTTGGAGTGGTGTGTTGGGTTTGAGGGGGGGTTTGTTTGGTGTTGGTTGGGTGGGTTTTTGGGGGTTTGGGGTTGGGAGTTTAGTGTGGGGGGTGGAAGGAGAGAGCATATTTTTTTGAGGGTTTTGAGAGGAGGGAGTATTAAGATGAGAAGATGGGGGGAGAGGGGGGTGTGAGTAGGTGTTGAGGGGGATTGAGGGGTTGAGGAGTAGGTGGTTAAGTGGGGGGGGGAGGGAGTGTTGGGGTGTGTGAATGTGGGTGGTGGGTAGGATTTTTGGTTAAAGTTGTGTTGGGGGGGGGGGGTTAGGTTTGGGTGTTAGAGTTTTAGTTGTTTGTTTTGTGGGGAGTGGGGGGTTTTGTGTGGGAGGTGTTGGGTGGGAAGGGGGGTGGGTATTGCGGTGGGTGAGGGTGTGCGGTTAAGAGTGTGAAGTAGAGTTTTTGGTGTTTGTGGATTGATGGTTCTTGTGGATAGAAAGGTTTGTGTGGGTTGTGGATGGTTTGGTATGTGGAGGAGGAAGGTGATTTGGTGAGTGGGGGCGGTGTAGGTATTTGGTGTTTTTTTTAGTGGTTGTGGAGGGGGGTAGTTATCTGGTGTTGGTGGGGGTGGTGGTTGTTGAGTTTTTGAGGGGATTGGTGGGTTTGCCGTGGGTGAGGGGAAATGAATGTTGGGGATGTTTGGGTGTTATTGTGTTTGGTGGCAATGGGGGGTCGGACGGCTTAAAAAGAGAGGCCGCGGAAAACACCGGTGGGGAAGCGCGGGTCCTTTGGCTCGAAAGAATTCCAAGGCATAGTGGCAAGTCCTAACCACCCAGCAGGAAAGAACACCCAGCCCAACTTAGCACGGCAAACGCTCCTGATTGGGCACAGAAGAGGAAGACGAGGTCAGACATCTTAACTTTACGCCCCCCAAACATCCTAGTAGAGCGCGGCATTCGGGGTCATATAGGAAACCCAAAAAAACACACACAATACCGGATGACTCGGAAAGAATTAATCTTAGTGGAGGGAAGACGGTGCAACAAGAACTAACGCAGGGCAATTCGAAAAGTAGTGAAGATAAACCAGAAAAATAATTCAATTTAGAAGGGAAAGGGAAGGACTACTGATACAAGGCGGATCTTGCAGATCATCGCTGAGGGCGAAGGAAAGAGGAAAGGGAAAAAAGGGGCGGGTGGTAAATCATTAATTTTTAATGGGAAACACCTCTTCGGCTGGGAAAAGAGAGGCCATATCGATGAGGGGCATGCCGGAGGCCTCGATCATCACCGGGGGGGGAGGAAGGGGGAGTTGCGGAAAACCTCAGTGAGAAAGAACTAACCAATACCGGCAAGCCGATATGATAAAGAAGGTAAACTCGGGTTGGGGGAAGGATACATTTGGCAGGTACTGAGAGGGGATAGTCTTCAGGTAAAGAAAGGGGGGAGACTAGGCGAAGTCACAGAAAGGTACGATCTTTGAAAAGACAGACAAAAGATTGGCCATTCCTTCCGTCTCGATCAGAAGGAGATATGAGGAGCAGTTAAAGGGACAGGAAAGGAATCGAAGGTTGAGGAAGGTTATGGGTCTGGTACGACTTTGAGAAGAGGGAACGGATCGACGACTAGAGGAGAGAAGGCTTCGTGAGGCTCTTAAACGACTCGTACGAGAACCAAAAAAAAAAAAAAAAAAAAAAAAACACAAAAACCAAACCACACAAAAGAAACCCCCACGAAAAACCAACAACCTAGAAAACCAAGCTCACAACCAGAGGAAACAAACACCACAAACACCAAAACACAACCCCAAAATAACTCCCCAAAACTCACAACCTCTTAAACAAAGATAAAAAACACGAAACAATAATCTGGTGAGGAAACTATCTAAAGAAGCAGCAGTACTAGAATTCTCTTTGCCATAGAGGAAGGTATTACCAGAAAAGGTTGGGCACTAGTAATGAAGATAATCAGCAACAAATCTACAAGTGAGAAGAAGAGGGGGGTGGATCACAGAAGCTACTCCACTCGATAGGGTTCAAAATATTATTTCGAAAGCTAAAGTGAAGAGAAGATCTCTGGGGACCATCACTAAGGTTAGGAGGTCCGAATTGAACTCTAATAGGGGGATAAATGGGAAAGAAGCCAGGGTGCACAATTAAATAACATTTTCGCGAATCTCCCAGGTTATCCCTTACGAGGTCTCGGATCGTGTGAGAGGGGTGGTCAAAAAGGTGAAGAGCGCGAGTTTCAACAGGGGATTTGGCAGATTGAAGATTTCGGGGGCCCATATATGAAGAAGAGCAAGGCGGGGGGGTGGGGGGGTGGAGAGCAACTATGAAGGTTATAAAAGGGTTCATCTCACAAACGAAGACAGAAAAGAGGAAGTATCGAAGCACTTCAACAAGGGTCCGAGGGCCGGCGCGAAAGAAGTCCGGCGGGGTACAAAAACGGAGGGGAGCGAAAATTGTAATGCCTTAGAAACTCGGTTGATACTGGAATAAAGGAGAAGAGACGTCACAATGAAGAATAAAAAGGCCAGACCAGATCAGTAAAGAGGGACACCCGAATACTATGGGAGGGGAAAGAAAAGCCGTGGCCCCGGGGCCTTAAGATGGGAAGAGTTGGGGTCCACCAAGATGTCCGCAGAAAAACGTAACGATAAAGGGATTGAGAAAAGTGGCCATCACCAAACCACGAAAGTCCTGGAAGAAGAAAAAAAAAGGGAGGGGGGAAGGGAGGGGAATCGGAAATAACCCGGGCTTCCGACTCTGGTATTCAGCTGAACCCCGCTCTTCAAACGCAAGCAGAAATTAAAATGTGCCAGTAAAAAAAAAAGAAAGCGACGGCAAAGGAATAGAAACATGAGTGAAAGGGGGGACCGGTAAAAAGGAGGGAAACTTATCCTTGAGACGCTGCGTTTAGGTGAAACAAGGTTGGGGCGTCCACGAACATAGGAACAGTAGGGTTAAATAAAGAAGAAGAAATTCTCCTTTGCCACAAATGGACAGCGCGTCGCCCAGCTGCTTTAATGAAAGCTCATTAAGGAAAGTAGAAGAACGGGGGAACCGATTATTAGGAAAAGAGAAGAAAAAGTCTCGTAAAGAAGCGGAGAAGGGCTTGACGATCATGTTGATGGGATATCGCTCGAGGAGAGGGAATAAAACTGCCCTAAACGGATTGAAAAAGGGGGATTCGAGTAAAACTGAGGGGGGGGGGGGGGGGGGGGGGGGGGGGGGGGGGGGGGGGGGGGGGGGGGGGGGGGGGGGGGGGGGGGGGGGGTGGGGGTGGGGGGGGGGGGGGGGGGGGGGGGGGGGGGGGGGGGACGAACGGTATTGTTTAGGGGGTGGGAGTCATCAGAATAGAAAAAAAATAGTGGCCGTTTCATGGGAGGAATGTCGCAGAGAAGAGAAGGCCGGCGACAAGTCGCCGATTATGGAAGGGAGCAGAGCATCATCTTTACGAGATAGTCTATCGAAAAGACAATGGGTCCTGGGAAGACGTTAAGGAGGTCTGACTGTGGATAAAGTGCGGCTGAGGCATCTCTAAGCTGGGAGAAAAAAGGACAAAAAAGGAGGGGACAGGGGATGAGGAGATAATTTAGCTTCATGACCTTTGCACTGTAATGAATTTTTAACGAGGGGTCTACTCACGAAAAAAGGGGGGGGGAGGGTACTTAGGGGGAAAGGGGGATAGAAAAAGGGGTTGAAGAACGTCTATTTGAAAGAGGTTCCTGGAAACGAACGGAGGGGAAGCACGGGACATTTGAAGGGAGTTTTACACTTTAGACTAATCGGTCTTCAAAATATTGAGTATTCATCGACCTTCTCACCTAGATAAGGGAGTGAAAAAGGAGGA
>Ga0179593_1324679_pt1 | contig 18882 bp, 18 predicted proteins | sample CZODoug2_1_08_16_FD_185931 | JGI IMG/M metagenome (GOLD analysis project Ga0179593, IMG submission 185931) | Vadose zone soil fungal communities from Angelo Coast Range Reserve, California, USA - CZODoug2_1_08_16fungal (PacBio error correction) | ecosystem: Environmental > Terrestrial > Soil >...
GTTGAGATGTCTGACTTCATGGGGATGGAAACATCTATCGGGGACTGGAGGGGGATTTGGATCCAAGAGGAAAAAAGGAAGAAAAGGGACAATCCGCGCCAAGTAAGCTGGTGAGGGGGGGAACGCCTACAATCGGTAGCAGTCCTACTTTCTGGACAAAAAGGGAAGGGGCTGGAGGGGGCTTAGCGCTACATCGAAAACCGAACCCGATTCATGAGGAAAGGGAAAAATCGTCAATCTATCAGCCTGTGTGCATCCTCGTGTTCACAAGCAAACATTCACGGCATTGAAGAACCGATTTCACTCTTACTCATCATGAAGGGGGAAGACCAATTCCAGGCGAAGATAAAAAAATACAAAATTTGGGGCAGGTGCGAGCCTTTCTGGGGCGGGCTTTTGAACAGTAGCAAAAAGGGGGAGACAACGACGGGGGCCATTTAGATCACAAGCAAACCCATGAATGGGTGGGGGTAAAAAACGCCACAAGAACGAGTTTGCCGGTGTCTTCGATTGAAAAAAACATCAATGGGTTAGAACGTCGCCTCCTGAGGCTAAATGAACAAAAGGGCAGCTCAGCAAAAAGGGGGCCGAAAAAAGGAGAAGCAAGGTGGCCAGTGGAGACGGGATAAACCAACGGCCGAACGGGAAGAGGGAAACCTGACTTCAAGTGGGGGTCTAGGAGAATCTACGAAAGGTGTGTCGAATATCGCAAGGTTCCGCACACGTGCTGTCAATTCGAGAAGGGAGAAAAAAGGGGATATGAGGAACACGGGAAAGATAAGGACGGTTAGGCTTGAGGGAAGAGGGCGCTCAGCCGAAGAATCCTAACCGGTTGGAACAGATCTGGTAGGGAATAAACAAAAGTGGTCAAGGGGATCCCCAAGGGACGGGTCCATAAAGACTCACGGGTTTGACTCTCGTGCACTAAGAGACTGGGCAAAAAACAATCAGGGGTTGAAAGACAACGCAGGAGCGTTTCTCGAGCATCACAAAGAAAAATTTGTGCCAGAGGAAGGGGGGGGGGGGAATCACCGTACATAAAAAAATTGACTAACCACCACCAGGAGCCGTTCGACGAAAGTGTTCCGCACCTCTTGGTCGCAAAGGACGGAGGGCTAAAGTTACACGGATCTCTTGGTTGCGTAAAGAACGGGGAAAAGACACGAGAAAAGGAGGGCGAACGGGCCAGGGAACCAAGCGGGCAGTTCAAGAGTACCACGGAAAAGCCAATATTCAATAGGGCTTCACGCAACGGGAACTCTATCCAAACATTCCTTGATTAATATACAAGAGGAAATGCAGGGGAGGGAAGCAAAGGAAATGGAATGTGCGCAGTCCGAGGGTACTCGGGTGGCCACTTAGTCAGGACAGAATCGGGGTCGATTAGCAGCAAAAAAAAAGAGCCATCCACGGCATCTTGAACGGGCATACACGAGAATGGTGTCTCAGGCAAGCGAAGAAAGACGTAAAATCGTCCCGGTTTTATCCCGACTACTAAAGTGAAAAGGGAGGAACCAAAACTCTGGCCGGTAACGGAGTTTCACTACCGAGGGGGGAGGAAAAACCAACTAAAAAAGAACTGTAGCCACTCAGGTGCGACCAGGGGAAAAGGCCCTCCCCTGTCGGAAGGAGTCGAACATAATTCCGAATCGGGGCAAGGGGTAGTCCGTCCGCTATATTATGAAACTAAAAGGGGTTTAGAGATGAAAGAAAACGGGGGGAAATGACCGTAGGCTGCAAAGTAACGTAGAACGGATTCACCAGGCGATGCCGGGCGAGAGCGTTGTGGCCGCCGGGAGTGATACAAGGAAGGGGGGAAAAGGGCGGATTCGAGGATGCAGTGAAACGGAAAAAAAAGAGGAGGGTGTTCAGGCGAAATGATTCGGGAAGGGAGTAAAGGGGAGAAAATGGACCGTAATAGAGTCGCGCAGGCGGAAAACAGTACAAGCATGCTCAAAAAAAAGCAATAGGAGGGAAACAAGCAAGCACTGCCCGGACCTAGGAGAACTGAGCACAATCAAAAGAAATCACCGAAAGAAGGAAATCGGTCAAAGAAAACAGTGGGAAAGGCAAAAAAAGGGCGTTCATATTCATATACTGCCCTGGATAAGCAAGGAAACGTGGAGTAACCTCTGAATTGCCTCCTCTCAAAAGCTCTCTACAACAAGGAAAAAGACTGCGACTGGAGGCAAGTCATTCTACCTGTTCAGCGCCTTATCAGGGCATTGTATACGCAATAGGTTTACCGGGATATCGCAGATAGTGAGGAGCACCAATGTGAGAGGGGCGAGCGGCGTTCTTTACTAAAGGGGACGTGGAGGGGTGGGGGGCCGCGCATGCTCTCTGGTCATGGCATATGCAAGCTGCCGACGGAAGAGTGGGGGGGGGTGGGAGAAGTGTTCTCAAAATCTCGGAAAGGGCAACGCCCTGAAGCTAATACGTCTTGTTACCGAGGGTCCATCAACATTGGGGAATACCATTTCGTCGATTATCTTCGCCTAAACCGCAGGAGCAGGGGAAAAGGGCCCGCTGCGACGGAACATGGCACGAAAGGGAAAGTCCAGATTCATGTCACAATTGACGCTTCAAGGCAATCCTAGTGTGAAGAAACTGAACTGGACTGGGAAGAGAAGAGGCATGCAAAAAAGATCAAGCGCTAGGGGAAACATGTGCACGCATACGAGCGGATAGATTGATTAAAGAGGAGGGGAAGAGGGGGGGGAGACTCAAGTCACAGGGATGGGAAGGGACTCCCATCTTTCTCCAGGACGGTGGCCCCAAGGAGTGATTGAGGCAGGAATTGTTACACTGTTGCAAAACGGGGATACGTTCACCGAACGGGCAGAATGTTCGCATTTCCCTAATAGAGGAGAAACGTCGCTCAAATATAAAATCTTCTGAACGCATGTCTGGATTGCTGCGATCATCCCGTGCAAAAAAAGGACTGTGGGGAAGGGAAGCCTGATAAAGAGCAGGGATAGCAGGAGACAGAACAAAGAGGACAACAATCGATGAAGGGACAACATTGAACAGGAAGAAGAGAGGGGGCGACCAAAGGAATTGTGGATCTCAAGAAAGGTACGTCAGCGAGAGGAAGCCTTCCCAAAAAAACCGAGCACAACCCTGGTTCTCCTGACAGTACGATATGGGGAGTAAAAAACTGAAAAAAGGTGGGGAAAATTCTGCCGTGGTTTCCGTGAAAGGAAGGTTATATCACGAAACCCCAGAGGGGGGAAAGGAAAAATGAGTGGTCAAGCGGGAACTGCGCAGAAAGGTTCTTAAAAACTCTAGGGAACGAGAAAAGGGTACTTCTCGGAAGGAATCAGAACTATTCACCCCCTCCTGAACACCGTTAGTGGGAAAGAAGAGACTGAAGAGTCAAGAAAAAGGCGGATCACCCATATGGGCAAACAAACTAGGTCAAAAAGCAAAAAATAAGTATGGGACATTGGGAGTCAGGGATAAATCGACCGTTCCAGGAGGAGGACTAACAGAAGGATTGGACCCAAGTAGGCTGTGAAGGCGCATACTTCAATTACTCAACACCACCCCTTACGAAGGACGGGGACGAAGAGGGATAGAAAGGTCGAACTACTAGACGGTACAATCACTGGTGCAAAAGGCAAAAAAGTTCGCCCAACATGTTTGCTTTCAAAGGAAGAATAAACAAAAAAAGGTGGGGGGAGAGGGGGGTCAGGCACAGGGGTAACCGTGGGGTTATCTTCTCACGAACAGTGGGAAAAGGGGGGGAGCGGGGGAAAGCTTTTCTGGAGAATAGACTGGCCCATTTCACTATGTCGAAAGGGAAATTCAAAGAAAGGTCTAGGAACCTGACATAAAAGTAGGGGGGGCCCGCCCAAATCGGACAAACCGCCATAGCGAAACTTGAAAAGGAGCACGGAAAAGGGGCGCGCCCATGCTGTTGACTCTATGCCAAAAAACAAGGGGGAATGGTCTGGTGTCAGCACAAGTCCAGAGAGGGGCGTACGCTAAACAGAAGGGCTCACCTTGTCCGACCATACTGCAAAACAGTGGGGTAGAGGTTGACTATGCGACACCTCGGGTGGAAGGGAAAGCGCAGGGGAGAGGAAGGACTGCGCGGAGGACGCTGAAAAACAGGCGTTCGGCCGGAAGTTGTGGTTAGCATGGGGGATGGAAAAAGAGGGGGAGGCTGCTCGCATATTTAAGAAAAGGGCAGATTGCTAATCACTGTGGTAGCTTCGGAAAACGCGAGGAGAACGGAAAAAGGAAGGATTGAGCAAGTAAGAACCAGTGGAAAAGATTGGGGAGGCGGTCCTCCGAGTGGGCGGGACCTTAAGGCCAAGGGCTGTAGGGTGCCCGTACTCAATTAAAATAACCAAAGGAACTTCGAGTGGAATATAAAAACCAAGAATCCGTAGGGACGATAAAACACAGCTTTATTACAACAAAACAGGAGGTGAAGCGGTATCGCCTACGGCCAAATGAAAAACTTGGGTCGTCATTCAACCCCTCGGAAAGGGGAGGGGGAGGTCTATTAAAAACGCGAAAAATACTCACAGTGCAGAAAGGTCCAACTAACGAATGGGCGAAAAAAAAAAACTAAAAAGATTGGGGCTACAGCGTGAATAGAACGACGGCGTTTATTGGCTTCGGCGGTAAAACGGAGCGAAACCGCTCTATAAAAAATTGACAAGAGGGAAATTCGAAAACAGGCGTCAATAGGCGACACCTGGTTGCATCCAGGTTTCCATCAAAGAGGAAAAAAAGAAGCAGGAGGGGGTACCCGGGCGCAGGTTCTCCTTATAAGCAATGCATTTATCCTGAAATTAGGGATAAAGAGGGTCAAACTCGGCGCAAGCGGGGGAGCAGAAGCCTCTTTTTAGGACTTTTGAGGGGAAAGGAAGAATTGAAAACAAGAAGGGGACCGTTTTGATCACCGCAGAAAACCAACATTCCATGTGGGGGGAGCCCCCAGCCACACAAGCTCTTGAGCCGGAAAAAAGGGGGGGGAGGATTTGGGGCCCAAAAACTTTCTTGGAAGGCATTTAAATAACTGAGGCCTCCCGGTAAAGATCGCGTCGCCAATGGGGGCAAGCTGGAAAATTTTAAAAAACGTATGGTAAAAGGCAAAGTGAGGTTTCCCTTTTTAAAGTAGGCAACAAAAAAGAGGTTAAAAACAGGTGCTCACTTTGGGTGTTCACGGGAAGCAAAAAAAAGAGGTGACACGGGGAGTGTCATCTACATCGCTATGTGGAAAGTACTTGAGGGCGGCCGCAAGGGCCACAAAAAAAAAACCCTTGGTACGAAGAGAGGAGGGGCTTTTTTGGAAGAGCTTAAGAGGGGGGAGCGCCGTCTGACAACACACGCAGCCGACCGTGTAAAAGATCAGGTTTCAAAAAAAAAAAAACGCACACGACCGGTGCAACGGAAAAAAAAAGGCGTGTCCAGAAAGACGAACGGTTTTGAACCGGCAAAAAAGTCGGAACGGGAGCAACAACTTTGGTACAAGACCGACCGGAGTATCAGAGCGGCAAACCCTCCCGCCTGTGGGGACCAGACTTTGGGCCATAGAGGGGAGCGCGCAGTATCCATCAAAAAAAAAACTACGTGGGACGATTGGACGAAAAGACGGGGGGAGAGCAAAAAGCTAAATGAGCAGGGAAATCGCCGGGGGGGAAGAATGAGGGGGTCCGCCAAAAAAAGGAATTCCAAACCTTATTTCCGTTACACCTGGGAAAAGCGGACCAAGAACTGGCCAGGCAAGACAAAAAGAAAGCATAACCGGGGGGCCCGGGCACGACGGACGCGAAGCAGTTCATTGAAGATTTGGTCGGGGCTTTCCCTCGATCCTGGGGGGGGGGGAAAGGAGGAAGGAAGGGAAGATTACAAAAAAGTAACTCTTAGTCAGGGGACCGAAGAAAGATTGACGACGAGCCTGCAGAAACTCACAATGGGAAGAAGGGGGGGGAGCCGCGATGGGGGGCGCGAAGTATTCACCGCAGAAAAACAAAACCAAAGGGGACCGGGGTGAGCCACAGAGACGCAGGAGGTAGGGCCACAAGCTAACGGTAGTTCCGAGTGAAAAAAAAAAAAAAGTGGGGGTCAAAGGAAAAAAAAGCCAATATAGTTGCTTGCCTGAAAAGAAAGGGATCGAACCCCTGCGGACTGAGAGGGAAATAAAAGGTCTCGTAAATCACGGGATGCTAAAAAAAGGAAGAAAGGAAGTGGTAACTGCGATGTCTCGGAGTAAAGGATGAAGAAGGGGCGAAACCCTCAGAAAGGGAGCGAAGAGAGGGGGGCCTGGGACGTGCAGGGGGATATTTTCAAATGAAAGTGCGGGGGAGAGCAGGCAATGGATCCTGGTCCTGCGTAAGGCGAGAAGGCCACAAAGAGTGAAGGAAAAGGGGATAAAACTGAACTAACGGACTATTAGCAGAAAGCCGGACTCATCCAAGAAGCAACAAAAAAACTCCATAAGGAGCTGCCGCATTCGGGAAAGGGGCAGACTGGAGCCTCTTCAATCAAAAGGAAAAAGAAAAGAAAAAGGGGAAAAAGGAAATCTGAACATTTTGAATCAGAGCACGATAGCAGCGATCGAATAACAAATATTCCAGGCACTGAGAACGAGGGGAAAAGGTGGGAAAAGCGATCCCCCAGAAGCATCCTCGAAAAACAACAATGTTTAAACGAGAGGGAACAAATGGAAATAAGGAGGAAAGGGGGTGGGCCAATTGAGAGACCTATGGGGTTGCCGGGGAGCGAAATTTCTCGTAAGACAACAAAGAAGAAGGGGGGACGTGGGCATTGCTTCTTGAGGTTTCTCCTCAGGATTAAAGACAGGGAAGGCAGAGGCTCCAAAAATTCGAACAATCACTATAGGTGTGTTGTGTGGCAATAAGAAAAAAAAAAACACGGGGGCTCGCAAATGACGAATCGCGGAAAAGTTTGGAGACACTGAAAAGATGGAGTAAGAGGAGATTATCTTCGCCTTACTATCGTATCCTAGGACCTTAAAAAGCGACCGAGAACTTAGCCACTTGAAAAACTTGCAAAGGAGCGGAAGCGACAGGCCACAAAGGCGGACGAAAACTCCTCGGTTTCTAAGGGAGAAAGTTGAAAGGATAATCGTCATTGGGGCCAGCAATCAACATCTCTCCGTTAACCAACATGTTGCAAGAGAGAGACAAATGGGAGGAACGCAGTGATGAACGGGGGGCGGAGACTATTGTCCAACTCAGAAAAAAAGGGACACTGTTCTCCGTCCATCGGTCGCTAAGGGGACCGAAAAAAGAGCCGTGCTTTGGGTAGGTCGGGATGGGTAAGGGACACTTTTGCTGCAGAGAAGGACCAAGTTGTTTCCTAATTCAATCAACGGGGAGGGAAGGGAGTAAAGGACAAAAAACACGGCGAGAGGTCTGACGTGGACAAAGTGGACTCGATGCTGCTAAAACCAGCGAAAAGACCGTACGGGATGTTTGCGGGGGGGGGGGGGCGTTATCTGGCATAAGAGATCGAATCAGATGCAGTAAATGGCAAACACGTAAAACGCAGAAACGAGTGCGGCACGACCATCAAGGAATGGGGAGGGCAAAAAAAAAATGAGAAGGGGGGATCGCATCAAGACATGGAGTTCAGCGGTGGAGAAGTCCAAGGAAAGGGATCGAGCAATGAAAACTGTCAGGGCGGAGGTTCAGATGGCTTCGGGGAGAGGAAAAAATGGGAAGGAAATCCGACGGGTTCGCCCGCCGGAACCGCAATGTTACACGAACAAACGAGAGTGTACGGCGACGCTATTGTAAAAAAAAAGAGAGAGACCAGAGAGGGGTGAAACGAAACCATATGGGTGGAGGAACGGGTTAGAGCAATTGAAAAAAAAACATCTCCTTCACCCAATCGGGAGGGGGGGAACGACTATACTAGAAATCGAGAGGATGAGGCTCCAATGCGCTAATAGGCAAAGGATAGAGACGCAGACAAGTAAAGCTCTGGAAATGGAAAAAAATGTTGGGAAAAACCCAAGGTGCACCCGGTCAGGTTTGCGTGATTCGAAAATTGATCAGGTGGGGGAAAAGGGGACGGGGGTCTTCCATCGGCGGAGGAAAAAAAAGACAAGGGGGGACATCGCTCATACAAAGATATGAGACAAAAGGGGGAAAAGATGTTTATCAATGAGAAATCAGAAGAAAACAGAAGGTGGCCTGCGAAAAGATCTTCAAAGACTGCGGGGGTCTGCTGGTCCGTCTAAACAAATGAGAACAAGGGGGGGGGCAAGATGGGGAAAAAATGTGAAACCGATCGGGATTGGTTTCCCTCTTGGGTTCGGGGGGAGGGGCAAATGTGCGACGATTAGATGAAGGAAATGGGGGCTAAAGTCAACAGCCTGAAAATTGGATTTGGGCAGGCCAATCATACAAAAAATTCAAGAGAAAAGTTTAGGATCAACTTGTTTGGGGTAGGGAGGTGTGCTCAGGCTTAGCCTCAAAACTGTAAATTGTTGGGAAGACACACAGCAGGTAGGTTAGGAAAGAAGTAAAAAAAAGGGATTCGCAACCTAGGATGCGCAAGGGGGGAGGGACTCCGTCGTCGGGGGGCAGCGAGAACTTGGGGGGGTAAGCCGTGGCGGGAGGAAGGGAAAAATGCCCTCTGCTTCAGCGAAAAAAAAGTCGTCGGGGTTGTGGTTTTAAAGTTTCGTTCTAAACTCGATGGAAAAAAGAAAGCTGCCACGGTAATGAAAAGGTGCTAGTTGCGAAGGAAAGGATAAATCGGAGTTGTCAGAAAAAAAGAAAGAAATCCAAAGTAACCTCTGTCACGAAATTGAAAGTTGTGGGCGCCAGGCAAGAGGTGTAGTTAAAGGAAAAGACCCTGCGCGTTAACTTGACGGGGAATTTTAGGGGAAAGGCCTTTTGCCGTATTAAGAAAGTCACCTCGCCTCAGACCCCGAAGCTTTCGCAGGGAAAGGAGCAGAAAAGGCAGCAGTCCCGTAGGACGATCAACTCGCGGTAGGTTAGCGAGAAACAACAACAAACAAGGGGGACTAGGAGATAACCGAAAGCCGGTTCGAGGGCCATCGGGAAAAGGTCGGTGGACTGTCAGGCCAAAGGCAAAAAAGGGGGCTGGCTAATTTTCACGGTCCCATTCCAGCACCGAAAATCCTGGGGGCAGGGGTAACGCAAATGTGTTAGCTTCTTAACTCCCTACACATCGTGGAACGGCGAAAGGAATACTGAGGGAGCACAATGGGAAGGAGGGAGGTGAGGCGGTCGGGCACGAGCGAAAAAGCAGAGACCTTGGGAAAGATTTGGAACCGAAGAGACCAAGGGTGCTTAAAAGAACTAGTGACCGTGTGGCAGAAATTTTTCCACTAAAAAGAAAAAGTAAAACAAACGAAGGGCCTATAGGTGAGAAGAAACAAGTTTCCCTCAGGTCCGCAATGGAGGGAGGGAGACGAGACAAAGAATCATCGGTCAAAAGACTACGGCAAGTCAACTTTTCAAGATGTGAAGCGGGGCAGAAGCACCCTTGCGGTTGAGAAAACAACTCCTTAGTTTTGGGGAGAAAGAAGGAGGAAACCACGCACTCAGTTGGGCAGGAACACGAAAAAGTCCCATGAGGGGGGGGAGGCCAAGGGTTGGGGGGAGGGATGGCACTAAAGGGAGTGCTGTCAGTCACTAGCCTGGATAAGAGGGTAGAAACAAGGGGGGAAAAGAAAGTCAACCGAAAAGGAAAAGCCGACACGGTTGTTAAAAGGGGAGCGAAGAACCAAAACGGCACAACTCGACCGTACACCGGGGAGGCACTTGGGGGTCTGCAAGGAAGAAAAAACAGATCTTTTCGAAAATTTTAAAGGGGGAAAACTAGCTGTAAAGAGGGGGGAGGGGAACGATAGAAAACCACTTGGCAAAGAGAGGATTTGTTATGTGAAAATGGACGGGGAAATCGCCAAGCATACAAGGACGGTGGGGAAAAACAGAATGTAGCGAAACTCCAACTCAAGGGGGGAGCTGAAACGTCATCACCCAGGCCGTGTTCCAGAAGAAGGGCGGGGGGAAGCTCGACAAGACTTGCACAATCCGGGAGCCTCTTGGCGCGCCGACGGGGGAGTCAAGATAGTAGGGAAAAACCGAAAGCAGAAAAAGACGGGTGGGGAAATCGTAGAGGGAAAGGAGCGCCGTTATGAATCCAAAAACGAAGGAAGGGGGTACGGTTTGTACCAAAATCTTAGTCAAGAAAAATGTGCGGCGGAACGTAAAGCTCGTTGGGGAAAAAGCGGGGGCACCGGCGCGGAAAAGGCTTCCTGGCCCTTCACAAACCGGATGTGGAGGGAAACACCCTCTTAACCGAACACTGTATTCAGGTGCTTGAGAGGGAGAAAGGGGGCAAGGGAAGGGCGATCGATGACAAGGGGGAATTGAGAGCCGAAAAAGAGGAATTGGTGACGTTTCCCGACCATATGAAGAGGGGAAATGGCAGCAAGAAGGGGGCCGAATCCTGGGGAAAAAAACGACACGAACAGGAAGACTTATTCGTCGCATCGAAAGAGAAAGAAAGGAAAAAAATGACAACGTGTCAAAGGAAGAGCGTGTCATCACTCACGACATACATCGAGGAAAAGGGTCCTTGGTTCAAAAGACTACGAACACGATATAGGAAAGTCGCACCAACAAACCTACAGGCGAGGGCAAAAAAAGGGGGCAGGTCAAAACTTCAACCAATCTAGTTGATACAAAGAGGGCCGAAACCAGGGAGAACGAGGCAGGGAGACGGAAAAAAAATCAGGACTGAGGAACGACACAGAATCGAGAAAGAATCTTGACTCACTTTCGGAGCTAAAGGTGGATAGATGTAGACTCTTTTGCCCGAAAGATTGAAAAACGACTCTTGCAGAAGGAAAATGATAAGTACGGGGAGAAGGGATTCACCCGTTTGAAAAAAGTGTGGACTCAGGAGAAGAAATCAGGAAAAGGGGATATCCAGTGGCGCAATGTTCGAGGGAGGAGGCAACGACCTGATCCTGTGGGAAGGGGGCGATAATAGGCGTACCTTATTGTGTTTAAGAAAAAATCCGCGTAAAGGGGAAATCGGCAATAGTCGCATAAGACTTCCGGGAGAAGGAGAATGATAACACAAACAATGGAAACTAGGGGGGAATCGAAAAAAAAAGGCATGGGCTCCGCAGAACTCACATCAAAACCTACTTACCTGTCGACCACGAAAACATGGGGGGAATAAAGAATCGGAAGAATAGGAAGGGGGGGAACAAAATAGCGTCAAAAAAAAAGAAAAAAGATAGTAGTTCGGAGGAAAAAGGGACAAGGGAAGAACCAGCAGAAGCTCTCAATCAACAAACAATAGGATAACAGAGAAAAATCGGCGCTTTGACTGTCATCATTCTGCGGAAAAGAAATCGGGGAAGGGGGGGGACTCCTTGGTGAAAAAGGGAGAGACGTCTGGTGCTCTTAGCACCATGTTTCTCTGGGGGAAAGCGCGGGGACGTCGACGGATCTGACTTGGTGGTGTATGTTCCCTCCAGAAGCAGGCTAGAGGTCAACAAGGAAGAATAACGAAGAAAGGAGGTGTGTTGGGGAGAATGAGGGAAATCAAGACGGCCGCTCATAGCAGTAAAAACGTGGAACCGCGTACCTGGTAAATCAACAGGGGGGGGAAGAACAAGGTCTGTATAACCGGGATAGGCGATGAAATGTCGCACCCATAAAAACCGGAAAAGGAAAGAACCACAGGAAAAGAGAAATTGACAGACGTATCCACAAAAAAAGTCCTCTAGCGACACGGTAATCCTTGTGAGCAGGAAAAAGTCTTCCAGCCGATCCATATATAAGGACAACATTACGGAAGAAGACTGGCAAGGGAGAGCACGACGTTTAAGGGATTATGTGAGAATCAAGTACTAACGTCTGAACGTTTCTCCGGCAGAGAGGGACGCAAACGGAATCAAGTTGCTAAAAAAACAAATCTTGTCGGTTTGCTTGATTTTTCGAAAAAGGGGGGGGCTGCAAAGGCAAGAATGCACCTACAGGCCCCCCCAACAACCCAACAGCACAAAGGGGGGGGGGCTAGATCGAGGTAGGATCACCACTGTACCCGTCTTCTCGGATTAAAGTCCTTGGACTTCGATTGATGCGCGCAAAAGCGCCCGGGTAGCCCGCAAGGAAAAGGTTGGAAAGATGCGCTATCCGTGCTCGGGGGAGAAGGGGAAAGAAAATCAAAGAAAAGAAGGGGGGACGAACCTGCCTCTATGTGAAATTCAGGATCTGAGGGAATAAAAAGGTTAAAGAAGGGGAGGTCTACAAATGGCGGTTCATTCGGGAGAAGTGCAAAGGGACCCCGGTAAAAAGAACTGTTTCTTGCCTGAAAAACCCAGATTTTGAAAGGGAGAACTAGAGGAAAGGCAAAAGACGGGCCCAAAGGGGGGATGGAAGGAGAAAGCTTGAGGGGGAGAAGGAGGAAAAGAAATTTGGAAAACCAACGAGATTTACTCCTCAAGATGGGGAACGCCGAATGCGAACAAGAAGTCATGAAAAAAGAGTCAGAAAGAGACGGGTGGGGGGGTTAATACCTGTGGAAATGAAAAAGGGGAACCTATCCTTTCAACAAGCGGGAGGGTTTACGACTACTTTAAAATCGGGATCTGCAGGCGACGCCAGAGAGGAAAAAAATTGGGGAAAAGAGTGTAAGAAGGGGGGGAGTAAAAACGAAGCCGTCTTAGTGAGGGAAATGGAACGACGGGGGAAGATTTCAAGCGCCCCTGGGAGAGGCACACCATATCTGTTTTAACCAAAATACGGATCAGGGAGTGCGGTCAAACCAGCCTTCAAAAAGCTCCCCAACCAATAAGTCTTCGCCAAGGTTGTACGAGATTGATTGAGGGACAGGGGAAATCCACGAGAGAGGGGCGATAAAAGGCGGAAAAAGGATCTAAACGCAAAAATAAACTGGCGTGCAGATGAAGGGGCGGAAACGAAAAGTAGACGGTGTACAAAACTATTTCGCTGTTTGAGAGGGGGACGCGACGAAAAGAGGTAAAAAAATAATCTGGTGGAAATCGGTGGGAGGGAAAACAGGAAAGGAGACCAAATTGAAAAACCCAGTGGTTGAAAGAGTGAAGGGAGGAGAATAAGTCAAACCAGTGGGGTTTGGGCCTAAAAAGAACAAAAAAGGAGGGAAGAGGACGAAATTGGGAAAAAAATAGGGGAGCACAACCGGGGAATGCGTGGTTGCATCGCGGGAAAAGAAATCAAAAAAGAAGGCGTTGTTTTTGCTACACCCGTGGTGTAAACGACAGAGCCGAGAAAAAAGGGACGTGGGAAAAAGAAGAAAAGCTTGAGAACGTGAAAGTAAGGTGAATCGCAAAATTAAACGAGGGGGGGGGAAGAAACGAAAAGGGGCTATTAGGGAAAACCTTCGACTCGAAGTAAACGTCCCTGCGCCGAGGGGGGGGGGGGGGCCTCTTTAAGGGAAAAGAGGATTACAAACAAACCAAGGATCTCGCAGATTGAAGAAGAAGAAAAGAAAGGGAGAAGCAGGAGAGCCCGCTACTCAGCATCAAAGAAACCGTCGGTGAGAAAGGAAGGGCTGGTAGCAGAAAGGGGGGGGGGAGGGTAGAAGAAAAGGCAACGACACGGCGCGTTACCTTAAGAAAATTGGGACGTTATTACTGGGGATTTTACTAAGGGGGAAAAAGAGAGCCAAGAAAGGCTGGGGGGAGAAGGGGAATTAAATGTCAAGGAAGGAACCAGGTAGGAAGGAGAAAAAAAGAGGTAAATGTATCGCGCATCAAAAAAAGAGGAGGAAAGATAGACCGACACGAGTTTTTCTATCGCGAATGAAAAAAGGGAAGGGGACATGGGTCAGGGTCAAAGCCTCGAAAGGTTCACGGGGGAGGGGAGGGGGAAAGGTGAAATCAAGGGAAAGTCCTCACCGGACAAGCCCTGGTTAAATCGCAGGGGAGGATAAACCACCCTAGAAAACTTTGGGCGGCGGAAAGAAGACGTAATTGACAGGGAATGTATGGGCGCTTCGGCGGAGAGGAACAAAGGGAGGACTATTAAAGATCGCACTACAGGGACGTCAACGGGACGATGAAGGGGGGGGGTGCAGACGTTGTTAAAAAAAAAAAGAAAAATAACCACACTTCCGACGAACGGGGAAGGGAGACAAACGTTCACTCCCTTCATCCAGAAGGGGATTAAATCCTAACAACCTAAGGGCTCATCAGACAAACCGCTAATCATGGCTCAAAAAAGGGAGGGGGGCATTGCGAGCAACGTATGTGTTAGACCCTTCGTAACATTATCACCATTGAACGGGGGGGGGGAAAAGACGGATGAAGTGGAGTAGAATATCAACCATCCTTAAAACAGGTGGGAAACGCGCCAAAAAGGGAGAAAAAAAGTTTCCTATTCCGCAGGGGTGGGGAGGAAGGGGGGAAAAAAATCCTTTAGGGTACAGGGTCAAACCTTCGCCTCGGATATAAATCTTCGCACAAGGGGGAAATAGTCAAGGTTTCAGAAAAAAAAAAGAGGAAAAGCCAGTCTGTGTTAGGGGGGAGGGGGGGGGCAGGGGGGGGGGAGGGGGGGGGGGGGGGGGGGGGGGGGGGGGGGGGGGGGGGGGGGGGGGGGGGGGGGGGGGGGGGGGGGGGGGGGGGGGGGGGGGGGGGGAGGGGGGGGGGGGGGGGGGGGGGGGGGTGGGGGGGGGGGGGGGAGGTGGGGGAGGTGGGGGGGGGGGTAGGGGGGGGGGCGAGTAAGGGGGGGGAGGGGGGGAGGGGGGGGGGGGGAGGGGGGGGGGGGGGGTACCGATCACCACCGCAAGAACGGTGGGGGTAACCGACCAATGGTCGGAAATGGGTGGGGGGTTTGAGAGGCCGGACGACAACGGACAGGAGTGGAAAAAAGAGCGCAGCCTGCCAACTGTCGTCAGAGAAAAAGGGGACACCCAGGGGTCAATAGGTCACACAGAAAAGAGAAAGTTGGGTGTTGTAGGAGGAAGATTGAGAGGCGCAGTGGTTAGCTCAGGCAAATCCGAGAAAGGGGGGGGGGAAAAAGAGAAGTTGGAAATCCCGCCAACGAACTTGAGAGGGGAAAACAGAATACCCGGGCATTTCCCTACGGGAAGAAGAAAGGGGGGAAATGATACAGGGAATAATGACTTCCACAAGCGTTTGAGCAAGGTTCAGCATCGACGAAAGGAGGGGGGAGGGAGCAAGATCTTCAAAACCCCGCCTTCAAAGGGAAAAAGGTGTGGTAAAGCGAGGTACAAGTAGCGCCCAGTTACCTCCAAAAAAACAGAGAAGTGATTTCCGCAACTAGATGGAAAAATAAAGAGGTCCAATATTTGAGACCGAAAGACGGGGTTGGAGGAAGGGGAGGAAGCAAGCGCGAACAGAGAGAATGGGAAACCACCAAAAGCCGGGGATTTGCAGTAACCGTATAAAGAGGAAACTAAGAGAACCGTCTGACGCGGGAAACATGTCCCGTTAAATTTTACTCAGAAAAAGAAATTTGCCTTGAGGGAGGGAAAATAACACATCTTAATTGAAGGGCGGGAAAAGAAAGACTGATGGAAATGTGCGCAGAATTTTAGTCAAAAAGAGTTTTGAGAGTTGAAAAGACTGGGAAAGGATAAAAATCGCATACGAACATAATCAGATCAGGCAAAAAGTACAAAAGTGGACGGCAGCCCTTATTGGGAAAGGGGAAACTAAAGGTCAAGCAAGTCAGACATTTAGACCATCAAGGGGGGGAGACCGAAAAAAAGAGATATTGGAGGATGTCGACCACAACTCCTGACAGGTAGTGAATTAATAGGAAAAAAAACCGTGGTTCCAATGACACGAAAAAAACCCCGATGGGGTCGTACAAAGAGGTGAGGGAACAGCCTGAAGCAAGGCGACGTCCTTACGGAGCCCGTGGACACTGAGGCCCGGATCGTCATGAAGGGAAGCGGGTATAGTCAGAGGAAAAGTGGATATAAGGCAAAAAAGGGTCCACGGCTAGGAGAAGAAGTAAAGTATTAGAGGCAAAGGAAAGCGAACGTATTACCGCGATGCTGTCTATAGCGACTTGGGGGTGGGAAGGAAAAGATCAAAAAAAATGGTGCTATTTTCACTTGGGTCTGAATTCAGCCAAGGGTAAAGGAGCAGTCGTGAGGGCACTAATAATCGCGGGCAAAAGGAAGGGTGAAAATGTTTGGAAAATCTGAATGTAACCGCAAAAGTAAAGAGCGGAGCGAAGGAGGGCAGATCCGGTCATCAATGCTCACCACACCTCCGATGGAAGTTGTCGGCCATCTAGGGGCAAGAGGAAGAACATCCAGCGAAAAAAAATAAGCGCCAAGAACAGGGCCCGACGTAAACCTCAGCGGGACCATAAGTTGGGCCTCCGCACTAGAGGACGAGAGGGTCGTTAACACTATTCGGATCACCATGAAGATAAGGTGCGGGGGGACCTGTCCGAAGGGGAAGGCTCCAGCGAGGAAAGACTCTCTAAACAAAAAGAAGGAGTAAGAGAGAGGCTGAGGTTAAAACATGCTAAAGGGAAGTCGAGTAAAAGGAGGGGAGAAACTATTGTTACCGAGATACGGGGCGGGGAGAAGGGGGTGATAGGACACAAATTTCAGAAAAGGTAAGCGGGACGGGGAGGGGGGGGGGAGGTTGATGTCTCCCCAGAAGACATGCAATGGGGAATAAAGAAGTAACCAGAAAATCATCAGGTAGTGAATGATGCAGAGAGAAGGAGTCCAGAAAGAAGAAGAAGAAAAGATACTTAAAAGAAAGTTCAGAGCAAAAGGGGGGGGAACCTCAGTCGTACGCTCTTCCCTGAAAAAATCGCGAAAGTGAAGAAAAATGAAAGTCATAAACTGGACCAAGGAGAGCCCTCTAAGTCGCTATCGAAAAAAGAGCAAGGTGAAGAAGGGAGAAGGACGGTCAAGAAGAAGTTTAACAAAAACGAGCCAAAGAGGGGAAGGGGTAAAGTTGCAACGGCAGGGAAAGACATGGGGAGAGAAAGAAAAGGAAGGAAAAAAAGAGCTGTATTGTCAAGTCCGACACGGGGTAGTTTCTCTCGGAATAGGGGTAACCCTGGTACGTAGGGGAGGGGATAACCCAACAGAAGGGAGGGGTTGGGATCCAGGGGGAATGGGTGTCACGGTGTGCCGTACCGGGCGGAATAAGGAAACCGAAGATATTTTTGGGCGAATTTCCAAAGAGACTGCGCGGGAGGGACACACACGGACAAGGAACTATTTCTGACGGGACGGGGGAAAGTCGAGGGGGGCGGGAGCCGCACACGACCTTAATCCCGTCACGGGAAGGTGAAGGGGGGGGGGGAAAAGGTCTGTCTCGGCAGGCTCTAATCATATTAGTTACAACTCTCAAATCTGAAAACTCGGGGGGGGATAGGAAAAAAGGCTCAAAGGAAAGTAAAAAGAATAGGAAAGGGGGGGGAAAGCGACCAGGGTAACGAAAGAAAGGGGAAAAAGGGGAGGGGCTCTATCGAATTGCAAAAGGGCCCACGTTCTCCAGAAAGAACTTGGGTAATGCAGGGCCTGTGAGGGGGAAGGGGGGACGAAGAGATGACTGCAAACTGCTTGGGAAATGGGAGAAAGAGGAGGTCTTCAAGGGCGACCGTCAAGTGTCCGAAAAAAAAAAAAATGGAAGGTCCAAGAATTGTCCTAAAGAGACCTAAGGGTTAGGGGGGAAACGACGCTTTTGTGTGGGATTAATCACGCTTCTAATGAAAGAGGAACAAAGGGGGGACAACCGTCCATCCAGCATGGGGGAGAGTTGGAACGACTTCCATTAGAATCTCTGGAGCTGATGACAGCGGCAAAGAAATCAGTGAGTACGACGGGCGTTACCTCCTTCTTAGAGGAATGGACACAAAGGTATAACAAGGGTAAAAGCGTAGCGACGGGAGGGAACTAACATCTGTTGATGAGCGGAGGGCGCGTAAAAAAAACCGAGAAGGAGAAGCTCGAAGAAAAAAAAAAAAAAAACTATCGTCGCCAAGGGAAGAGAGGACTAGCAATTTAACGAGTCCACGTGGACGAGAGTGACCCGCAAGGGGAAAAGATTCAGTGCCAGGCAACAAAAGGATTATGAAAAGTAGTGAGGGGGGGGTGGATCGGCAAGACAAGGGAAAACCGTCCCTCGTGTTAGGAAAAACGTTAGAGCAGGGGGGAAAAGTGTAACGAGAAAAATTCTGGGAAGGAAGAGGCGAAAAGGGATCTGAACAACAGGAACGGAATTGGGTGTCACTAAATCCCAAGAAAAAAAAAACAGGACGGCAGAGGAGGAAAGGTAGTGAAAAGACGGGGGCAAAGCGGGCGCCAACCTTGACCTGTGTGACGCGGCGGATCCCTCAAAAGGAAAAGGAAGTTGGGGGGCATAAAAACTTCACTGTTAGTGTCGCCTCTACAGTTCGAAAAAGGCAAAAAAAGCGGGAGGGAAAAGGGGGGGGGAAGGGCAGAAAAGGCAAAAAAGATGTCAGGAGGACCTCATTCATGGAGGATGAAGGGAAATGCCGAGGGTCTCTCCGACAGGAGGAGAAGGGAAGGGGGGTGTTAAAGAGGGATGGTAAAAGAGGATGCCACCTCTTATACAGTGACGAAAGGTGTCTAGGCAAATGGAAAGTTACAGAGTTCGCAGCGCTACCAGAGAGGAGCAAACGCCGGAGGTCAAAAAAAAAAAAAGTTAGGAAGGTCTCCATTCAGGAAAAAAGTGGGGGGGGGGCAGTGGCCCCCTAGATTATTAATGGCGGGAGGGTAATGAAGGAAAAGGGGAAAGGACCGACAGGGAATAGGAAAAAAAAGAAAGATTTGGTCTGGGAAATAAAAATTCCAGGGTCCGTCACGGAGGGGACGGAAGAAAAAAAGGACTTGAAGGGG
>Ga0179593_1515220_pt1 | contig 18882 bp, 16 predicted proteins | sample CZODoug2_1_08_16_FD_185931 | JGI IMG/M metagenome (GOLD analysis project Ga0179593, IMG submission 185931) | Vadose zone soil fungal communities from Angelo Coast Range Reserve, California, USA - CZODoug2_1_08_16fungal (PacBio error correction) | ecosystem: Environmental > Terrestrial > Soil >...
CATCCGGCGGCCCGAATCACCATTTTGTGGGGTACACGACTTTCCTTACATAAAAAGGGGAAAGGAGGGGGATGGATCTCTAACCGTCCACCAACAAGAACGAAAAAGCCCGTTGGTCCTGATCTTAGAGGGAAAAATGAAGAACCGTTACGGACTCGACATGCACCAGGGAAAGGGAGATTTTCTTGCTTACCAGAAAGTCTGCCGTTAAGCGGCGCGGGGCAAATCACGCCGAAAAGAAAATAGAAGAAGCCTTCTCTCAAGCCCAGAACAGAGGAACGGGAGCATAGAAAAGGGGGCACTCCCTAAAGAGGGGAAAATTGAGGGCGACCGCTGGTAATTTTTGAAAAAAAAAAGGGATAAGGAAGGCCTGAGGGGGGAAGGAAAAGTGGAAACAACGCGGTGAACAAGAACCTCGATCAGAAGGGTCAAAAATGTCGCAAAGTGGGGACTGGGGGATGGCACAAAGCGGAAGTCGGCGGCGGCAAATCGGGTGGGGTAAAAATTAGTCCGGAGGGGGGCCATCTTCCGCCGAGGCGAAGGAAAAACGAGCCCTTTATCTCTGAAAAAAGCAAACCGCCGGGAAATCCATCTACTAAAAGGAAAGGGCGTAGCTCTAATGCAATCAACGCGAGAAAAGGAAATGGGCTCACTCTCCATCTTCTTCTACAGAGGGGGGGGGGGGGTCGACGCCCCGCTAAACCGGCACGCGGAACGGTCAACCAACATCCCCGACACTTAATGGAGGATGTCCTCCGAACAACTCAAGGGAAGGGGGGGGAGGTTCAGTCCCGAGGTCGGAAAAAAACTCATACATCGGTAATGCGATCAAGGATTTCACCATGAGGCTTTACAAAGGGACCCCCACTCCCAGTTATGGGTCAATATCTCTTTTCTTAAGAGGGGGGTTGTACTTGTGTGGCTAAACTTCTTGTTCAAGAAAGCGGGACCTGTTAGGGGATTCGGGGTGGCCATCCGAGACCTTCAGGCCGCCGAGACGCGGAGGGTCCGATCATGGCGAAGGGGGACGGCCACGTGTCGTGGCTGAACGAAAGTCCGATTCGTGTCGGGGGAAGATGAGCACCTCCCCCCGGTGTCACAAATAGACGGATGAAACCCACTCAGTCCCATTCATCCAAATAGACCTTCATCCAAAACCGGCGCGGAGGGGCAAGGACGAATAGGGGGGACTATAAAGTGACGGGAAATTCAGGAGCGGGTAGAAAACACGCCTCGGCTCTGAATTGAAGCACAATAATCCCCGCACAAGCCTATGCTGGAGGCAAGAAAGTCAGCTTGACGAAGGAACCTCTCTCGAAAGGTTGTGAGGTCTACGAAGGTCCTCTAAAAAAGTCGACGGGGAAGAAATGGGTTCCTGTGGACCTCGACCGGGGGGGGAGTGGCCGTTAGCTTGTCCCCAACCCGGAGGGGCTAAACTAGAAGTCGGAACGCTGGATTTGAGGGACGGACAAAGAAAACTATTGCGCGGAGTCCTGTCGAGGAATATGCAAAGGACAGGGAAGCTGTGCTGCGGCAACACAAGATGACTTTGACTTGTTCTAAAAGAAAAAAAAAAAAAGAGGATCAATAACGGTCCCGTCATGTGTGAGGAGACAGCATGAAAGCTCTTCATTTACAGTGGCTCAGCGGGTTTTAAAACTTGCTGGTTATGTTGTTTGGGCAAATTCGAGGGGGAACTGAAACAAGGGAGGGGTACTCGCGTATTCCGGACGGGAGGCTCCGCGTCCAGACCGCAGCCTGGATCAAGACTTCGGTCATCGCCCCCAGGGAAAGGAGGACGAAAAAGAATCACGTCTCTGATGAAAGGCGGCAATATGATTCACCTAAGGTTAGACTCACGGAAAGTGGGGGGGACTGGAGTATCGTTTGTATCGCTGAAACCAAAGAGGAAAACGGCAAGGGTAAACGTGCTCCGCGGGACTCCCGTTGAAAAGATAGTTCAAACGCAGTTTCACTGAAATGCACCAGGCGGAATGACTGGCTTGTCGGCCGGGGAGGGGGCCATATAGAAATCTCGGACAATCACACACTCAAGGGGAAAAGAAGGGACAACTCTTCTATGATTGGGACCTAAATTTACGAAACAGACTGGAATCGGGCGGAATGCCCGGAAAGAAGTGTGTTACAAACGATCAAAAAGGGAAAAAGCTCAGCGTCCCCAGCCTCGGCAGAAATAGATGGGAACCTGAGGATAAAACGAGCGAGAGAAAGGCAAATTTGCCGAGGCCGCAAGGGGGGGGTTAAATCCGAACACAAGGAGCTGAATCTATCCCATCGGAAGGTCGAAAGCCGAAGGGGAGTCTTATGGGGCGACCAAGATCGAGTCCAAAAACCAAAGACACAGATTATTAGCACAAGGCAACCTGAGAAAACAGTCCCGTGATACTTGTAAGAGGCGGGGAAATCAGGTGACACGTGCTAAAGAAAAAACCAGGGAAATTCACGCTACAAAAAAAGGAGGGAGGTAAACTCTTCCTCCGATGAACAGTAGGACTCTCGAAAGGGTTCGGATTCTAATCTTTGGGGGGGGTAAAAGGGAGGGCGTGGGGTTGAAAGAAAAGTGCCCGACGAAGCCATCGACAGCGTTCCTCGGTGACGGCCCAAACCGCTGGAATCTGCAAACATCAACTGTACCGTAAGGGCGCCGAACGGGGTTAGCGCAAGTTACTTGAAACTTGACGCTGCAGGAATCGGAAGTAACGCAGTGCGACATTAGGATTGGAGGGAAACTCTATCGGGGAGGTGAGTTCTTCCAGAAGGATAGCGGGATAAGCCGCCCATGGAGAAAGAGAGAAAATACGTTGTGTCTGAAGGAGTGAACACCGTGAGGGGCGGCGCGACGAAATCAGGGGGGGGCGTTCTCCAGATAGAGAGCGAAAAAAGAACGCGTGGTTGCAACAAAACCTCATGGACCTGCGATTTAAGGGAAAAAATCAGCTCCAGGATCGGAACCGCGGAAAGGGCCACCACGGAGATCGACATTTTTTACTGGGCATTCCATCATCACCGGCGGATCCGAGTGTGGGTCTCTGCAAAAGGCTACAAGACGACATCGAAAAGGAACCAGGAGACAGTTCGGGTCCGTGAGGAATATTTAACTGGTCAGCGAACAACCCGTTTGGGTGCCAAATCCCATAAGGAGGAAAACAAATGGGCATAAATGCCTGAGAAAAGTTGGGACCCGGGAACCGCCTGATGAATTTGATGTTCAACGAATGGTCCTATGGACATATCTGAAAGGAAATCAACGGTTGCCGACGGAAGGTGGTTTAATCAAACATCAATTCCCAGGAGAGAGAGCCAACTCGAGAGTAAAGAATCGGCGGGAAGGGGGGTTAATCCGAGAAATAAGTAAAAAAGCTAGTTAACAACGAAAGGAACATTAAGTTGGTAGGACGCACCGCAGTGAAAACTCAACGGCCAACGAAGAACGTCAATTCACAGAGAAATCTTATCAATTTCTCGTTGATTCAATAGCGGGGCAGGGGGGACGGCAAAACAAAATGACCAATCAGTGATCCCGGGCGCAGTGGGGGGGTACATTTGGCAAAAAATGGCAACACAGTTTTCGTTACAACACCTCTCTTTTTGGAGTTGGCACGGGGAGAAGTCTACCCCCGAAGGTTGAAACAGTTCGAATAATCCTAAGGGTAAGGGAACAGTTGCGGGAAGGGACCAGAGGGGTCCCAGTTTGGTTAACTGAGGGGGGCAAACGTTGGAGGGAGTGCGAAAAAAACAGGGATGTGGGAACATTTGGATGAGATTAATCGCAGGATAAAAGAAGGAGGTTTTACAGGAAACGCACATCAAAGGGGGTGACGTCTTTGCGTAATCAAGAGAAAAAGTAGACTCTCTTATGCATGATCGCCCACAGGCAACATGCTTTCACCGCGTGACAAGCTAAACGAACGGGAAAGGTTCGCAGAGAACGAACGGGGGGAAGGAAAGGGACAAATTGGCTTTTCGTCGGACACGGAATGTGGCCGGTTTAACAGAGTTTACGGAGGAAGGAAAGAAAGCCAGCGAAATCGAAAAAAAATTCGATGCATTGGGGGAACAGAAGCGAACCAAAGGGGGAATTTCGGGGAGACGAAAATAGCCAGTTTCACCCTCAGCGACATCATAACCAAACGAAAGGGGGAGTTCGGTGGAGATCTTAAGCTGGGGGGTTGGAAAAGCCAGCTAGCCGCATAGACATAAAGTCTCCCCTTGGACGAGGGAGCCTACCATTGGAAAACGATAGTGGTCTTCCTTAGTGGAAAAATTAGAATGCCCAAGCCGATAGGTGGAGAAGCAAGAGGCGCTTGTGGGGGCAATTGACTGAGATTTCTAAGGGGGGGACACGTTTCGCAACAGAGGGGAGTTTCCACAGTAGGCCGGCCGAAGCAATTGATTTAAAAGGGTCAAAAAGTCTACTTGAAGGATCAAAGCGATAAGGGGGGGTGTTCTTGAAAGATGAAATAAACAGGTACCCACCATCATCAGGAATCAAAACATGGCGGGGGAGTTTGGGCGGCCAATGGTCGCGTCCCCGGAAATTAGCGAAAGGGGGACCCGTAAATAGGGGGGTTGGAAACGCAACGCAAGACAGGGGAAATGAAAACACAAGAGAAAGAATTGCGAGGCGTAGAGGTGAGGACTCATCCCTCGGCAAAATCAGGGAATGGGGACAGCTTTTAAGAAAACGCTATTGGGGGGGGGAGTAACTTCCATGAGAAAACGAGAGCTCTAGCCAGGGGGAACCAGTCTGGAAATTATCCCATGAGGGGGGGGAACCTGTGGCTGACCTGCCACTGCCAAACGTTAAAAAAAAGAGACCGAGTTTTGAGCATGAAGAAGAGGAAACAAAGATATCTTATTACAAGAAACGCGGAAGAAAAGTACTCTATCCTTGGATGGAGGACGATGATGGGACACCAGTGCGGGAAACAGAAGAGGAAAGGTTGACGACAAATAATGGGGAAAAAAAAGGTGCCTAAAAACCAAGGGGACCAAAAAGACTTTCCATCACACGAGCTCAACAAAACCAAGAGAAAGGAGTTCGAAAGGGGTTTGGGAAAGCACAAAAAAGTGGTTTTTTGGGGGGAGGGGAAAAACGCGGGGGGGGGCAGGGAACCGTCCACAGTGCAAGTGGGCAGAGTGGACTGTGGGGGGGACCTCAACTGGTTTACCATCACCTCCTCAATATGTCGGGGGGAGGGCCCTCATTCGTAGGGGGGGAACAAAGAAGATGAAAAGGACCTGTATGCGGCTCAAAAGAGGAAGATTAGTCACGGTTGCCAAGGTCATACCTGCCTAAATCAAGGGGGGGATCCCCGAGGGGTAGGGGAGAGGAGGCCTTGAATAGGAACAAGAGGAACATGACAGAAGCAGGGTCCAGGAAAATGGGGGGTCAAAAAGTAGGGACTTTGAGGAAAGACAACGATGCCAATTCCACATGATTGGGGCGTGTCTTATCGGGCTGTGGGAGTACGCAAACCTATGGGACGACGGCGAAGAGGGGGGAAAAAGACAGGAAATTAAAATCCAACAAACCCTCCCATTTGATGGCCTAGCGCATCGATAGGGGGAACATGGTTTGTAGTCTTTGATCAAAGTGGAAAACCAGAACGAAAAGTAGAAACTTCTCTCCTCAGTCAAGGTCAGGGTTTGAGGAAGGAAACATCGCACTAACACAATTACCATGGGAAAAAACAGGCATTGATTGGCAACGTCGACAAGTGGGCTCAAGAGCATCCTCAAAAAGTTGTAGGGACAGGCGATAGGGTCTGAGAAAGGCGGAGGCATGAAGGCATATTCAAGGGACCCAGGAAAGGAATGGAAAAAACCAAGAAGTTGAGAGTCAGAAACCTGTTCTCTTAGAGCAAAAAACCGAAGAAGGGGATATGGGACGAAGCTGATGTAAAAAATAGGGAGTAAAAATTTGGGCCGGAAAGAAAATCAACCCTTGGCAGCCGCCTAGGGGGCTCTCAACGAGTACAGCCGAGGTTAAGAAAACACGAATATCAATGGTCACTTGGGAAAACAAGCCTGAATTAAGATTAGCGGGGCGGTTTGAGAACTCAGAAACCGTTTATTAAAAACAGGCAAGAACCACGGGACCCAAAAGAAAAAGACAATTTTTAACCCGGGGGGAAACTTGCAAAGGTCATGGGGGGAGGCGTAGGAAAGGGAAGGGTAGGCTTCCACGCGGAAAGCGTGCTAAGTGAGGAATCAGTGACTAAAGTCTAGAAAAAGGGTGGTGTAGTTATTGGGGGGAGTAACGATACGTCACCTTGATGTTCTGACAAGTTTTTTTCCTTTAAAAAATGCAACCGAGTGACAGTCAGATCCGCAAAGTCAGGAAAGTTAAACCCTGTTTGCTTGGAGTCATCCCAACTATTGTCATATAGGGGAAACTGGACAATGAATCTCGAACGGGAAGCAATTTAAAAAAGCGAAGGACTGTAGGAGAATGCAGAGGGAAAGCCCCTGGAAAAGGGGGGAGTGGCTTCCCGCGCCCGCAGACTACAAAACAAAGGAGGGAAGGGGTGATCAAAATGTCAAAAAAGGTTCTGCGCACGTCAGAATGTAAAAAAAACATACCGAAAGGCAAGGGCTCTGTCATTGGGAAAGAAAGGGAAGGCAGCTATAGTCTGTGTGAAAGGTCAAACTGACGACAATTTTAACGAGAGTGAAGATGAATGGTTTGTGGGGGGAGAGAAGGTTCCTGCTCGGGCGGACGGTGACATGTCGGGGAAAAATCAGGAAATGTTTAATTTTGGCAAGTGTCTTTAAAAAGGGATTAAGAAAAGACCGGTGTGAGAGCACCGATCATCGCTGGGGGTCGAGGGTGCGCGCGACCTTGTTAATGAGAGTTTGAATGAAAAAAGGGGACTTGAGGGAAGTCCCTTATTGCCGATAAGGAGAGTCCCAATTTGGTTCCTCAAAAATCACTGGAAGGGAGAAGGGGGGGCAATGTTCCGGCTTGGGTGGGCAGATCTGTTTCTAGGAGATGGGGGATGCAAAACCGGGGGTTGTCTCCGAAAGGCGTAGGGGACTTTGAAGCGGAACAAGGCAAAGAAATCGAATGTCGTCCAAAGATGCGCCGACGCTCAGCACGACTGGGTGCGGGGGGATGAAGGATACATGCATTCCTAAGGGTTGGTCAGGCCCTTCGGCTCTCAAGGAGCATGCTGAGTGAAAAAGGTCCTCCATAAAAACGAGATGTGGTTTGCCAAGGCGGTGGTAAAAAAAGCTACGCGGGGGGGAGGCCCGCAACCCAGATTTCCAGGGCCGGAACGCCAAGGCCCGGTGGAACTGCAAGAAAGAAAAAAAAGAGATGCACCGGACAACACAAGGGGAGACTCAACTCCGAGAGCCCGGAACTACCTCAGAGCGGAGTCACGAACAACAAAACCCACGCCGGACATGTGAAACGGCACTTCTCGGTCACGCGGCGATCCCACGATTTAAATGAGCGCCGGCATTCGTCCTATGACGTATGTATTTCAGGGGGGATAACGCCGTGTGCCGCCGTTAACCGAGTGGGAGGGGCTCCTTCCGGACTGGAAGAATCAACGCCCAAAAAAAGCCTGGCTAAGAATACCGTGGAGTCCAGTCCGAGAGGGAGGAACCTTGTTGGTGGCGGGGCAAGGTTTTTTAAGGGGGAAAAGGGGGCCCCCTGTTTTTGAGTGAAACGTGAATGGAGAAAGAAGGTCGAAGAGGATTTCTTGCAGAGAAAGGGGTTGGGGAGGGGAACGGGGGGTTTCAGTGGAACCGGGAAATAAGGGAGTGGGGGGGAGGTTTCCTCTATAAGTCAGGAGGAAGAATGCGAGATCGACTGCAAGAAGGAATTTAAAGGAATATGAGGTAGTAAGTGAAAGAAAAAGTGTGTCTCGAACGATGGATTCCTCGAAAAGGGGGAGGAGATGTTGAAAGGATGAGGCGCATCCAGAGTTTGAAAGTAGTATCCATTGAGCGGGAAAGGGATAGTTTAAAAAAAAAATAAGGACATCAAGCCCCATCAAAGCATTAACTGGTCCCAATCCTCGACATTGGGGAAAGTCGTAGATTTCGGGGGGTTGTCAGAAAGGAAATACTTACACTGAGAGCGCCGGAGGAAATGCAGCCAAAGAATGGGCCGTCTGAAAAAGGGCGGGTAAATTGATTTTGCCTAATGGGTAAACTGTAGGAGGCGCAGGAGAACGGGAGAGCGCCGGGAGTGGGTGGTGGGTGTAGGAATACTCCACGATACAGTCAACAAGACCCTGATAAAAAAAAAAAGTGAGTACATCAATAGGAAAGAGTAGGAGGGGAAAGGAGGATGTTTACATAGTGGGTTCTTTTCACTGGGAGCTGCCCGTCCTTTTGGACGCCCAGGAGGGGAACTCTCAAATCGGCCGGCCGCACGAGGGGCTTCAGCCAGAGGTCGCCGCAAAAGCGGGACCCAGAATCAAACAAAACAACTCGGCCGAACAGTGAGTTTCTGAGACCATTGAGAGCACATTCTTGCCGAGGCGAGCCGATCGGACGCCAAGGTTTTAGGGAAGGGTGGGACTTGGGAGAACAAAGGAATTCAAAGAGTTTTGCCAGGGAGAGGACGCCCAGAGGGCGAAAACCTGGGGTTCCGGCTACTATTCAAAGACGTGAAACCGGGCTCAGAGCATTTCAAGGATCTCAAAAAGGGCTGAGGAGACAGCGGCGGAGGTGTTGTTGAGGAAAGACAGGGACCTGGACGCATCTAAAACCGTCCAAAAGGATGGAAAGTTGACCATTCCTTAAGGAGAGTCTCTTGGCTAGGGGTCAAATCGGGAACTTGCCGGGCCGAGTCTAAAGGAAGGGAGAGGAGTTCAATGCGAAGGAAAAAAGCACTTGTGGCGCGTTAGGAGGAAAAACAAACGGAGGTAGGGGTCAGGAGAAATCAGACTTCCCTGAATGCAGGGATTCGCGCAATCGTCAACGGGGCAGGGAAGAAAAGTGGTATTATCAGAAGGGCGAGGGGTGGAAGGGGCCTTGGATGATGGCTCAACGAGCAGGGGAAATCGGGAGGTCCCGTCTCAGATGAACAACGCGAGGGAGGCGACAGAACTTACAGGTTCCTGGAGGACGACATGTGACTGAATAAGGCTCTTCCGATTAGGGTCCTGCCGCAAGGCAAGCCTAAAGGAGCCAGCGAGTTGGTTACAAGAAAGAGCACGCCACCCGGTAACGATGAAAGTCGTTCCACCAGCAAAGGGGGAATCTTGAGCATGGGGGGCGGAAAGCGACCAGGCGACTTCCCGGAACCAATTTGCATTCTAAAAGACCGTCGGAAAAAAATTCCATGCCCAAGAGAAAAATGCGTGGATTAGTGAAGACTCATGAAAGGGAATGTGGGGGGAGGCACCGCTTTCTTGTGAGGTGTAATTACTTAAAACGGGAACGAGGAAGAGGGGGACGAAGGGGGGGGAGGAAGGCATTTTCGCATGGAATGCAGAGGAGCCTTCGAGCGAAAAAATTGAGGGGTGAGGACGGCGGTGCGGGGCAGATCAATTTTATCGGTTCCGTGCCGGAGGAGAAAAGTAAGAACCATCGGAAAAGCGCCCCGGAAAAAAAGAATAAACCCTGCCAGAATCTACCCGGTAACAGGGGTCGTGCTTAGCCCTGGAAATTTCTAATGGGATGCTCCCCGAGGTGGAGATCGGGGGTGGAAAGAGAATCATGTGAGAAAAATGAGTGGAAACATAATCCTCGTGGTCCCACGTAAAAAATGGGAAAGAAGGGCGCAATTAGAAGGGTGCAAAGGAAAACGCGGAGGAATTGTACGAGAGTCTATCCATGCAGGAGGCGGACTATCTTGCGAATCAGAAGTGAGACAATCGACGGGTTCAAAGGAGGGGTGGAGGACCGCCCGGAAAGGGGTGAGAGCCGGGAACTCCTTATTCCTGAGAAAGGAAGAAGGCTGAAAAACTTCGAAAAAATTTGGGTTTTTACGCGCATCAACTGAGAGAGCGTGGGGCCGTGAAGGGAGGGGGCAAAATCCTGTCAAAGCACTAACAGAAGGGTATAAACTGCCGAAGGGAGAAAGGGTCGAAAATAAAACAAAAGGGGTGAAGGAGGAAAGAGAGATGAACAGAGGGTCGTCCTCATAAAAATTATTGTGGACGACGGCGGTCTTGGGATAGGGGGAGAACACTTAAACACGCTGACGCGGCGGAATGAACCAAAAAAGAAAAAAACGTTCCTGGGGACCCGCCTGGTGCCCGATCTGCCGGATAAATGTCTTAGAAGCTACCTCCCAAGGCTATTTTTCCGTCAAAGAAAGAGGAAGGGGGGGGGGGAGGAGTAAACTGCACAAGGGGACTAGTCCTCAAGGAGGCGTCTAAGCAACTAGTAAAAGTCCCATCAAACAAACTAGCAATGGAGCAGTCGGGAAGGCACGGAACTGAAAACTCTGCCGGGGATGCGACCAGCGGTAGCAAAGGGGGGTCTCAAAAAGTAATGGAAAAGAAAAAAGCAGTGCAAACATCGTCGGGGAAAAAAATAGATCAATCGGGAAGCAAGACCAAAGGGGTAGGGGGAAAATACAAGTTACAGAAGGACTTAAGGGGGATCCATCGGAAAAAAAGAGCCGCGGGGGGAAAAGGAGGGTGGGAAGGGAAAGGAGCCCGAACGGGGAAGATGCCCTTGGAGAATTCTCCTACAAAAACCTCTTGGAGGTAGGAGAACTCCCGCACCGGGGAAGGAAAAAGACGCCAATGTATCCGAGATAGAATGGGGACATCATAGGGATACAGGGACCAAGGAAAAATCATAAATGTCAGGAACAGCGTCGAACTTGAAAATTCTGCACCGGGGAACTCTAACATTTTCAAAAAAAAAAAAAACTGCATTTAAAAAGTCTCAGGGACCACCTTAGGGGCTCTGCTTGGGAAAGTTAGAAGTATGTCATAAAGGGAAGAAGGGTGAAAAAGTCCTGGTGGTCGGGACAACAGATCGGCTAGAACCCGGGGTGGGAGTGGTTCAAGAGTTTCTCCAAGGAACGGAGGGACGGGCGAGAGCGTGGTGAAAGCTCGGGATAATTATCTTATTCTGGGGGCCGACAGCATCCCCTGGCATCTTGAGAAAGTTTTTACGGGAGGATGGGGATGCCTTTCCAACGTGGAAGCATGTCCTCCATTAAGAGGGGCTGTGTCGAAGAGAAAGGGCAAGGAAAATGAACAGGGAGCAGGCACTTCGAGGCAAAAGGACGAGACCGACGCACAATAAAGACTGACGAGAAAAAACGTGGACGAGGCGGCTATAAATTCCACTGGATAAACCTCCCCACCGGAGGTATAAGGGGAAGAAGTAGAACAACAATCATGGAAGGGGGAGGAAATGTCAAATCCGTTACGGAAAAACGTCGAGATTCCGAACGGGTAAATTCAACTGGGCGCGCATCTCCTCTGAAAAACGGGATTGGGTCCATGGGGGGGAACTAAGGAGGGGGGCCGTGATTGAAGGAAAAGCATTTGATAACAAATCGATTCGGGTTCAAAAACCCCTGAGGGGGCCGCTGGCAAGCCATTCAACAAGAAGGCGGCAAAAACAGCTAGGAGAGCGAATATCCGGCTAGATAAGGAAGGTAACCATAACGGGAAGTCTTTGAAAGGACCAAAGCAGGGGAACAAAAAAAAGGGGTGGAAGGGGGGAGAAAAAAAGCTCACCAAAATCAGCAAAACGCACGGCCAGCAGGTTGCGAAGGAGGAAAGCATTAACCTCCGTAAAATCCACTGTCGCAATCTTGGTGGGAATGTGAGAAGGGTTATCGGTGTTAAGCGGTCGCGGGTAAGAAAATGGGCATTGAATTAGACGAGTGTTCATTCGCGGGGAAAGCGCGGCAGAGTCATGAAGCAAAGACAGTGGAAACGGGCCTGGGGAATCTGCAGGGGAAAAACGCCACAATTTCAATAGAAAAAAAAAGGGGGTTCCGAAATTCTCCTGACTGAAAAAGGCCGGGCCCTCACTTGGCCGGAAAAGGGGAAAACGGGTTTTTAGGTAGTGTAAGATTAGTCACCACAACTAGAACTAGCGCAGGTGGGAAATGCAAAGAGTTCTCAGAGAATTGTAAACCCATCGAGTAGTTTTCACTGAAAAAACCATTCCCGAGTAACGGTCTGCAGGGAGGAGTAAATAAGAAGAGGAAAGCGAACAATCAAAGATCCTAATCAACGTCTAGGGGGGGGTTTTACCATAGTAGGTTCCAGGGGGGGGTAACGGGTCAGGTGAAATCACATTAAGTGGTGGGGAAAACTCTCACCATAGCTGAAGGGGACCCAGGGAGGCCCAATTAAATATTTGTGCAATCGACGACTAAAGGCAGATCCTTCAGTGGGCCGAGGCCATAGGGGGTCACACGGTCGGAGGACCTTTCGGGAAAGAAGAGCCCGCATCGACGATGGGCTACAAGGATGAAAAGCATCTAGGCTCGGGGGCACTGGAAAAGGATGAGATGCAAAAACGAAACAAAACATCATTAGGACCTCCCTCTAACCTAGTTCGGAAGGAGACTAAAATCATGAAAGGGGTCAGCCGTCATTGACAACTTCCCTCTAATCTAAAAAAAGGGGAACTTCACAGCAGAAAGCCCGTCCTTGGTGGTAAAAAAAAAAAAAACTACCACCCTGAGATAAGTTGGGAAAGGAGTCATGTCTATCCCCAGGGAGTAAGTCAGAAAGTGGTTTTTCATATTGTTTGTATCTGCAGTCAAGCAAGGGGAAAATAAAGCAAGACAAATCTTTTGTCTCTTTTACGTAGAGGGGAGTCTCAGAAGGAACTTTGAACGACGCGTACGATGGTAAAGAAGTTGTCTCCGTAAGTTGAAAGGGTCCTTGACGCGTGGGAAGGGAAGTCTAAGGGGGCAAATCTAAGGATTCTAAGTGTAGCTTTGGGAATTGGGGGGTCGGGTAACTAAAAAAGTTTTTCGGGTAAACCACCCACGGGCTTCGAGCATAGTACGGTGTCCACACGTCTCTCCACTCTCGGCGGTCAGAAAACGAAAGCTTGGTAATCTTCAGGAGGGCAAACGGGACTTTGAGGGCGCGTTGCTGTCCTAATAGAGGGGTGGTTATTCTAAAGGTCTGAAGGGAAAACTAACAAGTCCTTAAAAAACAAACCATTCCTTCGGGGGGGGGGAAAGTAGCTATGGACCCATTGAAAAAGGGGGGGTAATTCAACCATCCGGGGGAAAAAAATAAAGGGCCTGGGAAACGGTGGGCGCCAGAAGAGAACCGGAATATCCTATCTGGCAGGAAAGGGAGCTAACATGGGGATCGGTCAAGGTTTTGGCCCCACTACCTGGAAGAGCCGTGTACGTGTGAAAGCAAACACCGGTTTTTTGTGAAACTTCCAGAAGAGGAACAAGAAGAAACAGAAACAGGCCTCTACCTGGGAAGGGAACGGAAGAGGGGCTTATCCACCGTAGTGGTAGGGGCATCTCTTCTCCTTGAAGAGGAAAAGGCCGGCTCACGAAAATGGGTTAATCAAATAGAAAGAAGAAACTCTCATAGCACTTACAAATAGAAACCTGCTGGGGTCTCATCAAAAGGGAATTGAGAAGGCTCAAAGACAAAACTCAAAAATTTTCAAATTGAATGAGACACGCAGAATTTCACAGAAAGCCCCAACAGAAAACGTACCAATTTACAGAGAGAGGGTATCATACTGGTCTCAGTGGGACCTTCAAAGAGAGGGGAAGAGTATGGGGCCGGGAGAACAGCAATCCTGCCCAATGGAGTAAATTTGTGTTGAGTCTGGGCCTTTCTCATAGCGGGAACTAGGGGGGGAGGAAGTTTACTCCTGAGGGGGGGGGGGTAGTGGGCAGGCGGACTGGGAAAACAAAATGGGTATGTTCAGTAAAACTTGGAAAATAACTAAGTTCGAAATGGGGGAAAAGTGGTCCAGAAACGACTGGTAAGTTTGAGATTTTCTCCTCGTTGTGGAATAAGCAAAAAGGGAATGGATTATGGGGGCGGATTTGTGAAAACGTCCGCGCAAAGTAATGAGGGGAAAAAAGCGAGGAATGGACAAAAGGAGTTCGGGTAAGGGAACAAGGAAAAAAAATGAAGGGAGGTCCTATTTCGGGTCTGAAGCGGGGAAGGGACAAAGGTTCCGAATAGAAAGGCGGCAGCCACTTAACGGGCTAATTCAAAGGAGGCAATGAAACAAAACTTGCCTCCCAAAAATGTGGAGTGTAATGCAAATGGGGGCTGTTGCCCAAAGGTGGTGAATAAACGAAGAGAACAGTCCAACTAGAAGCTTCAAAAGCGAGGAAGGGGGGTGACAGAACCGATACCATTGTGGGGGTGTCGACGAAATACTACTGTGAAACTAAGGGGTCCCATCCAGACAACAGAAGGGGTATTTCGGAGGGTTTTCCAAAGAACTTCGTTGAATCCTATCTATCCCTAGCAAGACCGGCCCCGTCGAAAAGGGGGATATTTCGCAAAAAAGGGGGGGGGAGGGGGAAAAACGGGGTGTCAGCCTTCCTTGGGGAAAGGGGAAGTATGAGGTCGAGCCCTATTTAGTGGGGGGGTCGGCAACAATCCGGGAGGGAAGGAGACGGTCAAAAGGTCCGGGGTTTACCATTGCAGGGACAGCTGGAAGCCTGAATTAAGTATGTCACACCTTCCGACTGAAAGGGAGGACGGGAGGAGGGGGGTATTCCTTTATGGTCCCAAAGGAGAACATTTACCCAAAGCGGCAATATTAGGAAAAAAAATCAAAACCGGGGGCGGGCGGGTAAATGATCGTTCAAGGAAGAGACCCCCGACAGCTTTGAACAAAGCAAACAAGAACGGACGCATTAGGAAGAAAGGATATCGTTTGAGCGGTACCAGTAGACTCTTGGAAAAAGTTAGGTAGTCACTGCTAAAAGGCCACTAGTTGTGAACATGCATCAAGAAAAGATCAACTGAGGGAAAAGGGAACAAGGGGCGGGCCCAGTTAAAGGGGAGGGGGGAATGTGGCCTGTCTGCCTTCCCGTTCCGTAATACAAGCGCAGGAATGAACTCCAAGTCCATAACCACAGTCGAGACAGAAAAGGAAAAAACGTACTCATGAAAACGCTAAAATTTTAACGGGGGAGAGGAGGTTTACAAGTGGGGGGCAGGGAAAAAAGACCCGAAAGATAAGAAAACGGGGGAGGAAAAAAAAAAGGGGGAACGGTTTCGGCAAAATGTTCCTACACAAAGGGGGGGTGATTACCAAAAAAGAAATCGGGGGAGAGGATCTCTCAAAGAAGCGTAAGAAAAGATCTGTCTGAGAGTGTTGGAAAGGTGGTTTGGGTATAATTGAAAAGGACAAGTTCAAATTGGGGCACAAAATTCATACCGCGGTTAGGGGGTGGGAACAGGTCAACGGGGGAAAACAAGCAAAAGGTAGCGTCATGATGCTTGGGGAAGAAGGTCCGGACGTGTCCTCCGAGATAGTAACGCCTTTAGGATGAGAAAGGCGAGAAGGAGGTCTTCCCTTTCAGGGAAAGGTCATAATCCCACATTCCGATTGAAGGGGCTAAGCCAGACATTTTGCTTAAAAGGATGAGGAGGGCTCCTGAAAAGAATTAAAACTGTGAACGGTAAGCAGGACCAAATTACTGGAAAGAAAGGGTGTGAGGGGAAATCTAAGGGAGACAAGCAAGATGGCAATTTTCCGAGGGGTCTTATCTGTCGGAAGGTGTCAATGCAAAAGGTAACAGGAAAGGGAAAGGAAAAGAATGCCTCAAAGAACGAGGAACAAAGGGGGGTTGTCCTATCTCCAAAAGTAGGTCCTAATTGTTACCTTTTGTTACTGGGAGCCAAGGGAAAGAAAATCATCGACCGGGAGGAAATAGAAGAGTCAAGTCAGAAGGTTTTTAGTTACAATAATCAATGAAGCAAGACCCACTCAAACCTGTTGAAAAAAAAAAGAAGTTAGAGAGGGAAAAGGCGAAAAGATCAGAACCAGTGGGAAAGAAGACGACGTGGGGGAGAAAACGGGGCTGTGAAGCCTCTTAACTGTGGACCGGAAAAGGGAAAAAAACGATGCGGGCAGGGAGCCTAAAAACGACTGAAAAAAAACCTGTTCACGAGCTATGGTAATAGGAGAGAGAATAGGCATTTTGGCCAGAAAGAAAGGAAAAGCCTTTTCAAGGTACGAGGAATCCCGGAGGGGGTGAAGATAAGGGACGAAAGGAGTCAAGGGGGGGCCGTCAGGGGGGAAGAGAAGGTGAAGATTACGGGGGTAGGGGGGGGAGAAGAACATCTGTTGATTTCACAGGAACCAATTTGACAACGTACCACGCAAAAATCAAAAGGGGGGGGTCCTTTCGGGCCCATTGGGCGGGGGGTCAGGGAAGGAGAAATTCGCCCGGAGGGGTACGGGGGAAAGGGCATGTTGTCACCGTGAGAAGGGGAGAGCTTCAGTTAAGAAAGTTTTTCGCTTGGGGGAGACCGTAACTGGGGGTCACCTTGTGAGCCGTTCCTGGTAAAAAGAGTGATGAATCTACGATTAACTTTCAGAGAACAAGGGAGAAAGATCACTGTTTGTGCAGGAAAAAGAACAACAGTTAGAAATCTTGGAAAAATGGAAAAGGTATTTTTACCCTAAATCCGTCCGCCTCTCATTACTTAGAATTCGAGGGAGGAGAAGTGAGGGGGTTCACAAGCCCTCATGCACCAAACTAAAAAGAGTTATGAAGGAAAAAGCCTTGGGGCCATAAAATTAAAAAAGAACTCCGAGAGTACAAAAAGGAACGCAAAGGGGAACTGGCTTTGAGTCAGGACAAGAATAAAGCTTGCCCGCTGAGGGGGGAAGGAACAAGTCCTGGACAAAGGGGGGGAATGGGGTCCTATGTCTTCTGACGGACATTGAGGAGCTGAAAAAAAGAAGGTGAAAATTTGGTCATCTTGGGCTCTAGAGAACTGTAAAAAAGTGTTAATGAAGCCCAAAATCTCTAATGAAGGGGGGAGGACATCAAGGGACAGGAGCGTATGATTGTGGGAATGTACCAGGGCAGCCAATTAAAGGTGCCAAGGTAATGGAATCTCAGAGGGGGAAGCAATAGAAACGAGGCGTCCGGGAAGGGCCAAAGAGGAGGGGTTGGTCGAGCTGTCTGAGGATGTGTATGGAACAATTGGTCTCGCACAAGTCCACGCTTGAAACGGACGGCCGGACACCGAAAGGGGCGACCGAAAATGAGGAGGGAAAGGAAGTAGACCGACGGCTAAGTAAAAAAAATTCTTTACGAAACCCACATGCATGAAAGGGAGGGTCGGCATCTCCGAAAAGGGGAGGCGATGCTCTACCATGGTCCCTACCAATTGACGGGTGTTGGGGCAAAAAAAAAGGAGGGTTCCAATAGGAGATTGAGAACCCAACCTCGAGGAACGAGAACCCCCCAAGTTGACCTAGAAATCTCTCTGTGCACGTCCGGGGAGATTAATCGCTCGACTCTTGGGAGAAGAAATAGAGAGGGGAGGCAGACCTAAAGAAGCCGCTCCGAGGGAGAAGTTGAGACGGCCAAAATCGGAAAATCATATGAAGCTCGGGCACAAAAAAGGGAACGAATACGCGTAGGAAGTGAGGGGAAGAAGGGAAAGGGGGGTGGCCTGTCAAAAGGGGAAGGTTATTATTTGCAGACCTATTAGGAAAGACAAAGCAAAAATCGGAAAAGAATAAGAGAACGTATATGAAAAAAAATTAGTCGCTCGGGGGGGAAGCGGGGGGGCTTGTAACAACGACTGGGCTTGGACGTGAAAGGTTTTGGGTTTAGCTTCGAGAGGGGCCCCCTTATTACAGACAGACTGTGATCAGGAGGGCATTCGCCCGGTTTTTTATGGGGGTAGGGGCCTTGAAAAAACTAATTGTGTATGTCTTTGGTCTGATCTTTACGGCGGGGGACGCAAAAAGCAGCCCCGGCCCGATTGACCAGAAGGAAGGGGGGTCGGGATATTGAATGATGGGTCCTGGCCATATGGAAGGAACGAGGCACTGTTCCGAGAAGGGGGGTATTATGGTCTCCAGCGAATATTCTCCATGAATAGAGTCATTCCGATCTGATAAAGGGGGAAAGTGTAATTGGGGTGAAAACGTTTTGCCAAGAAAACGCGGGGAAGGGGGGTTAGCACCATGACAAAGAGGGGGAAATTTTCCCAATTAAAGCTATAAGTGACTCTTAGAGTTGCTTTGTTAGCTTTTAAGGTTCTGCTAGCCAGTGCTAAGATCCGTCAATTGGCCGGCAGGGAAGGGGGTTCCTAATTTCCAACGTGTGGAGATTTGGAAAGGAGTACTAAGCCACTCCTCGAGGGGGGGAGGTTGATACCAAGGAGAACAATGAAAGTAGGAGCTCACAAAAAAAAAAGGATAATCTAGAAATTTTTTCGAGCTTTGGGATGATGGTTCGATTGAAAAAAATCAAGGGGGGGGGAAACCTTTGATGGAAAGGCCCCTGGGAAGAAGGCCCGAAGGAAGGCTAAGGCCTACCGTCTTCCCTCCCTGGTGTACAAAAATCGGCACCAAACGTCAGCAAAAGAGAATGAAAGAGTTTCTCCAGGGGGGGTCGGGGTCCCCTCATGGAAAAAGCTGCGAATTTAATTACTCCGGGGGTTGTGGACTGGATATAACAAGTCACTCAGTTTGTTGAAAAAGGAAGGGACAGCCGCAAAAAGGAGGCCCCTGGGTTTTCAGACGCTAGGACGGAAGCGCAAGAGGTTCTGGGCAGTCCAGGAATGCGAGGGAAACTGCGAGGCGTTTCAAAAAAAGGAAGGGCGAAACTCAAAAGAAAAGCCGGAAGATGACGGGTAACCTTTCTGATCCGAAGAGGATCAAGCTGGGGGGGTCGAAACGTGAGGAAGGGAGATGGGCCTTCCAAAGACGAAAAAT
>Ga0179593_1316552_pt1 | contig 18880 bp, 24 predicted proteins | sample CZODoug2_1_08_16_FD_185931 | JGI IMG/M metagenome (GOLD analysis project Ga0179593, IMG submission 185931) | Vadose zone soil fungal communities from Angelo Coast Range Reserve, California, USA - CZODoug2_1_08_16fungal (PacBio error correction) | ecosystem: Environmental > Terrestrial > Soil >...
CGTGGTCACGCGAGAAATTTGCCTTTCTGAAGAAGGGAAAGCGGCCACGGGGGAGGGGGTTTGGGGGTTCCGAACCCAGCCCACAACACCGTCAGGCGAGACCTGAAGAAGGGGGGGAAAACGACCTCCCTCCATCACTGTCGGGGAGGACCGACGGAAGGGTGCACATACCCAAAGGCGAAAACAGTGATAAGGGGGGGGTCCGGAGGACCAGGCAAATGGGGAGGGGAAAAAGAAAAAAAAAGCTCCGTGCCCCACTTGGAGGCCAGCAGGACAAGCTCTAGGGGGACGACCTTTAATAAAAGGGAGAGGGTCTTCTGACCCCCGGGGGGACGAATTAGAAAGAAAAGCAAAAGAGATTGTCCGGGAAAAAAGTAGTACAATAAAATCTGGGTCCCGAATTTGGAGATTTCCCTATCTTCTCTAAAAGGGGGGGGTGAGTCTGAAAAAACCCTCACCTTATGGGGGGAATCAATGAAGAATAAGCAAAGGGGACAAGAGAGTCAAAAAAAATTACACTGGACTCTGGAGGCCTGGCCTGGGGAGGTCGAAAAAAAAAGCTGGGGGGGGGATATCATAAAGAATGGGGTATTAAAAAAAGGAGTAAAGTATCTTCTCGTGGGAAAAAAAAAAAAAAAAGAGGGTGGTTACGGGGCGCGTGCCTTGGAAGGAATCAGCTAGCAGGGACGCCCACCCTCATTCTATGCAGGACAAAGAAGAGAGACCGTCTGGATCGGGGAACAATGGAAAAGGGCCGTGGACTCCTGGACGTCACGGAAACATTAGTGAGGGGATTCAGAAAAAAAACAAACTATCCCCAAATCCAAAAAATGGTGTCGGGTTGAAAGGAGGGGACATCAAAGGCGAGCCGAGAGGCTCCTTTAAAAGGGAGGAAAATCTACCGTCTCAGAGGGAAGGGAGGGGAAACTTTATTGTGAACTGGGCCCGGGCCGAAAAGTGAAATGCGGTCAGGTCAAAAAAAGCCTCGATCACAGGGGGGGGACTACCACCTCGAAAAACATCTTCAGCTCGAAGTTTGTGACGTCGGATCGAAACAAAAGGGTCCAGGGTAAAGGGGGGGGGGGGAGGGCCGGTGATGACTCCCTAGTAGGCAGAAGAAGAAAAATCTGGGGGGGCCAAAGGCGAGAACCGGCCCAAAATGGGGGGGCTAGCTCTAAAGAACGCAGACCAAGAGGGGGGAAGGGAACTCCAAATGCAGGGGAAGCCCAATAGCCCCAAGAAGGGAGCCTGACTTTGATAATTTTCGGGGGGGGGGTAACCACTTTATGGTAGTAAACAAAAAACTAAAACACCTGGGAACTGGGGGGGGAAAAAAGGGGGGGGAAGGAACACAAAAGTAAAACCTTCCAGAGCACTCCCTTGACTTTTATCGGTCACGCGACCAAGAACCTACTAGGGGAAAGGAAAACGAAAGGGGGATCCTGGGAATCGCCTCGGGAAACTTTATTGCCAGGAGGAAATATTTTTGAAATTCCGCTAGGTGTATCGGGGGGGGGGGGAGGGGCTCATGGAAAAGAGGGTTTTGCCCTCCAGCAAACAAAAAGGGAAAAGGGCCAGGTGTTTTGACGGGGAAAAGGTGAAACATAGAGTCATGCACTCTCAGCGGGTCATGAAGTTGGCGGGAGGGGTGGGGGGGCAGGAACGTAGGGGTAAATTTCCATAGGGGGGGAGAAAAATACAGGTCAAACTCTAGTGAAGGGTTTGGAAGAGAAAATTGGGAGGGGAGGCGCAAAAAAAAATGGCCGGGAAAAATGGGGCCCAAGAAAAAAAAAATCCTACGAGAAATCCCTGGGTTCACGAAGGAAACGCGCCTTGTCCGACAGGGGGACAAAGCAAAGAAAAGGGGGAATGTCACCTCCAACCTCCCAGAGTTGCGGAAAAAGGGCCACGAGTCGGGGAAAGAAAAGGGGAGAGGGTTTGGGCCCTAAAACCAGGCCATGGGGGAGGTTCGTCAAAGGGTCGGGGAGAGCCAGGCGTCGTTGATGGGCGGGGCACAAAATCAAAGGTCGAAAAGCGAGGGAGTCAGGGGGGAACACAATCTCCTATCATTGCTGAGAAAACGTCCGGGGGGGGACCTGGCTATCTCTGGTCGGCAAGGACAGGGGAAGGGGGGGAAAGGGGGGGGAGAAAGAGGTGCCCCTCACCTACGAAAGGATGCAAGCACTTTTTCCCGGGAAAATGGGGATGCGAAAAGGTCGCCTTATCGGTTGGACGCGGGGGCAAAGAATCAGTGTCTCAGCAGCACGGGACCCGCCCGTCCCTCTGAATAAAATGAGGGCAAACGTGAATAGGAGATCCACAACCTGGTCCCTGAAGTCAGGACAGAAAGAATCAAAAACAGGCCCCGTAAAAAATGGAGGCTGGGGACTCCGCCTTTTTGGCGTCTGGGGAGACTTTTCGGAATGGCACTGGGAGGGGGTGAATTCCGTCTATCAGACCGGGGTAGGCACGGGAAACGAAATGGACTACGATGTAGGGACCAGAGAGAAAGGGCAGGGCTGGGGAAGCAAAAAAAAAAAAAAAGGTCTAACTCCCATCAGTGTCATATCTACAGAGACAAGGGGAAAAAAAGGAGGGATTGAGAGAGTGGGGAAATTAAAAAAAATCACCGGGCGGGAAAAAAAAAAAACTTGGGTGTGCCCGGGAAGGTGGCTCGTGCCTGCGTCAGGGTTGGTGGAAAGTCTTGTACGTGTAAGACCAAAGAGAAGGAAGTCCGGAAGGCCGAAAGGAAATTGGGTCTCTCACCGGAAAAGAAGAGGAAAAAGGGAAAAATTACAGCCCGCTCAAAAGGAGTGATGGACCAGTCAATCAAAGGGCGTGGGCCCAAAGCCGCCCACCGGAATTTAAGGGAAAGAAAAAAAAAAAACAACCACAGAAGGGAAGCAGCCTCCTTGTCCGCCTGCGAAAGTAGGAAAAGGTAACCAAGGGACCTTCCCACGACTCAGGAGAGGCCAGCCTAACTTGGTTGAATGAAAAAATACGAAAAAATTCTTGGAAAAGCGCGGACCTCCGTGCGTTATTGTGGGGCAGTCGGCCCAGGAGGACGTTGGAAACCAGCTTGCTCTGCACCGCGAAGAATCACTGGAAGTTGATGGGCAATTTTCTCAGGGGGGAAGGGGGGTGGGGGGACCGCGGGCACCCCTAAAACTGGCGTGGAGATCAACGGAAGAAAGGGGACGAAAAAGGGGGAACCAAAATGACTATCTCACACTGATCGTGGCGGCTAGCGTGGGGGGAAAGATGGGGCACAAGTCGGAAAAAGGGAAAAAGGCAGGCATACATTCAATTAAAAAGCTGCAACCGGGAACAGGGAAAGAGGAATGAAGGTTGTCCCCGCCCAGGGTACGGGGGGAAACATTTGAAATGGAGGGGGGAGGAAGGGGCGTATTGGGTTGGCATCGAGGGGAAAAGACCGGAAATGCAGGGACTCAGAAGCATGGGGAACGATCTTTGGTGACCGAAGGCAAGACCTCTAGGGTTGGTTAACGCCGCCTCACGGGGAAAGCAATTGGGGGGGGGGAAAAAAAAAAAAAGGCCTCACGTGCAACCCGCCCATTAACGGCCAACCGACACGCCAGAAAAACCATTCTCTTGAGGGGCGACTTCATGGAGAGGCAAAGAAGAAGAGGGGGACCGAGGGGCCGTGAGTGAGAGAAGGGGGGAACGGAACCTGGCCCGTGGGGGGGGGAGGGGAAAACGAAAAAAAAAAAGAAACAGGAGAACAGAATCCCAACGTGTGGTCAGGCACCCAAAATGGGCCTGGGAGAAGGTTGGTAAGGAAGGGGGGTTACGGAAAGACACTAGACTGTGAGGGGAATAGAAAGGAAAGATTCAGGGGGAATAAATGTAGAAGACCGTGGATAGGGTATTGGATATGCAGAATCATCGCTACGAAACAAAAAAAACAGTGAGGTATTAAAATGAATGAACCTGCATCCTCAAAGAAAACCGATCCGGGTGGGTCAACCTTTTGCTGGTTGACAGAAGGGCAACGTTCTCCTTAAAAGAGCGGGGGGCAGGACACCAACAATACCACGTCAAGACCCGTTGGGGGTGAGGCAACTACAAAAAAGGGGGGAGGCGGGGGTCGACGAGCTCTACTTGGAGAACCATCCCATTCAGGGTGACAGGAAACGGGAGAGAGACACTTGTCAACGAACGCCTCTCGCAATATAAAAAAAGGTGGATAATCTTCAGGAAAAAGGAAAGCAGGATTTTGTGCGGGTGGCCCGTCAATCTGGGAGAAGGAGTCAGGCCGATAAAGGGGAAAAAAGAGGGGGAGAAACATTGAAAAAATCCCTCTGGCCAAGTGGGTCGTGCAGGAGCGAGAAAGAATGACGACAAAAGGTTTGCCCACTCCCGATGCCCTCCACCAAAGCCGCCCGAAAAATGACAAGAAATGGCAAGACACTGGCAGGGGAAAAAAAAAGGGCAGAGTCTCCGTCCGTTTACTCGGGCCAAGGGATGGGTAAAACGGACTGTTAAGGGAAATTGAGCCCGGTCGGTCAGGGAAAAAGCATCACCAAGGCATCGGCGACAAGGGATAGGGGGAATCTTAAGCGCGAAACGCCTTTCGCAGGGGGAATCACAGCATGACCAGAGCGAGAATGGGGCCTCCTTCAACACTAACCCGAGCAATGTTAAGACGGGGCGGGAAAGCAGAGCGCGACGTCCCTATCATGTGGGTGACAAGGATGCCGCTTAGCCGAAAAAATAAAAAACAGAAACAGCCAAATTAACATAAACCCGCCCGCCAAGAGGGGCCTCGCCTATTTTCCCGCACTTTACTAGAAGGAACAAACTACAGGAAAAAAACGTGAATTGGGGTCATGCCTTCCAGAGCTCCATACCGGGGGGGTGGTAAAGGATTAACTTCCCTTCAGACAACCTACGTGAATCATCAACAGGGAGTCTCGCCAGAAAAAGAGGCTGCGCGGGGGGGGAAAACGTTCACTAGGCTGTTGGATCCGTCGAGAAAAAGGGCGGGCGGGGGGACGCGTACAGAGGGGGATCACTACTGTCAGGACGCCCGATCAAAAGCAGTCATGATGGGTTAACAGAAGTGTTCAAAGATCCACTAAGACTACCCGAAAAAGTCAGGTCAAACGCTGGAGGCGATTAGCGCTGCGGAAATATATACAAAAGAACACACCGACCACCGCCAAGGGTCTGGGGGGGGGGAGGGGACATCATCGGGTCCGGCAAAAATGTCCTAGGAGTTAAGTTCCCCGCAAGACGCCGACGTAATTTTGGGCGCAGGGAACCAAATCAACCCAAAAACTCCACAATACGCACAAACACGGCGCTGGGGGGCTTCCCTCCGCTTCGGTGGGGTAGTGGCGGTGATAACTGGAAGAGCTAAGGATCGCAGGGAAAATACTCCCAGCATTAGCGACAGGGCGAGCGCACCCGTCGCGGGGGGACAGGAAACGGCCCAAGAGGGAAGGGGGGGCCCAAGGCCTTGCCGTGCGTCAAAACAGATTCAGATTTAAAAAAACCTCTAATACATTTAGGGTGATGTTACGCAGCCCAAAGACTTACCGAGATAGGGGCCAGGCTCCGCACAATTGCACCGAGTTCACTAACCAATGAACGCGAGCCAAGCGGACTTTTTGAGGGGATTGGCCTGGTACTTCGGGGAGTTACGTGGCGGGGGTCCCTAAAGGTACTTGGTTGCCACTGATGGGCGCCGCATCAACCGAAGGCCGTGTGCTCAAAAAGCCCCCGCAGGGAAGAAAGCAAGGAAAAGGTTCGCAAAGAGCCGAGGGTAAGTACTACCTACAATTTTCCGCCTAGGAAAACGGGGGGGGGCGGGCCGGGGATGCAGCCAATGTGCCAGGGACCGGGAATGAAGTATTTGAAAGGCGGGTTCCTAGGGAGTGTATAGATTGGCAGGGGCACCAAAGGTCCGCAGGGCCGCCAAAGGCCAACGCCAAAAGTGTTATTCAAAAAAAAAAACAAAATGGTCAAAAGAAACAGCCTTGGGGATGGAAAATGCTTACTGGAAATTGAACGCAGGTTTCCAGAACCGCCAAAGCGCAGGAAAGCATTAGCGCCTGGTGAAACACATGGGAAAAAACCTGAAAAGACGCTTTGCGGGGACGAACACCATCTAAAATCCGGAAGAAGAAAAACCCCAGAAACAACGAGCGAAAAGATTAAGCCCCTTTCCCGCCACACGACAGGAAATGACGAAAGACTTTGCGCCAAGGACGGTTTTCCTGACCGGCAGGGCAGAGGGGGGGCGGGAAATGGGGTCTTCACCATTCCTTTCATAAACAATGAGGGCCTAGTCAATTGCAACAGGAAATCAAAAAACTTGGGTAACCTACCAAGAAAAAAAGGGTTTTTCCTACCACTAAATTGGGGAAAGCCGGTGGGGGGGGAAGGGGCGTGGGAAAAGATGTAGAAAAGTGAGGCGGGGGGGGGGAGAGGTGGAGAGGGGGGGGGGAGGGAGTGTGAGGGGAGGAGGAGGGGATGAAGGGGAGAGGGGGGGCAAGGGAAATGGGGCTACGAGTGAAGTGGGGAGGGTTTGGGAGAAAAGGGCCCCTTGCGAAAACTACATTTTGCGGCGGTAGGGAACAACGAAGGCGGGGAAAACCCTATCTTGATACGTATACGACAAGACAATGGAAGGGGGGCACCTCGTGCAAAGAGTTAGTTCTGGGGGGGGGACGAAGCTCAAGGAAGCCGAGAAAGAATCACCCTTCACTGATTTGGAGCTCGACCAAAGAAAAATGACGTCAAGGACTACTCTTGCGCGCCACGAAGGGCATCCAGGGAAAAAAAAACCGGACTAATTCTGGGCCCTACAGAAAAAGCTCAGACCCCTTCCCACTTCCTCAAGGTTTCAAACCAAAATCGGCGAGTCTGGCTCAGCGTAAGGAAAAAATAAAAAGGAAAGGATCTCCAAACTGCGGACACGGGATCATCACGTACCCGGAAGGGTTGGGTGTTCAACTAAAACGTTTCGGCCCAGAACGAACGAAGGGGATGGGAAACACCAAGAGGCAATGTTTCAAAGAAAAAGAAGACGTCAGAGCGTGATCTTGAGGCTTCGGGGGGCCCGCGCACAGCACTCTGACAAGGCGCCGTCAAGGGGTCAGAAAAACTTCCTGCCCGGGAAGTCCTCATCTCATAAAGGGGCGGGGGGGGATGAGAGAAAAACGCGTTCCCACGAAAATCAAGGCAACTCACCGAGGGTCAACGTGAGTTGGTATAGTTCGACTTTATCGAGGTGACGGGGGGGGAGGGGGGGTCAGGACGCGGCTAGCACTCTCTGTACATCTCCGACAGGAGGGACCAAACAGTCGAGAGTTGTGGAAGAAGGGAACAAGGGACGAAAAAGACGGCAGTCACGGGAACAAGGCCGGAAGAGCTCCCAACTCCTGCCGGTTGTTCGTAACATAAGGCGGTTAGAGACGCCACATAGATGTAATCGACAAGACCGTGGCACCACACCAGAAAAGGGGGGACTGAAACCCCTACCGGCGCCTTCGTTTAAAAAAAAAAAAATGCAAAAGGCATCGGGGACGACAGTGTCTTTGAGGGGGACAAATTAGCTCTCCTATTTTTGTTGTGCGCGAAAACAAAAGCCAAAAAAAGAAGCAAAAAAGGGAAAGAAAAACCGGGATCCTAGGGAGTTCTCAACCATGTCGGGTCGAAAACACGGGGAGTGAAGGGGAAAAAGGGAAAAAGATACAAGTCCTCTGATTACACCCGGCCGCGAACGGGGACGGCCGCCGGAACGGTGGCGGGGTCGCGAGCACAACAAACCTCTGGGCTATCGGAAGAAGAAGCAACCCCAAAATCCGGCAGAACAAAAAAACAGGGGCCGCCCGGCGCACAAGGGTCATTTGATTGAATCGGGCCCGGAAGGGAAGAAGGAAACCTCACGTTTGGCACAGGGCTTGGAGGGGACGGGGGCAGAAAGGAAGGGACCGCCCACTGAGAAGAGACCATGTCCGGGGAAGGGTCCAGTCGACACAAATCACACACGGACCAATGTGCTGTCGGCCATCAACCACCGAAGATGGGTGACAGAGGGTGAGGCGGGGGAAACTATTCTGAGTAACCCTGTGGCAAGGCGGAAAAAACCGGACACGACGGCCACACGTCGGACAATAAGCCAAAGATACTAAAAAGACAGCAGGGCCGCCAAACCTTTTTGTCCGGCTGGGGGGCGGAAAACCAGGGGAAGGCCGGACGTGTAGGATCCCGCTTTGAAGGAAAGTGCAAGGGCGGCGGGCAGTGGAGAGGGGATTGGAGGATCATCTCTCGAGAGAAACCAACGAAAAGAGGGGAACGATGACTCAAAAAAAAAATCGGAAGGATAAAAGGACATGGGAAGTCCTGGTTGACTTACCCGGTAACATAACCTCCTGAAGACTTATGTCTTCGACGAAAAAGGGAGACAGAAAGAAAAGGGGAGGTTCCTCCAAAAATATCCCGGTGTCACCGTATATAACCTTGGATGAATGGGTGACAAGTCTATGGACCCCGGGCCGATTAAGTTCGGAAATTGAGGGGGTTTCGTTGGGCCGGGTCGTATGTTGGGGTATCGGGGTACGGATAAGTCCCGCCATAAAAAGGGGCCCTAACGCAGTCTAAAAAAAAAAAAAAAAGCCAAAAGAGGAGGCAGCGAATTTTTTTTGCTGAAAGTAGAAAAAAGAGGCAAATGCAAAGGGTGCGGCACAAAAACATGCGCCCAGGAGCGTTGGGGTGGCGGGGGTGAACACCACTGAAAAAGACAAAAAAAAAAAACAACGGGGGGGGGGGGGGGGCAAGGAGACCCCGCAGGGGAGGGAGGCAAATCAATTCCGACCATCTGGGGAAGGGGGGCAACGAAAAAATGGGGGGACTCACTACTATCGCAATGGGAGCCTGATGTTGGGACGGGGGACGGAAGACTGGTAGAAACCCAAAGAGTGGGGAGGAAAAAAAACCAAAAAAACGACGGACTGACAGGGCGTTGTGAATGTTCTACATAAAAATCCATGTGAGGAAGGACCCAGATTCAGGGAGCTTCAAAAAAAACCACCCAAAGAAAGGACTGCAACAACCCTAAAAAACCGGGGACCGCAAGACACCTAAGGGGGGGCGGGCGGAAAAAGCTTATAGGGGGGGGTTATTTAGCGGGGGTTAGTTGTTTTCACTGCGGCCGATAGGGAAGCCCAGGAAACAGGGCAACAAGAGGACGGCTTGGGGGTCCCTGGAACTTGTATCCACAGGGGAAGAGCCAAGGGAGCGGCGTTTTCCGCACTTGGAGGCGGAACGGGGAGGGGGGGGGGGGAAAAGGGTTGAGTGACAGAATTTGCCAAGACAGGGGGGAACCATGGGGCCGCCAGGAGTGGCCTTGGTTTTTGGTGGGAATAAAATGACGGGGGGGGGGGAAATAAAAACAATGGCGACAAGGGCAGAAAGCACTCGTAAGCAATCTACTCAAGAGGAAAGAACGTCCTAACAACTTTCACAGAAAACCGGTTTCAAAAGTGACGAGGGATCGGGCCCCAACGGGCACAATGACTCTCTAGTTTCGTCCGGATCTGGGAGAAGGGATAAAACAGTTTCCTACACACGTTCCAAAGGCTGGGGTTTCGGAAAAGGGGAGTAGGAGCACCTCGTCACGGGGGTTGATTTCGGAGGACCCAATCGGGTGGAAATAACCGTCAGGAGGCAGGAACGTCAGAGGACCAGAAGCAGCCTAGCCATCCGGACCGACCAAAAAAAGGGCGTTAAGGGGTAGACCTGCATAGATCAAATTTTACCTTCAAAAGGATGCCTTACCGGCTAGCAAACGCAGCGGTTGAAACTGCCACTAAGTTGAATACAACACCAAGGGTTTCTCAAACGCCTTTGGCACCCGACATTGAACGTCGACAGGGGTTTCAGGTATCTGGGGGACGAACACAAATTCCCAACAATTCCGCTCCTAAGGGGAACGTCCAGAGCACGGGGGCGGGACTCCCGCAGGGAGGTTCACACGGGTCGTAATCAGAAAATTCCGGAAAAATAACGTCCATCCCAAATCACCAGCAAAACGGAAAAAAATAAAGTGGAGGTCTTGCCGCAGCCGGCAGGGGTTTAGTGGTGTGGAGGGAAAGGGTAGTTAAAGGCCCTTCAAACCATGTCACTGAGTCGGCATATGCAGAAGGACGCACGTCCGAAATTCCGGGCACCCTATGTGGTTCAGAAGAGAAACGGGGAGGGGCGACACGACGGAAAAAAAAAAAAAGCTAAGCCTCACATTGATCATAGATCCATAATACAACGAAGCGTTACTTTGGGAGAAGCGGGGAAAGAAAATCACAGTCGGGAAATCATTTCCTCTCTGCGTGAAGGGGTGGAAACAAGGGCAAAATGACAAAGGGGACGGTAGTCCGCCGGAAAACCGCGCGCAAGCCCCGGAACTGTTTCTGGGACGATCACCGAAAACAGTAACTCGAAAAAAAAGGGAACTCAGAAAGCCTCCTCGGGAGGAAGAATTCTGGTTTGCTAAAAAGCACGGCCGTTTGACCAAGGCGAGAAAAAGAAGAAAAAAAACATATTTGAGATTGGTCCGTAGTCCAGGACAACCGCGCACTTTCCTCTCCCGAGGGGAGAGACCATAACGGGCGAGTCACAAATAAGGGGGGAGGAGTTGACCTTCTGGACCCTCAGGGACAGTGTTTTACTGTTTAATTTCCCCTTCCAGAATGGGAAAACAAGGGAGAAACCACAAGAGCTTCTAGCGTCGGATCCAAATTACATGCCGCCCCCGGCGAAGTGCCCGGACTTTTGGATCAGGGAAAGAGAACCGAAAAAAGAAGTTCAGTTTGGACGAAAGCGCGGGGGAAACGGGGCCGAGGACGATCTCCCCGGAGATTGGATCGGAAACCTGGGGCGGGGGGAGGAACGGGGGTCCGCCGCTCTGGCCCCTTAACGGCCAGGAAAAAAAGAGGACCCGCGCCGAAGGAAGCGGAGGCTGTTCAATTCCGGGACAATTTGGAAAAAACCCTAGGTTATTGGGGCGGGCAAGGCGGCTGTTGTTGTGGTATCATAGCGCAAAGTCAAGCTGAGCCCGAAAAAGACAGTCTGCCCCAGAATCAACTGGCTAGGATACGCCAAAAAAAAAAGAGGGGGGTCGAACCACGCTGAGAGGCATTGAACTATCCCAGCGCCCAAGACCTGGTCCCCCGAACAAAAAAAAATGGGGCCGGAAGACCGTCCTCTGTAGTGAAGCTAATGGAGCGTCAGGGGGCACGCGACCTTTTATATAAGCAGGGGGGGGAAGACAACGGGGGGAAGGGGAATAAATTCGTCGAAAAGATTTTCACGGGGGCGGGGGACAAACCACCGCGGACTGTGGTCAATGGGATCTAGGGTGGGGGGGGGGAAAGGCAGCTGAGTTACTGGCCGAAATAAGGAAAAAGTCTTGAAAAAAAAATTTTTGGGAAACGAAGGGGGGGGGGGGGGGGGTGACAGGTATGAGAGCCATAGATGCAACACCAAAAAGGGGGGGGGGAAGGATAAAAGGAGAAAAAAGAGAAGTACTCATTCCTAAAAGACCGAATCCAGGAAGGACTAACATGTTACAAGAAAAAGACTGCCAACCGGTGACGGATCAGGACAAGCGTGTACCTTGAACCAGAAGAAAAAAATGTAACAGAAAAAAGGTGAATGCCCGAAAAAAAGACAAGTGAAAGACGTCGGAAACGAGGATGAGAGTGCTAAAAAGTACACAAGGGGGGGGGCCCACACCAGGGAATGGCGGAGGAACGCAACGATCTCGCAACTACAAGGGAGAAGACACTTCTGGAAGTGAGGACCCCGGGGGGGGGGGCATGGCCGTTTAGGCGGGGTAGAGGACGTCAATGGCAAGGAGCGGGGAAGGGAACAACCGAAAGGCTGCATCTGTTCCCAGAGGGGGAAAGGGGGATAAAAGGGGAAAGATTCAAACATGTCAAGGACGCGCATAAAAAGGGGAAAACCAATCCTCGACCCGACTGCAAAAGAATGGAAAGGGACCCTTGCGGTAAAAACCCTTATTGAGCGTTGACGAGTACTTTCCATCTTTGGAGAACTGCCTTTTGTCACGGTTCCGTACGGCACGCATCGGTCCAGAGAGCGAAAGGTCGACAGGAAAAAAAGGGTCTTTAAGGAGTCTAACACAAACTGCAGGGTCATCAACCGGCCCCAAGTCGGTTTCATAACGAGGGGTCAACCAACGCCCCGAAGAATGGTCAACAGAAAAAGGAGGAAAGAAATCCAATTCCGAACAGGAAATGGTTGAAAAGTGCCTGGGGGGCAGAGCAAAATAAACACTCATATGGGGACTCCCAATGGCCGACCGAACCGAGGGATTCCCAAGTTTGCTGCCCCGGGCTCTCAGAGAATGGGAAAAGGGACTTGGAAACTTGGGAAAGCCGTCCAAGCGACTATCATCTGGGGGGTTTGGCCGTGGCCTTCAAAAACAAGCCGGGGAAAAGTCGCCCGAGGGACTGGAAAAGAACGAGAATCGGGGGCGGGGGACTTGACTTGAACGGTGGGGGGAAAGGGAATAAAAAAAAAACAACAATGCCCGCTCCGAGGGGGAAAGAGGTTCCAACCGCTTGAAAGAAAAAGTCAGCCCGACGCAGAGGAAAGACGGTTTCAAGAAACCTGGTCGAAAATAATAACAAACATCACAAAAAACCTCAGCTGGCCTGTCGGTTAAGATTAGGGCAAGGACGACTCAGGGTCCCCTGAGATCTCGGGGTCGGTTCTGCCTAATCCCGGACGGGGCCGGGAACGGGGTTCCAAGGCCTAACCAGCGTGGGGGAAATGGTGGAGCCAGAAAGAAGGAGGGGAAAAAAAAAACATAAGACGCCCACAAAGGGCCTGCGGGCCGTCACAAAACAAAATGCCTTCGGCGTGAGCTGTGAAACCTCTCGGGGACGGGAGAGGGAGGATGGAAAAAGCCAACCGGTGGGCCGGTATATCTTCTCTACACCCTGGGGACATCAACAGCATTCACGGGGGGACATGGTGGAACGGCGGCCCGGAAAAAAAACCTAGCGCGAAAACAAAATTCGCGGACCAGGGCTTTTCCTCGCCTGGAGGTGAGGAGGGCGAGGAAAACAAAACCGCAAGGCCTGCCCAGGTCCGGGGAAAAATACAAAGGTCCGAAAAAAAAGTGGTTGGCAGTCAGGACGCTTTCAGGGGGCAGGAGGAAAGAAAACGCGAAAACGGTGCAAAAAAACAAAAAAAAAAAAAAGGGGAGTGGGGCAAAGCATGCAAATACCCTCTCGCCAAAAATGGCCGAAGGCCAGGGTTCTCAAACAGGAGCAAAGGGAAAAAAGGAACCGGACGAATTCACGCCGACTGGGGGGCTATATACGGGAGAGGGAAAAAAGGGGGGATGTCCGTCACAGCTGAGGTTGGGGAAGAGGTGGGGAAAAAGAGGGAGGGAGGTGAGGGAACAAACGCAAAAAAAAAAAAAAGGGAGGCCAGGCCACAGCACCTTTTGGGCAAACCAGGCCCCACGAAACTGGGAGACCGTAGGGTATCCAGTCTGCTTGGCGACTTTACAGACGGTGGAAGGGGACGCAAAACCGCGGCGGGAAAAAAAATGATCCAAAAACAGTGGGAGGAAACGAAAAGGAACAGTCCTCAAGGTGCAGGGGGCCCGCACCGGACCCTGGTTACAGAACGAAAAAGAAGAATCCCCAAAAGGGAAGGTCCGAAGAAAGAGGGACCTGGACGAGCTGAGGGGGCAAACGTGCACAAGGGGGGTTTGGCGGACGGTTAAAAAAAAAACCGTCAAAACTTTACTCTTCAAGAGGAGGGCGAGGGGGAAAGGATTGCCCAAGGACCAACAAGGAACAGCCCAAGGCCCCGGGGGGGGTGTTTGGTTTAAGACAAGACGTTTTCTACCCAATTTTGGAAGTCAGGGCGAATCGGGTGGCTTCCTTGTTGGAAAGGGGGGAGTTCAAAGAAAAAAAGGAGGGTCAGCGGCCGGGGGAGGGGGACTCGCCCGGGGCACCAATGTAGAAGGGCACCTACGCTGGGCAGGGAGGACAAATTAACATTCGACTTTTTGGGGATGCTAAAGGGGCCGCAAAGTCCTGGCAACGACGGAGGAGCGAGACGGGCGCCAGGCTCGGGGAAAATGGACCAACTGAAAAAGCCAATCCTCAAACAACTTAACAACTCAAGTCAAAGGGGCTTAGTGGGAAGGGGAAACGGCTGGTTAGGGAAATAAAGCATCTGGAGGGGGGAGACGCACGGGGAAATAGAGACCTACAAAGGGGGTTTCAACCCGGGCTCAGGTTCACCGACAAAAATTACCTTTTAAGGGAGGGGGGGGGGTGAAAAGAATGGGACGAAGCCAAATTCTTCGGCAGCTAGCAGCTCCGATCGGAAGCTTTCTTGGGGCCGGAGCGGAAACGAACAAGGACGCGCCCCCTCAAAGATCAGAAAAGCAAAAATCGTGAATAAATTCCGGGGGGGTGATAGCCTACACTCGGCGCACCCGCAAAGCCTTCAAAATCGGGCAGCACCCGTGGATGGTGTCGTCGGGGGGATGGGAAAGTGATCGGGAAAATGGTGAGGAAGGGGTTTCAGCAGGGACAACCGCGCGTGCCATCTCCAGTGACGAGAGCACCGAGGAGCAGAGGGGAGCCTATTGTGGAAGAGGGTCCAAACGAGCCAAGGTTCTTTGGCAAAAACAGGATCGTACAAGTAAGGGGGCCCACGCGCCGAATGCCAGGGTTGAGGGGGAAGGACCATCGCGAGGTTGGGAAGGCCTAAAAAAAACCGGAAAAAGGCACTGTCATTGCGCATCACACAAATTGGAAAAGGGGAACCCAGACGAACAATCTAATGAAAAAGGTCGGGAACGGGAGACCGACTGGGGGAGGGGGTCGAGAAGGGTGGGGGGGCAGAGAGCACGGGTGGTTTTTACCCACAGGCCCAGCAGTCAGACCCCGCTGAGCTCTTACTCGAGGAAGGGGAAGATCTAACAACAAAAAAAAAAAGTAAAAGGAGGGAGGAGAAGGGGGGGAGCAAGCCTAAACGAGTCCGCCCCCGACAGTTTCAGGCGGGGTCCCGAAGGCGGCCGGTTGCGTTTTGGGGGACATCCAAAAAATCGGCGAAGGGACGACGCGACAAAAACCAAAAGCCAGCCACGTTACGGCGACCGCGGGGAACCGGTACCTGTTCAAAGAGTAAAAAAAGGGTCATCACTGGAAGGGAAAAGGAAGGGCTGGGGAGGGAGGACATGAACTGGGGACGGCGGGGAGGGGGGGGAGGCAGCTTTTGAAGAAAAACCGGGAAAAGGCGGAAACCAAAAGGGGGCCAGGACCTGGGTTCACTCAAAAAGACAAAAGGGAGAAAACCGTTCATCTTCCACAAAAGAGAGGAGGCATGGAAAAAAACAGGGCGCTTGGGAAAACAGAAGCGAAAAGTACAGGGGGGAGTGCGAAACCCCGCCGAACAGCTTCACTGGAAAAGAAAATAGACTACAATCGGGGGAAAAAAAAACAAAGGGGGGGGGGGGGGGGGGCGGCCCTGTAAAAGAAGTTCCGGGGGGGGGGAGAGAATACCGGGGACCTTTATGAAAGTCGGCTTCCTCGGGGGGCGGAGTGAAAAATGATGGGAGGGGGCGGCGGTCCAAAAGTGTCGAGAAAGCGGGGGCCCCCGAAACCACTATTCCGGCAACCCACGGGAGAGACCGAGGAGGGAAAAAAAATTGGAAAAAAGGAGAGGAAAGGGGTCAATAAGGGGGGACAACCAAAACTGGGATGTAGTCAAAAGGGCCGAAAAAGGAGAACGCCAAAAAGTGAGGGCGGTCGAGATCAACTTGCCGAGCAAAAAATGGGGACAGACGCCTCGGAGGAGCAGAGCATTGGGCGAGGGAAAAAGGGGGGGGGAGTGGACCCATGAAAGGATGCCAGGGCTCGGAAAGAATAGCAAAAGCCCAGGGGCGCCAAAGCGCGAAAGACAAGGGGGCGGAACTAGAATGTTGAGGCACCTCCAAAGAGATCAAACTCGGTGCAAAGGGGGGGAGGGGGGGCGATGCCGGACGGCCGGGAGGGGGTGCACCGAAAAGCTGAACATGCAGAAAGAGACAAAAAAAAAAACCTGGGCACGGAGAAAAGAAGACACCGACGGTCGGGGGGGGAAAAAGGTTCAACACGCCCCGGGGGGGGCCATCAACCAAAGTTTACTCCTGGCAAAGGGGGTGGGGACCGGCCGACAAGAAAGTGTAAACGAGGGAAAGGGGGAAAAAAAAAAAAAAAAGAAGGGCACCTTAAACGGGACCAGGGGGTGTTCATAGGAAGAAGGCCATAACGCGGGGAAAAAAAACCAACAGGAAATTCTTGGAAAAAACCTGCATCCCTCAACATGAAAACTGAAGAAAAAACGAAAGTCCCGAAAGAAATGCAGACCAGCGGTCCAGGGGGTGGCGGGGCAAATGGGAGGGGAAAAAGCGCAGGTGTGCTGAAAAAGCAGAGGGTAACGGTTTTCGGAATGACTATATTTTTTCAGAAAGCAAACCCGAAAAAGTCGAAGAAATTTGAAGGGCCGGTGTTGGTTTGGGGGGGGTACAACCAAGGGGTAAAAAAAAATAAAAAATGCTCTCAAGACCGCCTGGTCGCTGTTTTTTCTTGATTAACCAGGCGGTGGGGTCAAAAAAAAAGGGAGAAAAAATTGAAAAGACCCTACCTAAGGCGACCATCGTATGGTGTTCCATTGGGGGTTGGTCATAAATTCGTTTCCGGGCGCAAGGGACGTAAAGTGGAAGCAAATCCTCGAGCCATCAACGGCCATAAGACCCGAGCCTCAGAAAGGGCAAAAAGGAAACACACGAGAAGGGGTACCGACAAAAGGGCGGAAGGAGAAAAAAAATTACCGTCCGGGGACAGGTCCAACCTGCGGATGCCGAACTGGGGGGGGCCAGGAGTTCGGCAAGGGGGAGGGTGCATATGAAAACCTTCCCAAGGGCAAAAGTGAGGGTACGCCCAGCGGTCATCAAAAACAGGACTCGGCGGACAAGGGGCCGGCAAAGAAAAAAGCGGAACCTGAAATCAAACAGACCAAAAATCAAACCAATTCGAGGAAAAGTGACAATACGCGTCGCGGAGAAAAAATCTTGGGGATGGAGGCAAGGGGGAAGGCGAAACGCAAGTTCGCAGAAGGGGTCCGACGTGGGTACCCGAAAAGGGCCTGCAAAGGAAAAGGGTATGAAAAAGATTGGAAGGGGAGCAATTGAGGGGTACCCCCAGCCTTAGAAACTGAAGGGAAAAAAAGACTGGGATCAAGAAATATGGATGGAACACTGTCAGTCACATCTCGAATCACAACGAAGAAGAAAAATCAACACCAAGGCCCAGACTTGTAAAAGTAGGGAACTGGCCCGACCGGGAAAGGGTGGGGGAGGTGATTGGGGATCTGTGTGGTCAAGGGATGGGCAAAACCCTTCCAATTCAAAAAGAGGCCTTCGGAGAGATGACCGAAAAGGCCGCAAGCCGGGAAAACGGGAAGAAAAAAGGGTAGGTTCAAAGAGGCAAAGGGGGACCGCGTCGATAAAACTGAAGAAATGGCGCAGTAAAGCTAGAAGAAGAGCAAGCGCCCTTAACTATGGAAAACGGTTTCTCGCGGTGACTTCCACGCAGCGGTGAACAGAAAACAGCTGGCGGGGAAAAGGGGGGACGATGGCCCATTAAACTTTCAGGAAGCTAAAGAAAAAAACTGGTGGCTGCCTAATCCCGATTTGGGTGGGAAGAAGACAAAAGGAAACTAAAACGACAAAAAGACCGTAGGCGAGAATTAAAAAGGGGGTGCTGGGCCATTCGTGGGGGGGGAAAAACCAACAAGGGCCAGAAACACAAACGGGGAGACGGACGCATTTTCAGGACTGGAGCCAGCGAACGTTCCGTAGAACGATCCGGTCGATTAAAAAAAAATAAAGGGCCCCCGAGCAAAGTCCTAACAGGTGTCTGCAGGGCATTGCCAAGAGAGTGGGGTAGGTGATGGGCACTGAAAATAAAAGAAGGGAACCAACTGCCATGCGGGACAAAAAAGGGATCAAAAACCCCTGCTTAAGGGGGCCCCGCGAATGGGCTCGGCGGGGGGGTGAACCGCAAAAGGGACGAAAAACCGAAAAAATGGGGGGTGAAAAAGGGGGCAAAAACAGATCAAAGGTTAAAAGGGTGACGAAATTCTCCCAAGAACTCGTGGAGGGGGGGAAGGGAACGGGTTGCGAGAGAAAAAAACGGAACACGCTTCCAAAAGTGGCCTTCCTGAACAGAAAGAAAAAAAAGACCGGGATCCGAAGACGCGATAAGTTGTCCCCAGAAAAAGTGGTCGGAAAAATCAGGGAAGGTGTGAGGAGCAAAAAAGGAGGGGGGGTTTGAAAATACTGACGTGCCGTGTCATTAGGCCATTAAAGTCAAACTATAAACTGGGGGTTCCCTGAGAGGGGGAAACGCCAGGAAATCAGGTCAAATCCCTAAAGGATAAAAAGGTGACGGCAAAGAGAAACCATTCGCCTGAACGGGAAAAAAAGAACCCCCCTCGGGGGGTTGGGGAGCAATTAAGGTCTTTGTATCTGGAGACTTGAAAGGAAGGAAAGCGCGACTCCGTTAGAAAAAAAAAGCAAAAAAAAAGGGGGACCAGACCTGCAGGGGGGGGGAAGAACGCAAATACCAGAATCTTAGAACTATTGTCAACCTTAAAAAGGTCGCAATGGAAAAAACAGGGGGGGTCGGGGGGACGGGGGTAGGAAAGGTTGGTTGACCGGCAAGCAAACACGAACTCAGGGGGGCCGGATCGACCGGCCGATGGATTAAAAAACAGGAAAAGGTTGTAGCCTCGGGGGGGTATGGATGCAGGACGG